>Ga0335075_10002463_pt1 | contig 29803 bp, 23 predicted proteins | sample Lox_Sample_24_FD_206723 | JGI IMG/M metagenome (GOLD analysis project Ga0335075, IMG submission 206723) | Soil microbial communities from Loxahatchee National Wildlife Refuge, Florida, United States - Lox_Sample_2.4 | ecosystem: Environmental > Terrestrial > Soil > Wetlands | place: USA...
GGGTTGCCGCCGAGACCGGCTATGGGTTCGTGCGCCCGACGCTCGATTCCTGGGTCGGCCACAATCAGACGCAGGGCCTGCGCCGCTTGTCCGTCGAGAAGCCGCCGATGAGCGATGAGGAGGTCGCGCGCCTCGACGGCCATTATGAGGAGCTCGAAGAGCTGGCCGAGCTTCTCCAGGACGAGACCGCCGACGACGCCGAGCGCGTGGCGGCCGAGGCGAAGGTCCGGCTGCTGGGCGAGCGGATCGATGCTCTGGAGAACCGGCCTCCCCTCATCGACGAGGCGCTGAAGCCGGGGCTCGGCGCCTTCCTGGTTCTCGACGAGCAGGGCAGGCCGCGGCTGGACGCCGGGGTCTATGCCGATCCTTCGGCCGGCGGTCCCGCAGCCGAAGAGGATGAGCACGACGGCGAGACCGAGGGCGCGGCGTCGCCTAAAAAGGCCGGTGGCCTCAGCCAGCGGCTGGTCGACGAGCTCGCCATGCAGCGTCGCGACATCCTTGCCGTCCATGTTGCGGCGGACCCCGCTATCGCGCTCGATCTCGCGATTTTCCTGATGGTCGATGGCGAGGGTGGCTATTGCAGCGAGAAGAAGGGCTCTTCGCTGGTGGCGACTGCGCCCTCCAATCCGGTCTTCGACTTCAAGACGCCCGAAGCGCAGGCGACCGCCGCGCATGTCGAACTGCGCGAGGGGCTCGACCGCGGCTGGACCGAGGGCGCCACGCGTGCCGCGCGATTTGACGCGTTCCGTCGCCTCCATGACGATGCGCGCGCCGACTGGCTCGGTCATGCGGTCGCACGGACCCTGGAAGCAAGCCTGCTTCTTCCCGGGGATCGCGCCTGCGCCTTCCACGATCATCTCGGAGCCCTGCTCCGGATCGACGTGGCCCGCTGGTGGCGGCCGACGGGCGCTAATTATTTCGATCGGGTGCCCAAGGCGATGGCGCTTGCCGCGCTCTCCGACATTGGCGGCGCCAGCCTGGCCGACCGCTATGCCAAGGCCAGGAAGGCGGAGCTTTCGCAGGCCTGCGAGCGCATCTTCTCGGGCGACTTCATCGCGGAGGTCGACGTGAAGGAGGCCGCGCTCGCCTGGGTCCCAGGGCCGATGCGGTTCACCGCCCTTGCAGCCGCGACGCCGGAGCCCGAGGTCGGCGGCGAGGCTGGAGCCTGTGGCGAGCCCGTCGCGGCGCCGGACCCCGACGCTCATCCGGATCCCATGGGGAAAGCGGCCTGACGTCTCCTCAGGCACTTTCCCGGCGGGCGGTCTTCTCCCGGAAGGCCGCCCGCCTCCACCTCTCGACACCGGCCGGGGACGGCGACCGGACCTAGTGAAAACTGGCCAGGGGTCTTGCTCAACGGGATATGCGAGCACGCCCTACTTACCGCCGCGATCGACGCCGGCAGACGCACCGAGCCGAGGGCCTCACTGAACAGTTCGCCATTCGCCCATCCGGAAGGGCCGGGGACGCTTCACAGGAGATTGGCGAGGATGGTGCAATGCCGGGACGGATCGCCGCCCGGGATCCCCGCCGTCCCCAACCCGTGTCGAGACATCCAGGAGAAATGCGATGGCGAACGATCGTGCGCCTGTCGACGCCGGCCGTCTGGCCCGGGCCGCGGCCTGCCTGCGGCCCGACGAGCGCGAGGCGCTGGCGTTGCACGCGCAAGGCGATCTTTCGAGCAAGGAGATCGCGGCGGCGCTCGGCATGTCCGAGGCCGCGCTGGAGCCGCTCGTCGCCCGTGCCCTGCTGAAGCTGGACCGCGCGCTGGACCGGCTGGACCGGCCCTGGTGGCGCTTCTGGTGAACCCCCTGGAGGAGACTTTGATGCCGACCGACATCGAGCGATCCTATCTGGACCGGGGATATATTCTCCCGGACGGGATGACCTGGACGCAGGTCGCCGAGCACCGCGCGCGCTGGGCGATCGACCCGATCCATGTTCCCATCGCCCGCAGGCCCGGGCTGTGCATCGGCTGGGGCGTGCCGATCGTCTACGGGAAGCATCTCGAGCATCCCTGAGCGAGGCGGGTTCCGATGATGCGGTCGGTCCCGCGTTCCGCGCGCGTGCGGCGCCGAGAGGGGCCCTGGTCCGGCACCGCCCCGTCCGCAACCCGCCGGCCGTCGGCCCGTGTGGCCGCGCGTCGCGCGGCTGCCCGCGCCAGCCTCGGCCGGGGGTTTCCCGCGCGCCTCGCGCTCGGTGCGGCGGGGCGGTCTGGCCGGGCCCCTGGGCCTCCAGGCGCCGGCTCGCGGCGCTGGAACCTGAGGAGACAGTCCATGCATACCAGTTTCGCCGCCCAGCTCGCGCAGCTCGAGCTCGGCCATCTGAAGGTCGAACGGATCGAGGCCGGCCCGAGCGATCCACCGGACCCCGAGGCCATCGCGCAGACGCTGAGGGCCATCTGGTCGGACCTGTTCGCCCTGTTTCCAGAGACCGCGCTCGAGGACGATGCCGAGGAGCTCGCCTGGGGCATCGTGAACCTGTTCCACCGCGCTTCGGTGAAGCGGGGCGCCCAGATCGATCGCGCGACCGACGAGATACGCTGCCTGATCGCCTCGGCGGACGGTTCCGAAATCCACACGTCGCAGCTGGAAGGCCAGATCGACCGGGCCCGCAAAGCCGAGGTCGCCATGCTCGGCCTGGAGGCGTTTCGAGAGGCTGCGGCGTCCCTCTATCTTCACGAAACCGGATCGTCCTGGCGCCCCGCCGGCGGCTCGCGCCTCAATCATGGCGCGGGCCTCACCTCGGCGGTCGTCGAGGGCCGCGACTATCTGCGGGCCCGTTCCGAAGCCCGACGCAGCGCCGCGATGCCCGAGGGAAGCCCGGTATTGTTCGCCGGCGGCCGGCTCTCTTTCGCGACCGGCGAGGATGCCAAGGCGTTCGCCGGCAATGTCTGGGACACGCTCGACAAGGTCCATGAGCGGCTGGCCGACATGGTTCTCGTCCATGGCGGCGACGGCAAGGGCGTCGACCGGCTGGCTGCGGCCTGGGCCGAGCGCCGCAAGGTTCCCCAGGTTATCTTCCGGCTGGACAGCCGGCTTGGACAACGTGCCGGGTTCCGCCGCAACGAGCAGATGCTGGGCCTGAACCCGCGCTATCTTGTCGCCTTCCCGGGCAATGGCGTCCTTGAGCGCCTCGTCATCCAGGCGAAGGAAAAGGGCGTCTGCGTCGTCGACCGCCGCGGTCCGCTCGGTATCAACCCGAAGCACGCCGCCCGGTCAGCGGCGTGAGCGGCCTGGGCGCGGCCGGCTCGCCGGTCGCGCCTTTGCGGCTGGCGGCGGTGGTCGGCCATCAGGCCAATGCGGCGATCGCCTCTTGCGCACGGTCGGAATGGGCGAGGCTTCGCTCCAGTCGCTCCCGCCAGCGCGGACCGCGCTGCATCGCGTCGTGATAGGCGTCGGCAAGATCCCCGGGACGGTCGCGGGCGAGCAGGGTGATCAGCATTTCGGCCTGCATCATGTCCTTGCGCGATTTCAGGCTGTCGCGGCCGTCGCGCCGCCGGTCCGCGACGATCAGCTTGTGGATCGCGAACCGTTCGGGTCTCGGGGCGCGGATCAGGATTCCGTCCCGGTAGATGCCCGCCGCGTCGATCGGTTCGGCGATCAGATAGTTGAGGTGATGGAGGGCCTGGGCGCTGACGCCGAGGGCCGCGAGGTCGCGCAGGCCTTCCTCTTCACTGAAGGAAGGAGTCAGGAACTCGACATAGGTCGCGCCATCGGACTGGCGCCAGCGCCATGTCCTGGCCTGGTCCAGCGCCGGGACGGGCGCGAAATTGAGCTCGTTGAAGACGCCGGTCAGGTCCGGTTCGACCGCGTCCTCAAGGGCGAGGGAGAGCTTCTCGAAGCTTGCGATGTCGATGTCGGAGGTCATCGCCGTCTGGTCGAGGGAAAGGCGCATGCCAAGCTCGCCCTCGTAGAGCCGGAAGGCGTTCGTACCGACCAGGGTCCCGCCGAGCCGGAACACGCCGGTCTTCGCCAGCGCGGATACCAGGCTTCCGGTCGCCGCGTCCATGCCGAGGAAGCGTTCGCTTCGCAGCAGGCGGACCAGTCGGGAGCGTTCCCGCCTGCGGCCCTGCGCTTCCTTCTTGAGCTCGAGGTGGCGGTCGATTCGCGCGCGCAAGGTCGCCGTATCCTCGCCGAGATAGCGGTCCTTGACCTCGGTTCCGATACGATAATGATCGTACCAATAGCCTTTGCCCTCCCGCTCCTTGAGCGTGGGGCTGCCACGGATTTCCGAGACCGCTTCGTCGAGCAGGAGCGAGAGCAGATCATGATAGGCTGCTTGGGCTGTCGGCGAATGATAGCGGATTTCCATCGATGCTCTCCTGCCACACAAAAATAAGTTTGTGGGGTATGGCGTCAAGTCGGTCAATACCACACAAAAATATCTTTGTGTGGTATTTGCTTTGGAAGGACAGAAATCGCTTGTCGTTTGACCGAGCCGGGGCGAGTTTGGAACCAGGATGAGAACCGATCTTGATCATCTGCCCGACGGCAAAAGGCGTGAACTGGCATTCGTCGTCGAGACGATCCGGGAAGGCTTCGACTTTGCGATCGCGCGCCGGACGATGCCGAAGCTGCGCGGCGGCAAGTTGCTGAAGATCATCCTGTTCGGCAGCTATGCGCGGGGCGACTGGGTCGAGGATCCGGTCGGTCGCTATTTCTCGGACTATGATCTTCTGGTCGTGGTCGACCGGGAAGAGCTGACCGACGTCCCGGAATTCTGGTCCAGGACGGAGGAGAAACTGCTCGAGGAACTGGCCTCGGGGCGGGAGCTGCGGACCCCGGTCAGCCTCATCTACCACAGCATCGACGACGTGAACGAGAAGCTGGGACTGGGGCGCTATTTCTTCATCGACATCCTGCGGGACGGCATCCTGCTGTTCGAGGAGCCCGGTCATCCGTTCGTCCAGCCGCGGCCATTGTCGCCGGCCGAGGCGCTGAAGGAGACGCAGGATTATTTCGATGAGTGGTTCGAGAGTGCCGGCAACTTTTTCACGCTAGCCGAGAAAGCCCGCACCGGAGGAATGCAAAAGGAAGCTGCATTCCTCCTGCACCAGACTACCGAGCGCTTCTATCATTGCCTGTTCCTGGTGCGGACCCTGTACAGTCCGAAGACCCATAATCTCAACCAGTTGCGCCAGCTCACCGAGGCGGTCGAGCCCGCGCTGAAGCATGTCTGGCCCCGGTCGACCAAGTTCGAGCGGCGCTGCTACGAGCCTTTGCGGGAGGCCTATGTGAAGGCGCGTTACTCGCGCCACTATAGGATCAGCGACGAGCAGCTCGCCTGGCTGTCGGCCCGCGTCGCGTGTCTGCGGGACCTGGTGCGCGCGCTTTGCGATCAGCGGATCGCCGCTTTGTCCGAAGCGGCCTGAGGGCCGGCGGGCGCCCTTTCGCGAACAGACGGACGATCATTTCCGGAGTCGCTGCGCGCCTGTCGAGCCACCCCGATTCCCTCTTCCAGCCCTTTTTGTCTCGGCAGCTTCGGTCCGCAACCCGCGGCCCCGCGGCCCGTGTTGCCCTTTGGGCTGCCCGCGCCAGCCTTGGTCCGAGGGTTCCCCTTGGCCTTCGGCCCGCGGTGCGTCCCGCCGCTTCGCCTCGCCTTCTGTGGGCTGTCGATCGGGGCGGTCCCGACGACGCTACAGGAGATACCAGCATGACCAACATCGTCCTACTCGTCGGCAATCTGGGCGCCGACCCCGAGCTCCGCTCCACCAATGGCGGCACCGATATCGCCGTCTTCAACCTCGGTACCAGCCGGCCCAAGCGCGACAGCGAGGGCAAGACCTACAAGGAGAACGGCTACACCGCCAAGGAGACCGAGTGGCATCGGATCACCTGCTTCAACGGCCTCGGCCGAATCGTCGCGCAATATGCGACCAAGGGCATGATGGTCTCCGTGAAGGGCCGCATCCACTACAGCAAGTGGACCGACCGCGAGGGTGTCGAGCGCTATGGCTGCGAGATCATCGCCGATGACGTCCAGTTCCTCTCGCGCCCGCGGCAGAATGAAGGCGGCAACGACCAGCGCGACTTCGACGACGACGTGCCCTTCTGAGGCCGCAGGATGGCCCCGGCGGCTCCGGTCGCCGGGGCTCTTCTCGTGTTGGCTGGTGGAGAGATTCAGCCTCGTTTCACGATCTCGTACCCCGCCCGCCCGCTCGATCGTGCCGGGCGCCGCATGGGCGAGGATCGAGCCCATGCCGAACGGGCTGAAGTCATCGTCGGGATCGGCCTCCAGGGCATGGATCGTGGAGATCGAGGTCTCCGCGATCCGGGTGAGCAGCCGATCGCTTGCTTCTCTTTCATCGGCCGATGATGCCATTCGGACGGGCGCGATCCGGTCGGCTCGCCGATCCGGCGGCGGTTTGGCGGCGACGCCTGGGTGCGGATTTGACCGTCCGTGAGGTGGTCTTGTCTCGTGTGAGGCCGAGTGTGGCGGGCGGCGGCGCGGCTGATCAAGGATGCGCGGTCCCCCCAATTTGCTGCGCAAATCGGCTCCCCCACGCCCCGCTTCGCGGCGCCTTTGGCGTCCCTGACAGCCGCGCCGCCGCCCGCGTCTGAAGCGCCGTCTTCGATCCTGAAGACATGCAAGGAGACGGTGCGATGACGATGATTTCTGCGATGGCGAACGGTGCGTTCGAGGCTCGGATCGAGGCTCTGGAGCATGAGTTCGGCGCGATCCTGGCGGGCCGGATCATGGACGCCGAAGCGGTGGATTTCCTCTGGGAAGCGCGCATGAAGGAGCGCTATCTCGGGCAGCATTTCGACATCTGCTTCCCGCCCGATGATGAGGATGTCGAACTCTCGCGGGTCGCGGTTCTCAGCGCATTCGGAGGCAGCTGGCACGCCGGCGTGTGCCTGGTCGATGGCGAGGGACAGGCTGTGGACCTGCTCTGGCAGCAGACTTTCGAGCTCCGGGAGCTGGCGGAGAGCGCCTTCGCCCGCGGCGTCTAGGCCGGCGGACCGGCACCTGTTCGAGGGAGCGGCGCGCGATGCGTCGCTTCCTCTTTTTTTGAGCCAGCACGGGGATGTGGTCAGGTGGGGAGAAGGGGGAGGGGAGAGCAAGATAAAGGCACTGTCTCGCGATGCTCGACAAGTGATTGTCTGCACATCTTTTTTTGGGGAGGTGGCGTTGCGGCGGGGGAGACTTGGGACTTCCACGGTCTAGCGCGCTGGCGACGGCTGTTTTGCGCCCATGTCGGTCATTCAGCATGGCGGTCGGCGATCCCATAAACTGTCATTCGGTCGGTCAGCAGGCTGGAGGCTCGGTTCTGGGAAGTCATCTGCACGGGTTGATCGGCTCCATTATCCGCGAAAACGATCTCTTGAATTGCCAGCCAAGAAGTCGGAGCTGGCACCCCATGCTCACCGCCTATCTTGACGATAGCGATGCCGAGACAGCCATGGCGCTGACGATCGCTGGTTATGTCGCGAACGAGGAAGGCTGGGCGACGTTCGAGCGGCATGCCGACCAAGTATGTGGTCAGTTATCACCGTCTGCCGACACTCATTCTACAGCGTTTTTGCTGTGGGGTTTGCGCCCTCGTCCGTGGTAAGGGCGCCAGCAACAATATGCCGATCGGTCGCTCTCCGATTCGGAGGATAACGCGACTCTAATGGCCTATCGGACCGCGGACGACATATTAGAGGAAGCGAAGCGACGCGGGATGCGCCGCGCCTTCATAGTTACCGCGCTACTCCTCGAAATGAAGGCCGTGCGCGCGCACCTCACCGACATGGGATCGGTGCTCGGCCGCCATGGGACCATATACGAGTGCGGCTCGTTCACCGACCGCGGGCAGGAATGGCTGATCGTCGTCGCCGAAACCGGTGCCGGCACGCACCCCGCGCACGATGTCGCCAGCGACGGGCATGTCGTGTTTGGCAAGTTTGAGCTGCAGATCCTCGTCGGCATCGGCGGCTCGCGCAAGGCGGACGCGCCTCTTGGCAGCGTCGTCGCCTCGGACAAGATCTATTGGCCCTATGGCGGCAAGGCGACCGCCACCGGCGTCACTTATCGGCCGAACATGTTTCCGCTCGACGGGCGGCTCGTCGGTATCGCCCGCAAGGTGCGTTCCGACGGGGAATGGCCGAGCCGCATTGTCCCGCCGCTCGGCGGCTCGCTGCCCGCCTTCGATGACTATCCCGTCGACTATCCGCCGGTCGGCCTGGTGGCGCCGATCGCTTCGATCGAGGCGGTGCTGGACAGCCCGAAGAGCGAACTCGAGGCGCTGCTCGCCAAGGGCCATAGCGACACGCATGTCGTCGAGATGGAGGGCTATGGCGCAGTTTATGCCGCATCGGCCGAGCAGACGCCGAGTATCGTCATCCGCGGCGTCTCCGACATGCGTCAGAAGAAATCTGCGGGAAAGGACAAGATCCTGCAGCCGATCGCCGCCTGCCACGCCGCCGCCTTCGCGTTCGAGATGCTCAGCCATTTCGGCCAGCTCTATCCGACCCCCGAGCCGCGCGAGGGACGGCCGTCCGCCGATCCGCTTCCGGCCGCATCGGCGGAGCCGAGTGTCGGCGAGCCGGCGCGAGCTCATGCAGCTTCAGACGGACCGACCGCGTCTGAACCAGCCCCACGCGAATCCTCGCAGAACCGCATCTCGATCGTCCTCAACCTGTCGGTCGATTTCGGACCGGACAACAGCGAGCGCATCGAACGCCTGCAGGAGTCGCTGCGCGCGATCGCGTCGAACGAGCGTATCGAGATCGTCGCCGCCGAGACGGGCTCGCTCCGCCTGTTCGTTGCCGACCCCGACGCGGCGCTGGCCCGCGCCGGGATCGACGCGCTGCGCAAGGGGCTCGCCGAGCGCGAAGATGCCGACCTAACCGGGATGCTGCTCTATTCCGATTACGAGCGGCTAGACGGCATTCGCGCCGCCTTCGCCGCCGCGTCGACCGAGCTGTTGGCCTGGCCCACCGCTCTTCCCGGCGGCGAGACGATCGAACGCTCCGAGATGGCCCAGTTGCTGGGGCGCATCGACGAGTTCGAGGCATCGATCACGGCGCTGCTAGGCGAGCCGGGCGCCGGCAAGTCCGCGCTGCTCGCGACGATCGGCAACGCCTATGCCGCGCGCGGCTGGCCGGTTCTCGCGATCAAGGCCGACTTGCTCGACGCGGACATCGCCAGCGAGGACGACCTGCAGGCCCGGCTCGGCTTCGACGCGCCGCCGAGCGAGCTCGTCGCCCGCCTCGCCGCCTACGGGCCGGTGCTTCTGCTTGTCGACCAGCTCGATGCGCTCGCCCAGCATCTCGATACGCGCACCGGGCGGCTCAGCATCCTACTCAACCTCATCCGCAAGCTGGGCGGGCGCGACAACGTCCATATCGTGCTCTCCTCGCGCACCTTCGAGTTCCAGCACGACGTTCGACTCAAGACCGTAGGCGCCGAAAGCATTACGCTCCAGCTTCCGGCCTGGAGCGATGTCGTCGCGCTGCTCGAAGCGCGCGGCATCGATGCCAGCGGCTGGCCGGCCGACGCGCAGGACGTGCTGCGCCGCCCGCAGGCGCTCGCCATCTATCTCCAGCTCTCCGGACGGTTCCAGTCGGAGCCGTTCACCAGCTACCAGGCGATGCTCGAACAGCTCTGGTCCGAGCGCGTGCTGGTCGGCGAGAGCGCTGCCGCGCGCGAGCAGCTCGCCGCCGACCTCGCCGATCAGATGGCCGCGCGCGAGTGCCTGTGGCTGCCTACCGCCCGCTTTGCTGACCGCATCCCGCAGCTACGGGCATTGGAAGGCGCCGGGGTACTGGCGGTGGTCGACGGCTCGGTCGGCTTCTCGCACCAGACGCTGTTCGAGTTCGCGCTGGCGCGCAGCTTTGCGCGCGAGCCCGGTCGCCTGTCGGCCTTCGTGCTGGGACGGCAAAGCTCACTGTTCATTCGTCCCAAGCTGTGGGCGGGCCTCACTTACCTGCGCGCCGTCGACATCGACGTTTATCACGACGAGATCGAGACGATTTGGCGCGCAGCCGATCTCCGCGCGCACCTGCGCGTCTTGTTGATCGACTTCTTGGGCGCGCAGCCGAAGCCGACCGACCGCGAAGCCGTGCTGATGGCGGAGATCCTCGGCGCCGACGAACTGCGCCTGCGCGGCTATCGCGCGTTGAGCGGCAGCCCGGGCTGGTTCGAGCGCTTCAGGCGCAGCTTCATTGCCGAGGCGATGGCCGGGACAGATGAAACCGCCAATCACCAGATCGACATCTTGACCCAGGCCATGGCGTTCGATCCCGAAGGCGCGCTGGCGCTCGCTCGCCAGCGCTGGCTGCCCGATCCGCGCCACGACAGCCGCATGTGGTGGCTGTTCCAGGCCATCCCCAGCTGGACTGACGACATCCTCGCCGTCGCCGAGCAGGTGATCGGCCGCGCCGAGATCGCGCCGATGATGATTGATCATCTCGCCGGCACGATCGGCGTCGAGCAGCCCGACGTCGCGCTCAGGATCGTGCTCGCGCGGCTGCGCCGCGAGCTCGCCAGCGCGGTCGAAACCGCCGCCGCCCGCGCGTCGAAGCCGCGACCTGCCTTCGCCTCGCCCGACGAAGAGATGGCTTGGCGCATGCGCGAAGACCCGCGCGAACCGGTCAAGCAGCTGATCGAGCGCGGCGACGAATGGGACAGCCTGCCAGCGCTCGCCGAGCAGGCGCCGCAGGCGTTCCTCGACATTCTCTGGTCCTGGTATCTTGGCGTATTCGAGGCGCTTGCCCGCTTCGCCGAGCCGAGCGCGAATTTGGTCGGCTATCCGCTTCCCTACGATGCCGATTTCCGCTTCGAGGACGAGGCGCATCTCGATCTTCCCGAGCACGCCTTGCTCGGCGCGCTCAGGATCGCGGCCGAGCAGCTCGCCGAAACCGATCCCGAGGCCTTCGCGCGCTGGGCCGCGGCGAACGATTCGGTTGCGCTGGGGCCGGTCCAACGGCTGATCGCGCATGGCATAGCGCACGCGCCTGAGCAGCTTGCCGGCGCTGGGCTGGAGTTCATCCTCGGCGACGAGCGGCGCTATTATCTAGGCTCGATCCACGATCTCCACGGTACCGCCAAGGCGCTCATCGCCGCGGTCTCCGCGCATTGGAGCGAGGCCGACACATCACGCTTCGAAGCGGCGGTCCGCGCGTACGCACCGCCGCCCCCGGCCGATATGACCGACCCCAAGAGTCGGATGTCGTGGCGCCATGCGAACCGGCGCACCCAGCTCGACTTGCTGCGCGCGCTGCCCGCCCACCGCTTGTCGGCGGCGGCGCGGCGCCAGGTCAACGAGGACGAGCGGCGCTACGGCAGCCGCCGTTCGGGCGTGACCTTTACCGGCCCGCAATGGATCGGCTCGGTCATGGAAGCCGACGCGATGGCAAAGGCGAGCGATGCCGATATTGCCCATGCCTTTGAGGAGTTGCCTGACGCAACCGGCTGGGATCATCCGCGCAGTTGGATGGCCGGCGGCAACATCCAGCTCGCGCGCGCCTTCTCGACCTTCGCGAAGAGCCATCCCGGGCGGGCCATCCGCATCCTCGCGGTGCTGGACAAGGATAACGGCACACGCGCCGCGGCCTATGCGCTGGACTCGCTCTCCGAGGACGCCGACCCGACGCTGGTCATCGACCTGCTCCGTGATGTCGTCGATCGCGGGTTTGACGGCACCGAGTTCCGCCACTCCGCGGCGCGGGCGCTGGAGCGCCTCGCGCGGCGCGGTGCGGCGATCGACGAAAAGCTGCTCGCGCTGCTCGAATCCTGGCTCGATACGAGCCCGCCCGATGTGGAAAGCGACGAGGATACCCGTGACGAGGCTGACCTAGGCGATACCGGTGACGTCGCCGCGCCGGAAGCCGATGCCGGCGAACAGGAGGCCGAAGGCGACGCCGGCGAAAGCTTGCTCTGGGGCTATGGCGGGTTCGGGATTGTGCCGGGCGGCACCTATCCAGTCATCGAAGCGCTGGTGCAGATGCGCCTTCGACGAGACGAGCCCAATGCCGCGCTGGCCGCGCTCGTCGCCTACCTCGACCGCAACCAGACCCTCGAGGAATGGGCTTCGCTTGCCCACTTCTTGCCCTATCTGCACGGGGCCGACCCCACCCGCTTCGACCCCTTTCTAGACGCCCTGTTAGCGAAGGTGCCCGGCCTGATCGGCAGCAGGCTCGTCGCGCAGTTCCTCGCGCACGACCGTGCGCAGCGTCCAGCGCTGGTCGAACGGCACCTCGCCGTCTGGCGGGACGCCAAATCGCGCCCGGCGCAGCAGGCCTACGGCGAAATTGTCGCGCTCACCGCGCTGCTCAATCCCGAAGTCGCCTGGGGCAGCCCCCGGCTCGACGCGATCCTCGCCGATGTCATCGCCGTCAACGCGCGCGCCGGCGCGGCGCTGTCCGCCGCCCATGTCTTCGCCGAAGGCAACCAGCGCGCCGCGGCCTCGGGCTTGCTCGTCCGCCTGCTCGACTCCGGCGAGCCGGGCGTCTGGCGCGCGGTCTTCGACATCTTCCGGATCGTCGACGAGCTGACGCCCGACGAAGGCACGATCGCGCTGCTTCAGGCGATTGCCGACCGTTTGGATCAAGCCCCTCGGCTCGATGCGACCTTCGTAGTCGAAAGGCTTTCGAGCCTCCTACCGCATCATGCCGTGCTGGTCGGAATCCTCGCCCAGCGACTTGCCGACAAATGGCGCGCCGAACTCGGCGACATCCAAACCGCAACCGCGATGGCGACCTCGCAGCTCGTCGACCTCGCGATTACGCTCCATCGGCTGGGGCCCGACACCCGTGAGATCGGCACGACGCTGGTCGAGCAGCTGATCGCCACAAACGCCTATGAGGCGCGACAAATGCTCGACGAGATCGACAGCCGGTTCCGCGAGTCCGCGCAGGCGGCGAGACGTCCGCGGCTGCGGCGGCGGTCCGAGGGAGCGTCTCGCCGAGAGAGGCGGCGACGTGACTCAACATTAGCTTGATCGTCCAATCTGCCGCCAACGCTCAGCTGGTGACCCGATCATGACTCATTCGGCAATCCGGCACTGGTCGCCAATCACAAGCGGGGGTTGAAGATCGGCCCGAGTATCGTCAGCAGTGCCAGACTTGTCGCATGAGACCAGCCTAAACGTCAGCAAACTCTTGGCCACCTCCTGAAAGCCGCCGGTCTGCTTTCGGTCATTGGGAGACATTCGTCATGGAATTCCGTTGGCATCGCCAGTCCATTCGATTTGTGTAACGACAAGGAGGTCGAAGCCGGCCCGCATTCCCGTCATGCGCACGCGCGCGCCGAGCAGCGGCGTCAGATCGGCATCGCTCTCCAGACGCCAGCGGCCGCCGTCCTCGCGTTGCAGGATCATGTGCCCGCGCTCGGTGAGAAGCCGGCCTTCCTCGCGATGCATGGATCCCAGAGGCATGCCTGTAGCTCCCGTGATATCGATATGGTGACGTAACATTATCATGCGGTTCCTCCTTGAGGAATATGGTGGTCGGCGCCGGGTCGATCCGTGCGTCCGTGGCGTCGCGGAGGCCTGAGGGTCGCTGGTGGGTCGCTCCCTCGGGCCGGCGCCTTGTGCGAGCCTCGTGCGGAAGCTCTGGCGTGTGACAGGATGGACGAGGACGATTTCAAGCCGCGCGTCGGCCGCATCCGCGACCAGCCCTTGAAGCGCGGGCGCGCCTATCTGTGCCGGATCATCGTCGCGACCGCGCGGGCAGGCGGGTTGCGCCGGTGGCCGGCTCGCCATTTCGATGGCAGCCGGATCGGGCGGGGTGCGGCCATGGGCCGGGTCCTGGCGTCGCGTGACCGGTTTTCCGGGCTCCGGTCGCGCCGGACCGTCGTCAAGGCACGGCTGGTGCGGCTGGGAGGGAAGGGGATGGGCGCGGCGCGCGCGCATTTGCGCTATATCCAGCGCGACGGCGTGTCGCGCGATGGCGAGGGCGGCGTCCTCTATGGCCGCGATGAGGACCTGGCCGAGGGCAAGGCCTTTCTGGAGCGGTGCGACGGCGACCGGCACCAGTTCCGGTTCATCCTTTCCGCGGAGGATGGCGACCAATATGCCGACCTTCGGCCTTTGGTCCGGCGCTTCATGGGTCAGCTCGAAGCCGATCTGGGGACGCGGCTCGACTGGGTGGCGGCCGACCATCTCGATACCGGCCATCCGCATAGCCATGTGATGCTGCGCGGCATGGACGAGGCCGGCGGCAATCTCGTCATCGCCCCCGAATATATCGGCCACGGGATGCGCGCTCGGTTGGCCGAGCTCGTGACGCTGGACCTGGGTCCGCGCAGCGACCGGGAAATACAGTCCCGCCTGCGCTTGGAAATGCAGGCCGAGCGGCTGACCGGAGTGGACCGCCAGCTGCTGCGCGATCGTGACGACGCCGGCTTCGTCGATGCCCGGCATCGGGATCCGTTTCGCCAGGCTTTGCGGGCGGGGCGCCTGAAGAAACTTGCGGCCCTGGGTCTGGCGCATGAGGTCGCGGGGCGCTGGCGGCTCGACGAGGAGATGCCAGAGCGGCTGCGCGCGCTCGGCGAGCGTGGCGACATCATCCGCAACATGCAGCGCGCTTTGCGCGCCGAAGGGATCGCCCGGCTTCCCGCCGAACGGGTCGTGCACGGCTCCGCGGGCCCCGCGGGATCGATCGTCGGGCGCCTGGTCGGGCGCGGGCTCTCTGACGAGGTCAGAGACCGGCACTATCTGATCGTGGACGGCACCGACGGTCGCCTCCATCATATCGATGCCGGGCGCGGCGATGCCGTGGAGCCGCTGCCGCATGGCGCGATCGTCCGGGTCACGGCCCGCGCCGCGAAGGTCCGGCCCGCCGATATCCGGGTCGCCGAGATCGCCGCGCTCCATGGCGGCCGCTACAGCGAGGAGATTCACCGGCGGCACGATCCCGGCGCGGCAGAGGATTTCGTGCGCGCCCATGTCCGGCGCCTGGAGGCGATTCGAAGGTCGGCCGGCGGGCCGGATCGGGATGCCGATTTCGGCTGGACGATCGGGAACGACCATCTGCGGCGCGCCGCTGCCTATGAGATGTCAGGCGCGCGCCAGCGGCCGCTGCGCGTCGAGCTCCTGTCGAGCTTTCGCCTGGACGCCTTGGTCGAGGCGTCCGGAGCGACCTGGCTGGACCGGGAGCTTGTCGCCGAGCGCCCCGAGCCGCTGCGCGAGGCCGGATTCGGCGGTGAGGTGCGCGGTGCCAAGGCCGCGAGGCTGCAATGGCTCATAGGGCAGGGACTGGCCGCGGAAGGGGAGGGCGGGGTCAGGTACCGGCGGGATTTGCTGGCCGCGTTGCGGCAGCGCGAGCTGCTGGAGCTGGAGGGCCAGCTGGGCATGCCGTCCCGGCTCGCGGACAATGGAGAGCGCGTCGCCGGGTTGCTCCACAGGCGCATCGACCTCGCAAGCGGGCGCTATGGCCTGGTCGAGAGCGCAGGCGAGCTGGTTCTCGTACCGTGGCGGCCCGACCTCGAGCGCCGGCTGGGCCTCGAGCTGATCGGGAAGGTCGGCCCGGCCGGCCTCAGCTGGTCGCCAGGCCGCGGGCGGGGCCCGGAGATCGGCTGATCCCGCCCGGCCGGAGCCCGCCCGCGGCCTGCGTCGTAAGAGCCGTCGAACGGCCCTTGCATGCGCCGGAGGAGCAATCGCCCCGACTCGCCCCGATCCCTCATTTGCAAGCCTGCCGCCGGCGCTCGTGCCGGAGGGGAGATGCGGGCATGACTCCGACCAAATTGCTGATCGGCCAGATCCTGATCGTGTTCGCCATCGTGCTGGCGGGCATGTGGGCCGCCACCCAATGGGCGGCCTCGATGCTCGGCTACCAGCCGCAGCTCGGGCTCCCCTGGCTCATGCTCGGCGACCTGCCCGTCTATCGCCCCTGGGCGCTGTTCGGCTGGTGGTATTCCTATGAGGCTTATGCCCCGGAGGTGTTCGACAAGGCCGGCACGCTCGCCGGCGCGAGCGGCTTCCTCGGCTGCGCGGCGGCGATCTTCGGCTCGCTCTGGCGGGCACGTCAGTCGGCCAACGTCACCACTTATGGTTCCGCGCGCTGGGCGACGGACGGCGAGATGCGCAAGGCTGGCCTGTTCGGCGAAGGCGGGGTGTTCGTCGGCCGCCTGGGCGCCAGATATCTGCGCCATGACGGTCCCGAGCATGTCATGGCCTTCGCGCCGACGCGCAGCGGCAAGGGCGTCGGCCTGGTCGTGCCGACACTGCTTTCCTGGACGGGCTCGGCCGTCGTGCATGATATCAAGGGCGAGAATTGGACGCTGACCGCCGGCTGGCGCGCGCGCTTCTCGCACTGTCTCCTGTTCGATCCGACCAATGCCTTGTCGGCCCGCTACAACCCCTTGCTGGAAGTGCGCCGCGGCGAACATGAGATCCGCGACGTCCAGAATATTGCCGATATCCTGGTCGACCCCGAGGGCGCGCTCGAACGCCGCAATCATTGGGAAAAGACCAGCCATTCCCTGCTTGTCGGGGCCATTCTTCATATTCTTCATGCCGAGGAGGAGAAGAGCCTCGCCCGGGTCGCGACCTTCCTGTCCGACCCCGCCCGCCCTTTCGTCGCCACCCTGAAGGCGATGATGGCGACGAACCATCTCGGCACCGCCGAGGCGCCGGCCGTGCATCCGGTGGTCGCGTCCGCCGCCCGCGAATTGCTCAACAAGTCTGAGAATGAGCGCTCGGGCGTGCTCTCGACCGCCATGTCCTTTCTCGGCCTCTACCGCGATCCGACCGTGGCCGCGGTGACCTCCGCCTGCGACTGGCGGATCCGCGACCTGCTCGAGGGCGCCCGGCCGGTCTCGCTCTACCTGGTCGTCCCGCCATCCGACATCTCGCGAACCAAGCCGCTGGTCCGGCTGATCCTCAACCAGATCGGCCGCCGCCTCACCGAGCGGCTGCCGGAGGCCGGCGCGCGCCCGAACCGCCAGCTGCTGCTCATGCTGGACGAGTTCCCGGCGCTCGGCCGGCTCGATTTCTTCGAGACCTCGCTCGCCTTCCTCGCCGGCTATGGCGTGCGCGCCTTCCTGATCGCCCAGAGTCTCAACCAGATCGTGAAGGCCTATGGCGAGAACAATGCGATCCTCGACAATTGCCATGTCCGGATCGCCTTCGCGACCAATGACGAGCGGACCGCCAAGCGCATCTCGGATGCGCTCGGTACCGCGACCGAGCAGCGCGCCATGCGCAACTATGCCGGGCACCGCCTTTCCCCCTGGCTTGCCCATGTCATGGTCAGCCGGCAGGAGACTGCCCGTGCGCTGCTGACCCCGGGCGAGGTGATGCAGCTTCCCGCCGACCAGGAGCTGCTGCTGGTTTCCGGCCTGTCGCCGGTGCGCGCCGGGAAGCTGCGTTATTATGAGGACCGCAACTTCACCGCGCGCGTCCTTCCTGCGCCCTTGCTTGCGACCGGCCCCTATCGCGACCGTCCGGCGGCCCGCGCCGACGACTGGGCCGGCTGCACGGCCGCGCCGATCGCCGCCGACGGCGCCGGCGGGGGGTCGGGCGAAGGTAGCGCCGGCGGCCTGCAGCAGGAGCGGCATCCCGGCCTTGCGGAACTTGAAACGCCGAAGCCGGGGCTGCCCGAGCAGGCCGATCCGCTCGGCCTGGGCGACGACGATTTCAACCCCGTCGCCGATATTGCGGGCGCGCCGGGCGCGCTGTCGCCGGTGGTCGCAGCCCATGCCGTCAATGAAGGCTCAGGTCGCGGCCGCGACCTGGTGCCTGGAATGTGAGGGGCGCCGCCATGGCGAAGCGCGATCTCGTCCGCTACCAGCTCTTCCTCCCCCGCGCGCTGGCCGACCGGCTGGAAGCGCTGGCGGCGAAGCCGGGCGCCACGAAGTCGGCGATCCTGGTTGCCGCTCTCGCCGCCTTCCTCGACCGCCGCGGCGCGAACGAGCTGGATGAAAGGTTCGGCGCCAGACTCGACCGGATATCGGGCCAACTCGCGCGGATCGAGCGCGACGGCCATGTCGGGCTCGAGAGCCTGGCCCTGTTCGTGCGCTACATGCTTACGGTCAATGCGCCGCTCGCCGATGAAGACGATGCCGCGCGAGCGATCGGCCGCGACCGCTTCGCCGCCTTCGTGGCCCGCGTCGGCCAGCAGCTCGCCAGCGGCCGGCTGACCCTCGTGCCGGAGGACGGTCGATGAGCGTCACCGAATCCGCCGAGCGCAAGCGCGCGATGCTGCGCACCGCCATGGGCCCGGACATTGCCGCCGCCCTCGCCGATCCGCTCGTCATCGAGATCATGGTCAATCCCGACGGCGCGCTTCGCGTGGACCGGCTGGGCGAGGGTCGGACCGACACCGGCTTTCGGCTCGATCCGGCCCAGGCCGAGCGGATCATCCGGCTGGTCGCCAGCCACCTGAAGACCGAGGTCCATGCCGGCTCGCCGATCGTGTCGGCGGAACTGCCGCCGCATGGCGAGGGCGCCGGGGAGAGGTTCGAAGGCGTGCTGCCGCCGGTCTCGGCGGCGCCCTGTTTCTCGATCCGCAAGCCCGCCGCGCGGGTCTACACCTTGCGCGATTATGTGCGGGACGGGATCATGGCCGCCGAGGCCGCCCGTCTGCTCAGCCTGGCGGTCGTCGAGCGGCGCAACATCCTCGTCGCCGGCGGCACGAGCTCGGGCAAGACCACGCTCGCCAATGCCTTGCTTGCCGAGATGGCGGCGCTGGACGAACGCGTGATCCTGATCGAGGACACGCGCGAGCTGCACTGCGCGGCACCGGACGTCGTCGCGCTGCGCACCCGTTCGGCGGTCCTTGGCGCCGGCCCCGGCGTCACCATGGCGGACCTCGTCCGCTCGACCCTTCGCCTGCGCCCCGACCGGATCGTCATCGGCGAGGTGCGCGGCCGCGAGGCGCTCGACATGCTCAAGGCCTGGAACACCGGTCATCCGGGCGGCGTCGCGACCGTCCACGCCAACAGCGCCGCGTCCGCGCTCTACCGGGTCGAGCAGCTCGTCCAGGAGAGCGTGCTGGCCGTGCCCCGCGCGCTGATCGCCGAGGCGATCGACCTCATCGTCTTCATCGCCGGCCGCGGCCTCGGCCGCCGGATCCAGACGCTCGCCTGCGTCGACGGCCTCGATCCCGCCGGCGGCTACGCCCTGCGCGACCTCCCTTTCGAACCCCGGGACCAAGGAGAATAACCATGCCCGACAGCAAGATGACGCCCCCGCAGGACTGCCAGGGGGCGATAAGAGTCGCAATCGCCTTTGGCATCGCCTTCGTCGCCACCGCGACGGCCCGCGCAGCCGGCTCCGGCATGCCGTGGGAGGAGCCGCTGCAGAAGGTGCTGGAATCCGTGCAGGGCCCGGTCGCCAAGATCGTCGCGGTCATCATCATCATCGTGACCGGGCTGACGCTCGCCTTCGGCGAGACCTCCGGCGGGTTCCGGCGGCTGATCCAGATCGTCTTCGGCCTGTCGATCGCGTTCGCCGCGTCCAGCTTCTTCCTCAGCTTCTTCAGCTTTGGCGGCGGGGCGCTCATCTCGTGATCGGCGCCGGCAATCATATCGAAGGCTTCGAGGCGCCGCTGCACCGCTCGCTCGCCGAGCCGATCCTGCTCGGCGGCGCGCCGCGCTCGATCGCGATCGTCAACGGCACCGTGGCGGCGGCGCTCGGCCTTGGCCTGCAGCAGTGGATCGCCGGGCTGATCCTCTGGGCGGTCGGCCACAGCCTCGCCGTCTTCGCCGCCAAGCGCGACCCGGACTTCGGGCCGGTCCTCGCCCGTCACCTGCGTCAGAAGGCCTGGCTGTCATGCTAGGCCTTCGCGAATATCGCGCCCATGCCGACCGGCTTGCGGATCATCTGCCATGGGCCGCTTCGGTCGCGCCGGGCGTGGTCCTCAACAAGGACGGCAGCTTCCAGCGCACCGCCCGGTTTCGGGGTCCGGACCTGGAAAGCGCCACCGAGGCGGAATTGGTCTCGACCTGCGCGCGCGCCAACAATGTGCTGAAGCGGCTCGGCTCGGGCTGGGCGCTGCACATCGAGGCCGACCGGCGCGAGGCGCCGGGCTATCCCGCCAGCGCCTTTCCCGATCCGGCCGCATGGCTGGTCGACGAGGAACGGCGCGCCGCTTTCGAGAATGCCGGCCAGCATTTCGAGAGCCTCTATCATCTCACCTTCACCTTCCTGCCGCCGCCCGACCAGGCGGACCAGGCGGGGCGCGCGCTCGTCGAGCGCGCCAACGAGGCCAAGGGCCGGGACTGGCGTCAGGCCCTCGGCGGCTTCGTCGCCGAGACCGATCGCGCGCTCGATCTGCTCTCCGGCTTCATGGCCGAAATCCGGCCGCTCGATGATCGCGAGACGCTGACCTATCTGCACGGCACGATCTCCTCGCGCCGGCACAAGGTCGAGGTTCCCGAAACACCGATCTATCTCGACGCCCTGCTCGCGGACACCCCGCTCGCCGGCGGCCTTGAGCCGATGCTCGGGCAGCATCATCTGCGCACGCTCACCCTGCTCGGCTTCCCCAATCTGAGCCGCCCGGGAATTCTCGACGCGCTCAATCATCAGGGCTTCGGCTATCGCTGGGTCACGCGCTTCATCGCGATGGACAAGACCGAGGCCACCAAGGCGCTGACCAGGCTGCGCCGGCAATGGTTCAACAAGCGCAAGTCCGTCTCGGCCATGCTGCGCGAGGTGCTCTACAATCAGCAGGCGGCCCTGCTCGACAGCGACGCCGACAACAAGGTCGTGGATTCCGACCTGGCGCTGCAGGAACTCGGCGGCGACCATGTCGCGTTCGGCTATCTGACCGCGACCATCACGGTGTCCGACGAGGATCGCGCCCGCGTCGAGGAGAAAGTCCGCGCGGTCGAGCGCATCGTCAACGGGCTCGGCTTCACCTGCATCCGCGAGGGCGTGAACGCAGTCGAGGCCTGGCTCGGCTCGCTGCCCGGCCATGTATACGCCAATGTGCGCCAGCCTCTGGTGCACACGATCAACCTCGCGCATCTCATGCCGCTCTCCTCGGTCTGGGCCGGGCCGGCGCGCAATGCCCATCTGGACGGACCGCCTCTGCTCTATGCCGAGACCAGCGGCTCGACGCCGTTCCGCCTCTCCACCCATGTCGGCGATGTCGGCCATATGCTGGTTGTCGGCCCGACCGGCGCCGGCAAGTCGGTCCTGCTCGCGCTGCTCGCGCTTCAGTTCCGCCGCTATCCGGGCGCCCAGGTCTATATCTTCGACAAGGGCTTCTCGGCCCGCGCCGCCGTGCTGGCCATGGGCGGCGCCCATCATGCGCTCGGGCTTGGCGGCGAGAGCGCCGGCGAGGGTGGGGAGGAGGGCGAGATGGCGCGCGCCATCTCGTTCCAGCCGCTGCGCCATATCCACCGTGCGGTGGAGCGGGCCTGGGCCGCGGAGTGGATCGCGGCCTTGCTTGCGCATGAGAAGGTGCTGGTGACGCCCGACGTGAAGGAGGCCATCTGGTCGGGGCTCTGCAGCCTGGCCAGCGCGCCGCCGGCCGAGCGCACGCTGACGGGTCTCGCCTTGCTGCTGCAGTCGGCGGCGCTTCGCTCGGCGCTCGCGCCTTACACGCTGGAAGGCCCGTTCGGGCGCCTGCTCGACGCCGCGGAGGACGATCTCGCGATCGCCGACGTGCAATGTTTCGAGACGGAAGCCTTGATGGGGCAGTCGGGCGTCGTCGCGCCGGTGCTGACCTATCTGTTCCACCGGCTCGAGGAGAGATTCACCGGCCGGCCCACCTTGCTCGTGCTCGACGAGGCCTGGGTGTTCCTCGACCATCCCTTGTTCGCGGCGCGGATCCGCGAATGGCTGAAGGTGCTGCGCAAGAAGAATGTCTCGGTCGTCTTCGCGACCCAGAGCCTCGCGGACATCGCCGACAGTGCTATCGCGCCGGCGATCATCGAGAGCTGCCCGCAGCGCATCCTGCTGCCCAATGACCGGGCGATCGAGCCGCAGAGCCAGGCCGCTTATGCGCGGTTCGGGCTCAACGGCCGTCAGGTGGAACTGATCAGCCGCGCCACACCCAAGCGTCATTATTATCTGCAGTCGGCGCGGGGCAACCGGCTGTTCGAGCTGGGGCTCGGTCCGATCGCGCTCGCCCTTTGCGGCGCCTCCGATCCCGCCACGCAGCAGCGCATCGACGCCCTGCTCGCCGAGCACGGTCCGGACCGCTTCGCCGAGCATTTCCTCGCACGCGCCGGCCTCGGCTGGGCCGCCGCCTTGCTCGACCGTTTCCCCGTTCAACCCCCGAAGGAGAATGACAATGAAATCCATGTTGCGTGACGGAATGCTTGGCCTGCTTCTTGCCGGCGGCGCGCTCGGCTGCGGCCTGGCGGTGGTGCCCGCTCCGGCCCAGGCTATGCCGGTCTTCGACAGCGCCAATTATGCCCAGAATCTGCTGACGGCCGCGCGCACGCTCCAGCAGATCAACCAGCAGGTCCAGTCGCTCCAGAATGAGGCGGCGATGCTGCAGACTATGCAGCGCAATCTGGGCCGGATCGACTTCCCGCAGCTCTCGCAGCTTCAGCAGCGGCTCGGGCGGATCAACAGCCTGATGGGGCAGGCGCAAGGCGTGGACTTCCGGGTCGAGACGATCGAGCAGCAATTGCGCCAGCTTTATCCGGACCAGTTCGACCAGCTGCTCCGGCGCGATCATCGCGCCGCGGCGGCGCGGGCGCGGCTCGACGCGGCCATGGCCTCATACCGCCGGACCATGGGCGTGCAGAGCCAGATCGTCGCCAATGTGCAGGAGGACGCGCAGACCCTATCGCAGATCGTCGCGCGCAGCCAAGGCGCCGAAGGCGCGCTCGCGGCGCAACAGGCGACGAACCAGCTGCTCGCTTTGACCGCGCAGCAGCAGATGCAGATCCAGACCCTGCTGGCCGCGCAATATCGCGGCCAGGCGATGGAGCAGGCGGAGCGGGTGCAGGCGGAGCGCGAGGCGCGCGAGGCAGTGCGGCGCTTCCTGGGCGATGGCCGCGCCTATACGCCGCGGCGGCCGTAACGGGCTGAGGCGCCGCCGGCGAACAAGCGGACGCTCTCCCCCCTTGCGTCCCTCCCCGGCAGCCGGCGCCGCCTCGTCGCGGGGCCTCCCGTGGCCCACCGCCCCCTCAGGGTCCGGGAGCCCCGCGACACATACGACCAGAGCAGGACAGACACGTGGAAGACCTCAACGTCATCGACCAGTTCATGGAGAGCTTCACACGCTATATCGATAGCGGCTTCGGTCTCCTCGGCCCGGACGTGGGCTTTCTGACGACGGTGCTGATCGGGATCGACATCACGCTTGCTGGCCTGTTCTGGGCGCTCGGCGGCGAGGACGACGTCATCGGGAGGTTCATCAAGAAGATCCTCTATGTCGGCGTCTTCGCGCTGATCCTGAACCAATTCTCGACGCTCTCCGACATCGTCTTCCGCTCGTTCGCCGGGCTCGGGCTCACCGCGGGCGGCAGCTCCATCTCGGCCGAAGACCTGCTGCGCCCCGGCCGTCTGGCGGGGACCGGCTTCGAGGCGGCGCAGCCTTTGATCGATCAGGCCAGCGAACTGGTCGGGCCGATCGGCTTCTTCACCCATTTCGTGGAGATCATGACGCTCATGGTCTCCTGGGTGATCGTCGTGATCGCCTTCTTCGTGCTCGCCGTGCAGATGTTCGTCACGATCCTCGAGTTCAAGCTGACCAGCCTGGCCGGCTTCGTCCTTGTCCCATTCGCTCTCTGGAACCGGACCAGCTTCCTTGCCGAGCGAGTGCTGGGCAACGTCATCTCCTCGGGGGTGAAGGTCATGGTGCTCGCCGTCATCGTCGGCATCGGCTCCAATTATTTCACGCAATTCACGGGCTCGCTGCAAGGACAGGAGCCGAGCCTCGAGCAGGCCGTCTCGCTGATGCTCGCAAGCATCGCCTTGCTCGGGCTCGGCATCTTCGGGCCCCGCATCGCCTCGGGCCTGGTCTCGGGCGCACCCCAGGTTGGCGCCGGCGCGGCCGTCGCCACAACCGCTGGCGCTGCGGCGACGCTTGCGGTCGGCGGCGCCGCGGCGGCCGGCGCCGCGCGGGCAGTCGGCGGCGCCGGGATCGGCGCGGTGCGCGCCGCGACCGCGATGGGCGCGGCCGCTTCGACCGCCGCCCAGCTTGGCCGCGAGACCGGAGGTTCCAGCCTGGGCGGCATCGCGACCGCGGTGAAGGGCGCGGCAGCCCAGCGCATGAGCGACGGTGTCGGCCTGGACGCGGCCGCCGAACGAGGACGCGACGCTGCCTGGAACGCGATGGCCGGCGGCGCGGCGGCGCCCGCGGCGGCAGCCGCGGAAGCGTCAGCGCCCGGCGGCGACAATGCGCCCGCCTGGGCGAGGCAGCTGCGCTCCGAGCAGACTGCCCGTCACCGCCGGCAGCTTGCGGTGCACACGCTGAGCGAGGGCGATCATGGCGGCGCCGGCGCCGCTCCAGACATCAAGGAAAGGGACTGAATATCATGCGATTCAAGCGCGCACTCCAGCGTTACGGGCGCACGCCCGAACCCGAGACGCCCTATCAACGGGCCGGACAGGTCTGGGATGAGCGGATCGGTTCCGCGCGCGTCCAGGCGCGCAACTGGCGGCTCATGGCCTTTGGCGGACTCGGCCTGACCATCGGATTGTCCTCGGCCCTGGTCTGGCAGTCGATGCAAAGCCGGGTCGTGCCCTATGTGGTCGAGGTCGATCGGCTGGGCGAGGCGCGGGCGGTCGTGCCCGCCGACGCCGGGTTCCGGCCGACCGATCCCCAGATCGCCTGGCACCTCAGCCGCTTCATCTCGAACGTCCGCGGCAAGTCGCTCGACGCGGTGCTGATGCGCGAGAACTGGCTGTCGGCCTATGACTTTGTCAGCGACCGGGGCAGGGTCTTTCTCGACGAATATGCGCGCGCGGCCGACCCGTTCGCGGACATCGGCGAGCGCACCGTCTCGGTGCAGGTCACCAGCGTCGTGCGGGCATCAGACACGAGCTTCCAGGTCAAATGGACCGAGAGCCAGTTCGAGCGCGGCAGCCTGGCCGGCACATCGCGCTGGACGGCGATCCTGACCATCCGCCAGCGGCCGCCGCGCTCCGCGGAAACTTTGCGCAAGAACCCGCTCGGCATCTATGTCGAGGCGATCGACTGGAGCCGGGAACTCGAGACGCCTGCCGCGCCCGGGCTCGCAGCGCAGCCGGCGCCGCCGTCACCCGCTGTGCCCCGGGAAGCGCCCGCCTTCGCGCCGGCGCCGGCAAACATTCCCCAAGGCTCGCCGCTCGATCCGGCTTCCCCGCCGGGCGCGGCCGGCCAGATACCGTCCACCGAAAGGAACACCCAATGATCCGATCCATTGGCGCGCCCATCTGCGCGCTTGCTCTCATCCTCGCCGCCGAGGCCGAGGCGTCGCAGCGCCGGCAGCAGCCGGGGCCGACCTCCCGCGTCCAGTCGGCCAATCGCGATGCGCTGCGCGAGCCGAGCAGGGCCGGCTATGTCAACGCGCTTCAGGTCTATCCTTATGCCGAGGGGACGCTGTATCGGCTCTACGCCGCGCCGGAGCGGGTGACGGACATCGCGCTCGAGCCGGGCGAGAATGTCACCGCCGTCGCCGCGGGCGACACGGTCCGCTGGACGGTCGGCGACACGACCAGCGGCAGCGGCGCCGCGCGGCGCACGCACATCCTGGTGAAGCCCTTCTCGGCCGGGCTCGCGACCAACCTCGTCATCACCACCGACCGGCGGGTCTATCACCTCCAGCTGGAAAGCACCCGGGCGACCGCGATGGCGGCCTTGTCCTGGACCTATCCGCAATCCGCGCTGCTCGCGCTGCAGGGCGCCGCCGCGGCGGAGGCGGCCGCCCCGGTGGCCGCGGGCCTTGCCGTCCAGAACTTGCGCTTTGGCTACCGGATCGGCGGCGACGACCCGCCCTGGCGGCCGCTGCGCGCCTTCGACGATGGCCGGCAGACCTTCATCGAGTTTCCGGCGACGATCGCCCAAGGGGAGGCGCCGCCCGTCTTCGTGATCGGCGAGAATGGGGCGGCCGAGCTCGTCAACTACCGCATGTCCGGGCGCTATTATGTCGTCGACCGGATCTTCGACCGCGCCGAGCTCAGGCTTGGCGCCAGGCGCCAGCAGGTGGTCCGGATCCAGCGCGAGGATGCCCGCCGCGCGCGGCGCAGCCGGAGGCCGTCGTGAGCGATGATCGCATCCAGCGTCCGCCTGCCGGCCCTGACAAGGTCGATCCGGAGACCCTCGTGTTGCGCGCGCGGCCGAGCCGCGTGGTCAGGTTCCGGCGCGGCGCCATCGTCGCGATCGCCGGCGCCGGCTCGCTTGCCATCATCGGCACCGCCTGGATGGCGCTCAGACCAGCCGGTGTCGGCCTCGTCGCAACGGGCGACGACCGGCCGGCGCCGGCGGGCAAGGCATCCTCCGATGCGCTCGCCGGAGCGCCTCGAACCTATGGCGACGTGCCGCAGCTGGGGCCGCCCCTGCCCGGCGACCTCGGGCGTCCGATCCTCGAGCGGCAACGCGAGATGGCGACGGAAACGCCCGTCCCGTCCATCCCGGCGGCGCCGGGCATGGACGCTGCGCAGCAGGCCGCGGAAGCGGAACGGCAGCGGCTGGCGGCGGAGGCGGTGCAGGCCCGGCAGGCGCCGGTGCTGATGCAATTGTCGCGAGGTTCCGCGAGCGCGGACGCGAACCCCGCGGTGCCGGTTGCCAACGATGCCGCGCCAACTTCCGGTGCCGGGTCTCCGGCCGAGGTCAGGGCGGGGCAGGGGCGCAGTCTCTCGTTCGTCAGTGGGCGCGATGACACGGGGACGATCAATCCTCACCGTCTGCAGCCGGCGGCTTCGCCCTGGCAGATCAGCGCCGGCAGCACGATCTCGGCGAGCCTGGTCACAGGCCTGAACTCCGACCTTCCGGGCATGGTCGTCGCCCAGGTGACCCAGAATGCCTATGACAGCCGCACCGGCAGGACAGTGCTGGTGCCGCAGGGCGCTCGGCTGATCGGGCGCTACGACTCGGTCGTGGCATTCGGTCAAAGCCGGGCGTTGCTCATCTGGCAGCGCATCGTATTCCCGGACGGGTCGTCCATCCAGCTCGACAACCTGCCCGCCACCGACAGCGAGGGTTATGCCGGAATTGCCGACCGGGTCGATTTCCACACCTGGCGGTTGCTCAAGGGCATCGGCCTATCGACCTTGCTGGGCGTCGGCACGCAATTATCGCTTGGCAGCAGCGAATCCGATCTTGTCCGCGCGATCCGCGAAGCCGCCCAGCAGAATGGCGACCGGGCGGGCCAGCGCATCGTCGAGCGCAATCTCGACATCCAGCCCACCATTCGAGTCCGGCCGGGATTTCCGGTGCGCGTCCTTGTCCACAAGGATCTCGTCCTGAGGCCGTGGAGGGGCTGATGCTGAAACTTGCGAAGCTGCCCGACCGGACGCCGGTCAAGCTGACGATCCTGGTGCCGCCGGAGCTGAACGATGGGCTGAACGACTATGCCGCGGCCTATCAGGAGGCTTACGGCTCGACGGAACCTGTGGCCGAGCTGATCCCGGCAATGCTGCAGTCCTTCCTCGATGGCGACCGGGAATTTGCGCGGGCGCGGGCAGCCAGGCAGCGGACATGTCGTGGCACATCCTGACGAGCGTGCAGAGCCGCCGCAGCATTTCATCACGGTGAGCGAGTTCGCCGAGATGGCACGGTTGTCCCGCCGGCAGATCGATCGGCTCAGACGCCGGCGGCCGGCGGGGTTTCCGCGTGAGTTTGAGCTTGGCAACGGAGAGAGCAAATATCGCCGTTGCCCTCGCTTCAAGCTCGTTGAGGTGCGCCGCTGGCTCGATTCGCGAGCGCTCTGGTAGAAACAGCAAACGGCAGCTTCTCTCGGTAGCTGACTCGCCATCTGGAAGAGAGATATTGGCCGTTCTCGAGGGACGGCAATCAGGACGGCGGGAAGCCAACTCCCCGGGCCTTGGCTTGCGCCCGGCGGTCCTCGGCTGCTGCGTCAAACATGGAAACCGAGCGAGGCCGCACAGTTGAACCTGTCAAGCATTCCCTGCAACTGAATGCCGATTATCGACTGGCTAGCGGCCTGAAACTTGACCCGTTCCAAGGGTCAAAAAGTATGTCTGACTCAGCATGCGGGCCGACTTCTTCAACTGCGTCACGATCAAAAAGTCGGCATTTTGTGTACCAATTTGTGTACCGATTTCGATTGACCCCGTTTCAAGGGCGCTTTAGGGTCACTAAGTCCATGAAAATTCATGGATTTCGGTTGGCTGGATTCTCGCGGTCTGGCTTTTGGTACCGGCATTCGCAGGTTCGAATCCTGCCGCCCCAGCGAAGCTTCCTGCCGGGCGAATTCTCTAGTTTCGGCCATGGAGTAGAGCGGGCCAGCGGACGCGGACGCCACGAGAGAAGCTGGCGGCGGCTGGGAAGGCGAAATTAGCCACTGTCGTCCTGCCGCATGGGCGACGTCGACCACCTATGCGGGTCAGAGGCCGACGCACAGATATTTGAGCTCCAGATATTCGTCGATCCCGTGGCGCGAGCCTTCGCGTCCGAGGCCTGAAGCCTTGATGCCGCCGAAGGGCGCGACCTCCGTCGAGATAAGGCCCGTATTGATGCCCACCATGCCGGACTCGATCGCCTCGGCAAGGCGCCACACGCGCGACAGGTCGCGACCGTAGAGATAGGCGGCGAGCCCATAGTCGCTGGTATTGGCGAGCGCCGCCGCGTCGGCGTCCGTATCGAAGCGGACGACCGGGACAAGCGGCCCGAACGTCTCCTCGGCCAGCACGGCCATTCCGGGCGTGACGTCCGCGATCAGGGTCGGCGGGCAGAACCGCCCGCCAAGAGGGTGGCGCCCACCGCCGGCCACCAGCCGCGCTCCCCTTGCCAACGCGTCGTCGCGATGGCGGTGCACCTTTGCGAGTGCGGGCTCGTCGATCAGCGGCCCGATAGATACGCCTTCCTGGTCGCCGGGACCGACCTTCAACGGCGCCATGGCGCGCGCAAGCTTCCCGATGAACGCGTCGTGCACCGAATTCTGCACGTAGAAGCGGTCCGCGGACACGCACGTCTGGCCGGCATTGCGGAATTTCGACTGGATCGCGCCTTCGACCGCCGCATCCAGATCGGCATCGTCGAGGACGATGAAGGGCGCATTGCCACCAAGTTCGAGGCTCAGTTTCTTCACGGTCGGCGCACATTGGGCCATCAGCAGCGCGCCGGTCCCGGTCGAGCCGGTGAAGCTCAATTTGCGCACGATCGGATTGGCGGTGAGCTCGCCGCCGATCGCGGCGGCCGCGCCGGTGACGACATTGAGCAGTCCGTCGGGAAGCCCCGCCTCGCCGGCGAGGGCGCCGAGCGCGAGCGCCGTGAAGGGGGTCTGCTCGGCCGGCTTCACGACCACGGCGCAACCGGCCGCCAGAGCGGGCGCGATCTTGCGCGTGATCATCGCGGCCGGGAAGTTCCAGGGCGTGATCGCGGCGACCACGCCCACCGGCTGCTTCAGCGCGAACAGACGGGCATCCGCGCGGTGCGGCGGGATCACGTCGCCATAGGTGCGTTTCGCCTCCTCCGCATACCATTCGACGAAGGCCGCGGCATAATCGATCTCGCCCCGCGCCTCGGCGAGCGGCTTACCCTGCTCGCGGGTCAGCAGCCGCGCGAGCGGTTCGCGGTGCAGGACGAGCAGGTCGAAATAACGGCGAAGGATCGCGGCGCGCTCCTTGCCCGTGCGCGCCGCCCAAGCCGGCTGCGCCGCGGCGGCGGCGTCGATCGCGCGGCGGGTCTCCACCGCGCCCAGATCGGGCACGCGCCCGATCGTCGCGCCGGTCGCCGGATCGTCCACCTCGATCCAGCGCGTGCCCGTGACCCAGTGCCCGCCGATCAGGCAGGCCTCGCGC
>Ga0335075_10002464_pt1 | contig 29795 bp, 22 predicted proteins | sample Lox_Sample_24_FD_206723 | JGI IMG/M metagenome (GOLD analysis project Ga0335075, IMG submission 206723) | Soil microbial communities from Loxahatchee National Wildlife Refuge, Florida, United States - Lox_Sample_2.4 | ecosystem: Environmental > Terrestrial > Soil > Wetlands | place: USA...
GCGCCGATGACCAGCGCGAAGGCCGCTAGACCGGCCGATCCGAGCGTGAACAGATGCCGGAATCGAGACATCTTCGTCGCCTTCCGCGCCATACATCGGATGTTTAGCCAGACCATAGAACTTTTCGCTGGCTCTGCCAAGGATTTGTGAGCGGAAATTTTGGTTTTTGATGAGATCAGGTCCGATGTTTCGAGCCATCACGGCATCGGAACTGGCGCAGGTCGGTGTGCTGGCGCCGAGTCGTTGCTGGACAGCGCCTACGCGAGCTTGGGCATCGTGTCAGGGATGACGGCCTCGCGCTCGGCGAGATCACGCTTGCCGGCCGGTCGGACGGGCGCGGATGCGGACGGCAGCACCGTTTAGTCGCGCTATCCGGGGTGCGCCGCAGCCGCTGAGGCCGCTAAGCGGGGCGGCGCGTACCAGGCGCGCCCTGCCCACCGGCAACCTGGCCTGTTCCCGCTGGCGGTGGCAATCTGGGGGACTCCCCTCCGGAGCCGGGTGCGCAGGTTCGAATCCTGCTGGGGCGCTTTTTTGTACCCTGACCTGCCGTTCTGGGGTTGCCATTAGCGGTGCGGCGGCCAGGCGTGCGTGCCGCTCCTCAGCCGGGTAGAGGGATGGCGTCGGCCTCGTAAAAAGTCATGAGTCATCACTGGTGCGCGGACCGGCCGGTTTCGTTTCGCCTGCCGGATGAGCTGGTCTTCTGTGGCCTGATCGGCGGGGAAGAACAACTCGATGGACAGTTCCGACACAGTGATGTCGGCTGGGGTGCCGAAACTGCTCATGATGGTGTACATGGAAAGATCCTGGCCGCCAATCCGAACCTGCCAGGTCGTCACTGGCTCCGGCTCCTCATCCGCCGCGAGGCGTCCCCACGTGAGCCGGGGCGGGATCTGCGGCCAGGCCGAGATCTCGTCCGCCAGGGCCGCCGCTTCGTGGTCGCTCAGCGACAGAAGATGAAGCTGGCGGAGCAGGCACCCGGACCAGGAGGCGAAGTTGGCGGTGCAGGCGGCGAGACCGGCTGGGTGCAGCATCACCCGGAAGATGTTCGTCGGCGCACCGCCCACGTCCGCGGGGATCTCTGCGACCAGCCGGCGTGCAGCGTTGTTAGAGAGCTCGACGTCCCACCGCCGGTTGACGACGACACCCGGGAACGGGTCATGGGCATCGAGAAGGCCGCGCAGGGCATTCCGGATGCGAGCCAGGACCGGGCCAGCCAGGGGGTTTTCCGGGTAACGAGGGGCATAGCCAGCGGCGAGCAGCCACTCATTGCGCTCACGCAAGGGCACCTCAAGATCCCCGGCGATGGCCAGGAGCAGCCCGGGGCTCGGCCTGGACCGGCCAAGCTCGACAAATCCGAGATGGCGGGCAGACACGCCGACGGCGAGCGCTAGGTCCAGTTGACTGCGCCGGGCTTCTTCTCGCCGCTGCCGGATGAGCTGGCCGACGCTCGGACGGGTCATGGCAGCCATAATGCGCGGAGCTCGGTAGTCAGCTCAACTACCTCAGAGGTAGTCGCCACCGGCGGCCACTAGCCGAGGCTCTGGAAGAACTTGATGAGCTCGGCGTTGTACCGTGCCGCCTCGCTCACGTAAAGGCCATGGCCGGCATTGTGGATGACCACGAGGCGGGCCTGCGGCATCATGGCCGCGGTCCGGCGGCCGGTAAGTTCAAGCGCAGTTGCGCCGCCGTCTGCGTCACCGTGAATCACGAGGGCGGGAACGCTTATCTCCGCTAGCTCGGCGGCGAAATCTGCATAGGCAAATGCCCGGTTGGTCTCGATCAGGACCGAGGGTGGAGTGTCCATTATCTGCCGCATGGTCCATTCCGATAGCAATTGCGAGACGTGGTGGTCCACTCCCCAGTAATTGGGGCCAGAACTCGTCGACATTACCAGCCAGGTTCCGGCGTCTCGCCGAAGCAGATCCCAGCTCGCCTCTAGGGATTCCGGATCCAGCCCGCTGGGGCTGTCGTCGGACTTGAGCACCGACGGGGTCACCGGCGCGCTGAGCACGATGCCCGTCACGCGCGCGGTTCCATGGCGAGTCAGGTAGCGGATCACTTCAGCCGCGCCCATCGAGTGACCGACGAGCATGGTATCGGCAAGGTCGATGCCCCGGATGAGCGAGGCAAGGTCGTCGGCCAGGGTATCCATGTCATAGCCGCTCGCCGGCCGGTCGGACCGGCCATGACCCCGCCGATCATAAGTGATGCAGCGGAAACCCGCAGCGGCCAAGTCGTCTCTTTGGTAGTTCCACATGTCACCCGGCATACCGAAACCGTTGGCGAAGACGACTGCTCTGCCAGCACCCCATTCTGCATAGAAGAGGCGAGCGCGGTCGCTGGCTTCTACGAAAGGCACGACGAATTCTCCGTTCATTCAATCGCGGATGTCATTGCCTGCAGTTTGCGACCCCGGTGAATGGCTTGTCGACTACCTGTCAGGTAGGCACCGTCCCGCTTCCGACTCGGATTCGCACTCGTCATCGGCTTTGGTAGGTGCCGGCATCCTGGGTGACAGCAGCGGGCCGGTATCCGGCGCTCCCGGCCGTTTCACGCCTGCCCGCGTGGTTGGTCGCAGCTTCGCGCCGGGGCCGGAGCCCGGTCCAGATGAGCGCCACAGCCGTCACGGTCACGAGAACGTCTGTGGCTACTGCCAGGTGGATGCCTCTGAGCAGGATGGCATGGCTGGTCGCGACAGCGCTGAGGATGGGGGTGCCGATGACCACGCCGACCTGCAGAGTCATGGTCGTCAGGCCGGTGGCCAGGCCTTGGTCGGAGTCGGGCAGGCCCGAGGTGGCCGTCACCGTGTAGGCCACGATCGAGGTCACGTGCCCGAAAAACCCGAAGAACAGGGCGGGAATCAGGACCGCGAGCCAGACCGTGTGCCTGCCGAGCAGCATCAAAGGGGCGGTGAAGGCGACCTGCGTTAGCAGGCCGACCGTAAGCACCTTGCGCGCCCCGTGCCGGCCGATGAACCGTCCGGCGATGACGCCCGCGGCCACTGAGGCCAGGCCGGGCACGCCGAAGACTAGTCCGGTGGCCAGCGGTGACAGGCGGAGCACGTCCTGCAGGTAGAGCGTCATCAAGAAGATGAGCCCAGATTCCATCGATAGGGCGACCAGCCCGCCGGCGTTGCCCCACTTGACCGTGGGCCGCGACAGGATGCCCAGAGCGGCGAGCGGGACCCGGGCCCGCCGCTCGATCAACACGAACACCACCAGCAGGGCCAATCCGCCAATCAGGGCGTACAGGTTGTGGTTAATGACACCGAAGGCGAACGCCAGCAGCCCGCCGGTTACCGTGACTGCTCCCGGCACGTCCAGCTTCACCTTCGCGGGGGGGCTGCCCGCAGGCACCAGGAATGGCGTGCCAGCGAGGATGAGCACAGCCACCGGCACGTTGATCAGGAATGCCCAGCGCCAGCTCAGCAAGCTCACAAGAGTGCCGCCGACCAGCGAGCCGACGGTGAACCCGCTGACCATCAGCGTGCCGTTGAGTCCCAGCACCCGAGCTCGCTGCTTGTCGTCGCTGAACGACGTGATCAGCAACGACAACGCCGCCGGACTGGCGATCGCGGTGGCCAAGCCTTGCAGCGTGCGGGCGGTCAGCAGCACGCCAGCGTTCGGGGCGAACCCGCCCACCAGCGATGACACGATCAGCAGCACAATGCCTGCCAGAAACATCCGGCGGCGGCCGAACGTGTCTGCGATCCGCCCGAACAGCAACGTGAACCCGGCGGCCGGCAGCGCGTACGCGGAAATCACCCACGGCAGCTCAGATACCCGGAGACCGATCTCTGCCCCCAGCCGCGGCAGCGCAACATTCAGGATCGAGAAGTCGACCGACAGCATGAACCCCGTCCCGAGCAGCAAAAGGACTGTCAGCCGTTGACGGCCGGTGATCTTTGCCGGCATCTGGGCAGTCGTCGCCATGAGTCCGAAATCCCTTCGTTAGCGCCCTGTCTGTCATGGGTTCGCGAGTGTCAGGACATGCGCGGTGGCCGCGGCCGCCGTGCCTGCCGAGCTGGTCATGCCGCCCAGTCTTGACGGACTCTCCGAGGTGCAGCCAGTGCCTGAAGCACCAGGCTGGGGTGAGTTTTCCGGGTCGCCTGCGGTGCACTTTGCACCCGAGCTTGTGCCGCGCGCCTGCCTGACACGGCGTTGACGGCGCGCGTGCGTATAAGGCGCCGGGCAGAAGACGCGTCGGCGTGCGAAGTGCATGCAGACAGCCCTGCGAAGCCCATTCCGAGGCGGTGCTCCAGGCACTGGCTGCACCCCGGAGAGTCCGTTAAAACTGGTCAGCGAGACCGGCGCGGCATTGCCCGCAGGCAGGGCTCGGGCCGGCCCGCAGCGATGCCGCTGGACTTGGCCGATAGGTCACAGAGCGTCCAGCGCACCGGGAATTCCACGGACTCGGAGGACAGTCATGCCAGAGATGGAGGTCGTCGACGCGACCGCGCGGCCTGCGGTTGTGGACCGGGCCGCGTTCCAAGACGAGCTGGATGCGCTGCGCATCCGGGAGAAGGCGCACACCCGCGAGGGCGACGCGATCGCGGCGGCCCGGCGGAAACTGCCCATGGTCGAGGTCGACGCCGGTACCGAGCTGATCGGGCCGGACGGGCCGGTCACCCTGCTCGACTCGTTTGAGGGCCGCATGCAGCTCATCGCGTACTACTTCATGTGGCATCCCGGCCATCCCGCGCCCCAGCAGTGCGAAGGCTGCACCTGGTGCGCCACCCAGGTCCGCGAGCTGTCCTATCTACATTCCCGCGACATCACCTACGCGGTCTTCTGCCAGGGCCCCTACCCCGAGAGCGCCCGCTACCGCGACTTCATGGGCTGGGACATGCCCTGGTACTCCGCCCGGGAGTCTCTGGACACCCTGCTGGCCCCGCCCAAGCGAGTCGGCATGATGCACCTGGTGTGCTACCTGCGTCAGGACGACAAGGTCTACGAGACTTACTGGACCACTCTGCGCGGCGTCGAGACCATGGACAACAGCTACTCCCTCATGGACCTCACCGTGTACGGACGACAGGAGAGCTGGGAGGACTCGCCCGCCGGCTGGCCACAGCAGTGCACCTACACGCGGACGAGCACCGGCTCGCCCACGTGGCAACCGGTGTGGCCAGGCGGACGCCCCATCCCCCAGTGGCCGCGCCTGGCGGCCGGGCACTCTGACAACCTCAGTACCGGCCATGACCGCCGTTAGGACGACCGGGGCGGCCGCGCTGACGGCGACGCTGGCGCTCGCGGCCGCATGTTGGGTGGTATCGGTCTGGCAGATGACCGGGATGGACATGGGCGTGGCGACCCAGCTCGGCTCGTTCGTGTTCTTCGTCGCGGTGTGGGCGGCGATGATGGCGGCGATGATGCTGCCAGGGGCGGCACCGGCCGTAGCGCGAGCCGCCCGCGCCGGCGGCCTGAGCGCAGTGCTGTTCGCCGGGTCTTACCTGGTGGTCTGGGCACTGGCGGGTGCTGTCGTGTTCGCGGCCTACCGGCCGCACGGGACAGCGGTGGCCGGGGTAGTGACGATCGCCGCCGGAGCATACGAGTTCACGCCGCTCAAGCGACACTTCCGCCGCCGCTGCCGCGAGATGGCCAGGTCGGGTTTGGCGTTCGGGCTGTCCTGCATGGGCTCCACGGCCGGGCTGATGGCGATGCTAGTGGTAGTGGGCGTGATGAGCGTCGGCTGGATGGCGGTGATCACCGCCATTGCCACCGCCCAGAAGCTCCTGCGTCCCAAGGCGTCCCTCGATGTGGCGCTGGCGCTGGCAATGATCGCATTCGGGGTTCTGATCATCGTGGACCCCTCGGCGGTTCCCGGACTGACGCCACCAATGTGAGGTCAAATCGGCGGCTCCCCCGTGCGTGAACTAGTTGGGTAACAAAGGAGACAGCACCATGACCAGTCACCGGATCGGAACGCGTGAGGAGTGGCTCGCGGCGAGCGCCGAACTCCTGGCGCGCGAGAAGCAGCTCACGCGAATGGGCGATGATCTCGCCCGGCAGCGCCGGGAGCTTCCCTGGGTGCCAGTCGAAAAGCAGTACACGCTCCAGACCGGAGACGGGGCTAAAACGCTGCCGCAGCTGTTTGACGGCCGCTCACAGCTGGTGATCTACCATTTCATGTTCGGTCCCGGCTACCAGGCCGGGTGTCCCAACTGCTCGGCGACCGCCGACAGCTTCAATGGCGTGCTTGCCCATCTGGCGGCCCGCGACGTGACGATGATCTGTGTCTCACGCGCTCCGATCGACGAGCTCCTCGCCTACCGCGAGCGCATGGGCTGGAGCTTCACCTGGGCCTCCAGCCGTGATAGCGACTTCAACGCCGACTTCGGCGTCTCGGCCGTAGCGGGCATGCCATGCGGCCTGGCCGCGCCACTGGAAGCGAGCGAACTCTCGGTGCTGAGGCTGCTCACCGAGCAACCGGCCGCGCGTGCCAGTATGCCGCCGATCGCGACCCAGCTCGCAGACTCAACCGGGACGAACCTCGACGGCTTCTTCTCCGAGGGCCACGGCGTCAGCACGTTCGCGCGCCAGAGCGGCACCGTCTACCACTGCTACTCCAGCTACGCCCGCGGTACGGAGTTCCTGATGGGCTACTACGCGATCCTTGACCGGGCTCCGCAGGGCCGCGACGAAGGCGATCAGCCCATGACGTGGCTGCGCCGCCACGACGAATATCAGGACCAGTGACGCGTTGCCGGAGCACCGGCAAGCGCGGCGCCATCAACCGCCTTCGTGCTCCGCGCGGCCAGCTGGGTCGCGGCGAGCGCCAGCCATGGCCGCCACTGTTCCGGCTCCATCCGCACCTCTCCACTCGGCGCGAGTGTTCCCGCCATGGCCGCGATCGCGGCTGCCTCGGCCGCTGGAAGTCCGATTCGCGCTAGACCCTCCGAGGTCACCGTCGCCGGCTCGGGGAAAGTGTGCGTCAGTCCGTCGGGAAGGCCCGGCACCGGCGTGCCCAGGTGCGTGACGAATGCGGCAAGCAGCTGGTCGCGTCCGGCCTGTGCGCCCGACAGTATCGTCCACACCCCGGCCTCGAACAGGCTCCAGGCTCCGGGGATGACCCGGCCGGCATGGCTCGCGGCAGGCAGGCCAAGCTCCGGACTCTCGTGCCACGCCGCAGTACCAACCGCATGATCGGAATCAACGCCGAGCACGCGATTCGCTTTCTCCACGATGTGTATCAAGCCCTCCCAATAGGGCAAATGGAGGCGCAGCAGCAAATAACCTTCCTCCGCTGCCCCGCAGGCCTCGAGCAGGCCGGGCGCGTCCGCCACCCTGATCGCGCGCCGGTAAGTGGCGCCGTGGACGGTTTCGACGCCTGGGATCGCTCGAGCGGCGAGGAATGACTGTACTGCTCCCCAGTCGTAACCGGGCGCCACAGGCAGGCGCAGCGCTAGCCCGCCGTCAGCCGCCAGCCGGTCCGTGCGCCGGCGACGGGACCGAAGAACCGTAGGAGAGGCGCGGAACACGTCTTGCATCGTCCGGTTGAACTGACGCAGGCTACCGAACCCGGATGCGAACGCGATCTCAAGGAAGGTCAGGTCGCTGTCGTCAAGCAACCGCCGGGCGAAGTGGGCTCTTCGTGACCGAGCCAGCTGATCTGGGCTGGCGCCCAAGTGCTTGAGGAACAGCCTGCGCAGATGCCGAGAAGACATGCCGACCCGCGCTGCCAGCCCCGCCTCCGTACCGCCACCGTCCAGCGCGCCATTGATGATCAGTTGGACCGCCTCGCACACGATCTCAGGTGCGCTCGACCCTACCGGCCCCGCAACCCGGTAAGGGCGGCAGCGGTGGCAGGCCCGGAATCCGGCTGCCTCCGCGGCCGCAGCCAGTTCGAAGGTCCGCGTATTAGCCGCCAGCGGCCGTGCGGCACACCCAGGCCGGCAGTAGATGCCAGTGGTCACGACAGCGGAGTACGTGGTCACGACGCATGTATATGCGAAGCTTCGCGCGAAACGCTGGTCAGATTCGGACAACCATTGAGGGCCATGATGTCCGGATCTGGCCGGACTCGCCGCCCCTCCGCAGTGAATCCTTGTGATGCGATGTTCGTTGGTTGCGAATGAGATCGTTTCCCGTATTCCCTGATGAAGGGTAAGTGTCCTGCATATGCATCCCGGAGAAGTCTTTGCTGACTTGCACAGGGTCGGAGAACCGCTGCTCCTGGCCAACGCGTGGGATGTCGCCTCCGCGGTGGCGATCGCGGCTGCAAGAGCCAGGGCTATCGCGACTACAAGCGCCGGGGTCGCCTGGTCACTAGGAGTGCCAGATGCGGCGGGGCTGGGCGCGGAGCGGACCGCGGCAGTTATCGGTCGGATTGTGGCCGCCGTATCCGTTCCGGTGTCCGCGGATATTGAAGCCGGATATGGAGATTCGCCGGAGGCTGTCGCAGCCACCGTCGACGCCGTGGTGCGGGCAGGAGCGGTTGGCGTGAACCTGGAAGACCGACGAGATGGCGCCTCGCTCTTCGGGATCAGCGAGCAGGCTGAGCGGCTGGCCGCCGCGCGAGCAGCCGCTGGCGACGTACCGGTCTGGATCAATGCGCGAACAGATGTCTTTCTGAGTGGAATCTATCCATCGACCGCAACTGGGGTCGCGGCCGCTCTGGAGCGAGCGCTGGCCTATCAGGCGGCGGGGGCGGACAGCTTGTTCGTTCCCGGACTCGTCGACCTCGAGGCGATCGCCGAGCTAGCGGCCGGGCCGCTGCCGGTTTCTGTGATGGTGTGGCCTGGTGCGCCCACGGTTCCTGAGCTCACCGCCGCGGGAGCTGTCAGGATCAGCCTCGGGTCGGCCATCGCGCAGGCGGCCTACGGGCTCGCCGGCCGAGCGGCCACAGAAATGTTTACGGATGGAACATACGACTCGAGCGTGAACGGATTCGAGTACGCAGCAATGAATGCTGCTATGTCTTAGATATCCCGGCAACGGACCCGAGCCGATCCGTTTAACGGCCCATGTGAGGAGAGCCTGTAGGCGGCGTCCCCCTGGACGGGGGTTCGGGGGACGCCGACCCAGAAGGTGCTGCTTTTGCAGCGAACTCCAGCTTCCCCGCGCAGCGCCAAGCACGCAAGGCAGACTAGGCGGAAAAGCACCCGGCAATCAGACCGGGATAAGGCCGCTGACACCCATCGCCGTGCCGCGGTAGCACACAATGTGTATCATGCCAGGCCATTAAAAGACCCAGCATCCCGAAAGGGAGTGCCTGCATATTCCATATGCAGAACAGAGCGCCCCGCGCGTGCGGACTGCACGTATGAACCCTGCGAGCTTTATGCGCAAGTTGTGCTGCGTGCTCTATTTCGGAACGAGTCAGGTGTTCAACACTGAACCTGAAACCGAGTTCCGTATACGGAAGGTGCCAATGGACCTGTCAAAATCACCAGAGGCGATGCTCGACCTACGGCCTCTGAGATCAACCAAACCCGGAGTTACGCGAGCGCAGCCGCCGGATGGCGAATCCAGTCACGGGGAGGCCCATCGCTGGCGGGCCTTCCCGCTGCTAGTCGTCGCGTACTTCATGACCATTGTCGACCTCACGATCGTCAACGTGGCTCTTCCTACGATCGGGATAAAGCTGCACTTCCCGCAGTCCGATCTGCAGTGGGTCGTAACCGCCTACGGACTTACGTTCGGCGGGTTCCTGCTCCTCGGCGGGAGGGCCGCAGACCTGCTGGGACGACGCCGCCTGCTCATGATCGGCCTAGGCATATTCACACTCGCCTCGCTGGCCGCCGGCTTGGCCAACTCCGACACCTTCCTAGTGATCATGCGAGGCGCCCAGGGCTTCGGGGCGGCCGTGGTCCTTCCGGCGGCCCTCTCCATCGTCATGAACATGTTCCCTGAGGGTGCCGAACGCAACAAGGCGCTTGGCATCTGGGGCGCAGTAGGAGCCATGGGGGCAACCGTCGGACTGCTGGCCGGTGGCCTGCTTACCCGATACGCGGGATGGCAGTACATCTTTTTCCTGAATGTGCCCATCGGGGTGATCGCGTGCGCACTCACGCCCCGGGTTGTCCCGGAAAGCCGACTAGCAACTGATCGGCGCCGGTACGACCCATTCGGCGCTGTCTCCATCACCGCCGCCCTGGTGGTCCTCGTCTATGCCATCTCCCAGGCACCCCAGATCGGCTGGGCGGCCACCCAAACGGTGGCCATGCTGGCCGCGGCGGCTGTCCTGCTTGTCGCTTTCCTGATCACAGAGACAAGGGTCGAGGCTCCCCTGCTGCCGCTGCGACTGTTCCGCCTGAGCACCGTGGCCGGCTCGAACGCCGTCGGATTCTTGCTCACGGGAAGCTTCTACACCTTTCTCTTCGTAGGCACCCTTTACATGCAACAGGTACTTGGGTATTCGGCGCTCAAGGCCGGTCTCGCCTGGCTGATCGCATCCATTACGTCAGTGGCGTGCGCCGGCATTTCCCAGATGCTGGTGACCAAGACATCCGCCAGGCTGGTGATGGTCTGCGGCATGGCCCTCATCAGTTCCGGGATCTTGTGGGCGACCCAAATCGCTGTCCATGGCAATTTGTGGCCCGATCTCGCCGGGCCCTTTTTCATCTCCGGAATGGGAACCGCCTTCGCCTTCATCCCGGTCTCGGTCGGCGCCCTAGCCGGGATCACCGAGCGAGACGCCGGGGTTGCGTCCGGAATGCTCAACACCTCGCAGCAGCTTGGCGGCGCCATTGGCGTGGCCGTGGCTTCGTCGATCACCGCCGTTCGCTTCCATGCGCTCGTCAGCCATGGCTACGGCACCGCTGCCGCCCTTACCGGCGGGTTCCAGTGGGCACTGTGGGTCTGCGGTGCGACCGGACTACTCGCCATCCCCGCGACATTCCTTCTCATCAGAAGGTCTCAGCTGCCGACCGCAGCGACGAAGACCCAATCGCTTTGAGCCCAGAAATCTAGCCTCGGCTTTCACCAGGCTGGATGTGGCCGTCATTTGCATGGAAATGCCTTTAGCCTGGGAGGATTGGGCCTTGTGGAGGCCTTATCCGTCCTAGGCTACAGGCGCTTTTCAGGTGAAGAGCGATATGAGGCCGCTGGGACTGCCTGGTTCACGATCGGCTCGGCCCAAAACCGCGCTAAGCAGATGCTGAGGATAAGAGTCTCGCCGGGCCCTTGCGAATCACGCTGCGGACATCACCGATCGACACTTCGGGCTCGAATTCAGTCAGCCACCAGGTAGCGCCTGCTTCGGCATAGGGGGCTGGGTCCGCGCCGGGCGCCAGTGCGACGGCGATATCGAATGAAGCCGTTGTGTGCTTGCGCGAGTCGGCGATAGTGGAAACGATGCTGGCGAGCTGGCCGGGATGTTCGAGGTTGACAGGGAAGTAGCCGTCGCACCGTATCGCGCGGCGCAGAGGCCGGGAATTGCCCGGGAAACCCGCGACCCAGACGGGTACCCCCGGGCGCTGGACCGGCTGGGGTAGGAACTGTATGCCGTCAACGGTGTAATACGCTCCGCGATGCCGCACCGGCTGGCCAGACCAGGCAAGGGTGAGGATCGTTAGCGCCTCGTCTAGCATCTCGCCGCGCTTCCGGTCGTCGAGCTCCTCGCCCGTCGCGGACAGCTCGCTTCCGAAGCGGTCGTCGCCCAAGCCAGCTCCGAGGATTAGGCGACCATCGCTGAGTATGTCCAGTGCCGCCGTTTCGCGGGCAACCTTTGCTGGCCGACGACGGGCAAGCGGCGTGACCATTGTGCCCAGGCGCAAGCGCTCGGTGGCAGCGGCGACTGCCGCCAGAGTGATCCAAGGGTCGCCCACCTGCCGTATTGGCGCATGCCAGTTCAGATGGTCCCAGACGAAGAACCCGTCCCAGCCCGTCTCTTCCGCTTCAGCGGCCAGCCTTGCGACCGCTACCGGGTTGGCTAGGCCGCCGAAGAGCGGCAACCACAATGCCGAGCGCGGCAAGACCATTGCGCCGAGGCCTCCTTCTCAGATCCGATGGGTGAACTCGGTCAGTTGTCAGGGCAGTGGGCGCGGGCCGGCGGGAGTGACAAGGTAGGCGTCCTGGTCGTGGCTGGGGTCGGTGGCCATAGTGATGACGGTCTGGCCGACCTGCTCCGGGGTCAGCGCCGCACCCGCGCCGCCAGTACGGCCCGCGGCGCCGCCCTCGCGGTCGGCGTAGGCTGCGGCGTAGACCGCGCCCAACGAGGTGGCGGCGGTCAACTGCGGCAGCAGCGCGACGAACCGGATGCCCAGCCCTGCCCTGCGTGATTCATCGGCCGCATAGGCGGTCAGGAACCTGATGGCGGCCTTGGCCCCGGCATACCCCCCGGACAGCGGCGAACCGAACAACGCCGCTCCGCTGGACAGCGTAATCACAGTGCTTCCCGGGGCCAGCGGAGACAGCAGCGCTTCGCGGGTCCAGTTGAACGCGTGCTGCACATCGACGTCCCAGTTCCGGCTGAACGTCTGCCATGTCTGGTGCTGGACCGGGCGCGGCAGCGGGGTCACACCGGCGTTCAGCACCAGCATCCCCGGCCGGTATTGGTCGATCAGCTGCCCGGCCAGTACCGGGTCGGCGGCGTCTGCGGCCACCGCGGTGAACGAGCTGCCCAGTTCGGCGTGCAGTTTTTCCAGCGCGCCGCCGTCACGGGCCACCCCGACAACCTGCGCGCCCGCCTTGACCAACGCGGAGGCGATACCCCGGCCAAAACCCCTGCTGGCGCCTGTCACCAACGCTGTCGTCTCAGCCATCTCACTTCCCGACATGACAACCTCCTGAGTTGTCCCGAGTGTTGCGCTCAAGGAGACCGACGGCCCACGTGAGCTGGTCACCGTCTAGTCTCAGCCCGTCCTCCCAGCCCCGGCCAGTGCCAGCGGCGCCATTCCGGCGTGGATTACACACTCGGCCACCACGCAGAATGCACACCTGATCAAAAGCGCCCCCGCCGCTGATCGCCGACATCCGCGGGTCAGGACGGGCGCCCGCCGAATTGCCAGCTGTGCACCTCGATGCCGGCGTACCGGTCGGGGGTCAGGATTGCGCGTGCCGCGTCCGGGTTCGGGGCCCTGACCAGCACCGCGGTGCCCAGCCAGGTGGCGCCGTTGTCGGACAGCAGCGGCCCGTATGCGATCAGCTCGTGCTGGTCTTGCGGCACGGCAAGGTCGGCGGCCTGCCCCATGCCGAGGCCGAGCACCAGGTACCGGTTACCGCCGGTCTGGCCGCCGGGGAAGTCCCACATGGTGCGCCCCAGTGTGTTGCGCCACCGGCGCAGCAGCACGTCCCGGTAAACGCCGGCCTGGTAGCCCGGCTCGTCGAAGGCGAACGAGCGGGCGGCAGCGGAATCGGGCAGGCCGAGGATGTGCACGCTGCCGGTGGCGGCGTCGCCGTCGTCGGCGAGGGTCGGGCCGCGGGCGATCATCTGCGGCTGGTACCGGTCCATGTAGGACCAGTGCTCTTCCAGCAACTCCTCGCGCAACGTCGCAGACCCGGGCCGGTCGCGGTGGTAGCAGAAGAACTCCACGCCCGCATTCTTACCTGCCGGCGGCCGGCCAAGCGGCCGGCCGCCGGGCGAGCCGCTTCCTTCCAGTCTTCACCTGGCGGCGGGTACCGCCGCCAGGAGCGCCCCGTTCTGGCCTTCGAGCGCCTTGGCAATGCCTGTGTACCAGCCTTCGGCCAGGGTCTGAGACAAGGAATCGGGGAAAATGTCCTCATCGCCATGGTCGATTCCGTCGAAAATGGCCCGGGCGACCGATTCGGGAGAGGATTTCGGGATCGGGAGGTCCTGGACCATATCAGTGTCAACAGGGCCGCAGAGCGCGATGTGCACCCGCACTCCCTGCTGTTCCAGCAGCATGCGCAGCGACTGCATCAAGTTGAAGGCAGCCGCCTTGGACAGCGAGTAGGCAGGGGTGAGGGGGACCGGAGCCAGCGCCACGATCGACCCGATGCTGACGATGGCTCCCTGCGATCGAGTCAAGGCCGGAAGGAATGCCCGGGTTACGTCGTAGGTGCCGTAGAGGTTGACGGCGAGGTGCCGTTCGAGCTGTGCACGATCGCTGAGGTCCTCGAACGCGAACACGCCGGCGTTGTTGACCAGGATGTCGAGTGACTCCACCTGATCTGCGGCGGCCTTGATCTGGTCCCCGCGGGTCACATCCAGTGTCAGCGGGATAACCCGCGGGTCGCGGTGGGCCAGCGGCTGGCGCGTGCCGGCATACACGCGGGCGGCGCCCCGGTGCAGCGCTTCCCCGACCAGTGCCTGCCCGATACCGCGGTTGGCCCCGGTCACCAGCACCACCTTGTCTGCGATTGTCATCTCTGGTGCTCCACTTCTACGGTTCTGATGTGTCCGTGCCGCCGGCTGGGCGGCTCGCTGACGCAGGCCAGCACTGGTGACACCGACCCATTCGGGCACTAAGCGGGCACCCGGGGTACAAGGCCGGCCAACCTGCTGTACTGGTCATGCGGCCCAGTGTTGATCCCGCCATCGGGAACGGCCAGTGTCTGCGGCACCACTCCCGGATGGGCTTCGCAGCGTCCGGGGCGTGCACTATGCACCACGACCGACAGTGATCGCGTGTCGCGAATGACCTGGTGGCGGCTGCGTCAGAGCGGACGGACGGACGGGGCGGCTGGAACCACGCGTCCGTTCGGGGATATCCCGGACGATCACCCAGTGTGATGGCGAGCGTTACCGCGGCGGATCACGGGGAACTTCGGTCTGAAGGAGTGCTGGCCGCGGGCAGGCTGCTCCTAGCCGGTCGGGCAGCAGCGTCACGGGATATGCAGTCTGCACGATTCTGGCTGTGCGATCCGCACGCCGAAGTGGTGAGCGGCGCAGGTTACGCGACCCGTGGCGGGTGGGCGAGACTTGGCGGGATGGGCAGCACACCAGTTCCGGCATCCCCGGCACGGCAGCCCGGGCCGCGAACCGGTGGCTGCGAGGAGCGCCGGGCGATCCGCGTGCTGCTGGCCGAGGACGTCGCGGTCGTCCGCCAGACGCTGACCTCTCTGCTAGGCCTGGAACCAGACATCCAGGTGGTCGCCGCCCTAGAAGCCGGTGACGAGATCATTCCCGCCGCGCTAGAACACCATCCGGACGTGGCGCTGCTGGACATCGGCCTGCCCGGCATCAGCGGGCTGACCGCCGCCGCCGAGCTGGCCCAGTCCCTGCCCGCCTGCCAGGTGCTGATCCTGACCGGGCTGGAGTCACCCGGCAACCTCGACGTGGCCCTGCGCGCTGGAGTGCGCGGATTCCTGCTCAAAGACTGCCCCGCCGACGACCTGATCGCTGCCGTTCGCGCGGTCGCCAGCGGCGAACGGGTCATTGACCCCCGGGCAGCCGGCCTGGCGCCGGGCCCGGCCGGCGAGACGCCGCCAGCTAGCGACGCATCGACACATAACGGCTGACCGCACACCCCAGTCAGCGGGAAAATCGGTGTGAACGACCGGCTGGAGTACCGCGATGAATTAAGGAGCATCGTGACCGAAACAGAATCGGCGCCAGGCCCAGCGGCTGGCCTGCCGCCGCGCCCCGCCAGCGGGGTAATCCGGGTGCTGGTGGCCGAGGACATGCGAATCCTGCGGGACACGATGGTCGCGGTCCTGAACCTAGAAGATGACATCCAGGTGGTGGCGGAGGTCACCGACGGCGAGGCCATCGTGGCGGCGGTGATCGGCCAGCGCCCGGACGTGGCTGTTGTCGACATCGACTTGCCCGGCATCGACGGGCTTGCCGCGGCGGCCCGGCTGCACGAGCAGTGCCCGGCGTGCCGGGTGCTGATCTTGACTGTGCTGGGCAATCCGGGGAACTTGCGCCGTGCCGTATCCGCGCACGTGGCCGGGTTCCTGGTCAAAGACATCCCCGCCGACGATCTGGCCGATGCGGTCCGCACCGTCGCCGCGGGCGGACGAGTGATCGACCCGCAGCTGGCCCTGGCGGCACTGGAAGTCCCTGACAACCCGTTGTCGCCGCGCGAGGCGGAGGTGCTGCGCATGTTCTCGGCTGGTACCGGTCCGGTCGAGATCGCCGCCGCGGTGCACCTGTCGTACGGCACGGTGCGCAACTACCTGGCTTCGGCGGTCATTAAGCTCGGCGCTCGCAACCGGGTGGATGCGGTGCGCATAGCTGCCGAGGCCGGCTGGCTGTAACGCGGTCTCGGTGAACGCTCGAGGGCCCGGCAGCGGGATCTCGACGGTCAGCTCGAATGAACCATCATGGCGGGAGGTGGATAGCTGCCCGCCCGCGGCCTGCACCCGGGCGGTGAGGTTCGCCAGGCCAGTGCTGCCACCCGCGCCCCGGCCGCCTTCGCCGCCGGGCGCACCGGTCACCCCGTTGTTGCTGACCACCAGCCGCACCGCACTGTCACCGACGCCGACCTCGATCGCGCAGGATGTGGCGGCGCTATGCCGCAGGATGTTGGTGACCGCCTCCCGCAGCACCACCGCCAGCACGCTATCGGCCGTTACCGGCAGCCGCCCGGCGGGCATGCTGCTGGTAACCTGCACCCCGGCCGAGGCAAGGATCTGGCTGGCCGCGGCGAGCTCCGTGGCTACTGACAGCTTCTGCCCGTCGCCGGTCACCAGGCGGATGTCGGCGCGGGCGGCAGCACATGTCCGGCCCAGCTCGCCGATCTCGGCGGCAGCCCGGTCATCGTCGCGGCCGACCAGCTTGCCGATCAGATCAGTCTTCAGCGCGATCGCCGACAGGCCCAGTCCGAGCAGGTCATGCACGTCCCGGGCCACCCGCAACCGCTCCCGCACCGCCGCCATCCGGGCCAGCTGGGCGCGAACCGCCTCCAGTTCGGCGGCCATCCCCGCTAGCCAGGACAGCCCATACACCAGCAGCCCGATGCCCGCGACGCCAGCGGCCCAATAGAGGGTTGTCTGCGCACTCCGGGCACTGGCCGCCTCCCCCGCCAGTGGCACTGTGGCATACAGCGCCGCCCAGCTGACGGCAACCGCCGCGTATCCCGCCCACCGCCATCGGCCGGGCACCAGCAGCAGGATCGACCCGGCCAGAAACGGGCTGAGCGTAAAAACTGCTCTGATCGGCGGCAGGAAGAACGCATACGCCAGCACCGCCTGCAGGCCCAGCGTCACCGGCCACGCCCAGGGCCGGCTGCCCTGGCGGGCTGCCCACGAGTGACGCAGCTGCAACAAGATGCTCGCCGCAACCCCGGCCACCACAAATGCCGTACGCCGCGGGCCGTAGTCGGCGCCGACGGCGTCGAGGAACCCAGCGCAGGCATACCCGCACAGCACCACGACCAGGACCGCCCACGCCAGCCGCGCTCCGATGACCGCGCCACCCGGCGGCTCGGAGGGCTCAGCCTGGGGCAGGACACGCCGGCCGACGGCCACCGCGCGGGCCTGCGCCACAGCTTGTCTGGCCGAGGACCCCGCGGCTGTAACCTGGGCCAGCGCCTTGCCTGGGTCGCGGGCCAGCGCCTGCCGCGCGGCTGCTGCCATTGTGGCGATGCCGTCAAGGCGTTCGCCGACCGCCGACTGCAGTTCCCGGGTCGCTTGCAGCCGCTCCGCGGCAACAGCAAGCCCGGTGTGCTCGTCCTGTGCTTCCTGCAACTCCCCAACCAGCTGCGCCAGCCGGATCACCCCGAAGAACGCCAGCCCGAGGTCGGTGAACGCGACCGCTGCCCACAACGCCCCCGGCCACCCAGCCGCAATGCCCTGGGGCAAACCCACCACACCGGCCCGCACCGTGATATCGGCCGCCAGCAGCGCTCCCGCTATCAGCCATGAGATCAAGCCCGGAACCGTCAGCAATACCAGCCCGGCCAGCAGCCCTCCCACGCCAACCTGCCACCGCCCGCCGAACACCGCGAACGGCACCCAGGTCAGCAACCCCTGCACCGCCAGCACCACCCACCGGCCGCGAGCCAGCACCAACCGCGGACCACGGAACGCGAACAGCAGCGGTATCACGAATATCGCCACCACGAACGGCACCTGAACTGCCTCGCCCCCGAAGACGGGGGCGGCGGCGTATGCGACATCCTTAACCAGCAGCAGGCACAAGACGGCAGCGGCCAGCACACCAGCCCGGCCGGACACACCGGCTCGCGAACCAGCAGGTACCGAGAACATCATCGAGGCCCACCGCAGCCCAGCCACTGCGGGCCGCAGCGATAACAGCGGCACGGCGCGGATGCCCCGAGAACATCAACCCACCGGCGTGCACGGCAGGCCACAGCCCGCTGCCCTGATCGCGCAGCCCGCAGCCACTTCACGCGCAGCTCCTGTCCGACATCACCGGACCATGGTCTCCTCAGCGACCGCCGGATGGGACTGAGATCATGTATAGCCGACGTCAGCGGAACGGCGCACCGCCATCGCCCGGGCAGTCATCGGAGTCGCGGGCTGCTCGGTCGAGCGCGAGCGCCGCCCATGCCTCTACCGTCAGGCCGACCCGGCTGGCCGCGATCCGGCAGCCCTCCAACTGCTCTCGCGTAACACGAATCTGGACGCTAACCATCGGCCGGTAATCCCGATCCCGCGCGTCCGGCTGATCCCCCGGCATCGCGCCGTCGGGCCAGCCGCCGTTACCCGAAGCGCGTTCGGCAAGGCTCATGCGCACCTCACGGCGCAGCCGCTTGACCGGCCAGCCCAACTCGTCAGCCTTCCGCAGCCAGAAATCCTGCTCCGCCTCCGCCAGGGCAGCCACCTCCGCGTGATGACCGAAGCTCAGACTGTCCCGCCGACGAGACAGCGAGAACCGCTTCGCCACCCAGGCGTAGTTCCGCAACGTCTGGTAGTCAAGGGACGTCTGCTCGATCGCACTGCGGTAACGGCCACTGTAGGCGGCCTCTCCATAGGCCAGCCAATCGCCCAGGCACCACACCGACGAGGTGTAAACATCCGACAGCTGCCTCCCGACGCTCAGCCATCTCTCGAACGACAGCTGCCGCGATATCTGAAGCCCGCGTCTCGGCAGGACAACGACATCACCGGCGCGAGCGTGCAGGCTGGCCGGAGACGAGCCAGGCACTGCAGGCATGCGTTGCTGCTGCCCGGTCATGCCGTCGCGGCTTGCAGGCTGACGGCGGTGGGCTGGCGAGTGCCGATGCGGGCCGGGACAACCGTCTCGCCCGGCCCGACTGCCCGTGCCATCCATGATCCGTCCTTCCCACAGGTCCAGTTTCGTTCGCAGGCTTCAGGCAGCCCGGGCCCGCCCGCAGCCTGGCGATTCTGTCCCGCTCGGCCATCACCGCGCGCTGCGGGCCCCGCACCGACTTGGCATCGCACCCACCGTCTCAGGCAGCCGTATCGGGCCCGTATCGCCGCCGTCAGCGGCCGAACCTCAAGCGGTTGCGGGCAGGCAGTGTCCGGGGCTACCCCGCCGCCGCCAAGGCCTGACCACACGGATCACCCGGTCCCTCAGCCGCTAAGGTCCGCGGCGGCACGAACCGCCCCTGTCAGGTTGCGGTCTTCCATTTGCCCGAACGAACCGTGCCGTCTCCGGCAGTCGGCGACTTGTATCGCTACCGGCCGGTGGCCGGCCGGTAGCGATCGGCGGAGTGGCCGCGGCCAGCGCGCGGATCCGGGCGTTCTCGTGGGCCGTGCACCAGACCAGGCCCAACGGCATTGGCGGCAGGTCGCAGATGGGCACGGGGGAGATGTCGTCGCGCTGGAACGCGGCGATGCCGACCATGGTGGGATGGACGATGTGGCCCCTGGCGACCAGGTACGACACGTCATGGAATGACCGCACCACCTGAGTTCGCGGGATTGGCCGACCGGACGGCGTGCAAGGCGGGATGATCGCGTCGTATTGTTCCTTCGGGAACGACGCCGGTAGCCGCGCCACTTGCTCCCCGGCGAGCTCTTCCGCACTGATGGCCGTGTGGCCTGCGAGCCGATGGCCGCGTGCTACCGCCAGCACCCGCGCGCGGTACCCGCATCCTGGCCAAGGAATTCGGACCGCGAGGAATCAGCATCAACGCGGTCAGTCCCGGCGCCACAGAGACCGAGACCTACCGCATCGGTAAGAGCGCGCAGTTCGTGGCAAGCCTGGAGGCGATGAGTGCCGCCGCTCTTGGCGATGCGGACTGGGATGCGGTTATCGACACCTGGAGCGGCGCGCCGTGTGCGGTCAGGGACGCGGCCGGGATCCTGGCCGGGCGGACGGGATGCTACTGCTACGTATCGAGCCGGTCGGTCTACCAGTGGCCGATACCGCCGCATGCCGATGAGAGCGCGCCGGTCGTCGGCGGTGACCCGGTGTCGGAGGACGACAGGGACTACGCGGCCGCCAAGCGCGGCGGCGAGATGGCGGCGATGACCGCATTCGGCGACCGGGCGCTGATCGCAAGGGCCGGGCTCATCCTCGGTCCCTATGAAATCATGGGCCGCATGCCGTGGTGGCTGCGGCGGGTCGAGCGCGGCGGCGACGTGCTCGCCCCCGGGCCGCGGGATCTGCCATTGCAGTACATTGACTGCCGTGATCTGGCCGCCTGGCTGCTGCACGCCGCGGATGCCGGGATCGGCGGCGTCTTCAACACGGTCAGCGAGCCCGGCCACGCCACGATGCGCGGCCTGCTCGAGGCGGTGAAGGCTGCCACTGGCTCGGCCGCCCGGCTGGTCTGGGTGGCACCGGGGGTCATCGAGGCCGCCGGCATCGCCCCGTGGACCGAGCTGCCCGTCTGGGTTCCCCCGGACAGCGAGCTGGCCGGCCTGCACACCGGTGACGTCACGGCCGCCCGCGCGGCCGGGCTCAGCTGCCGCCCGGTTGAGGAGACCGTGGCCGATACATGGGCCTGGCTGCAAGCCGAGGGAGACCCGCCCCCGCGGTCAGGCCGTCCCGCCCACGGGCTAGACCCCGAACGCGAGCAGCGGGCGCTGGCACTGGCGGCCTCGTCCTAGGTGTCGGAGTCTCAGCGAAGCGTGACGGGGCCGGTCTTACCAGCAGAATCAGGCGCGGCTTGCTGGAGGGGACTATCTGCGCTGCGGATTTGATGGCTGGGCTGCTGCGTCAGCCTTGCGCGGCCAGAAATCCTGCTGGAATATTGCGAGTCGGGAAACATCCTTCCAGAGGAGCAGCTTGTGAATCGACGAGTGTATTTCAGCCTGTGGCCGATCTACGGAATAGCAGTCGGCCTGACATTTATGGCCAGCAGTAAGATCGGGGTCTGGGTCGCCATCATCGGTGCTAGCGTGCTGGGGATAGTTTCCTCGGTTGCCTTCTTCGGCAAGGGGCGATCTGAGCCCTGATCGATAACTAATAACGGTAACTCGAAAATGATCTAGATGTTGCCGTAAGCGTCTGCCAGTGGCACCGCTGCGCTGCTGCCTATTCGGCAAGAACACGGATCTAATGGCTTGCAGTCTGCCCAATTTCACGCTGAGGGCGCTGGGCGCGACCGGCCGCAGGCAATCCAGCGGTGGTTTCGGATCGCTGGTCCGCTGTCCCGTCGACGGGACAGCGGTTCTCGGCCGGATCTCCAGCAAGATCCCCGCACCTTTAAAGAAGGCCATCTTCGGGATATAGTGTTTGATTTGAAGCGGAATGGTGCGGATGGGTTTTCGGAGCAGGCTGGTATCGAACTTGCCATGAGTGCGGAGTTTGCCCGAGGTGGGTTGTCGGGTGCGTGGTTGCGGGAGTCGCGGCTGGCTGCGAGGCTGACTCAAGAGGAGCTGGCGCAGCGGTCGGGCCTGGCGGTGCGCACGATCGGGAATCTCGAGCGGGGGGTGTCGGCCAGGCCTTACCCGGGGTCGGTGCGGATGCTCGTGAGCGCGCTCGGGCTGCCGCCAGGTCTGGCTGATGAGGTGATAGCCCGGTATCGCGGTGGCGGTGTCCCGACAGAGGGGCGGCCGGGTCCCGGTCATGGTGAGGCCGGTGGCGGTGCGGAAGAGCCGGAGGCGCTGGTCGGCGTGCCGCGGCAGTTGCCGGCCGCGCCCAGGGATTTCGTGGGACGGGGCGCGGAGCTGGAGTCGCTGGCGAGGCTGCAGGGTGAGGCTGGCGGCGGGGTGGTCGCCGCGATCAGCGGGATGGCCGGCGTGGGCAAGACGGCTCTTGCCCTGCACTGGGCGCACCGGGTCGCCGACCGGTTCGCTGATGGCCAGCTGTATGTGGACCTGGGCGGGTTCGGGCCGTCCGGAACGCCGGTTAAGCCCGCCGATGCGCTGGCGGATTTCCTGACCGGGCTGGGGGTGACCGCCGCGCGGATCCCCCAGAGCCTGGACGCGCGAGCCGGGTTGTACCGCAGCCTGCTGGCCGGGCGGCAGATGATCATCGTGCTGGATAACGCGCGGGATGCGGCGCAGGTCCGGCCACTTCTGCCGGGTTCGCCGGGATGCCTGGTACTGGTGACCAGCCGGGCCCGGCTAGCCGGGCTGGCGGTGGCCGGGGATGCCGGGCTGGTCCCGCTAGACGTGCTCAGCCAGGACGAGGCACGCCAGCTGCTGACCATCCGGCTGGGCGCCGGCCGGGTGGCAGCCGAGCCGGACGCGGCGGGTGAGCTGATCGAACTGTGCGGCCGGCTGCCGCTGGCGGTCGCGATCGCCGCCGCCCGCGCGGTGTCCTCCCCACAGCTGCCACTGGCCGCACTGACAGCACAGCTGGGTGGTGCGGCCGGCCGGCTGGACGGGCTGGACGCCGGCGATGCGGCCGCCAGCATCCGGGCGGTGTTGTCGTGGTCCTGCCAGCAGCTAGACGAACAGCCCGCGCAGTTGCTGCGGCTGCTGGCCATCCACCCCGGCCCGGGCATCACCGCCCCGGCGGCCGCCAGCATGGCCGCGGTCCCGCTGGCCCGGGCACAGCACGCGCTACGCACCCTGGCCACGGCCAATCTGGTCACCGAGTACCAGCCGGGGCGGTACTCCCTGCACGACCTGCTCCGCGCCTTCGCCGCCGAACAAGCCCGTGCCGACGGGCAAACCGAGGGTAACCGGGCCGCTATCTGGCGGATGCTGGATCACTACCTGCACACCGCCGTCAGCGCTGACCTGATGACCAACCTGCTGGCCATCTGGGAACACGATCCGGTCACCTTGCCCGCGCCGCGACCCGGCGTCACACCCGAAACCTTCACGGCCAGGAGCCAGGCGCTGGCCTGGTTCGACGCCGAGCACCCGGTGCTGGTCCGGGTCACCAGCCAGGCCGCCAGGACCGGGTTCGACGGCCACGCCTGGCAGCTGGCACGCAGCCTGGCAGTGTTCCTGCAGCTGCGCGGGCACTGGCATGATCTGGTCGCCACCCAGCGTGTCGCGCTGGCCGCCGCCAGGCGCCAGCACGACGAGAACGCGCAAGCCCGCGTCCACTGCGACCTCGGCTACGCCCTCGGTCAAGGCGGCCGGTTCCGTCAGGCCCACATCCACCTGGACCGGGCGCTGCGGCAATACCAGCAGTTTGATGACCACGAGGCCCAGGGACGCACTCGCATCAGCCTCGGCAGGGTGCTGAGCTGGCAAGGCCGCGACCGCGAGGCGATCGCCGCCACACGTGCCGTCCTGCGCCCACCAGCGACGTCGGATTGGTGTTCGGCGGACACGGCGGTCGCCCAGGAGAGACAGGGCGCCGTGCTCAACAATCTCGGCTGGTACCACGCCCGCCTCGGCGAGCTCGACCAGGCCCGTACCCACTGCGAGCATGCGCTGGAACTCTTTCGCGGCGCCGGCAGCAGTTGCGGCCAGGCAATGGCACTCGACACCATGGCGTTCATCTGCCAGCAGGCCGGCGATCACACCCTGGCCATCGCCCACTACCGGCGCGCCGCACACCAGCTCCTCCAGATAGGCGCGCTCCGCGAGGCCGCCGACGTGCTCATCCGGGTCGGCGGCACCTACGAGGCCGCCGCTGACCCGGCCAGTGCCCGCGACGCCTGGCAACAGGCCATCCACATCCTCGACGGCATGCAGCACCCAGCCGCCGCCGAAGCCCTGGCCAAACTTCGCCAGCTTGACCCCAACAACGGCCAACCCGTGTGATCTTGCGGACTTGCTCACACGAGTAGCCGACCTGGGCAGGTCCGGGATCTAACGGGGCGTGGCTGCCCGGGACCAGATCGCGGGCACGGGCCTGGCTGGCGGGCAGCCCGTGCAGGGCCGCGTGGTCCAAGACCAGCGCCGCCCATGCCTCTATGGTCATCCCGGCCCTGGCCGCCGCGGCCCGGCAGGTCTGGAGCTGCTGCGCGGTGATATGAACGTGCACCCGCACCAGCGGGTCTCGGGCCGGGCCCGGCCGCTGACCGTCATCATCACCGCGGCCCGCGGCGCCGCCAGGCGGGCTGTCACCACCGGAATCGCGCTCGGCCAGGCTGGCCTGCAGCTCACGGCGCAACCGCTTGACGGACCAGCGCAACTCCTCGGCCTTGCGCAGCCAGAACCCCTGCTCGGCCTCACCCAGCGCGGCCACCTCGGCATGATGACCAAAGCTCAGGCTGTCTCGCCGACGGGACAGCGCGAACCGCCTCGCCACCCACGCGTAGTTCCGCAACGTCTGATAATCCAGGCAGGTCAGCTCGACCGCATCCCGGTACCGGCCGCTGTAGGCGGCTTCCCCGAACACCAGCCAATCACCCAGGCACCACGCGGACGAAGTATGAATATCCGATAGCTGTCTGCCCACCCTCACCCAACGCTCGAACGGCAGTTGCCGCGGGAACTGCAGCCCCCGCTTCGGGATCACGACCACATCACCATGACCGCGCAAACCCGGCCGGCCGGGCACCGGCGCGTCCGGCAGCCGCGCTGGCAAAGGCGAAGACACGACAACCCCTCCTTCGACGGGCCACCACTGGTCAACCCGCACTGACTGGCGTACAACAGCCTTGGCGCACCAGCACCACCAGTCCACGCCAACTAGCAGGCAAACTAGATGGCAAACTTCCCGCGCCCGAGGATCGGCGGCCGGCGGGAAATGGCTCGAGCAAATGCCCGATGAGGCAGCGCCCAGTGACACGGCCGCGATCGTTCGGTGTAGAGATCTTTTACTCTGAACGGAGCGTGGTTGCTCTTTGCTATATTGAATGATTCCGCCGGGGAGAATGCCGGCCTGGCTTCCTGGTCATTTCTGCTGTGCCGATCTACCGTATTGCAATTGTTTACAATTAACCGTTGCCGTCCCGTGACCGATACGCCGACCAGCCGGGGACCTGGATACATAGCGAAACTCCCTTCCTCGCCCCGGACAATGAATTCGGGCACAGCCGAAGCATCGGCAAGCGACGGCCCCGGTGGGTAATCGGACGCATACGGAAAGACAATCCTGGTTCGCGTCGACCATCCCCGGTTATGACGTTTCAGCGCCTGCGGGATCAGAACAGGGGCCGGGCTTGGACCGGGTAGGCGGCTCTGTCTGTCCCGTCGACGGGACAGCAGCACGTCCCAGCCGGCCCGCACCTGTTGCGGCGGGAGGGTCACGTCGATGATCTTGAGGACAGTCCAGGCAATACAGGTAGGCAGCTGCGACCTTGTTAGCGAGAGGACTCAGATCGTGAAGCCTGATCGAATGCGGGATCGCTGGAATTCCTTGAGGAAGGGCAGCCACCTGGCCCGGTTTCGACCATGGCTGGCCAAGTGCCGACGGGCCACGGCCTGGGGCGCGGCGGGCGCCTCAGCCGTCGCCATCATGGCCGGGACCGCCCCGGCGGTTGCCGGCGCTGGCCACGCAGCCGTGGCCATGGAGAGTGGCGGCCGTTATCAGGCCACGATCGTGCGCACTGCCTACGGTGTGCCGCACATAACCGCGCGGAATTTCGGCTCCCTTGGCTTCGGCTACGGGTATGCGCTGGCCAGCGACGACCTATGCACGATGGCCCAGGTTTACGTCACGGTCGAGGGGGAAAAGTCGCGTTATTTCGGCCCTGGCACCCCCGCGGGCAGCCAGTACAGCAACCTGGACAGCGACATCTTCTGGCGGTCGGTGATCGGCCGCCAGGTCATCCCGCGACTGCTCGCCGTGCGCACCGGACCTGGCGCTGTCACGCAGCAGGTCCGGCAGCTGATGGCTGGCTACACCGCGGGCTACAACGCCTACTTGGCATCCGTCGGCGGTGCCCGGGGCGTTCCCAACCCGACCTGCCGGGGTCAGGCCTGGGTCAAGCCGATCACCACGCTTGACGCCTACCTCGCCGTTTACCAGTTCGCCGACATGGAGGGCCTGTCCTCGGACCCGCAGTGGCTCGCCGACGCGCAGCCGCCGGCCGCAACGAGCCCGGGTCCCGCGGTCAGCGCCGTGGACCTGTCGGCCCTGGCCGCGTCAGAGGTGCGCGCCGCGCCCGGCACCGATGGCCTCCCCACCGCGTCGCAGTTGCGCCAACTCGGCGACCAGGCCGCGGGAGGCCAGACCGGCACGGGCAGCAACGCGATCGCGATCGGCTCGGCCGGCACCCGCGACCAGTCCGGCATGCTGCTTGGTAACCCGCACCTGCCGTGGCAGGGTCCGTTGCGCATGTACCAGGTGCAGTTGACGATTCCGGGCACAATGAACGCCGAGGGCGCGACGATAGTCGGCATTCCGGTGATCGTCATCGGGTTCACCGGCTCGATGGCGTGGAGCGAGACCACCTCCCGCTCGTGGACGGTGGTGCCCTACCAGCTCACACTGGTCCCCGGCCATCCGACCGAGTACATCTACAACGGCAGACCCGCGGCCATGACCAGCCAGGCCGTCACCGTGCCGACGCTGGACACTGACGGCACGGTCAGCGAGGTCGGGCATACGGTCTGGTACACCCGCTACGGACCGGTGATCAGGGACTACCACGGAACCCCCATGAACTGGAGCGCCACGTCCGCGTATGCGCTGGCCGACCCGAACGCCACTAACCTGCGGATCTTGAACCAGTACCTGGCCATCGACGAGGCGAGTTCGGTCACCCAGGTGCTGTCGGCCCTCAAGGAGTACCAGGGCATCCCCTGGAACAACACCGTCGCGGCCGACGCCGCAGGCCTCACCCTGTACGCCGACATCCTGCCCGTGCCTGATGTGACCGACGCGGAGGCGGCCCAGTGCGATACCGCGGTCGGCGTGATGACGTTCGCCGAGGAGGACCTGCCGGTGCTGGACGGCTCCCGCCCGTCCTGCGCGCTGGGCACCGACCCGGACTCGGCCGCCCCTGCCATCTTCGGCGGCAACGAGGAGCCCGTCCTGATGAGCCCCGACTTCGTGGAGAACTCCAACGACAGCTACTGGCTGGCCAACCCGGACCACCCACTCACCGGGTACCCGCAGATCTTCGGGGACACCGGCGCGCGGTGGGGTAGCCAGTTCAGCGACCAGGAGTTTGACCTGCGTACCCGCAGCGCCCTGACCATGGTTACACAGCGGATCGACGGTACCGACGGGCTCGGCCCGGCCGGGTTCACCCTCGCGGACATGAAGAACCTGATGTACTCCGACGTCCAGTACGGGGCCACGCTGGTCAAGTCGCAACTGGTGGCCATGTGCCGTTCGTTCCCCGACGGGCTGGCTCCCGTCAGCGGCGGCGGGACGATCCCGGTCGGGGACTCCTGCGACGTGCTGGCGGCGTGGAACGGCCGGGAGGATCCCGGATCCCGCGGGGCGGTGCTATTCGCCTACTTCTGGGGGTACGTGCTGTCTGACTGGGATGCCACGTGGGCGCACCCGTTCCAGGCCAGCGATCCGCTTGGTACCCCGTATGGGCTGAACACCGCTAACCCGTGGGTGCAGCAGGCATTCGGCTGGGCCCTGACGCAGCTAACCACCAGCCACCAGCCCTACGACGTCGCGCTTGGCCAGGTGCAGTACGTGGTGCGCGACGGCAAGACAATTCCGCTGCCCGGCGGCCAGCCAGACCCTAACGGCGAGTTCAATGCACTGTCACAAACCTCCCCGGGCGCGGTCCCCAACCCGGCGTCCACCTACATCCAGGTCGTCACCTGGGCGTCCGGCGACACCTGCCCGAGGGCAGCCACGGTGCTGGCCTACTCCGAGTCGGACAACCCGGCCTCACCGCACTACGACGACCAGACCATGCTGTTCTCCAGCCGCCAGTGGGCGACCGCTTATTTCTGCCCCGCTCAAGTCGCCGCGCACGCGGTATCCACCAAGGTCGTTCCCGGTAGCCGCTGACGCGGGATTTGACCCGGCTAATTGGGCCTGGTGAGGTGGGTGCATGGCTACTCCGACGGCGTTTGCCGGACGAGAGGGTGAGCTGTCCCGCTTGCTCGCCGCGTTCGCCGGCGAGACCCGGATGGTCCTCGTGGTGGGCGACGCGGGGGTGGGCAAGACCCGGCTCGCAGGCGAGGCAATGGCCCGGGCCGCGGGCACGGGGCTGGTGACGGCGCGCGGGGAATGCCTGCCGCTCGGCGAGACGCTGCCGCTGCTGCCTGTCGCCGCCGCGCTGGCTGAGCTGGCCCGGCTGGACGGCGGAGGCCTGCTGGACGCGGCGCTTGAGGCCGCCCCGGAGTACGTCCGGGCAGAGGCCGGACGGCTGCTGCCCGGACTTGGCTCCGGGCCGGAGCAGGCAAGCTGGGAGCAGGGATCGCAGCGGGGGCGGCTGTTCCTGGCGGTCGCGGAATTGCTGGACGCGGCGGCCCGCGTTTCCGGGTCCAGTGTCGGGCTGGTGGTTGAGGATGTGCACTGGGCGGACAGCGCGACACTGGACTTCCTGACCTTCCTGACGCTCGCCGGGCACCGTGACACGGTCACCGTTGTGGCCACGTGCCGCGGTGATGAGGCGCCAGAGGCACACGTTGCGAACTGGCTGGCGCAAGTGCGCGGGGCCGCGGGCGTGCAGGAGATCCGGCTGGGCCCGCTGTCCCGGGCGGAGCTGGCCGAGCAGGTGGCCGCGCTGGCCAGCCGCCCGGTGCCGGCGCGGGTGGTCGATGAGCTGTACGCCCGGGCGGAAGGGAACCCATTTTTTACCGAGCAGCTTGTGGCCTCGGCCCTGACCGACGTGTCGCAGGGGGGATTGCTACAGGCGCCGACCGGGTTGCCTGCCCGGCTGGCGGAACTGCTGGCGGCGCGCGCGGGGCGCTGCGCCGGCGACGCGAGCGCGGTGCTCGCGGGCCTCGCGGTGGCGGGGCGACCGCTGCCCGAGGGCCTGCTGGCCGCGGTCACCGGCCTGGACGTCAGGGCAGTGCGCAGCGCGTTGCGGGAGCTGGCCGCGGCCCGGCTGCTGGCCGAGGATACCTCCGGGAACCGATACCGGCCTCGGCACGCGCTGCTAGCCGAGGCAGTGGGCGACGGGCTGCTGCCCGGCGAGCGGGCCGCGCTGCACGAGTCGATGGCGCGGGCGCTGGCGGCGGCCGACGACGGCAGGGTCGCCGCGGAGATAGCCGGGCACTGGCGGGCCGCCGGGAATCCGGCCGCTGAACTGCCCGCACAGATCGCGGCCGCCGAGGCCGCCGAGCGGGTATTCGGCTACGCCGATGCCGCGGCGCACTGGCAGCGGGCCATCGAACTGGCCAGCGCACTGCCCGGCGCCGCCGACTCAGCCGACATCGACGTACCGCAGCTGTACATCCGCGCCGTCGACACGCTCGACCGGTCTGGCGCCGGATTGCGCGCCGAGGCGGTCGCCGAGGAAGCCTTCCGGCGGTTCGCCGGTCATGAAGACCCTGTGACCGCCGCGACCGTTTGCCACCTCGCTGGGCGCTGGCGGGCGAACCGCGTGCCCGATTCCGGGCTCAGCCTGATCGGTGAGGCGCTGCGGCTGTTCGAGCAGGCCCCGCCGTCAGCCGACCAGGCCGAGGCGTGGCTCGATTACGCCCGCATATCCCTGTGGTCCGCGGGAGGATGGTCGGAGGACACTCTCCCCGCGTTGAAACGGGCGCTGAAGATCGCCGAAGCGGCGGGTGCGACAGCCCTGATTCCCCGCGTGCAAGCCAGGATCGCCGCGAACGCGTTCCATCGCGGGG
>Ga0335075_10002465_pt1 | contig 29786 bp, 25 predicted proteins | sample Lox_Sample_24_FD_206723 | JGI IMG/M metagenome (GOLD analysis project Ga0335075, IMG submission 206723) | Soil microbial communities from Loxahatchee National Wildlife Refuge, Florida, United States - Lox_Sample_2.4 | ecosystem: Environmental > Terrestrial > Soil > Wetlands | place: USA...
GTCTGGCCGCACGCGGCCTGGTGCCGTGGCTGCTGAACCTCGACCTGTACAACGGGCTGCTGTTCCTGTGTCTGGTCCCGTCGACCGTGCAGTCCTCGATCGCGTTCACATCGATTGCGCGGGGCAACGTTTCGGCCGCGCTCGTCAGCGCGTCGCTGTCCAACATCGTCGGGATCGCGCTGACCCCACTGCTGGTCGTGCTGCTGATGAACACCCGCGGCGGGGCCCGGATGGACGCGAGCGCGGTCCGCGACATCGTGCTGCAGCTGCTGCTGCCGTTCGTGGCGGGCCAGCTGATGCGGAGATGGATCGCCGACTGGGTCGCCCGGCACAGCGTGTTGACCAAGGCCGTCGACCGCGGGTCGATCCTGTTGGTCGTCTACGACGCGTTCTCGATGGGCATGGTTGAACACATTTGGCGCAGCGTCGATCCGTGGCAGCTGGTCGCAGTCGCGGTCGTCAACGCGGCGCTGCTGGCGGCGGTGCTGATCTTCACGTCGCTGATGGGCCGGCTGGTCGGGCTGGACCGCGGCGACGGAATCGTGCTGCTGTTCTGCGGCTCGAAAAAGAGCCTGGCGTCCGGCCTTCCGATGGCGCTGGTGTTCTTCCCGGCCGCCACGGTCGGCGTAATCATGTTGCCGCTGATGATCTTTCACCAGATACAGCTGGTGGTGTGCTCGGTGATCGCCAGCCGGCTGTCCCGCGACGAGCTCGACGAACTACCGGAACCCGCCTAGTTGCGGCTGACGTCGACCGGATGGGTGGCCAGCATCGCCAAGGGTTGCGGCTGACGCCGCAGCACCCGTCCCCACAGGTCCACCCTCGGCGGGACAAGAACGTCAGATGGCAACGCCGACAACACAATCCAATCGTCGCGTTCGATCTCGCCCTCTAGCTGGCCGATGGTCCAGCCCGAGTAGCCGGCGAAGATCCGCACCCCTTCCACCAGCGGGGCGATCGCCTCGGGGTCGGCGTCCAGGTCGACCATCACCATCCGGCCGGCCACGTGCCGCAGGCCGGGCACGCCCTCGGGGTCCGCGCCAACTCGAAGCACCGCCAGGCACAGCGCCGCGTCGCGCTTCACCGGTCCCCCGATGAACATCGTCTTCGGTTTCGAGGCCAGCTTCACCCATTGCGGCAGCACGTTATAGACGGCGGTCTCACTGGGGCGATTGAGCACCACACCCAGCGTGCCCCCGTCGTTGTGCTCGACGATGTAAATAACGCTGCGGCGAAACGTCGGCTCAAGCAGATCCGTGTTAGCCAGAAGCAGCGTGCCCGCTCGCACTCGGTGTGCGGCAGGGGCAACGTAGTCCTCCGGGTCTTCTGGCTGAGCCACCCTCCCATCATGGCATCCCAGTTGCGCCGCTGTGGTGAACCCGATGGCCGCCCGGCGAGAATTTGTACTGTTGTTAACAAGGGCCCGACGCCGGTCCGCGATGATGATGCCCTCCGGGGAAGTAGGTTCAGTGACTCATCCGCGCGCATCCGTCGCTGTCTGGCGATCGGTGCGCAGCCTGCCCGACTTCTGGCGGCTGCTGGAACTGCGGCTGGCAAGCCAATTCGGCGACGGCCTCTTCCAGGCGGGCCTTGCCGGGGCCCTGCTGTTCAATCCCGAACGGGCGAGCCGCCCGATGGCCATCGCCGGCGCCTTCGCGGTGCTGTTTCTGCCGTACTCGCTGCTGGGTCCCTTCGCCGGCGCCCTGATGGACCGGTGGGACCGCCGCCTGGTGCTAATCGCCGCGAACGTCGGCCGGCTGGCGGCGGTGGCCGTGGTGGGCATCTGCCTCGCCGTCGGCACCCGCGACTTTGTGGTGCTGTGCGGCGCGCTTGTCGTCAACGGCCTCGGCCGGTTCGTGTCGTCCGGTCTGTCCGCCGCGCTGCCGCACGTGGTGCCCCGCGAGCAGGTCGTCACGATGAACTCGATCGCGTCGGCGACCGGCGCGGTCGCGGCGTTCCTCGGCGCCAATTTCATGCTCGTGCCCCGCACCTTCGTCGGCTCCGGCGACCGCGGCGCGGCATCCGTCATCTTCCTGGTCACCGTCCCGTACCTCATCGCGTTGCTGCTATCGCTGCGCTTCGCCGAGCATGTGCTCGGTCCCGACGACACCCAGCGGGCGATTCACGGTTCGGTCGTCTACGCGGTGATCACCGGCTGGCTGCACGGCGTGCGGACCGTCTTCGACCGCCCCACCGTGGCGTCCACCCTGGCCGGGTTGGCCGCCCATCGGATGGTGTTCGGCATCAATTCGCTGCTGGTGCTGCTGCTGGTGCGTCACGCCGACGCGGCGTCGATTTCCGGTTTGGGCAGCGCGCTGCTGTTCGTCGCCGCGGCCGGCACCGGGTCGTTTCTGGCCAACCTGGTCACCCCGCCCGCGGTCCGTCGCTGGGGCCGCTACGCCACGACCAACGGCGCGTTGGCGGTTGCGGCGGCCATCGAAATCACCGGGGTCGGCCTGCAATTGGCTGTGCTGGTGATATGCGGCTTCCTGTTGGGCGCGATCGGCCAAGTGGTCAAGCTGTGCGCCGACTCGGCCATCCAGATCGACGTGGACGACGCGCTGCGCGGGCACGTGTTCGCGGTGCAGGACTCGCTGTTCTGGGTGGCGTTCATCGGCGCGATCACGGTGGCGGCGACCGTGATTCCGCCCGACGGTCATGCGCCCGCGCTGGTGTTGGCCGGCGCCGTGGTGTACCTGTGCGGGCTAGCCGCGCATGCCGTCGTGGCTCGGAGGGTGCCGCGTTAAGGTACGCACGTGGCCGATCTACAGAAAATTGTGGACGACTTGCGCGCCGAAAGCGACGAGCTCGATGCGCTGGTCGCGCCACTTCCCGACGATCGCTGGGCGGCGCCGACGCCCGCCGCGCGGTGGACCATCGCCCACCAGATCGGGCATCTGTTGTGGACCGACCGCGCGGCGCTGCTCTCGGTCACCGACGAGGAGGCGTTCGCGGGCCTGCTGGAACCCGCCGCCGCCAACCCGAGCGGCTTCGTCGACGCCGCGGCCGATGAACTCGCCTTGACGGCGCCCGCGGAGTTGCTTGCCGACTGGCGGCTGACCCGCAAGCGGTTGCATGACGCGCTGCTGACCGTTCCCGACGGCCGCAAGCTGCCGTGGTTCGGGCCGCCGATGAGCGCCACGTCGATGGCGACCGCGCGGCTGATGGAGACGTGGGCGCACGGCCTCGACGTCGCCGACACCCTCGGCGTGACCCGGCCCGCCACCGAGCGGCTGCGCTCCATCGCACACATCGGGGTGCGCGCCCGCGACTACGCGTTCGCCGTCAACGGGCTGCCCGTTCCGGCCGAGCCGTTTCGCGTCGAGCTCGTCGGGCCCGACGGTGACAGCTGGACCTGGGGTCCGGCGGACGCCGCGCAGCGCGTCACCGGCAGCGCCGAAGACTTTTGTTATCTGGTCACTCAGCGACGCGCGCTGCACGAGCTCGCCGTCACGGCCGATGGCGACGACGCACGGCAGTGGTTGCAGATCGCGCAGGCATTCGCGGGCCCGCCGGGCCCCGGGCGCTAAGGCGAACCGACTGTGTGGCAGTGGCATCGAGTGTGCGTTGCGGGCGCTGATTTCGCCGAAATGCCACCCTGGTTGCACACTCGACGCCCCAGATTCACTCTCGACGCGAGTAGGCTCGCGGCTCGAAATGAGTGAAGCCGTGACGATCCTGCCGCGGGAGCTGACCGAGGGACTCAGCGACGACGTTCGCGACGCGCCCGCCCCACCGACGCCGGTGCTGACCGAGCCCTACGCGCTGCGCCTGGTCGACCCGGACGCCGACGCCGAGATGATTTCGCGGTGGATGAACATGCCGCACCTGGTCGAAGCGTGGGAATCGGACTGGCCGGTGACGCGGTGGCGCGAGTATCTGCGGGCACAGCTCGCGGGCAGCTATTCCCGCCCATTCGTCGGCAGCATGCACGGCCAGGACGGCGGCTACGTCGAGGTTTACCGTGCCGCAAAGGATTCCATCGCCACCCGGTATCACGCGGACCCCTACGACGTCGGCCTGCACGCGGCGATCGCCGAGCTGACCGTCGTCAACAAGGGCCTCGGTCCGTTTCTGCTGCCGCGCATTGTGGCCAGCGTCTTCGCAGTCGAATCCCGTTGTCGGCGAATCATGTTCGACCCCGATCACCGCAACACCCCGGCGCGACGGCTGTGCGAGTACGCGGGTTGCACGTTCCTCGGTGAGCACGACATGAGCAATCGCCGGATGGCGCTGTACGCGTTGCCCCGCACGCCCGACGACGTGCCCGAGGCCCGCTAGCTCGGCTGGTCGCCGATCAGCTCGTTATAGCCGTCGTAATCGGGCTTCATCGCCGCGGCCACCAGTTCCCACAGCACCTCGTCGGTGCCGCCGCCGACCCGGGCCAGCTTCATGTCGCGCCACCACCGGCCGATCGGCGTCTCGTCCACCAAATAGCCTGCGCCGCCGAAGATGTGCATGCACTCCGACAGCACCTCTTCGCCGAGCCGCGCAGCGGTCACCTTCACGGCGGCCGCGGCCCGCAGATCCAGCCGGCCCTCGGCGGCGATCCCGTTGAGCCCGTGCCGAAGCAGGTCGACGCGCGCCTGCAGGTCGGCCACACGCAGCCGCAACGCCTGGTGTTCGAACAGCGTCGAACCGAACTGCCTGCGGTCCACCATCCGGGCATGGGTGATGCCGAGCGCCCGCTGACACCCGGCGGCGACCTGTCCCGCGATCGACATCCGTTCGTGGGCCAGCCCCCACGAGATCGCGGCCAAACCCGTTCCGGGACGGGCGATCAGCGCGTCCGCGGGCACCCAGGTGTCGATGTGCACCGCCGCGGTGTCCAGCGGTCCCGCGCCGACTTTGCGGTAGGGCAGCTGCACCTCGGTCTGCGCTGTCGGGACGGCGATCACCAGCACGTTGCCGTGCCGGCTGTTCTCGTCGTGGTCCACGCCGCGGGCGACCACCATGATGTGGTCGGCCACCGGCGACAGCGACACGTACTTCTTGACCCCGCGGACCTCGAATCCGTCTCGCGCAGAACGGACTTCGGTCTGCACGATCTGTAGGTCCGATCCGCCGGATTCCTCGGACGCCCCGATGCACAGCACCGCCTCGCCGCGAATCGCTTGCTCGCAGATGTCCTTGAGGTAGTCGGACCGGCCAAACCGGCGCAGGATCGCGATCGCCGAGTCGTGCAGGCTCACCCCGACGCCGATGCCCGCCGATCCCAGCCGTCCCAACGCGAACGCCAACTCGACCAGCTTGGGTACGTCGGGATGCTGACCGCCCAGCCACTTCTGCCCAAAGACGCCGCGGTCGCCGAGGTGCTCGATCAGTTTGCGCGGAAAGCGTTCGCTGGCTTCGGCTTCCGCGGTCCAGCGGGCCACTTGCTCGTCGAACACGTCGGCGAGCAGTGCCCGGTATTCCTCGATGCTGAGTTCCGTGGTCACGTGGACGCCGCGGTCAGGTTGCGCTTGACCTCCAGGCGCCGCAGCTTGCCCGACGAGGTGCGGGGCAGCGTGCCCGGTTTGACGAACACCACGTTCGACGGGACGATGCCGCATTCGGAGGCCACCTTGGCGACGAGCTCGCTGCGGGCGCCGGATTCGTCGGGGCCGCGGAACTCGGCGGTGATCACCAGGCCCGGCCTGGTGGCGTCGTCGTCGGTGCCGACGGCGACCACCGCGCCCTCTCGCACGCCGCGTATTTCGGCGGCGACCCGTTCGATCTCGGCGGGAAACACGTTGCGGCCCGCGACCGTGATGATCTCCTTGGCCCGCCCGCACACGACCAGGCCGTCGTCGGTGACGTAGCCCAGATCGCCGGTGGGGAACCAGGACTCGGGCTGCAGCGGGACCTCGCCGAAATATCCCGACATCATCGAGGTGCCCCGGATCTCGATCTCGCCGACGTCGCGGTCCGGCACTTCGGCCGCATGCTCCGGTGCCGGGCGGACCCGGACTTCCATGCCGGGGATCGGGGTGCCCAAGATGGCGTGGCGGCGCTTGGCGTCGTCGGAAGTGGCTGCTCCAGAACGTACTTCGTCATACAGCAGCCCCGTGCCGGACGCGGGAATCGTTACGGCGCAGGTGGATTCGGCAAGCCCGTAGGACGGCGCCAAAGCGGCGGCGTCAAAACCGAACCCGCTCAACGCCTGCGCGAAACGCTCCATTCCCGCGCAGTCGACGGGTTCGCCGCCGTTGATCGTCACCCTCACCCGGCCGAGGTCGACATCGGACACCAGCCGGGCGTACTTGCCGATCATGCTGTAGGCCATGTTCGGCGCGGCGGTCAACGAGGCGCCGCTTTCGCTGAGCCAGCGCAGCCAGCGGAACGGCGAGGCGGTGAACGCCGCCGTCGGCGCGAGCCAGATCGGCGACCCCGTCACCGCGGCGCTGAGCAGGAACGTCAGCCCCATGTCGTGGTAGAGCGGCAGCCAGGTACAGCCCACGTCGACGGCCGGGTCGACGCCGAAGCGGCTGAGCAGGCCGTTCACGTTGTTCAGCACCGCCTCGGGCGACAGCTGCGCGGTGCGCGGATTCCCGGTGGAGCCCGCGGTGCCCTGCAGCACCGCCGGTGTCCCCGCGGCGCCCTCGACCGGCGCGAGGCTGGTGGAGCGCCCGCTCCGGGCGGCGTCGTTCAGGTCGAGCACCGCCGGCTGCCCCTCGGCGGCCGCCAGCAGATCCAGTTCGGCGCCGTGGCTCAACACCGTGCGAACGCCCAATCCGGCGAACCGGGTCAGCGTCGCCCGTGCCCAGCTCTTCGGGTCGGCGCCGCGGACCGGCCCGGGCAGGATTGACACGCTCCGCCCGGCCAGCCAAACGCCCTGGACCGCGGCGACGAGGTCCGCGCTCGGCTCGCCGACCAGCCCGACCGCGGACAGCTGCGGCTGGTCGAGGATGCGGGCGGCGACGCTTTCGGCGTGGGCGTGGACCTGCGGCCACGGGTGCCGCGTCCAGGATTCGGTCTCCCTGTCGAAGACCACCAGGTCGTGAGCTGATGTGCGCATCGCCCCGGACAGGGCGGTGGCCAGCACGCTCACCGGGCGACCGGGACCTTTGCCCGGATGACCTTCTCCAGGTCGCCGACGGTGTCACAGCCCAGCAGCTCCTGCTCGGTGACCGCGACGCCGAGCTTGTCCTCGATGGCCACCATGCCCACCGCGAACGCGACCGAGTCCAGCCCCACGTCGTCGACCAGCCGGGACTCGCGGGTCACCCGGCTGATGTCGACGTTGAGGTCGTCGCGCAGGACCTCGGTCAGGGCAGCGCTCACCGAGTCGGGGTATGACAGCTCGGAGTCCATGGGCCGTCACAGTACCGCCCCGGCTGGGTGAAAAGGGGCCTACGTCGTGGGCCGCAACGCGCTGGCCGTATCGGCGGTGCCGTCGCCGTCGGTGTCGGTGAGCTTGACGTCCCAGCGGCCGTCGCCATCGGTGTCGACGTAGCCGGTCGCCGGGCCGTCGCCGAGCGTGATCGCCCGGTCGGCCAGGCCGTTGCCGTCGGTGTCGAGCAGCGTCACGTCGGGTTTTCCGTCGCCGTCGAAGTCGGCCATCGGCCCGCTTGTGTGCTCGACGCCGTCCAGGCCGAACCAGCGCAGCGCGGCCACGGGCCGCGCCGATCGGTCATCGCCGACCGTCCAGGTGCCCGAGCCGTCGTCGGTGAAATATCTCTCCGAAGACGCGCGGGCGTCGAGGACCAGATGGTCGGCGATCCCGTCGCCGTCGAGGTCGGCCAGCGCGTCGTCGGCCAGCCCGTCGCCGTCGAAATCCAGGCTGACCGAATCCAATATCCCGTCGCCGTTCAGGTCGAGATCCGGCGCGCGGTCCCACATCGTCGCCGAGCCATCGCCGTCACCGAGGCAATACTCCATATAAATGCGACGCCGCCCGGCCGCTACCGGTTCCCCCGCGAGTTCCACCACGACAGCAGCTCGGCCGTCGCCTCCTCATGGGTCAGCGGTCCGCGGTCCAGCCGCAATTCCTTGAGAAAGGTCCACGCCTCCCCCACCTGCGGGCCCGGCGGGATGCCCAGCAGCTCCATGATCTCGTTGCCGTCCAGGTCGGGGCGCACCCGCTGCAGGTCCTCTTTGGCGGCCAGTTCGGCGATGCGTGCCTCGAGGTCGTCGTAATTGGCCTGCAGCCGGGCGGCACGGCGCTTGTTGCGAGTGGTGCAGTCGGCGCGCACCAGCTTGTGCAGCTGCGACAACAGCGGACCCGCATCGGTGACGTAGCGCCGCACCGCCGAGTCGGTCCACTTGCCGTCGCCGTAGCCGTGGAATCGCAGGTGCAGATACACCAGTTGCGAGATGTCGTCGACCAGTCGCTTGGAATACTTCAACTCCCGCAACCGTTTTCGCGTCATCTTGGCACCGACCACCTCGTGGTGGTGGAAGCTGACGCCGCCATCGGGTTCGTGTCGACGGGTGGCGGGCTTGCCGATGTCGTGCAGCAGCGCCGACCAGCGCAACACCAGGTCCGGGCCCTCGTCTTCCAGCCCGATCGCCTGCCGCAGCACGGTCAGCGAATGCTGGTAGACGTCTTTGTGCTGGTGGTGCTCGTCGATGGCCATCCGCATGCCGCCCACTTCGGGCAGCACCACATCACCCATCCCGGTGTCGACCATCAGATCGATGCCGGCGACGGGGTCGGCGCCCAGCAGCAGCTTGTCCAGCTCCGCCGCGACCCGCTCGGCGGTGATCCGGCCCAGCTCCGGTGCCATCTCCTCGATCGCTGAGCGCACCCGCGGCGCGACGGTGAAGCCGAGTTGCGACACGAACCGCGCGGCGCGCAGCATCCGCAGCGGGTCGTCGCCGAACGAGTCCGACGGCTTGGCCGGCGTGTCCAGCACGCGGGCCTGAAGTGAGGCCAAACCCCTTAAGGGATCTACGAATTCGGCGGCACCGGCCGCGGTGATGTGCACCGCCATCGCGTTCACCGTGAAGTCGCGGCGCACCAGATCGTCGTCGAGCGAGTCGCCGAACCGCACCTGCGGGTTGCGGGACACCCGGTCATAACGGTCGGCCCGGAACGTGGTGATCTCCAGCCGGTGGTCACCCTTGGCGGCGCCGATGGTGCCGAACTCGATACCGGTGTCCCACAACGCGTCCGCCCACGGCCGCAGCAGTTTCTGCAGCTGTTCGGGGCGCGCGTCGGTGGCGAAATCCAGATCCGACGGGCTCAGCCGTTGCAGCACCGCGTCGCGCACCGATCCGCCCACCAGGTACAGCTGGTGGCCCGCGCCGGCGAACAGCGCTCCCAGCTCGCGCAGGACGTCGGCATGCCTGTTCAGCGTGACCGCGGCAGCGGCCAGCAGTTCGGCGTCGTCGGTGGGTTCTGGCACGAAGAGAGCCTAGTCGGGCAACAATGCGGCCGCGTGCGGCCGCTGTGGGGCTCGACAATCGAGCTCAGTCGGGCTACGGGCAGGTCACGACCGGCGAGTGCGGACGGGGCGTCTGAGCACGCCAGCTACCATCGCTTAGGTGTCCGACGGCGAAAAACCGCAACCACGTCGGCGCCGGGGGAGGCGCCGTGGTCGGCGCACGGCGGGGTCGGGTGACAGCCAAAGCAGTAGCGAGTCGGCCAACGGCAGCACGGCCAGCGCCGAAAAGCCCGGCCGGCGGCGCTCGCCGCGCCGCGGTCCGGAGCGACTGCGCACCGTGCACGAAACATCGGCCGGCGGGCTGGTCATCGACAACATCGACCGGCCGCGGGAAGAACAGGTCGCCGCGCTCATCGGCCGCGTCGACCGGCGCGGCCGGATGCTCTGGTCGCTGCCGAAGGGCCACATCGAGCTCGGTGAGACGGCCGAGCAGACCGCGATCCGCGAGGTCGCCGAGGAAACCGGTATTCAGGGCAGCGTGCTGGCCTCGCTGGGCCGGATCGACTACTGGTTTGTCACCGATGGGCGACGGGTGCATAAAACCGTGCACCATTACTTGATGCGCTTTTCGGGCGGGGAGTTGTCCGACGACGACGTCGAGGTCGCCGAGGTGGCGTGGGTGCCGATCCCCGAGTTGCCGTCGCGGCTGGCCTACGCCGACGAACGCCGGCTGGCCGAGGTGGCCGACGAATTGATCGACAAGCTGCAGACCGACGGCCCGGCCGCGCTGCCGCCGCTGCCGCCCACCACGCCGCGGCGCCGTCCCCAAACCCATTCGCGCACCCGAAACCGTCGGCCCGACGAGTCCGTGCGAGGCCGCAAGAACGGTCGCGGTCCCGGGCCGTGACTCGCCCGCGGCTGTTTCACGTGGCGACCGTCTGGCGCCTCGTCGTAGTGGTCGGCATCCTGACTGTTTTGGGGGCCGGGCTCACACTCCCCATCGCCGCGCCGCGCGCCGCCGCGGGCGAGCCTGGCGCGACACCGTTCGTCCAGGTCCGCATCGATCAGGTGACCCCGCAAGTGGTCACCACCACCAGCGAGCCGGTGGTGACCGTCGCCGGAACCGTCAGCAACATCGGCGACCGGGTGGTCCGCGAGGTGATGATCCGCCTCGAGCATGCCCCGGCGGTGGGCACCTCGACGGGCCTGCGGACCAACCTCGACGGCGACACCGACCAATACGAGGCCGCCGCCGATTTCCTGACCGTGGCCCCCGAGCTGCAGCGCGGCCAGAAGGTGGGCTTCTCGTTGTCCGCCCCACTTCGGTCGCTGACCAAGCATTCACTGGGCGTCACCGAACCCGGCATCTATCCGTTGCTGGTCAACGTCAACGGGACGCCCGACTACGGCGAGGCGGCGCGGCTGGACAACGCCCGGTTCCTGTTGCCCGTGGTCGGGGTGCCACCGGACCCGCTCGGCCCCGGCGACGCGCTGGGTATAGCGCCGGACACCTCCAAACCCGTTCCGGTCACCATGCTGTGGCCGCTGGCCGACCGACCCAGGCTGGCGCCCGGCGTACCCGGCGGCACGATCCCGGTCCGGTTGATTGACGACGACCTGGCGACGTCGCTGGCCAGCGGCGGGCGGCTGGACGTGCTGCTCACCGCCGCCGAGTTCGCGACGAGCCGCGACGTCGACCCCGACGGTGCCGTCGGCCGCTCGATGTGCCTGGCCGTCGACCCCGATCTGCTGGTCACCGTCAACGCGATGACCGGCGGTTACGTCGTCTCCGACGGCGCCGCCCAGCAACCGGGCTCGCCGACTCACCCGGGCACCGGCCAGGCCGCCGCGCTGAACTGGCTCAATCGGCTGCGCGCGCTGGCTCATCGGATGTGCGTCGCGCCGCTCCCCTACGCTCAAGCCGACCTCGACGCGGTACAGCGGGTCGGCGACGCCGGGCTCACCGCGGCCGCGACCAGTACCGCGGGCGACATCGTCGACCAGATCCTGGGCGTCACCACGGTCCGCGGCGCCACCCTGATTCCCGACGGCTCGCTGACCCGCCGCGCCGTGGATCTGTTGAGCGGCAACGGCAACACCGTGGTGATCGCCCCCGCCGACTCCTCCGCGGGGGAATCCACCGCCGCCGCGCCCGCGACTGTCGACACCTCGCCGCGGCGGCTGTCGCCGCAGGTGGTGGTCGCGCCGTTCGACCCCGCCATCGGCGCGGCCTTCGGGGCGGCCGGCACCGATCCGGTCACGCCGGCATACCTGAACTCCGCGCTGGCCATCCGGCTGCAGCACGACTCGGACATTGCCCGCAGGCAGGACGCGCTGGGCTCGATGCTGTGGCGCGCCCTGCAGCCGAAAATCGCTCCGCGGCAACAGATCTTGCTGCCGCCGACTAATTGGAAGCTGCGCTCCGACGACGCCGGCGCCATCCTGACCGCGCTGGCGACCGCGATCCGCTCCGGCCTGGCGGTGCCGCGGCCGCTGCCCGCGCTGATCTCCGACGCCTCGGCCGTTCCGCCGATCACCGGGCCCGCGCAGCCCGACGTCGACCCCGGCGAACGGGGCCGGTTCAACGACGCCGTCGTCGCCAAGGTCGCCGGCGAGATCGCCCGGCTATCCGGGTTGACCACCGCGCTGACCACCGATGCCCGCACCGGGCTGACCGGTCCCGGCTACACCGCACCGCTGCGCGAGGACATGTTGCGCACGATCAGCCAGGCCGAGCTGCCCGACACCCGCAACGGGCTGGCCGCCCAGCGGCTTCAGGTGGTCGGCGACTCGATCAACGACTTGTTCGACGCCGTCGTCATCGTCAAGCCGGCCGGGGCGTACACGCTGGCCACCGAACACAGCCCGCTGCCGTTGGCACTGCACAACGGCCTGGCCGTTCCGATCCGGGTGCGGCTGCACATCGACGCGCCGCCGGGCATGGCCGTGACCGATCCGGGTGACATCGAGTTGCCGCCGGGATACCTGCCCCTGCGGGTGCCGATCGAAGTGCACTTCACCCAGCGCGTTGCCATCGACGCCGCGTTGACCACGCCCGACGGCGTGCCGCTGGGCCAGCCGGTGCGGCTCTCGGTGCATTCCAACGCCTACGGCAAGGTGCTGTTCGCTATCACGCTCAGCGCCGCCGCGGTGCTGGTCGCGCTGGCGGGACGACGGCTGTGGCACCGCTTCCGTGGCCAGCCCGACCCCGCCGACCTCGACCGCCCGGACCCGCCCCACGACGACACCGACCACCGCGTCGACGAAGAGCACCGCGCATGAACTCCGCCGGGCGCCGCGTGCCGTCACCGGCCCAACCGCCGCCGCGGCCCGCGGGCCCACCGCCGCGCCGGCACCGCAATCCGGGGCCGCCGACCGGCCCGCTGCCACCGACGGGCCTGGTGTCGTCGCAGGGGACCACGCAGCCGCCGACCCGCCCCGAGCTCTCCGACGCCGCGCTGGTGTCACGGTCGTGGGGCATGGCGCTGGCCACCCTGATCAGCCGGATCACCGGGTTCGCCCGCATCGTGATGCTGGCCGCAATCCTGGGCGCCGCCCTGTCCAGCGCGTTCTCGGTGGCCAACCAGCTGCCGAATCTGGTCGCCGCGCTGGTGCTGGAGGCCACCTTCACCGCGATCTTCGTGCCGGTGCTGGCCCGCGCCGAGCAGGACGACGCCGACGGCGGGACGGCGTTCGTGCGGCGGCTGGTGACGCTGGCCACCGCCCTGCTGCTGTTCACCACGCTGATTTCGGTCGGCGCCGCGCCGCTGCTGGTGCAACTGATGTTGGGCCGCAGCCCACAAGTCAACGAGCCGCTGACCATCGCGTTCGCCTATCTGCTCCTTCCCCAGGTGATCTTCTACGGGCTGTCTTCGGTGTTCATGGCAATCCTGAACACCCGCAACGTGTTTGGGCCACCGGCGTGGGCGCCGGTGGTCAACAACGTCGTCGCGATCACCACCCTGGGCGCCTATCTGGCGACGCCGGGGCCGCTGTCGGTGGACCCTGTGCAGATGGGCAACCCCAAGCTGCTGGTGCTCGGGATCGGTACCACCCTGGGGGTTTTCGCGCAGACCGCCGTGCTGCTGGTTGCGATCCGGCGCCAGCGCATCAGCCTTCGCCCGCTATGGGGAATCGACGACCGGCTGAAACGCTTCGGCGCGATGGCCGCGGCGATGGTCCTCTATGTGTTGATCAGCCAGATCGGTCTGATCGTCACCAACCAAATCGCCAGCACCTCAGCGGCTTCCGGCCCCGCGATCTACAACTACACCTGGCTGGTGCTGATGCTGCCGTTCGGCATGATCGGGGTAACCGTGCTGACGGTGGTGATGCCCCGGCTGAGCCGCAACGCGGCCGCCGACGACACCGCGGCGGTGCTCGGCGACCTGTCGCTGGCCACCCGGTTGACGATGGTCACGCTGATCCCGACGGTGGCGTTCATGACCGTCGGCGGAGCGGCCATCGGCAGCGCGTTGTTCGCCTACGGGCATTTCGGCAACGTCGACGCCGGCCACCTCGGCATGGCGATCACGCTGTCGGCGTTCACGCTGCTGCCCTACTCGATCGTCTTGCTGCAGCTGCGCGTCTTCTACGCCCGCGAGCAGCCGTGGATACCGATTGTGATCATCGTCATCATCACGATCGTCAAGATCGCCGCGTCGCTGTTCGCGCCGCATGTGACCGACAACCCCGACCTGGTCGCGGGTTATCTCGGCCTGGCCAACGGCCTGGGTTTTCTGGCCGGCGCGATCGCCGGCTACTACTTACTGCGCAACGCGCTGCGGCCACCCGGCGGCCACCTGCTCGGCCTCGCCGAAGTGCGGACGATTCTGGTCACCACCACCGCGTCACTGCTGGCCGGGCTGGTCGCCTACGTGGCGGACGTGCTGATCGGCATGCAGCGGCTCACCGCATACGGCGGCGGCGCCGGGTCGCTGCTGCGGCTGTTCGTGCTCGCGGCGATCATGGTGCCGATCATCGCCGTCGTCATGGTGCGCGCGCAGGTGCCCGAAGCGCAGACGGCGCTGGCCGCATTCCGCCGCTGGACCGGCGCAAAAGCCGCGGGCCGGAAAACGCCGCCGCCGGCGCCGCAGGCGCCGCCCGCCGGCCCGGCCGCGGTCACTTCCCGCAGGTCAACGCCGCCCGGCGCGCGCCAACCCGGCGGCGGAGATCAGCTGTTGCGCTCCCGCATCGTCACGTACCCTGAGCACAGTAATTCGGCTACACCGGGGGGCTACCCGGTACGGGCTACCGGGGAGGGGATGCGGAAAGGACCGGGGATGAGCGACCGCCCATCGGACACCACGTCAGCCAAGGCTGTCTCCGATCCGCCAGCGTCGCCGATCGCCGACGATTTCCACCCCGACGTCCCGCCCGATCTGCAGGTCGGCACCGTCACGCCACCTGAGGCCCCGGTGCAACCCGAGCCGTCCGCCGATCCCGACCTCGAACCGACAGCTTTCGCCGCGGGCACCGAGGATCCGGCCACCCGGCACGACAACCCGCCCCTGGTCCCCGGCGCCAGCATCGCGCGCGGCCGCTACCGGCTGTTGGTCTTCCACGGCGGGGCGCCACACCTGCAGTTCTGGCAAGCGGTGGACACCGCGCTGGACCGGCAGGTGGCGCTGACGTTCATCGACCCCGACGGCGCGCTGCCCGACGAAAAACTTCGCGAGATCCTGTCGCGCACCATGCGGTTGAGCCGCATCGACAAAGTCGGCATCGCCCGGGTGCTCGACGTCGTGCACACCGGCACCGGCGGGCTGGTGGTGGCCGAATGGGTGCGGGGCGGTTCATTGCAGGAGGTGGCCGAGACCTCGCCGTCCGCGGTGGGCGCGGCGCGCGCCATGCAGACCTTGGCCGCCGCGGCCGAGGTCGCCCACCACGCCGGCGTCGCGCTGTCCATCGACCACCCCAGCCGGGTACGGGTCAGCATCGAAGGCGATGTGGTGCTGGCATTCCCGGCCACCACGCCGGAGGCCGGCCCCGAAGACGACATCCGCGGCATCGGCGCCGCGTTGTACGCGCTGCTGGTCAACCGTTGGCCGCTGCCCGAAACGGGTGCGCTCAGCGGGATGGCGCCAGCCCCGCTGGACGAAGTCGGGCACGCCGTCGAACCCAGTTCGATCGACCGGGATATCCCGTACCAGATTTCTGCGGCCGCCACCCACTCGATCGAGGGTGACGGCGGAATACGCAGTGCGGCAACACTTTTAAACCTCCTTCAGCAGGCTACGGCGGTGGCCGACCGCACCGAGCTGCTGAACCCCATCCAAGAGCAGGAGCCGCCGCCGGAAACCCCGCGGACGGTCCGGATCCGCACACCCGAGCTCACCGACGCACAGGCACGCCTTCGTCGCCGCCGGGCCGTGATGATCGGGGTCGGCGCCGGGGCCGCGGTACTCCTGGTGGCGCTGCTGGTGTTGGCGTCGGTGCTCAGCAGGATGTTCAGCGACGTCGGCGGCCTCGATAAAGACCAGCTCGGCCTCAACGGCCCCTCGACCAGCTCGACACCGGGTGCCGAGGCGGCGTCAGGCAGCATCGTCAAACCCGTCAGCGCCACGGTGTTCTCCCCCGGCGGCGAGGGCGACAACCCGGGCCAGGCCGGCCTGGCGATCGACGGCAATCCAGCCACCTCGTGGGAGACCGACACCTACCACGACGCCGTGCCGTTCCCGGCCTTCAAGAGCGGCGTTGGCCTGCTGCTGCAGCTGCCCCAGCCGACCGTGGTGGGCACCGTTAGCGTCGACCTGGCCAGCACCGGAACCAAGGTTCAGATCCGCTCCTCGGCGACGGCGACGCCCGGCAAGCTGGACGACACCACCGCGCTGACGCAGCCCATCGCGATGCACCCTGGCCACAACAGCATCCCCGTCAACGCGTCCGCGCCGACCACCTACCTGCTGGTATGGATCCCCACACTGGGCACCACCAACGGCGAGAGCCGGTCCGGATTCTCCGAAATCACCGTGCAGGCGAAGTCCTGACAAGCTGAAGTGCCGGGTATCCGGCGATTGGTTACTGTCCGGCCGTGGGCTCCCCCGTCCGGCAGGAACTTCCAGCACAACGCAGCGACGCCGAACTGCTGGCTGCCCACGTCGCCGGCGACCGCTACGCCTTCGAGGAGCTCTTTTACCGCCACCACCGCCAGCTGCACCGAGTGGCCCGGCTGACCAGTCGCAACGCCGAGGACGCCGAGGACGCGCTGCAGGAGGCGATGGTGTCGGCGCACCGCGGCGCCGGGTCGTTTCGGCACGACGCCGCGGTCAGCAGCTGGTTGCACCGCATCGTCGTCAACGCCTGCCTGGATCGGCTGCGCCGCAACAAGACTCATCCGACCGCCCCGCTCGACGACGTCTATCCGGTGCCGGACCGCACCGCGCAGGTCGAGACGGCGATCGCGGTGCAGCGGGCGTTGATGCGGCTTCCGGTCGAGCAGCGCGCCGCGGTGGTGGCGGTCGACATGCACGGCTACTCGGTCGCCGACACCGCCCGGATGCTCGGTGTGGCCGAAGGCACCGTCAAGAGCCGATGCGCGCGGGCCCGGGCCCGGCTGGCGGCGATCCTCGGCTACCTGCACAGCGACACCGCGCCGAATCGCCCGACCGGTTAGGCACGCGTCGAGGAGTTCGTGGCATTCGGGTGGTCGATGACGGACACTGGGGCGGATGGACGAGCCGACCGAGGGTGACGATCCGCCGCTGACCGTGCATACCCTCGCCGACCTGCAGGCGGGTCTGCTCGACGACGACACCGCGGCCAGGCTGCGTAAGAGGGTCCGCACCGACCCGCATGCGGCGCAGCTGCTGGACGCGCTGAACCGGGTCCGCCGCGACATCGTAGACCTGGGCACCGACGCTTCATCCGCGCCGGATGTCGACCCTGCGGTCGTCGACGGCGTCAGCGCCGCGCTGCGTGCGCACCAGCCAGGCGCCGCCCACTCCGTAGCGCGCGGTCGGCTGCCGCGCTCGGCGCGGCTCGCCGTCGCCGCCACCGGTTTGGCCGCGGTGGCCGCAGCGGTCTGGCTGGGCACCGCGGCGCTGGTCAAGGCCCCCGCACCCACGCCGAGCGAGCCGACCACGGTCGAACACATCACGGTCTCGCGGCCGCCGGCGACCATTCCGCTGTCGGATCAGGAGATCCTCGCCCAGCTCGACCATGTTCCGGACTTCGGGCCGCTCACCGACCCGCAGCGCCGCGCCTCCTGCCTGGCGGGACTGGGCTATCCGGCCGAGGCCCGCTTGCTGGGCGCCCGCCCCGTCGAGATCGCCGGACGCCCCGCGGTGCTGTTGCTGCTGCCCGGCGACACGCCCGGTGCGGTGACGGCCCTGGCGGTGGCACCGACCTGCAGCTCGATCGACACCGGCCTGTTGGCTGACAGGATCGTGAACCGCCCGTAGTGTTCGCGGGAACAGCACCACCTACGCTGGCGTTCAAGTGCTTTGAAGACGTCGAAAGGCTGGCATGACATCCTCAAAAACCGTTCATGACGTGGTCGTCATCGGCTCCGGACCGGCCGGTTACACGGCCGCGCTGTACACCGCGCGTGCGCAGCTGGCGCCGGTGGTCTTCGAGGGGACCTCGTTCGGCGGCGCGTTGATGACGACGACCGAGGTGGAGAACTACCCGGGCTTCCGCGACGGGATCACGGGCCCCGAACTGATGGACCAGATGCGCGAGCAGGCGATCCGATTCGGCGCCGACCTGCGCATGGAAGACGTCGAATCGGTGTCGCTGGACGGCCCGGTCAAGTCCGTGACCACCGCCGATGGCGAAACCGTGCGCGCGCGTGCGGTCATCTTGGCGATGGGCGCCGCCGCCCGTTACCTGAACGTCCCGGGTGAGCAGGAGCTTTTGGGCCGCGGCGTGAGCTCGTGCGCCACCTGCGACGGCTTCTTCTTCCGCGACCAGGACATCGCCGTGATCGGCGGTGGCGACTCGGCGATGGAAGAGGCGAACTTCCTGACGAAGTTCGCCCGCACGGTGACCCTGGTGCACCGCCGCGACGAGTTCCGGGCGTCGAAGATCATGCTCGACCGGGCCCGCGCCAACGACAAGATCAAGTTCGTCACCAACAGCGTCGTGGAGGCCGTCGAAGGCGACACCACGGTGACCGGGCTGCGGCTGCGCGACACCGTCACCGGCAAGGAATCCACCCTCGCCGTGACAGGGGTTTTCGTCGCGATCGGGCACGACCCTCGCTCCGAATTGGTGCGCGGCGCCGTCGACCTCGACCCGGACGGCTACGTGTTGGTCGAGGGCAACACGACCTACACATCCGTGGACGGCGTGTTTGCCGCGGGCGACCTCGTCGACCACACCTACCGACAAGCGGTCACCGCCGCGGGCACCGGTTGTTCGGCCGCGCTCGACGCCGAACGCTGGTTGACCGAGCACGCCGCACCGGCCCAACGTACCCAGACCAAAGCCGCCGAATCCCGTGCGGCAGCGACACTTTGAATTGATTGGAGTTTGCAATGACGCACACCGATTCGGCCGGCGCTCCCGTGGACGTTTCCGACGCATCGTTCGAGAGCGACGTGTTGACCAGCAAAACGCCTGTGCTGGTTGACTTTTGGGCTACCTGGTGTGGGCCGTGCAAGATGATCGCCCCGGTGCTGAAGGACATCGCCGCGGAAACGGCCGGCCAGCTGACCGTCGCAAAGCTCGATGTCGACGCAAACCCCGCGACTGCGCAGAAGTTCCAGGTGGTTTCGATCCCCACGCTGATCTTGTTCAAGGATGGCGAACCGGTGAAACGGATCGTCGGCGCCAAGGGCAAAGCGGCGCTGCTGAAGGAGCTTTCCGACGCCGTTCCCGGCGTCAGCTAATTCGCTAAAGATCTGCGCGGTTTGCCTGGCGTTTTCCCGAAATCGCGGAGCGTCTGCGACAATACCGCCAAGCCTGTCAAGCAACGGCACGGCTGTTAACACCGGCTTACCGGAGGCCTTGGAATGTCGAGACCGCACCGCGGCGCCGGCGAAGCTCTGCGTTGCGGTGACCGTAGTGCTGCGGTCACCGAGATCCGGGCTTCGCTGACTGCGCTCGGGCATCTGGAGGGCGCAGACGCGGATCTCAGCACCGGCCGGCATGTTGCGCTCGACGTGTTCGACGACGAGCTCGACCACGCGGTTCGGGCGTTTCAGCAGCACCGGGGCCTGCTGGTGGACGGCATCGTCGGCGAGGCCACCTACCGGGCGCTGAAAGAGGCGTCCTACCGGCTCGGCGCCCGCACGTTGAACCATCAATTCGGCGCTCCGATGTACGGCGACGACGTCGCCACCCTGCAAGCCAGGCTGCAGGACCTCGGCTTCTATACCGGCCTGGTCGATGGGCACTTCGGCCTGCAGACGCACAACGGTTTGATGTCCTACCAACGCGAGTACGGGCTGGACGCCGACGGCATCTGCGGCCCGGAAACGTTGCGCTCCTTGTACTTTCTCAGTTCACGGGTGACCGGCGGCTCGCTGCACGCCATCCGCGAGGAGGAACTGGTCCGCCGGTCCGGCCCGAAGCTGTCGGGCAAACGGATCATCATCGACCCGGGCCGCGGCGGCCCCGATCACGGCCTGCTCAGCCACGGCGCCGCGGGACCGATCAGCGAAGCAGATGTGTTGTGGGACTTGGCAAGTCGCCTCGAGGGCCGGATGACAGCGATCGGCATGGAGACGTTCCTGTCGCGGCCGACCAACCGCAGCCCGTCGGACGCCGAACGCGCCGCGACCGCCAACGCCGTCGGCGCCGACCTGATGATCAGCCTGCGCTGCGCGACCCTGGCCAGCCCCGCCGCCAACGGCGTGGCGTCCTTTCACTTCGGGAACTCGCACGGTTCGGTGTCCACCATCGGCCGCAACCTGGCCGACTTCATTCAACGAGAAGTCGTGGCGCGAACCGGTTTACGGGATTGCCGCACCCACGGCCGCACCTGGGATCTGCTGCGGCTGACCCGGATGCCCACCGTCCAGGTCGACATCGGCTACATCACCAACCCTCGCGACCGCAGCCTGCTGGTCACGACGCAAACCCGCGACGCGATCGCCGAGGGCATCCTCGCGGCCGTCAAGCGCCTGTATCTGCTCGGCAAGAACGACCGGCCCACCGGCACGTTCACCTTCGCCGAATTGCTCGCCCACGAGTTGGCGGTGGAGCAGGCCAGCCGCGTCAGCGGCTCGTAGCCGGCGCTCCCACTCCAGATCCCGCTCCGACTGGCTGCTGCAACGCCGCACTCTGCAGCAGCCGCTCCAGGGCCGCTTCGACTTCGGCTTTCCAGCCCAGGCCCTTGTCCAGCTCGAGCCGCAGCCGCGGGAAGAACCGATGTGGCGCCACCACAACGAATCCCACGTCGCGCAGGAAGTCGGCCTCGATCACGCAATGCTCGGCAGAACAGTCCCCCAGGGCCTCGAGCACCGGTCGCAGTTCGGGGTCGGCGGTCTGCGGGTCGACCAGCTCGGCGACGTCCTCGGTGCGACCGAACGCCTCCAGCGCCCGCACGCCGCGGCGGACCAACTCATCGACGACTTGCGCGACGAGGCTGTAGGGCAGCTCGTCGGCGGCCGGTCCGGGCTCCACCCGCATCGAGGTCAACAGCACGGCGTCGGGCGACACCGGCGCGGTCGGAAATAGTTGCGCGCGAGGCACCGTCCGCGGCGGCGCGTAGAACGCATAGCCCAGGCACGGGGGCTCACTCTGGCCGTACTCGTCCTCGGCCGGCGCCGCCGTCGCCACCTGCCCGCAGGATCCCCACTCCAGCATGACCATCGACAGCCACGCTTCTTTTTCGAATTCCGGGTCGGCGAGCTGATCGGCGTTTCCCAGGGTCGCGGGGTCTACTTCCCAGAAGACGCATCGGCGAGCGTGTTTGGGAAGCTGGTCGAAGGCTTCGAGTCGCAGCGGCGTGATTCGTGCAGACACTAGACTCCTGGGCCTCCGGGGGGAGCCTCTGGTGACCCGACTTCCCCGCGAGCGGGTGGTAGCCCCACCCCGCAGCCGAGCGTACCCCGCGGATGGGGCCGACGGCGATACCCTCGCGCCCCCCGTCCGCGGCCCTTCAATGGGCGGCAAATGAAATCGCCTGCTGCACAATTCGATTCAGTCGATCGCGGCATGTCAGCGCAGCCAGGTCTATCGGATTGTCACTGTGACGTAATCAGCCCGTGTCTACGGTCGGCTCTTCGACGCGTTCATCAAGTCGACGATGCGTTGCAAGTCCTCGACCGATCCGAACTCGACCACGATCTTGCCTTTGCGTTTGCCCAAGCTCACCGTGACGCGGGTATCGAAGGCGCTGGAGAGTCGCTCAGCAACGTCCTGCAGCCCGGGCATCTGGATCGGCTTCCGCCGCGGCGCCGCCGGCTTGTTGGTGTCGGTGCTGTTGGCGAGCGTGACCGCCTCCTCGGTTGCCCGCACCGACAGCCCCTCCGCGACGATCCGGGCGGCCAGGCTTTCCTGGGCTTCCGGGCCGCCCTCGAGCGACAGCAGCGCCCGGGCGTGGCCGGCCGAGAGCACGCCGGCCGCGACGCGGCGCTGCACGGCGATCGGCAACCGCAGCAGGCGGATCATGTTGGTGATCAGCGGACGGGACCGGCCGATCCGGGCGGCGAGCTCATCATGGGTGACGCCGAACTCGTCGAGCAGCTGCTGATAGGCCGCCGCCTCTTCCAAGGGGTTCAGCTGCACGCGGTGGATGTTTTCCAGCAGGGCATCCCGCAGCAGGTTGTCCTCTTCGGTCTCCCGGACAATCGCCGGGATGGTGGCCATGCCGGCCTGCTGGGCGGCGCGCCACCGCCGCTCCCCCATGACGAGCTGATAGCGGGGACCTCCCGTCGCCTCCACCGCACGGACGACGATCGGCTGCATCAGACCGAACTCGCGGATCGAGTGCACCAGTTCGGCGAGGGCTTCCTCGTCGAACACCTGGCGCGGCTGGCGCGGGTTGGGCTCGATGTGCGACGGGTCGATTTCGCGGTACACCGCGCCCATGGCGGATGCGTCGGGCAGGCCCGGCGCCGCGGGCCCGCCGATCACCACGTTGGCCGCCGCGTCGCCGAGTCGTGGACCCATCCCCTCCGCGGGTCCGGTAGGGATCAGCGAGGCCAGGCCGCGGCCGAGGCCGCCCTTCTTGCGTGTCGGCTGGCTCATGACTGCTTCCCCTCCGTGGGTCCGGATCCGTCGCGCTCGGCGAGCTCGCGGCTGGCGTCGAGATAGCTCATTGCCCCGCGCGAACCGGGGTCGTGCTGGAAGATCGTTTCACCGTTGCTGGGTGCCTCGGACAGCTTCACACTGCGAGGTATCACCGCGCGCAACACCTTAGCCCCGAAGTGCTGGCGGACGTCGTCGGCCACCTGATCGGCGAGCTTGGTCCGGCCGTCGTACATCGTCAGGATCACCGTGCTGACGTCCAATCCTGGATTCAGGTGCGCCTTGACCATCTCGATGGTGCCAATCAGCTGCGACACCCCCTCCAGCGCGTAGTACTCACACTGGATGGGGATCAGCACCTCGGGGGAGGCGACCAGAGCGTTGATCGTCAGCAGTCCGAGCGACGGCGGGCAGTCGATGAAGACGTAATCGAAGGGGGCTTCGGGCTCCAGGCTGTCGAGTTCGGCCAACGCAGTCCGCAGCCGATTCTCCCGGGCCACCATGCTGACCAACTCGATCTCGGCACCGGCCAGGTCGATGGTGGCCGGCACGCAGAACAGGCGCTCGCTGTGCGGGCTGCGCTGAATCGCGGCGCCCAGCGGCATGTCGCCCAGTAACACCTCGTAGGACGACGGGGTGCCCGAGCGACGGTCGGCGATGTCCAATGCAGTGCTCGCATTACCCTGTGGATCCAGGTCGATGACGAGCGTCTTGAGTCCCTGGATCGCCAGGGCGGCGGCGAGGTTCACCGCCGTGGTCGTCTTGCCGACGCCGCCCTTCTGGTTGGCGATGGTAAACAGTCGGCGATGCTGCGGGCGTGGTAGCGGGTTGTATGCCTTGGAGAGCACCCGCATTGCGCGTTCGGCAGCCGCCCCGATCGGCGTATCGAAGTCAGATGTTTCACGTGAAACATGGGCAGTATGAGCCCCCAAATCTGGGCCGAAATCCTCGGATGGCGCGCTCATAGGTTCTCCCTGTTGGACCGTCGTTGCGACGAGCGCCGGCCCGGAGTTTGCTTCCCGCGCCGCGCCACCACCACCGTTGTCGGTGGGGAAAGATACTTCACGCCACATTCCACCACCCTGGCATCCGTGGCGCCCAACTTGGTCATCACACGCCGGTGCTCGCGCAGTTCGTCGGGCGCCCGCTCCCCCTTGATGGCCAGCATTCGCCCGTCTGGGCGCAGCAGTCCCATGCTCCACCGCGTCAGCTTCTCGAGCGGGGCGACCGCCCGTGAGACGACCGCGTCGCAGGGGCCCACGCCGTCGCGCACCCCCGCGTCCTCCGCCCGCCCGCGGACCACCTCCACGTCGACCCCGAGTTCGGTAACGGCCGTCCGCAGGAACTCGGCTCGCCGCAACAGCGACTCGACGAGCACGATCCGAAGTCCTGGCTTCGCGATCGCCAGCGCCAGGCCCGGCAAGCCGGCGCCGCTGCCGATGTCGGCAACCCGCTCCCCCGGCTCTAACAACTCGGCGACGGCGCCGCAATTCAGGAGATGCCGATCCCACAGCCGATCGACCTCGCGCGGCCCAAGCAGTCCCCATTCGACTCCGAGGTCCGCCAGCAGCTCGGCGTAGTGCTGAGCGATCTCCAGCCGGTCGCCGAAGATCGCCGTCGCCGCGTTGGGTGGCGGAGGAATCTGCGGCGCGGTCCGGTCGCGGGGAACGACATGTTTCACGTGAAACATCCCCTCCCGTCTCCACCCGCGAAGCGGCGGCCGAACTACACCCGTGTAACTCCGGGCCGGCTCAGTCGGCCAGAACGACGACCCGGCGCGAAGGCTCCACGCCCTCGCTCTCGCTGCGCACACCGCTGATTGCGGCCACAGCGTCATGAACGATTTTGCGCTCAAACGGCGTCATCGGAGAGAGTTCCTCGCGTTCGCCACTTTCCAGTACCCTCCGGGCAACCTTGTCGCCCAACGCCGCCAACTCATCGCGGCGCCGGCGCCGCCAGCTCGCAATGTCGAGCATCAGCCGACTGCGCACGCCCGTCTTCTGGTGGACCGCCAGCCGGGTCAGCTCCTGCAGCGCGTCGAGCACCTCGCCCCTGCGCCCCACCAACTTGTTCAGGTCGTCGCTGCCGTCGATACTCACGATCGCGCGGGCGCCCTCCACGTCCAAGTCGATGTCGCCGTCGAAGTCCAAGAGGTCCAACAGCTCTTCCAAGTAGTCGCCGGCGATTTCGCCTTCCGCGACCAACCGCTCTTCGAGATCGCCCTCGCCCTCCGCGGGCGCCGCGTCGTCGACCGACTCGTCCAGCGCCTGCTCCGCGACCGCTTCGCGTACGTCGTGTCCGTTGGTGTCGGGGTCCGTCATGTGCCTATTTCCCTTCCGTCATCCGGGCCTCGCCCGGCGAAGTCTGCTACCCGGTCTGCCGCCGGGCTCGTTGTCAGCGCCTGCGCTTCTTCGGTTTGGCTCCGGGCCGCGGAGTGCGGTTGCCTGGATTGCCTGTGCGCGACGGCTGATCGGTCTCCGCGGCCGCCGCGTTACCGTCGGCGCTGCCGTTCCCGGACGAACCGTTGCCGCCCGCCGCCGTAGTCCCCCCGCTGCGCTTCGGTTTGGCGCCCGGCGCCGGCGCGTTCGCGGCGCGCCGCTCGATGGCCTCGCGCTTCTTTTCTTCTTCCTCTTTTTCGATCATGTTGAACACGTAGTGCTGCTGACCGAACGTCCAGATGTTGTTCGCGAACCAGTAGAAGATGATCGCCAGCGGCAGAAACGGCCCGCCGACAACCACGCCGAGCGGAAAGACGTACAGCGCAAGCTTGTTCATCATCGCGGTCTGCGGGTTGGCGGCGGCCTCGGGACTCTGCCGGGCGATCGAGGCCCGGCTGTTGAAGTAGGTCGCGATGCCGGCCAGGATCATCATCGGCAGGCCCACCAGAACCACCGAAAGCCGGTGGAATTCGAATCCCTGGAACGCCGCGAGGCTGGCGCCGCGCTGGGTCATGCTGGCGCCCAGTGGCGCGCCGAAGAGGTTGGCGTCCAGGAAGTGGCCGACGTCCTTGGCGCTGAAGACGTAGTTGCCCAGCGAGCGGTTGCGCTCCGGCGACAGGCCCAGTTGGCCGATCCCGGTCGTGGTCCGGTTGAAACAGCGCAGCACGTGATAGAGCCCGAGGAACACCGGAACCTGCGCCAGCATCGGCAGGCAGCCGAGGATCGGGTTGAACCCGTGTTCCTTCTGCAGCTTCTGCATCTCTAACGCCATCCGCTGACGGTCCTTGCCGTACTTCTTCTGCAGCGCCTTGATCTGGGGCTGCAACTCCTGCATCTGGCGGGTGGTGCGGATCTGGCGGACGAACGGGTTGTACAGAATCGCGCGGAGCGTGAACACGAGGAACATCACCGACAGCGTCCACGCCAAGAAGCTTGTCGGGCCCAAGAAGGAAGCGAATGCCTTGTACCAGAGCCACATGATCGCCGAGACCGGGTAATAGAAATAGTCCAGGCTGAACGGATCAAAGGACAACGGAATCACTCTTTCCTAGCGTCGCTGGGGTGTCCCAGACTTCGGTCTCGGGCCTCCGGCGCTCCGGTATTGGATCCCATCCTCCCCGATGCCACGGACCGCACTTCGCCAGCCGGACGGCTGCCAGAGCACCGCCGCGCATCAACCCGTACTCGGCCAGGGCGTCCACCGCGTACTGGCTACAGGTCGGGGTGAACCGGCACGTCGGCAATCGCAGCGGCGACACCATATGCCGGTATAGCTGAATGAGGAAAATCAACCCGCGCACGACCCGGGTTTCCACGCCGCGAACGCCGCGCCGGGGCCGTGACGTTATGTCATTCAACGGCCGGCCCCCGCATTCGCGGCGCGCCGCAGACCGGCCCGCAATTCTTCTTCCAACCGAGCCGAGTCAACGTCACGGCTAGTGGGCAGCGCACGGATCACGATGTGCTCCGACCCGTCCAGTCCGTCGAGCACGTGACGAGCGGCGTGGCGCAGCCGCCGGGCCAACCGATGCCGTTGCACGGCGGACCCCACCGATCGCGAGACGATCAATCCCACCTTCGGCGCATCGGCGGACGCGGCATCGCCGCGTCGTACATAGATGACCAGGTCCCGCTGAGCCGCGCGGGTCCCGTGCTTCACCGTGGTATCGAAATCGGTCGACCGCGTCATGCGGTTCCGTGCGGATAGCACCGCCGTGACACCGGGGCTGGAGATCAGGCAGTCAGCGAGCGACGGCCCTTGCGGCGCCGGCCCGATACGATCGCCCGGCCTGCCCTGGTCCGCATCCGCAGTCGGAAACCGTGCACGCGGGCACGGCGCCGGTTGTTCGGCTGGAAGGTGCGCTTGCCCTTTGCCACGACTCTCTCCTCGTTGCATCTGGCATCGTGCTCCGGCCTGGTTCCCGATACCGGTGGGTCACGATTGCCCCCACGAAGCCTTGCTAGGCTTTGTGTCTCGCTGGTGCCCGGCGCGGGCCCCGTGCATTTTGCTCGGATCGCAGCCGTATCGCCGACTTTCGGGCGACTTTACGAGGTTACTGACCTGTGTTCCCCGGGTCAAACCTGGCCTGTTGACGGCACCCCCTTTCGGCGACCCGGCCGCCCGCTGCCTACCCTGTTGAGCAATGTTCAACAGGCGCCCACGAATGTTGCAGAACGGTTGGCTAGTCGCGGCGAAAACTGTTAGCTTCAGCCAATGCCGTTTCAGACTGGAACGGCGCCCGACAACGAAGCGAGGACGGCGGATCGGCTTCTTGGCCAACTAACTTATGCTGGCTTTCTCGAGCGCCGATTGTGCGTGCCGTCGGGGGTGAGTTGCGGCGCGACGATGTCTGTCCTTTCCACACTTGTGGATAACTATGTGGACAGTTCGTGGTCGCAACTAACGGTTATAGGTAAACGTCACATCAGGGGGACCCGTCGTTGACCGAGGACCCCGGATCAAGTTTCGCGACGGTCTGGAGCGCGGTCGTCTCCGAACTCAACGGTGAGATTTCCACCGACGCCGACGCGCTCAACGGTGAACCGTACGTCCCACCACTGACGCCTCAGCAACGTGCTTGGCTCAACCTTGTCCAACCCCTGACGATCGTCGAAGGGTTTGCTCTGCTGTCGGTGCCGAGCAGTTTTGTGCAAAACGAGATCGAGCGTCACTTGCGCACCCAGATCACCGAGGCGCTCAGCCGCCGGCTTGGCCAGCAGATCGAACTCGGCGTACGCATCTCGCCGTTGGCCACCGACGAAGACGACGGCACCGCCGCCGGGTTCGACGAGTCGCTTGCCGACATCGACGAGATCGACGAAGACAGCGAGGCCCTCGCCGCCGCTCACCAAAACTGGCCGACCTACTTTTCCGAACGGCCGCACAGCACCGCCGCGGCCGACGCCGCCGCCGGCACGAGCCTCAACCGGCGCTACACCTTCGACACGTTCGTCATCGGCGCCTCGAACCGGTTCGCGCACGCCGCGGCGCTGGCGATCGCCGAAGCGCCGGCCCGGGCCTACAACCCACTGTTCATCTGGGGTGAATCGGGACTGGGCAAGACGCACCTGCTGCACGCGGCCGGCAATTACGCGCAGCGACTCTTCCCCGGTATGCGCGTCAAGTACGTCTCGACCGAAGAGTTCACCAACGACTTCATCAACTCGCTGCGCGACGACCGCAAGGTGGCGTTCAAACGCAGCTACCGCGACGTCGATGTGCTGTTGGTCGACGACATCCAATTCATCGAAGGCAAAGAAGGTATCCAGGAGGAGTTCTTCCACACCTTCAATACCCTGCACAACGCCAACAAGCAGATCGTCATCTCCTCCGACCGGCCACCCAAACAGCTGGCCACCCTGGAGGACCGGCTGCGCACCCGGTTCGAGTGGGGGCTGATCACCGACGTCCAGCCACCCGAGCTGGAAACGCGAATTGCCATCTTGCGCAAGAAAGCTCAGATGGAGCGGCTCGCTGTGCCCGACGATGTGCTCGAGCTGATCGCGAGCAGCATCGAGCGCAACATCCGTGAACTCGAGGGCGCGCTGATCCGGGTGACCGCGTTCGCCTCGTTGAACAAGAGCGCGATCGACAAGGCCCTCGCCGAGATCGTGTTGCGTGACCTGATCGCCGACGCCAGCATCATGCAGATCAGCGCCGCGACGATCATGGCGGCCACCGCCGAGTACTTCGACACCACGGTCGAGGAACTTCGCGGCCCCGGGAAGACCCGGGCCCTGGCCCAGTCCCGGCAAATCGCGATGTACCTATGCCGCGAACTCACCGACTTGTCGCTGCCGAAGATCGGGCAGGCGTTCGGCCGCGACCACACCACAGTCATGTACGCGCAGAAGAAGATCCTGTCCGAGATGGCCGAACGACGCGAAGTCTTCGACCACGTCAAGGAACTCACCACGCGAATTCGTCAGCGTTCCAAGCGCTGAACATCGTTCGGACAGCGAAAATCTCGGCCAATCACCAAAAAACTTTGGCCTCTGTCATCCCACCAGTCACAGCGTCGGCTGTGGATACCGCTGTGAGCAAACTGCGCACACTTCGGGCGCGGCCGGATGCCCGGTGTAAAGCCGCGGCTGTTCCCCAACCGCTACACACGAACCCCACAACCCGGCGCCGTGTCATCCACACCGTCGCCGACTCCCCCAGCAGCAAAGACGCCATGCTGTCCCCAGCATGCACAGGCCTTAATACTGTTACTGAGATCCCTTCGTAGTTTGTTCTTCAGAAAAGGGACCTGGGGACGAGCCGTTCCACACCCGCCGGCAGACGCTCGAACCACCCGAGTGTCACTGCTTCCGATTAGCTTTCAAGATGGCGTCCGACGCTCTACCGTGGTGGTTCGACTGCCGTTTCGGTCGTCGAAGCGGATTACGGGCACGGGCGTCCGGCGGCGGGGAGATCGCACCTCAACGGGTGGCACCGCTGACGTTGGCCGGTGTTGTTTGGATGCTCGGGGTGAGTGAAGGGACGCAATGGACGTGGCGACCACCACGGTCGGCTTGACCGACTTGAAATTTCGGTTGGTGCGAGATCACTTCGCCGACGCGGTGGCGTGGGTAGCGCGGACATTGCCCACCAGACCCACGGTCCCGGTGCTGGCCGGCGTGCTGCTGACCGGCTCGGATGACGGCCTGACCATCTCCGGGTTCGACTACGAGGTTTCGGCTGAAGTACGGTTGCCAGCCGAAATCGCTTCTCCGGGAACGGCTTTGGTATCCGGTCGGCTGCTGTCGGATATCACCCGGGCCTTGCCTAACAAGCCCGTCGATGTGCAGGTGGAAGGCACCAGGGTGTCGTTGACCTGCGGAAGCGCGAAATTCTCGTTGCCGACGATGGCCGTTGAGGACTATCCCACGCTGCCGGCGTTGCCCGAGGAGACCG
>Ga0335075_10002467_pt1 | contig 29785 bp, 26 predicted proteins | sample Lox_Sample_24_FD_206723 | JGI IMG/M metagenome (GOLD analysis project Ga0335075, IMG submission 206723) | Soil microbial communities from Loxahatchee National Wildlife Refuge, Florida, United States - Lox_Sample_2.4 | ecosystem: Environmental > Terrestrial > Soil > Wetlands | place: USA...
TCCGTCGGATACTTGACCGGCGCCGCGATGGTCGCCTGGGTGCCGTCCGGAAAAACCTCGACAACCCGCTTGTTGTCCGTGTCGGCCACGAACACGTCGCCCTTGGAGTCGACCCCCACTCCCCACGGCCGGTGAAAGCCGCTGCCAATCACGATGCGAGATCCGTAACCGCCGACCGCCCTCGCCTGCTCCGCGATGGCCCCACACCCGAGGACCGACAGCGCCGCACTCGCCAGCCACACTCGGCGTCCGTGCCGCACCCAGTCGCTCACCCGCAACCTCTTCACCCCTTTCGGCGGGTGCGCGTCCACCCGCATCTTCCGATCGCAGATCGCTGCCGAACGGTGCCGGATGCGAGCCGGCGGACCGCCCCGCTCGAGTATCCGCCCGGCGGACTCCCACCGCAACCGCGACTCACTAGGGGCCGCGGAGCGAGGGTCTGCTCCTTCCCCGATCGCGGACGCCCGTGCCCAGGTGCGGCACCGAGCCCCTGAGGAGCGTGGTCGGGGAAGGAGCAGACCCTCGCTCACGCCCTCAGTGCGCGAGGACGGGCTCGCCGCCCATCGACTCCTCGGTGACCTTGACGCCGCGCTGGTAGAGCGCGGCGCTCAGCCCGGCGCCGACCACGAAGATCAGGGCCGAGATCCAGAACGCGGTGGTGTAGCCGTGGATCGAGGCCCGCTCGACCAGGAGCGCCTTGCCGGCCACCGAGTGGACGCCGGCGGCGTGCGAGGCACCGAAGTGCGTCGCGGCGCTGGCGGCGATCGTCGACAGCAACGCGGTGCCCAGCGCGCCGCCGACCTGCTGGCAGGCGTTGACCAGCGCCGAGGCGACGCCCGCGTCCGACGGCGCGACACCGATCGTCGCGCTGTTCATCGCGGTGGCGAAGATGAAGCCGAGGCCCATCCCCATCACCAGCTCGCCGGGCAGGATCGGCCAGACAAAGCTGGTGCTGACGCCGATGCGGGTGAACAGGGCCATGCCGATCGCCGCCAGGACCATGCCGGTGGTGACGAGCACCTTGGGGCCGACCTTTGCCAGCAGCACGGTCGAGACCGTGACCGCGGTGACCATGATGATCGCGGTCATCGGCAGGAACGCGAGGCCGCTCTTGATCGGCGAGTAGCCGCGGCTGTCCTGCAGGTAGTAGGTGAGGAACAGGAACACGCCGAACATCGCGGCGGCGGGGAGCAGCATGCCCAGGAACGAGGCGGCGCGGTTGCGATTGGCCACCACGCGCAGCGGCAGCAGCGGGTGGGCGATGCGGCTCTCCATCAGCGCGAAGCCGATCAGCAGCACGACGCCCGCGGCGAGCGAGATCAGCGTCACGGCGGCGGTCCAGCCGTCGATCTGCGCACGGTTGAAGCCGAACACCACGGCGAACAGTCCGAGCGAGACGGCGAGCGTGCCCGGGAGGTCGAGCTTCGGCTTGTCGGGGTTGGGGACGTTGTGCAGCAGCGTGACCGCGCCGGACAGCGCGAACAGTGCGATCACGTCATTGACGTACATCGAGAAGCGCCAGTTGAGGGTCTGGGTGAGCACGCCGCCGAGCAGCAGCCCGATCGAAGCGCCGCTGCCGGCGATCGCGCCGTAGACGCCGAACGCCTTGTTGCGCTCATCGGTTTCGGTGAACGTCGTGGTCAGCAGCGACAGCGCAGCCGGCGCGAGGATCGCACCGAACGCACCCTGGCAGGCACGCGCCGCCGCGAGCATGATGAACGACTGCGATGCGCCGCCCACCGCGGAGGCGAGCGCGAAACCGACCATCCCGCCGATGAACGTCCACTTGCGGCCGAACAGATCGGAGATCTTGCCGCCCAGGAGCAGCAGCGATCCGAACGCCAGCGAGTACGCGGTGACGATCCACTGACGGTTGTCGTTGGAGAAGTGCAGCGCACGCTGGGCTGACGGCAGCGCGATGTTCACGATCGTCGCGTCGAGCACGACCATCAGCTGCGCGAGGCCGAGGATCGCGAGGATCGCCCAGCGGCGCTCGTGGTGTGGGTTGATCTCATTCATAAGTGGTCCTCGGTCGATTGAGAAGTGGAAAGTCTTATCCGAGTGGATGCGTCGTATCCGCTTTATCGGCAACCCTAGCACGAAAGTGGATACTGTCAATCCACTTCTTTGCTACCGTGACCTCCATCACCATGACCACCAACGCATCGATCCAGGTGCTCGACACCCCCGGCGAGAAGCCGCTCCGCAAGGACGCCGAGCGCAATCGCCGCCTGATCCTCGACGCCGCCCGCGAGCTGTTCGCCCAGCGGGGACTCGGCGTCACGCTCAACGACATCGCCCACCACGCGGGCGTCGGGGTCGGCACCGTCTACCGGCGGTTCCCGGACAAGACCGCCCTGATCGAGAGCCTGTTCGAGGAGAGCTTCCAGGAGATCGCCGACCGGCTGCGCGCCGCGGTGGCCGACCCGGATCCGTGGCACGGGCTGGTCACATTCCTCGACGGCCAGTTCGAGACTCAGGCGCGGGATCAGGGCCTCAAGGAGCTCATCACCGCCACACCGGATGGCATCGCCCGCGTCTCGCGGCTGCGCGATGAGCTCCTGCCGCTGTCTGATCAGCTCGTCGCCCGGGCCAAGCAGAGCGGCATGCTCCGAGAGGACGTCGACCCAACCGACCTGGCGATCGTCCAGATCATGATCGGTTCGGTGCTCGACGCCGCCCGAGAGGTCGAGCCGGAGGCGTGGCGCCGCTACCTGGCGATCTTCCTGCGCGGCGTCTCGGCGCGGCCCGAGGAGCTCCCGCCGCTCCCGGTGGGGCCGATTCGCAACGACCAGATCCCGCGCGTGATGACCAACCACAAGCTCGCCGCCCGCGGGACCGAGACCGGGTCCACCAGCCGGTCGGGCTGACCCGCCCCCGCCGCTCCACGTCAGATCCCCGTCAAGCCGACCGGTCCGCACCGCATCATCACCGTCAGCTGGCTGTTGCAAAGACGTGACGCGGACCGGGCGCGAGCGCGGTCCTCCACCCGAACGTAGACGCGAGGTTCCCGCATGACGCCCCGAATCACACGCCACCGGCCACTGCTCGCGGCCATGGTGCCACTTGCCACCGCCGCGCTGCTCGCGCTGCTCGCGGTGCTCGCGCCGCGCGCCGCCGCCCAGGCGACGACGGTCACGGTCTTCCCGACTCCGAGCGATCGCCTGGCCACGCCGCAGACGCAGATCACGATCCGCGGCATCCCGACCAGCGCGTTCGGGACGATCACCGTGACCGGTTCGAAGACCGGCACCCACACCGGCACGGTCGAGGCGGACTCGGACGGCGACGGCGGAAGCTTCATCCCCGACAAGCCGTTCCAGCCCGGCGAGACCGTAACCGTGGCCACCGGGCTCGACGTCGCCGGTGCGACCAACGGGACCTGGCAGTTCACGATCGCCACGCCGGCCCTGATCACCCAGCGCAAGCTCAAGCCGGAGGCGGGCGCCAAGGGCTCGACCTGGCACTACAGCACCGACCGCTCGATCCACCCCCCTGCGATCACGGTCACGACCAACCGCAAGGGAACGGCGCCTGGATACCTGTTCTTCGGACCGCAGCTCGGCCCGATCCAGAACGGCGCCGAGATCACCAACTCCGCGGGCAAGCTCGTGTACTTCAACCCGGTCCCGCGCGGCCAGTACGCGATGGACGTCCAGACGCAGACCTACGACGGCGAGCCGGCGCTCACCTACTGGAAGGGCACGATCACCACCTCCGGCACCGGCACCGGGGAGGATGAGATCTACTCCGACTCCTACCAGCACCTGGCAACCGTCAGAGCCGGGAACGGCCTGAGTGCCGACCTGCACGAGTTCCTGATCGATGGCGACGACGCCTGGATCACCGCGTATCAGCCGGTGGTGTGGAACGCGACCGCGGTCAAGCACGGCTGGCGCAGGCAGGCGGTGCTCAACGGCGTGGTCCAGGAGATCGACCTCAAGACAGGGCTCGTGCTCTTTCAGTGGAACAGCCTGGACCACGTGCCTCTCGGAGCGAGCTACCTGCCGGTCGAGAAGCCACCGCTCCCCTGGGACTACTTCCACGTCAACGCGATCCAGCCGCTGAGCGACGGGACGGTGCTCATCTCCGCCCGCAACACCAGTGCGGTCTACGACGTCGACGGCACCTCTGGCCGGATTCACTGGGTGCTCGGCGGAAAGTTCTCGTCCTTCAAGCTCGGCAAGGGTGCGCGCTTCTGGTACCAGCACGATGCCCGCCTGCAGGCCAACGGACAGCTGACCATGTTCGACGACGGCGGGATGCCCTTCCGTGAGCCCGAGTCGCGGGGTTTGACGCTCAATCTCAATGCCGCCGCCCACACCGCCACGGTCGCCAGCCAGCAGTCATATGACTCGCTCAAAGCCGCGGCGGAGGGCTCCGATCAGCTGCTCGGCAACGGCGACACGCTCCTCGGCTGGGGCCAGGGGCACGATCTCGCCACCGAGTTCAGCCCCAAGGGCTCGGTGCTCTACAACGCACGATTCGTGGGGCCGAACGCGTCCTACCGCGTCTTCCGCCAGTCGTGGAGCGCCACGCCGGCGACCAAGCCCGCGGTCCTCGCCCGGGTCGTCGACGGACAGGTGACCGTCTCCGCCAGCTGGAACGGCGCCAACACCGTCCACAGCTGGCGGATCCTGGGCGGCGGCTCGCGCGGCAAGCTCAGCTGGATCGGGATCGACCGCGACCGCGATTTCCAGACGAACATGCCGACCCACAGGAGCCCGAGATACGTGGAGGTCCAGGCGGTCGACGCGTCGCACAAGACGCTCGCCAGCTCAGCCGTGGTGAAGGTGAGCGGCGGCTGATCGGAATCAGGAGAGGCGGATGACGTCGCTGTGGCCAACCACGTCCCCGGCGATGCCGACCGCCTCCACCTTCACCCAGGTCGGCGCCTCGTCCAGGTCGATCGCGGTCTCGAAGCCATCGACATCGGCGGTCGCGATTTCCGAGAGCGCGCCGCTGAGGGCGCCACCGAGGATCCGCCACCGGCGATGGATGGTGGCGCCGTTCCAGCTGACGTAGAGCGTCGCGCCCTGCGAGCTGCGACGCACCACGAACTTCGGCGGGGTCTCCGGGACGCCACGCCAGCTCTCCAGGAAGGTGCGGTAGGAGTTGATCCCCGGCGGCATGCGCGCGTCGAGGACGATCGCACCGTCGCGGTCCCACTCGGTGAACCACGCCGGTTTGCCCCACCCGACGAAAACTCCGCCGTCGTCGAGCCTCTCCACCGAGCCCAGCGCCTGTGCCAGCACCGGCGGGAGGTGGTGGTACTCGCGCAGGAACCGCACGGTGCGGGCATCCTCGTCGACCGCGACGACGAGCGCCCGTGACTGCGTCGCCTCGGCCGGCGGGCCGGCCTCGTTGTCGAAGATCGTGTAGATCCCATTCCCGTGAGGGGTCACGTGGTGCTGCCAGGCGAACCTCGCGCGCGGCTCGATCTCGAACTCCGACGTCTCACCTCCGAGCCTCCACAGCGTCTCCCCCGTGCCGCGGTCGACCTTGTAGACCTGCCACAGGTTGCGGCTGGAGATGATCAGGTTGTTGTCGCTGGGATCGATGTTGATCGAGTTCATGTGGAAGTAGTCCCACGGCGTGGTCGGCCGCCGAGGCAGGCCGTGGTGCGAGCCCGACACCGGGAGTTCCTGGTCGCTGCGCCACTGCAGCAGCAGACGCCCGGAGGCGATGTCGACCTCCTGGCAGCAGCAGTACCAGTACGGCCCGCGGCGCAGCCCGCCCTCACCGTTGGGGATCTCGCCCTCGGCGACCCCATAGGTGGTGAACAGCGCCGTCCCCTCCGGCGAGATCAGGAACTCGTGCAGATCGCCCTTCATGCCGTCCGCCCCGTGGACCTCGGCGACCTTGCGGTAGCGCTCGTCGTAGATCTCGTAGTGGCCGGCGCCGTGGTTGGCGACCAGGCGGCCGATCCAGAAGCTCAGCACCGGCCGGTCGCGGTAGCGCTGAACCCGCACGTTCATCACGCGGCGCTTGGTCGTGCCGTGGTCGGAGACCGGGTGAAACCAGCGCAGATCCCCGGCGCGGTCGGTGATCATCGGACCCTGCTGCCCGCGCCCGTGCGCCTCGGTGATCACGAACCGCTCGTCTCCCGGGTCGCCCGGCCGCCGCGCGACCTGGATCACCGGCGGGCGCAGATGCGGCTCGGAGTGATAGACCGCCGGCGCGGGCACGGTGGTCACGTCTCTCACCGTCTTCGATCCGAAGATGCCACCGCAGCCGCTGAGCGCGAGCGAGGCGCCGGTCCCGCCGGCGAGCGCGAGGAAACCCCGGCGACTCATCGACGGGACGCGCGGGTCCGGCGATGGCGGCCCGTCGAGCAGCGGGGTCGGTGTCGGGCGCGGGTCTGTCATGCGGTGGAACGCGCTCGGACAGGCCCCAGAGCTCCCGAGTGACGGCGAACGCCGGTCAGGGTAGTAGGTCGGCTGCCCTTGAGAGCCCGCTTGCCGCGGGATGACGCCGCGGCTCAGCTGCCGAGTTCGACCTCGAGCGCGGCCAGCACCTGCGTGTAGATCCGCTGCAGGCCCCTGGGGGCGAACACGCGCTCGAAGAAGCCGCCGATCCCGCTCGCGCCCTGCCAGGAGGATTCGATCGTGACCACGCTCCCGCCCGCACCGGGCTCGACCGACCAGGTGGAGACGAACGTCGATCCCTGATCCTGCTCCTCCAGGCGGCCGGCTCGCTCGGTGACGTGCAGCCGGTAGTCGCGCTCGCGCCCGCCCGCGGTGAAGTGGTATGCGTACACCGTCCCCTCCCCGCGCCCGCCCTGCTCGACGCGGTACGCGCTCCAGTTGTCCGTGAGGATCCGGGGACGGCTTTCGCGGTAATCGCGCAGGAACTCGAGCACGCGGTCGGGAGCGGCCGCGACCGCGAGGCTCGCCTTGGCATCGACTCGGGCCATCGCTGCATCCTGTCAGGCCGCCGGGACGGCTCCGAGCGGGGCGGCACGGTAGGTTGTGTCCGTGCTCGCCGCCTTCGCCTCGGCCATCTCCCGCGAGGACCCGCTGAGCGGACTCGTCATCGGCGACCGACCCGAGCCCGAGGCCGGCGAGGGCTGGACCACCGTCACCGTGCGGGCCGCCGCACTCAACCACCACGATCTGTGGTCGCTGCGCGGCGTGGGGCTGTCGGAGAAGGCGTTGCCGATGATCCTCGGCTGCGACGCCGCCGGCGTCGACGAGCAGGGCAACGAGGTCCTCGTCCACGCCGTCGTCTCCAGCGACGATTGGCGCGGCGACGAGACCCAGGACCCGCGCCGCTCGCTGCTCTCCGAGCGCTATCAGGGCACGCTCGCCGAACGGGTCGCGGTCCCGATGCGCAACCTCATCCCCAAGCCCGCGGAGCTCTCCTTCGCGCATGCGGCCTGCCTGCCGACGGCGTGGCTGACCGCCTACCGGATGCTGTTCACCCGCGGATCGGTCGTGCCCGGGATGACCGTGCTCGTCCAGGGCGCGGGTGGCGGCGTGGCGACCGCGCTCACCGTGCTCGGCGCTGCCGCGGGGGTGCGAGTCTGGGTGACGAGCCGCTCGGAGGAGAAGCGCGCACAGGCGCTGTCGCTCGGCGCCGACCAGGCGTTCGAGCCCGGCGCCCGGCTTCCCGAACGGGTCGACGCCGTCATGGAGACCGTCGGTGAGGCGACCTGGGGACATTCGGTCCGCTCGCTGAAGCCCGGCGGCACGCTCGTGATCTCCGGCGCCACATCGGGCGATGCGCCGCCTGCCGAGCTCACCCGCGTGTTCTTCCTGCAGCTCTCGGTGCTCGGCTCGACGATGGGGACCCGCGACGAGCTCGAGCGCCTGGTGCGCTTCTGCGTGGAGCACGAGATCCGTCCCCAGGTTCACGCGACGCACGCGCTGGCCGACGCCCGGGATGGGTTCGAGCAGCTGCTCGCGGGCGAGGTCGTCGGCAAGATCGTCGTCACGGTCTGACCGCGGCGAGCGGCCGCGTCGAGGTTCAGGCCGGCCACTGCGCGAGTGCCGCCGACGCGTGCACCTCGGTCGCCCCCGCGTCGTTGGTCCCGGCGATCCACCGCATCGGCCCGCTGTGCAGCACGCGCTTCTCCCCCGCCTGCGCCGGCGTGCGGTACTCCACCTCGATGTCGACCGCGGCCCAGTCGTCGACGGCGGGCCCCGCGAGCAACAGCTCCTCGTCGAACGGCGTGAAGTAGGCCGCGTTGTTGACGTGCAGCGCGATGTCCATCTCGGCCTCGCGGAACGTCCACAGCCGGTTGCCGGCGTCGGCGGGCGGGGCTGGGTGGCCGAGCCGCGCGCGGACCGGCCGGGTGCTGGGCCCGCACCACGTGTCGATCTCGATCTGGTGGATCGGGGTCGGCAGCAACCGCTCGGGGTCGATGTGGACCCAGATGCAGGAGACCTCGACGGCGGGTTCGCCCTCGCCGCTCAGCGTGATGTCGGTGCGCCGCTCCGCCCACATCCGGCCCAGGCCGGTGACGTAGGTGGTGAGCGCGTAGTCGGCGTCCAGCCGCGGGAACCTCCGGACGCGGATCCGGGTGCGGCGCACCAGCCAGACGGCCAGCTCACGGAGCCCGGCGTCCTCCACGTCGGCCCAGGCGACGTCCTGGACCCAGCGCGCGATCGAGTCCAGCCGCAGCCGCCCGGACGGCCCGACGTCACCCACGCCGGCGCGGCGCACGTGGGTGAACGCGCGCACGTCGTCCGGCTGGGGGACGAGCGGCTGGAGCTCGGGCAGGACCGCGCCCATCCCGCCTTCTATTCCCGCCCGGCGGCCGCGTCCTGGATCGCACGCCAGACGCGCTCGCCGTTGGCGGGCATCTCGATCGACCGCACCCCGAGATGGGCAAGCGCGTCGATCACTGCTCCGAGCGCCGCCGGAGTCGCGCCGATCGTGCCTGACTCGCCGATGCCCTTGGCACCGAGCGGGTTGACCGGCGTCGGGGTCTGGGTGCGCACGAGCTCGAACTGCGGGAACTCCATCGCGCTCGGGATGCAGTAGGTGACGAAGTTGGCGTTCTGCGGGTTGCCGTCCTCGTCGAAGGCGAGTTCCTCGAACAGCGCCTGGGCGATGCCCGCCGCGACCCCGCCGTGGATCTGGCCGTCGGCGATCATCGGGTTGATGATGGTGCCCGCGTCATCGACCGCGATCACACGCTCGAGCGAGACCGAGCCGGTCTCGGTGTCGACCTCGACGACGGTGACGTGCGCGCCGAACGGGAACGTCGGCGAGGCCGCCTGGAAGTCAGCCTCGACCGCCAGCTCGCCCAGCCGCCCCGCGGCGGCCAACCGCTGTGAGAGCTGCGCCCAGTCAAGCGACGGACTCGGCGCGCCGGTGACGTGGAACGTGCCCGCTCCGAGGTCGAGCACCATGTCCCGCGGATCGGCCTCCAGCTGCTCGGCAGCCAGCTCCTTGGCCTTCTCGACGAGCTCCTCGGCGGCCTGGCGGGCCGCCGCGCCGCCGATCTGGGTCGACTTGGAGCCGTAGGTCCCGGTGCCGCGCGCCACCCGGTCGGTGTCGCCCTTGATGACCGTGATCCGCTCCACGTCGATCCCCATCTGCGCGGCCGCGATCTGGGCGAACGTCGTCTCGTGGCCCTGGCCGTGGGAGAACGACCCGGTCTTCAGCGTGGCGGTTCCGTCCTCGTGCATCTCGACCGCGCCGTACTCGCTCTCGCCGAGGCCGTTGGTGATCTCGACGTAGGTCGACATGCCGATCCCGAGCAGCTTGGTGTCGCCTGCCTGACGGCGCCGCGCCTGCTCGGCGCGGAGCTCGGCGTAGCCCGCGGTCTCGAGCGCCCTGTCCAGCACCAGGCGGTAATCGCCGACGTCGTAGGTGGCGCCCACCGGCGTCGTGTACGGGAAGGCATCGGGCTCGATGAAGTTGTGCCGCCGGACCTCGGCCGGATCGAGGCCGGCCTCGGCCGCGAACACGTCGACCGCGCGCTCCAGCACCTGCGTGGCCTCCGGACGGCCGGCCCCGCGCAGCGCCGCGGTGGTCGTCGTGTTGGTGACGACCGACTCGAAGCGCACCTCGATCTTCGGGATCCGATACACACCGGAGCCCATCAGGCGGGTGAGTGTGGGCAGAATCGCGCCGATCCCCGGATACGCACCCGAGTCCTGTAGCAGATGCAGGTGCAGTGCCCTGAACGTGCCGTCGCGATCGCCGCCGAGCTGGAACCACATCCGTTGGGCGCGGCCATGACCCATCGCGACCATGTGCTCGGAGCGCGTCTCGGTCCAGCGGACCGTCCGGCCGGTCTTGCGCGCGAGCCAGGCGACGAGCACGTCCTCCACGCCGAGCCCCTTGCCGCCGAAGCCGCCGCCCACGTCGGGAGCGAGCACACGCACCTTTGCCGGCTCGACGCCGAGCGCGCCGGCGAGCGCCTCCTTGTCCTGGTGGGGCGTCTGGGTGGAGACCCAGATCGTGAGCTTGCCGTCTTCCCACCAGGCCGCGGTCGCGCGCGGCTCGATCGGGGCGACGTGGACTCGCTGGCTCTCAAACTCGCCGGTGGCGACGATCTCACAGCCGTCGAACAGATCGGCGCTCGGCTGCTCTGGGCCGTCGGCCATCGCGACGTTGGAGCCGGCCTCCTCGAACAGCAGGACCTCGTCCTTGACTGCCTCGCGGGGATCGGTGACGGTGGGGAGCGGATCGAACTCTGCCCACACCTGCTCGGCCGCGTCCGCGGCGGCGGTGCGGCCCTCGGCGAGCACGGCGGCGACGATCTCGCCGACGAACCGGACCTTGTCCCTGGCCAGAAACGGCCGCTCCATCCGCCCGGCGAACGGCGGCATGCCGACCCAGTTGTCGAGGTCGAGATCGGCCGCGGTGAACACCTGGGCGCCGTCGAGGCCCTCGAACGCCGAGGTGTCGATCGCCTCGATCCGGGCGTGCGCCCACTCCGAGCGCACGAAGGCCACGTGCAGCGCGCCCTCCAGCTTCAGGTCGTCGACGTACTGCCCGTGTCCGGTAATGAAGCGGGGATCCTCCCGCCGACGCACGCGCTGTCCGATCATGGACCTGTCTCCTTCTCCTGCGCGGCGCCGAGCACCCACGCGATGAACACAGCCTGTAGCGGCAGCCGCGCCCACAGCGCGGTCCGTCCGCCGGGAACCTTCTGGTGTCGCTCCGGGTGGAGCGCCATGTCGATGTTGGCGGGAAACACCGCGAGAAGCGTCGCGACCAGCCACCAGCCGGCATAGCGGCGCGTGGCGGCGTGCGGCGCGATCAGCCCAGCACCGCCCGCGATCTCGGCCACGCCGCTCGCGGCGACGAGCGCCCCGGGCGCCGGGAGCCAGCGAGGCACGATCGCCCGGTAGGGCCGTGGCGCGATGAAATGCATGGCTCCGGCGAGCATGAAGAACGGGCCGGCCAGCGTGCGAAACCTCTGGGTCAAACCGCCCGCACGGTATCGCAGCCGGACTCTCAAGTTCGGTGCCGCGCGACCGATCACACCCCGAGCCGGCCGGCGCCGCGACGGCGCCGGCCGCTGCCTACTCCGGTCAGCCGTTGTTGGCGGAGACGGGGTCCAGCTGGTCCTTGAGCTGCGGGTTGGCCGTTGTGCGCAGGTACCGCTGCACGCGCGGGTCGAAGAAGACCTTGATCAGCTTCTCCACCTGCGGATCGGTGCGAAAGGCCGTGCCGACGACCAGCTGGCCGGCGAAGCTCCGCGGCGCCTTCGGCGCGTAGATTCGCTCGCTCACCGGCACGTGAGCAGCGTTGAACTGCATGTTGTAAGCGATCACCGCGGCGACGGACGGCAGCGTTCGCGGACCGGCGCCGTAGTCAACGAAGACGAAGCGGAAGTGGTGTGGGTTGGAGGCGATGTCGCTGGTGGTCGCCGACCAAGGGACGGTCCCCGGCTTGAACGTGATCTCGCCCGCGCGCTGCAGCAGCCATAGCGCCTGGGCGGTGTTCGCCGGGTCGTTGAGGAGCGCGATCTGGGCACCCTGCGGCAGTGCGGCAAGGCTCTTGTACTTCTGTGAGTAGACCGAGTACGCCCATTGGAAGACCGGACCGACCGCGGTCAGCTTCATGTGGGTGGCCTTCACGACCTCGTCGAGCCAATGAATGTGCTGGTAGATATTGGCCGCGTACTGGCCGGTGGCGGTCGCCTGGTCGAGCTGGTTCCCGTCCTCGATGCCGACCGGATCGATCCGCACGCCGTAGTGAGGTGCGATCGCCTTGTTCAACCAGACCAGGAACGCCTTTTCGGAGGCGCTGTCGGCCTCGTAGGCGACCTGCATCGTCTTGCCGAAGTGGCTGCCGGGGACGGTCTTGGCCGATGAACCTCCGCCCACGACCAGGATCACCACCACGACGATCGCGACGATGGCTGCGGCACCGCCGCCCAGCCACAGGCGACGCCGGCGGCTGTGGCCGCCGCGGAGGCTGAAGTCATCCCCACCGCCGGAGTTGGGCGGCGCTCCGCCGGAGTCAGGGCGCGGGGGATCGGTGACGTCTGTCGACATGAAACTGCTCCTTGTGGGCGAGGGGTCAGTGGATGAGCGAGCGGACGATGCGATCGCCGCTGAACTGGATGACCTGAACGAGCAGCACGAGCAGGACGATGCAGCCGACCATCACCTGCGTGTTGAACTGCTCGTAACCGTCGTTGATCGCCAGGTAACCGAGCCCGCCGGCGCCGATTGCACCGGCGATCGCCGAGTACTCGATCATTGCGATCAGGTTGAGTGCGAAACCGGCGACGATTCCCGGCAGCCCCTCGACCAGCTGGATCGTGAGGATTACCTGCAGGCGGCTGGCGCCGGCGGCCAGGCCGACATCGAGGCGCTCGCGCGGGATCTCGCGCAGCGCGTTCTCGACCAGCCGCGCGAAGAACGGGATGCCGGCGATCGCCATCGGGATGATCGCCGCCTTGATGCCGATCGTCGTACCGACGACCAGCTGCGTGAAGGGGATGATCGTCGCCATCAGCACCAGGAACGGGAGCGAGCGGCCCAGGTTCGAGACCCAGCTGATCGAGGCGTTGACCGCAGGGTGCGGGATCAGGCCACGGGGCGAGGTGTTGACGATGAGCACCCCCAGTGGCCCGCCGAGTGCGACGACGATCGCCATCGTGATCCCGACCATCGCCCCGGTCTGCCCGAGCGCCGGAGCGAGCAGCGAGGGCACCTGCCCCCAGCTGGTCGCCAGCGCGATCATGACGCTCCCGCGCCGACGAGCGCGGAGGTCTGGAGGTGGTCGGGTTCCTGCTGGGGGCCGTCACCGGGCTCGGCGGCGATCCCGCGCGCGAAGAAGGCAGCGCGGATCCGCTCCTCGGAGACCGGCGACTCGATCTCGACGACCACGCGGCCTGCCGTCCCATCGCCGAGCGCCTCGATCAGCCCGGACCGTACGGCGATGTCGACGTCGAGCTCCCGGCTGATCTGCGACAGCCACGTCGCCGGTACGTCGTCGCGGTCGTAGCGCAGGCGCCACAGCCGCCCGCCTTCACCTGCCGTCGCGCCCACGGGCGGCGTTGGCAGCAGCGCCCGGGAGAGCGGCGAGTCCGACCCGCGCACGACGTCAGCCACCCGCCCCCGGGTCACGATGCGGCCGTGATCGAGCTGCGCGACGGTGTCGGCAACCGAGCGCACGACGTCCATCTCGTGGGTGATCAGCACCACGGCGACGCCGAGCTCGTCACGCAGCGAGGCGAGCAGGCTGAGCATCGACGCGGTCGTCGCCGGGTCCAGGCCGGAGGTCGGCTCGTCGGCCAGCAGCACCGGCGGCTCGAGCACCAGTCCCCGGGCCAGGCCGATGCGCTGCTGCTGGCCGCCCGACAGCTGCGAGGGGTAGTAGCTGGCACGGTGCAGCATCCCGACCCGATCGAGCAGACGGCGGACTCGCTCGTGGCGTTCGGAGTCGGGAACGTCGACGTAGCGCAGCGGCAGGGCGACGTTGTCGGCGGCGGTGAGGCGTGACAGCAGGCCTGCCGACTGGAACACGGTGCCGATCGCTCGCCGGGCGCGGCGCAGGTCGGCCTCACGCAGGCTGGTGAGGTCCTGGCCACGGACGGAGATCGATCCCGCGGTCGGCCGTTCGAGCAGGTTGATGCAGCGGGCGAGCGTGCTCTTGCCCGCGCCGCTCGGCCCGACGATGGCGGCGATCTCGCCGGCCGCGACCGAGAGGTCGATCCCGTCGAGCACGGTCTGGTCGCCGTAGCGCTTGGTCAGTCCGCGGATTTCGATCATCGAGGTCCTTTCAGGTCCCGTTCGGGTGAGAGTCCATTCACGCGACCGGAACGCCCGCGTGCAGCGGCGCGGCGTCCTCGCGCTCCTCTGGGCGCAGCGCCTGCAGGCCGGGCACCACGAGCGCAGCGGCGGTGGCCGCGATCGCGGCGAGCACCATCCAGGTGCGCACGTGACCCCAGGAGCCGAGCAGCAGCAGGTAACCCGGCACCGTGCAGGTGGTGAACGACATGATCAACGTCGTCCACCCCGCAACCGCCGTCAGCCGCTCGCGGCCAAGCGCCAGGACGACCCAGAACATCCCCCACAGCACCGACCACTGCAACCACAGCAGTCCGCTGGTCGGTGCGTGGAAACGGGTGAACTCCGTGATCCCGAACGCCGCAGCCAGGAGCGCGACCCAGGCCGAGTACCAGCCCAGGCCGACCGCCGAGATACCGGCCAGGTTGATGATCCCGACGTACAGGTAGGTGAATCCGAACAGGAAGATCCCCGCGTCGAGCAGGATCGCGTTGGGCGAGGTCGCGTGCGCGATCAGGTAGAAGGGCACCGCGGTCTGCAGTGCTCCCACGAACAGGTTGAACACGGCGGCGCCCCGCGCGTCGATCTTGCCCAGGAACAGCAGGCCGTTCACGAACAGCACGGCGCCGACGAACATCAATCCGACGTCAGACATGAGGATGCGCTCCCGCGATCAGTTGTAGGAGTCGACCGGCGGAACCCGGTCGTTGAGCAGGAAGTCGGCGGCACGCGCGGCCTTGAAGTCGTGCGGGTTGTGCAGCGACAGCGTGCGGGCGTTGCGCCAGTGGCGATCGAACCCGTACTTCTCGTCGACGCTGCCCGCGCCGCACACCTGGAACAGGGTCGACCCCGCGAAGAGGGCCGCGTCAGAGGCCGCCTTCCGCGCCTCGCCGGTGAGCACGGAGGCGATGCCGCGAGCCTCTGCCTCCTGCGACGTGCCGATCGAGTCCACCGCGGCGTCGCAGAGGTCCGCGGCCCGCAGCGTCAGCAGCTCCGCCGCGTCGACCGCGATCTTCATCTCGCCGACATGCAGCTGGTTGTACGGGTCCTCGGTGACGCGCTCGGCGGTCGACTCGTACCACAGGCGAGCCTTCGTGCGCAGGAACTCCACCGCATCGTCGAGCGCGTTCTTCGCGATCCCGACGAACACGCCGGTGTGGACGGCCTGGTAGTTGAGCGAGGTGACCGCGCCGCCTCCGCCACCGTCGCTGTCGGGGCTGGCGAGCACGAGCTCCTCGGGGATGAACACGTTGTCGAACTCCGTGGTGCCGCTCGCGGTCGTGCGCTGGCCGAAGCCCGCCCAGTCCTCGTGGATCGTCACTCCCTCGGCGTCGGTCGGCGTGAAGAACACCCGGACGTCGTCATCGGTGCCCTCGACCCGGCAGGGCCCGAACGTGATGTCGCCGGCCAGGGATCCCGTGCAGTAGAACTTCCGCCCGTTCAGGCGCCAGCCGTCGCCATCGCGGCGGACGGTCGTCTTGAAGTCATTGACCGACCGGGTGCCGCGCTCGGAGTAGGCGTTGGTGATCCACAGCTCGCCGGATGCGAACCGCGGCAGCCACTTCGCCTGCACCTCTGGCGAGGCGAACTCCTGCAGCAACCGGATCCCCCCGGTGTGCAGCTGGTACATCTGGCCGATGTTGGAGTCGCCGGCGGAGACCGCGATCACGACCTCCATGAGCTCGCGGAAGGTGCCACCGTACCCGCCGTACTCGCGCGGGACCATCAGCCCGAGCAGGCCGGAGGCACGAAACGCGTCGCATTGCTCGGCGGGGAAGGTCCGGGTCCGGTCGCGCTCGGCGGCGCCGGCTCGGAACTCGTTGCCCAACCGCTCGGCGACGGAGACGGGGTCGACGAGGTCGCGTCCCGCGACAACGCCCGGAATGGTGGCTGCAGCCTGTCCCGCGACCGCGGGATTGTCGAACGTCGTCACGAGCTCAGCTCCTTATCCTCAGTATCTTGACCGATTTACTCAAGATACGGCCGGATCGCCCGTCCGCCCATCGGAATCGCTGAGCCCCCGATAGGTCTCCGCTACCGCAGCGCGGCGATGACCGGGGGTCGCTTGGAGCCCACCGCCTGGCAGTGCGCGCTCCAGACCCGCGCCTGATCCAGGAATCGGCGGTGCAGCTCGCTCACCGAGCGCCCCCGCGGCGCCGATCGCCAACGCCGGATGTCGAGGTCGACGAGCGTGCCGGGATCGTCGGCGAGTGGACGGCAGGTGATCAGCCCGCACCGCTCCAGCGGATCGCCGATCACGCTGAACTGCGGGAGCACCGTCACTCCGAGCCCCTCGACGACGAGCAGCTTCCCCATCTCCGCACCCTCTGCCGAGTACGCGACCCGAGGCCGCCGCTCGCCGAGCAACCGGTGCAGGTAGCGGTGCATCAGGTAGCCGGCGCGCATCACGATCAGCGGCGCGCTCACCAGGTCCCCGACCGACACCGACGATTGCGCGGCGAGCGGGTCGTCGGGACGGATGCACACCACCGGCGGTCCGGAGAGCAGCACCGTGGAATCGAGCTCGGGGGGGACGTCGTCGCCCGGCATGCGCGTCACCAGGCCGAGGTCGAAGGACCCCTCGCGCAGACCGCGATGGATCTCCTCCTCCTGGGCGCCCACGATCTCGACCTGGGTGTCGGGATGCTCGAGGCGGAAGGCGGCGATCGCCGGCGTGAGCACCGGGACCGTTCCGGCGTTGACGGTCGCCACGCGCACCATGCGGCTCATCTGGTGGTGCGCACCCGCCGCGCGCCGCAGTCCGTCGACCGCGTCGATCACGCCCGCCACATGCGCCAGCAGTTCCTGCCCGTCCGCGGTCAGGCTTGCGCCCGAGCGCCCGCGCTGGAAGATGTCGACGCCCAGTTCACGCTCGAGATTGCGCACCGTCTCGGACAGCGCGGGCTGCGAGATGTGCAGCTCCTCGGCGGCCCGGCGGAAGGAACCGAGACGGGAGACGGCCGCGACGTATTCGAGCTGTTCTGTCCGCATGGAGACTGATGCCTTGTGGTCCGCCCGACAGGTTAGACAGTTTCTCTATCATATTAGTAGGGAACTCCTATCGCGCCCTCGCCAATGCCTATTTGACCGTCCTCCCCACCGACCCCATCCTGAGATGCCATGACCGTCACGCTTCACTGGTTCCTCCCCACCAACGGCGACTCCCGCTCAGACCTCAGCCTTGGCAACGCGGTCGGCTCGGCCGGAAGCCGCGTTCTGGGTGCGTCGAATGAGCGCGCGCCCGACGTCGCTTACATCGGGCAGATCGCCCGCTCGGCCGAGCAGCTCGGGTTCGACGCGGCGCTGACGCCGACGAGCAGCTGGTGCGAGGACGGCTGGGTGATGGGCGCGGCGCTCAGCCAGGTGACCGAGCGCTTCCGCTTCCTGATCGCGTTCCGGCCGGGCCTCACCTCCCCCACGCTCGCCGCGCACATGGCCGCCACGTTCCAGCGCGTGAGCGGCGGCCGACTGCTGCTCAACGTCGTGACCGGCGGCGACGACGCCGAGCAGCGGCGCTTCGGCGACCACCTCTCCAAGGAGCAGCGCTACGAGCGCTGCGGCGAGTTCCTGCACATCGTCCGCGAGCTGTGGTCCGGGGAGCCGGTCACCTTCCGCGGCCGCCACTACGCGATCGACGAGGCGCGGATCATCCCCGCGGAGCGCTGGCCAGAGCTCTACTTCGGCGGCTCCTCGCCTGCCGCGCTCGAGGTCGCCGCCGCGGAGGCCGACGTCTACCTGACCTGGGGCGAGCCGCCGGAGGCGGTCGCCGAGAAGCTGCGCCGGGTCGGCGAGATCGCCGAGCGCGCGGGCCGCGAGCTGCGCTACGGCATCCGCCTGCACGTAATCGCACGCGACACCGCCGAAGAGGCATGGACGCAGGCCGACAAGCTGCTCGCCGGCCTCTCGGAGGAGCAGATCGCCCGCTCGCAGGCGATCCAGCGCGCCTCGGGCTCCGAGGGACAGCGCCGGATGACCGCACTGCACGGCGGCCGCACCGACTCGCTCGAGATCGCCCCCAACCTGTGGGCGGGGATCGGTCTGGTGCGCGGCGGGGCCGGCACCGCGCTGGTCGGCAGTCACGAGCAGGTCGCCGACCGGATCGCGGAGTACCACGAGCTCGGCATCGACGAGTTCATCCTCTCCGGATATCCCCACCTGGAGGAGGCCTACCAGGTGGGCGAAGGTGTGATGCCGGTGTTGCGCCGGCGGGGCCTGATGGCCGAGCCAATCTCTGACCTGACACCGCTGGAGGTGTGACTCCATGACACGCGACATCACCCGGGATCCCCTGCGATTTGCCTACTGGGTCCCGAACGTCTCCGGAGGCCTCGTCGTCTCCACCATCGAGCAACGGACCGACTGGTCGTTCGAGTACAACCGCGAGCTGGCGCGGATCGCCGAACGGGCGGGCTTCGACTACGCGCTCAGCCAGGTGCGCTACACCGCCAGCTACGGCGCCGAGTACCAGCACGAGTCGACGTCGTTCAGCCTGGCCCTGCTGCTGGCGACCGAGCGGTTGAAGCTGATCGCGGCCGTCCATCCCGGGCTCTGGCAGCCCGGCGTGCTCGCCAAGTGGGTGGCCACCGCCGATCACCTCTCGAACGGGCGGGTCGCGGTCAACGTCGTCTCCGGCTGGTTCGCCGACGAGTTCCGCCAGCTGGGCGAGCCGTGGCTGGAACATGACGAGCGCTACCGCCGCTCGGCCGAGTTCATCCAGGTGCTACGGGAGATCTGGACCAAGGAGGAGGCGAACTTCGCCGGCGACTTCTACCGGATCCGCGACTTCTCCCTGAAGCCCAAGCCGCTCGCCTGGGAGGGTCGGCCCCACCCGGAGATCTTCCAGGGCGGCAACTCGACTGCCGCGCGCGGCAATGGCGGCCGCTACTCCGACTGGTACTTCTCCAACGGCAAGGACTTCGACGGCGTCAGGGAGCAGCTCGCCGACCTGCGGGCGATCGCCTCCGAGGCGGGGCGTACCGACGGGCCGCGCTTCGGCCTCAACGGCTTCATCATCGTCCGCGACAGCGAGCACGAGGCGCGCGAGACGCTGCGTGAGATTGTCGCGAAGGCGCACGTCGAGGCGGTCGAGGGATTCGGATCCGCCGTCAAGCAGGCCGGACAGTCGACCTCCGACAAGCGCGGCATGTGGGCGGACTCGAGCTTCGAGGACCTCGTTCAGTACAACGACGGCTTCCGCACCGGGCTGATCGGGACCGCCGAGCAGGTCGCCGAGCGCATCGTCGAGTACCGGCGGCTCGGAGTCGACCTGATCCTCGGAGGCTTCCTGCATTTCCAGGAGGAGGTTGAGGCCTTCGGGCGCGACGTCATCCCGCTCGTCCGGGAGATGGAGGTCGACGCGGGGCTCGACCCGGCGGCGGTGCCGGTCCCGGTGGCCTCATGAGCGCCGCCGTCGCCGAGTCGCCGGTGGCGGCGCTCTCCACCGAGGCCGAGGCGCTCGCCGCGGCCGACGAGTTCGCGCTCTCGTTGCAGGAGACCGTGATCGAGCGGGACCGCGCGGGCGAGCTGCCCGTGCGGGAGCTGGCACGTCTGGACGCCTCCGGCCTGCTCGGGATCACGGTGCGGGAGATCGACGGTGGCCCGGAGCTGCCGGTGACGACGCTTGCCGAGGTGATCCGCCGCATCGCGGCGGTCGACCCGGCGATCGCCCAGGCGCCGCAGGGCCACTACCTGATGGTCGACGTCGTCTCCGTCTGGGCCTCCGAGCGGCAGCGCCACGCGTTGTTCGCTGACGTGCTCGCCGGCCGCCGGCTCGGCAACGCGCTCGCCGAGCGAGGCGGACACCACGCCCAGGACCTGAGGACGCGGGTGCAGCGTCGCGTCTCCAGCCTGCGCCTGAGCGGCCGCAAGTACTACACCACCGGCGCCCTCACCTCCCACTGGCTCGCGGTCTCCGCGCTCGACGAGGACGATCGGCTCGTCCTTGCGATCGTCCGCCGCGACGCCGCGGGCGTGCAGCTCGACCACGACTGGAACGTGATGGGCCAGCGGGCGACGGTGAGCGGCGGAGCCACGTTCGACGATGTCGAGGTGGAGTTCGTCATCGACTACCAGCAGGCATTCGAGGTCCCCCAGCAGCTCGGGGCGCGGGCGCAGCTCGTCCACGCCGCCATCGAGGTCGGGATCGCCGGCGGTGCGCTGCGCGACGCGCACTGGTTCGTCACCGAGAAGGCCCGCCCGTTCTTCGAGGCCGCGCGCGGCGGCTGGGGGCTGACCGCGGCCGCCGACCCGCACACGATCCAGCGCTTCGGACGGCTGGCCACCCAGGTTCGCGCTGCCGAGCTGCTGCTCGCCGACGCCGGGGCGGTCCAGCAGGAGATCGGGCTGGTGCCGGCTGACGCGGACGCCGCCGCACGCGGATCGATCACGGTGGCCCAGGCGAAGGCGTTCGCCTGCGAGACCGCCGTCCACGTCGGCTCCGAGCTGTTCTCGATGGCCGGTGCCTCCGCGGCGGACGAGAAGCACGACCTCAGTCGCCACTGGCGCAACGCCCGCACGCATTCCAGCCACGATCCCGTCGACTGGAAGTATCACCACACCGGCAACTGGCTGCTGAGCGGGATCCAGCCCCCTAACCACGGCCAGCTGTGATCGCCGCCCAGGACCTGAGGCACGCACTCGGTCACTTCACGACCGGCGTGACCGTGGTGACGACGACCTCCGCCGACGGCGAGCCGGTCGGCACGACCGCCTCGGCGGTGAGCGCGCTGTCGCTTGACCCGCCGCTGATGCTCGTCTGCCTGGCGCGCGCGTCGGAGACTCTGGCGGAGATCTCCAGCCGCCGCCGCTTCGCGGTCAACGTCCTGTCCGACGCCCAGCGCCACCTCTCCGACAACTTCGCCCGCCGTGGTGACGGGGCGGTCTGGAGCGACGTCGTGCACCGGGTCGACGGCTCCGGCATGGGCAACCCCCATCTCGACGGAGCGCTCGCCGTGCTCGACTGCGAGCTCGCCGAGAGCGTCGGGGGCGGCGACCACGAGATCGTCGTGGGACGCGTCCAGGAGCTCGAGGTGGGCGACGGCGAGCTGCGGCCGCTGCTGCACTTCCGCGGCGCCTACGCCGCGCTCGCCGACCAGCCGCGGCAGGGAAGCTAGACCGATGTCCTGCACGACCGAGCCCGGCTCGCGAGACGACCTCGACCGAGCCGCGGAGGCGTTTGCCGCGGGCGCTCCGGTACTCGTCGCCGACCCCGGGGACCCGGTCGTGTTCGTCGCCGCCGACGCGCGGACGATCGACGCCGAGGGCCTGGGGCGCATCCATGCCCTCTCGGGCGGGATGACCGCGCTCGGGATCACCGACGCGCGCGCCGAGCAACTCGCGCTGCAGCCGCTCACCCGCCCGGGTGCCCCGGTGGCCGGGGTGCGCGCGGCGCTCGCGCTCACCGCGCCGATCGATGCCTCCCACGGGATCCGCGGCGGCTGGTCGCTGCGCGACCGCGCCCACACGATGCGGATCGCCGCCGACCCGCTGAGCAGCCCCGAGCATCTGTCGGTGCCCGGGCACGTCCATGCGGCACCGATCGGCGCCTCGGCGACGCCCGCGGCCGAGGCCTCGCTGGAGCTTGCGCGCGCGATCCAGGGCGAGCCGGCCGTCGCACTGGGGCCGCTGACCGCCGGCGACGGCGGTCCGGTCCCGCTGCAGCAAGCGCTCTCTGTCGCCGCGCTGGCGCAGTTGCCCCGCGCCTCCTCCGCCGAGATCCGCGCGCTCGCGCTCGCCCGGCGGGCCGGGGGACGGACCGTCGAGTGCGCCCTGCCGACGCGCGACGGCGCCTTCCGGGCGGTTGCGCTCGACATCCCGGGCGGGTCGGAGACGGCGCGCTTCGTCGGCGATGACCTCGGCGGGGACGGCACGGTCATGGCGCTCGTCCACGGCGACCCGGCCGCGGCCGAACGGCCGCTCGTGCACGTGCACGCCGCCTGCCTGGTCGGCGACGCCTTCGGCTCGCTCATCTGCAACTGCGCCGCCGAGCTCGCCGCCGCCACCGAGGCCATCCTCGCCGCCGGAGCGGGGGTCATCGTGTACGTCAAGCCCGGGATCACGGATCCCGAGCGCCGCTACCACTGCGGCCACGAGGCACCCGTTGACCTCGCACCGGTGCTCGCATTGCTCTCGGCCTGCGGGGTGAAGCCCGCGGACGCGGAGCTCGCACCGGCCGGCCGGTGGTTCAGACGCTCGTCTTAGCGGCCTCGTAGCGTCATCTTGCACGCGGCGGCGAGCCTCTCGTCATGACCAGTCTCGCCTCCCGCCCCCACCGGCGCGCGCCAGAGCCAACGGTCGCCGTCTCGGACGGCCGCCCGCGCGTCGACATCGTGATCCCGGTCTACAACGAGCAGGCGGTGCTCGCTCGATCGGTCCACCGGCTGCACGCGTTCCTGTCGGCCGGGATCCCCTTCGACTGGCGGATCGTGGTCGCCGACAACGCCTCGACCGACGACACCCTCCGGATCGCGCGGGGACTCGCGGGGTCGCTCGACCGGGTGGTCGCGGTGCACCTCGACGAGAAGGGCCGCGGACGGGCGCTGCGCGCCACGTGGCTGGCGTCCGGCGCCGAGATCGTCGCCTACATGGACGTCGACCTCTCCACCGACCTGCGCGCCCTCTCCCCACTGCTCGCGGGCCTCGCCTCGGGACACAGCGAGGTGGCGATCGGCACGCGGCTCGGCGGCCGCGGACGGATGCCCCGGGTCACGCGCGGCGCCAGGCGCGAGCTCATCTCCCGCGCCTACAACCACATCCTGCGCCTCGCGCTCGGCGCGCGGTTCTCGGATGCTCAGTGCGGCTTCAAGGCGCTGCGCGCCGACGTCGCCCGTCAGCTGCTCCCGGACATCGCCGATCAGGGATGGTTCTTCGACACGGAGCTACTGATCGCCGCCCAGCGTCGCGGGATGCGCATACACGAGGTCGCGGTCGACTGGGTCGATGACAGCGACTCGCGGGTCGACATCGTCCCCACCGCACTCGCCGATCTCCGCGGGGTGCTGCGGCTGCGCTTCGACTCGCCGCGGCCGCGCTTCATCACGATCGGCGCCGGCTCGGCGCTCACCTGCGCGGTGCTGCTGATTGGGCTGATCGGCCTGATGTCAGTATTCTGACGACAATCGCGGGGCGGGCCGTCGCACAATCGAATGAACCGTGCCCCTCGACTCCGCCACGACGTCGCCGCCGAAGACCGGCGCGGCCCGTGCCCGGACGGCGCTCCAGCGCTCGCCGACCCGCGGGCCCCTCCCGCAGACGACGGCCGTCGCGCTCGCCTACGTGGTCGCGATGTTCATGGCGGGGATGGACATGCACATCGTCAACGTCGCGCTGCCGACGCTCGGCCGGGACTTCGAGGCGCCGCTGACCAGCGTGCAGTGGACGGTGATCGCCTACCTGCTCACCCTGGCGGTGGTGATTCCCGCCAGCGGCTGGCTCGGGGACCGGATCGGCAACAAGCGCACGTTCCTGATCGCCCTGTCGGTGTTCACGGTCGCCTCGGCGCTGTGTGGTCTGGCGCAGAACCTCGGCGAGCTGATCGCCGCCCGGGCGCTGCAGGGGATCGGCGGCGGGATGCTCACCCCGATGGGCGTCGCGATGCTCTACCGCACGTTCCCGCCCGAGCGGCGCGCGGTCGTCGCCCGGACGCTGATCGTGCCGGTGCTGGTCGGTCCGGGTCTCGCCCCGGTACTCGGCGGCGCGTTCACCGAGTATCTCTCGTGGCGCTGGGTGTTCTTCGTCAACGTCCCGGTCGGCGCGGTGATGATCGTCTTCTCTCAGCTGTTCCTGGCTGACGACCGCCCCGGGCACTCCGGCCGGCTGGACGGGCGCGGGCTCGTGCTCTCGGGCGTCGGGCTGTCGGCCTTCATGTACGCCATCAGCGAGGGCTCGGCACTCGGTTGGGGGGCGCCGGCGATCCTCACCACCGGCATCGGCGGCCTCGCCTGCCTGGTCGCGTTCGCTCGGCTCTCGCTGCGCGGCGCCGACCCTCTGCTGCGCCTGTCCCTGCTCTCCGATCGTCTGTTCCGCGCCACCAACGTCGTGGTCGGACTCGCGCTGGGCGCGTTTCTGGGCAGCCTCTATCTCACGCCGGTCTTCCTGCAGGTGGTCCAGCACCGCTCCCCGCTGCAGTCCGGGCTGACCACGTTCGTCGAGGTGCTGGGCGTCGCCGTCTCCGCCCAGACGCTCGGACGCCTGTATCCGCGGCTCGGCCCGCGCGTCCTCGCCGGCTGCGCCGGTACCGGAATGGCGGCGATCCTCGCCTCGATGGCGCTGCTCGACGCGACGACGAGCCTGTGGTGGGTCCGCCTGGCGATCTTCGGCGCAGGGCTCTGCAACGGAGCGAACATGATGGCCGTCCAGACCGCGATGTTCACGCACATCTCCAAGGCCGACACGACCCACGCCTCGGCGATCTACAACACCCAGCGCCAGGCCTCGATCGCTGCCGTGGTGGCCGTTCTCACCACGATCGTCGCCGCCGTCGGCGGAGCGCCGCTGGACGGCTTCCGCGTCGCGTTCGCCGCCGACGGGGCGATCGCATTGCTCGGCGCGGTCGCCGCCTGGGCGCTGGTCCGCACCGACGACGCGCGGGCGACGATGCGACGCACGCGCCGCTAGCCACCCGCCCTGCACTCGCCGGTCGGCGAGACGCTCTACAACTCCGGCATGGCCGATGACCCTGCCGGGATCGTGTACGGCACGATGCTCGTGGCGACGCTGCTCGCCGCCGAGAGCCCCGGCCGGGAGAGTTACGGAGAGACTGCGGGCGCGGTCGCCATCGCTGTCCTCGTCTACTGGCTGGCCAGGTCCTACAGCGCCTTTGCGGGCCGGCGGGCGCGGGCCGGGGAGGCGTTCACGCTCACCGGCGCCCGCGCGTCGCTCGCCCACGAGCTCGCGGTGATCGTCGGCGCGTGCGTGCCGCTCGCCGCCGTGCTCGTCTGCTGGGCGGTGGGCGCGAGGCTGTCGACGGCGGTGTCGATCGCGGTCGGGGTCGCGATCGCGACCATCGTCGCCATTGAGCTCACGCTCGGACTCCGCTCGGAGCACACCGGGCGCCATCTGGTCATGCGAACCGGGCTCGGGGTGCTGTTCGGCGTCGCGATCCTCGCGATCAAGCTGCTCCTGCACTGACAGCCCGACCGGCACGGGTTGGACGACGTGGCCCGGCGGTCTGCTTTAGCGTTCGGGTCACCGTGAACACGAGCATTCGGAGGCAGAGATGAGCACCGTCCCCCAGACCGCCGGAGCGAGTCTCTGGAACCCGCAGGGCCAGATGGGACACGTGCTCGGCGACCGACTGGTGATCGTCTCCGGCGAGGGCGCGCACATCGTCACCGACGAGGGGCACACGTTGCTCGACGCGACCGCGAGCCTGTGGCACGCCAACATCGGCCACGGCCGGCCCGAGCTCGCGGAGGCCGCTGCCGAGCAGATGCGACGGCTGGAGACCTACCACACGTTCGGTCGCTTCGTGAACGACCAGGCGCTCGCACTGGCCGACCGCATCAGCGCGATGAGCCCGATCGAGGACGCGCGCGTGTTCTGGGTGAGCGGCGGCTCTGACGCGATCGACACCGCCGCCAAGCTCGCGCGCCGCTACTGGCAGGTCCGCGGCCAGGCGAACAAGCGGATCGTGATCAGCCGCGCGCAGGCCTATCACGGCCTGCACGGCTTCGGGACCTCGATCCTCGGGATCGAGATCATGCGCGAGGGCTACGGCTCGGAGTCGCTGATCCCCGAGACCGCCCGCGTCCCCGCGACCGACGCCGACGCGCTCGAGGCGGAGATCCTGCGTCTCGGGCCGGACCGCGTCGCCGCCGTCTTCGCCGAGCCGATCATCGGCACCGGCGGCGTCATCCTCCCCCCGGAGGGATACCTGGAGCGCGTCGAGCAGATCTGCCGCGAGCACGACGTGCTGCTGGTGATCGACGAGGTGATCACCGGTTTCGGCCGCACCGGCGAGATGTTCGCGACCGAGCTCTACGGCCTGCACCCGGACATGGTGATCATGGCCAAGGGCATCACCTCGGGCTACGCGCCGCTGGGCGGTGTACTGATCGGTCCGCGCGTCTGGGAGCCGTTCTACTCGGAGGCGCCCGATGCCCCGATCTTCCGCCACGGGGTCACCTACTCCGGGCACGCGACCTCCTGTGCGGTCGCCCAGGCCAACCTCGACGTGCTGGAGAACGAGCAGCTCGTGGCGCGGGTCGCACGACTGGCCCCCGAGCTCGCCCGCATCATGGGGTCGCTCACCGACCATCCGCTCGTCACCGAGGTCCGCGGTGGGGTCGGCCTGATCTCGGGCATTCAGATGGTGCCCGAGGTCAACGGCGACCGGCTGATGCGCGACTGCATCGAGGCCGGCGTGGTGGTGCGGATCCTCGGCGGCAACGTGGTGCAGATCTCACCGCCGTTCGTGATCGACGAGGACGAGCTGCAGACGATCGCCGACGCGATCCGCGGGGCGTTGGACAACCAGCAGGGCTGACCGGCTCGGCGTCTGCGCCGACCGGCGCAGACGGCCGTCAGCGGTGCAGGCGGCGGGGCTCGGGCTCCTGCCGCCCGTCGGTGCGCACGACGACATCGCCGGCGAGCTTGTCGTGCCAGCACTGCTTGTCCGGGTCCCAGAGCATCCAGAAGTAGCCGAGGAAGAGGACGAGCGCGGAGAGAATCCGGGTCAGCCAGCGTACGAACGCCCGCGGATAGCCGATCGGCCCGCCGGTCTGCTGGTCGACGACCCTGAGCCCCAGCGCGCGCTTGCCGACGCCCGCTCCGCCCGGCCCGCCCTCGAGCAGGGTGTAGTAGGCGATCGAGACGAGCACGGTCAGCCCGCCCCCGACCCGGGTGTGCAGCACGGCCGACAGCGCTCCCGCGACCAGGCTCACGAGCAGCCCGTCGATCAGCACCGCGGCGAAGCGCGGCCACCAGCCGGCGCGGGCTGGCCGCATCGGCGCCGGGCGGATGGGGACAGGGAGGTCGGAGACGAGCGCGTCGAGTTCGCCGTACGTCGTTGCCGCAAACGCCTGCGCGATGCGGTCGTCCAGCTCATCGGCAGTCAGCCGGCCCTCGGCCGCGGCATCGTGCAGGAACTCCACCGCCCGCTCGCGGTCGGTATCCGACGCCCGCAGACGCTCACGGGATTGCATGCCAGGCAATGTACGCCCCGTCGGCGGCGATGTCGCTGGGTCATTCGTCCGTTGGGCGCCCGTGACGGCGCAATTGTGGGCTTTTGATGAATTCCGACCTGAGCATCCCGTGAAGTCCGACAAGAATTTGACGAGCTGCTATGAGAGTGTGGTCCCATGACCCGAACCGAACGCTTCGCCAACCTGCTTGGGGTGGTCGTGCCGCTCGCCGGCGTGCTCGCCGCGATCGTGCTGCTCTGGAACCGCGCCGTGAACATCACCGATCTGGCGATCCTCGCCTCGACGTACCTGATCACCGCGGTCGGGATCACGATCGGCTTCCACCGGCTGCTCACCCACCGCGCGTTCGCCACCCATCCGTGGCTCGAGCGGACCTTCGCCGTCCTCGGTTCGCTGGCGGTGCAGGGCTCGGTGCTCGACTGGGTCGCCGACCACCGCAAGCACCACGCTCACACCGACCGCGAGGGCGATCCGCACAGCCCCCACGTCGGCCACGGCTCGGGCCTGCGCGGACTCGTGTTCGCCCACGTCGGCTGGCTGCTCGAAACCCAGGGCCAGGCCGACTGGAAGAAATTCGCCACCGAGCTCTACGAGGATCCGGCCATGCGCCGCATCGGTCGCGCCTTCCCCTGGCTGGTGCTCGTCTCGCTCGCCATCCCGACGCTCGCCGGCTTCTGCCTGAACGGCTTCACGCTCGGCGGAGCGATCCAGGGCCTCGTGTGGGGCGGCCTGGTGCGGATCTTCCTCGTCCACCACGTGACCTGGTCGGTGAACTCGGTCTGCCACTTCTTCGGCCGCCGCCGCTTCGAAATCGAGGACCAGTCGACGAACGTCGGCTGGCTCGCCGTGCTCTCGCTCGGCGAGTCCTGGCACCACAACCACCACGCGTTCCCCCGCTCGGCCTTCCACGGCCTGCGCTGGTACGAGATCGACCTGTCCGGCATCGCGATCCTCGCCATGCAGCGTGTCGGGTTGGCCTGGAACGTCGTCCGCATCTCCCCGGAGCGTCAGCGGGCGAAGATCGCCGGGGCCGGAGCGGCTCCGGCTCCGGTGGCTGAGCCGGCGCGGTAGCTGTAGCTTATTTTGCGGTCCCGGCCTTGGGGTGGCCGGTGCGCTGGTTGGGTTGCATGCCGTGACGCCGGCCGTCAAGCAGCGCCCGCAGTTCCGGTTGGCTTTGTGCGTGGGTGGCGCTGCTTGACTGCCGTCGCCCCGTCATGCAATTGGCAATGATCTCGGGCCCACTCCGTGTGCCCGAGGACGGGCCAAACTGGGACTCTTCGGGTCCGCGAGGGGGGCCTGGGGGGGGCGGCGCGCGATGTTGTGGTCCTCGTGGTGCACATTTCTCGCACGACCGCCCCGACCGAGGCCACTCTGGGAACCTCAACCCGCGCTCCGCGTCTCGAAGTTCCCAGAGTCCCCCCAGGCGGCCCCACGGACGACCCACACCAGCCCAAGTGCGGGGCGCACCTTGTGCGCTCCGATCATTGCCCATAGCGCGGCACGGGGGCGGCAGTCACAGCAGCGCCACAAACCCCGCACGGACGCCAACAGAACTGCGGGCGCTGCTTGACGGCCGCCGCCGGGACGCGCTACCACCCACGCCCCAGAGTGACGGCCTCCACCCACCCCCCAGGGTCACCAGCCAGCCAGCCAGGGTCAATCAACCCCCAACCGGTCCAGCAACCACGCCCGCAACTCCGCGGCCTGGCGCAGCCACGCGATCCGCCCCGCCGGCCCGCCGTGGGAGCCCTCGTCGACCTCGCAGCGGAACAGGCAGCGCGGCGCCCACTCCGGATCGGAGTGGCGCAGCGCCTGCACCCATTTCGCCGGTTCGTGCACGCCCACGCGCGGATCGTGGACCGCGCCAGTGACCAGTAGGTCGGGCCGGCCGCCGGCCGGCGGGATGTTGTCGTAGGGCGAGTAGGCGAGCATCCAGGCGAAGTCCGCCGCGCGGCGCGGGTCGCCCCACTCGTCGCGCTCGGCCGCGGTCAGCGGCAGCGTGTCGTCGAGCATGGTCGTCACCACGTCGACGAACGGGACGCCCGCGATCATCACCCGCCACAGCTCCGGGCGCTGCGACAGCAACGCCCCCTGCAGCAAGCCGCCCGCAGAGGCGCCACGGGTCGCGATTCGCGTTCGATCGACGAGCCCGCCGATCCCCTCGGCGACCGCGATCAGATCCGAGAACGTGTTCTGCTTGCGGTCGAGCCGACCGTCCAGCCACCATCGCCGGCCGCCCTCTCCGCCGCCGCGGATGTGGGCGACGACGTAGACGATGCCGCGGTCGAGCAGGCTGGGCAGCGTCTCGTCGAACCGCGGGTCGTCGACGATCTCGTAGGAGCCGTAGCCGTCGATCAGCGCCGGCGCGGTGCCGTCCAGCGGGGTGTCGCGGTGGCGCACGATCGTGGCCAGGATCGCGGTGCCATCGGGCGCCGG
>Ga0335075_10002468_pt1 | contig 29760 bp, 25 predicted proteins | sample Lox_Sample_24_FD_206723 | JGI IMG/M metagenome (GOLD analysis project Ga0335075, IMG submission 206723) | Soil microbial communities from Loxahatchee National Wildlife Refuge, Florida, United States - Lox_Sample_2.4 | ecosystem: Environmental > Terrestrial > Soil > Wetlands | place: USA...
GAGATCCTCGAGCTCAAGAGCACCATCAACACGATGGTCGATCAGCTGTCTGCGTTCGCCGGCGAGGTCACGCGGGTGGCCCGCGAAGTCGGCACCGACGGAAACCTCGGCGGCCAGGCCCAGGTCCGCCGGGTATCGGGCGTCTGGCGGGACCTGACCGACAACGTGAACTTCATGGCCTCCAACCTCACCTCGCAGGTCCGCAACATCGCCCAGGTCACGACTTCGGTGGCCAACGGCGATCTGTCAAAGAAGATCACCGTCGACGCGCAGGGCGAGATCCTTCAGCTCAAGAGCACCATCAACACGATGGTCGATCAGCTGTCTGCGTTCGCCGGCGAGGTCACCCGGGTGGCCCGCGAAGTCGGCACCGAGGGAAACCTGGGCGGCCGGGCCGAGGTGCCCGGCGTATCGGGAATGTGGAAGGACCTGACCGACAACGTCAACTTCATGGCCTCCAACCTCACCTCGCAGGTCCGCAACATCGCCCAGGTCGCGACCGCGGTGGCCCAGGGCGATCTGTCCAAGAAGATCGACGTGGACGCGCGCGGTGAGATCCTCGAGCTCAAGAGCACCATCAACACGATGGTGGACACGCTGTCGTCGTTCTCCGCCGAGGTCACCCGGGTCGCCCGCGAAGTCGGCAGCGAGGGGCGGCTGGGCGGCCAGGCGCAGGTCGAAGGTGTGTACGGCACCTGGAAACGCCTGACGACGAACGTCAACGAGCTGGCGCGCAATCTCACTACCCAGGTGCGGGCGATCGCAGAGGTGACGTCCGCCGTCGCGCAGGGCGACATGTCCCGCTCCATCACCGTCGAGACCCGTGGCGAGGTCTCCGAGCTGAAAGACAACATCAACCTGATGGTCTCCAACCTGCGTGAGACCACCCGCGCCAAGGACTGGCTGGAGTCCAACCTCACCCGCCTGGCTGGGCTGATGCAGGGCCACCGTGACCTGGTGGAGGTCGCCGACCTCATCCTGCGTGAGCTCACCCCGCTGGTGAACGCGCAGTACGGTGCCTTCTTCCTGGCCCAGGCGGGCGGCGGCGACCAGTCCAGCCATCCCGACGGCAGTGTTCCCGATCTGGCGCTCATCGCGGGTTACGGATTGCAGGGATCAACCGATATGCGCGGTGTCATGGCCCAGGGGCTGGTGCGGCAGGCCGCGTCGGAACAGCGGCGCATCCTCGTGGAGGAGGTGCCAGCCGACTACATCAAGGTGAGTTCAGGCCTCGGGGAGGCAACTCCGGCCAGCATCGTCATCATCCCGATCCTCTTCGAGGACAAGCAGCTTGGCCTCATCGAGCTGGCCTCGTTTCACCGTTTCTCCGACGTGCACCTGGCGTTCTTCGATCAGTTCGTCAACACCATCGGTGTAGCGATCAACACGATCCTCGCCAACGCCCGCACCGAAGAACTGCTCAGCGAATCCCAGAGCCTGGCCGCGCTGCTCCAGGAGCGGTCCGACGAGCTGCAAAGACAGCAGGCGGAGCTGCGGGAGTCCAACGAGGCGCTAGAAGAGAAAGCGGCCCAGCTCGCCTCCTCGTCGCAGTACAAGTCCGAGTTCCTCGCGAACATGTCACATGAGCTGCGAACTCCGCTGAGTTCGGTGCTCATCTACGCCCGGCTGCTCGCGGACAACGCTCCCGGACATCTCTCCGAGGAGGAGGTCAACTTCGCCAAGAGCATTCATCAGTCGGGCTCCGATCTGCTCGAGCTGATCAACGACATCCTCGACTTGTCAAAAGTCGAGGCCGGGCGACTGGACATACGGCCGAAGAAGCTGCCGCTGGCGAAATTGCTCGACTTCGTGAACAGCACCTTCCGCCCGATAGCCGTCGACCGCGGGCTCGCGTTCGAAGTCGACGTATCAGCGGACGCGCCGACCGAAATGCATTCAGACGAGCAGCGGCTGCAGCAGATTCTCCGCAACCTGCTGTCCAACGCGATCAAGTTCACATCGGAGGGTCACGTCAGGCTGCGCGTCCAGCGGCCTGAGGACCCGGGCCAGGCGCTGCGTGATGCCGAGGACGTGGTCGCATTCACCGTGGAGGACACAGGCATCGGCATCGCTAGCGACAAGCTGGCCGTTATCTTCGAGGCCTTCGAGCAGGCCCACGGCGCCGCCAGCCACATGTACGGCGGCACCGGCCTGGGCCTGTCGATCAGCCGTGAGCTCGCCGCCCTCCTGGGCGGCAGGATTTCTGTGCAGAGCGAGCCGGGCCAGGGCAGCTCGTTCACGCTGTACGTCCCTGTGATCCACCCCAGCCGCCCGCGCCCGGAGCCGACGGCGCTGGTGTCCGAGGACGAGGAGGCCATGCACCGGGCATCCGAACGCGAGCAGGGCGAACAGCCAGAGACCGTGACACCCCTGGCGGAGTGGAACGCCGAGCGCGCAGCGCGAATGCTGTCGGGCAAGGTCCTGATCGTCGACGACGACATCCGCATCGTGATCGCGCTGACCCAGCTGCTGGGGCGGGTAGGGCTGGCGGCGGTCTACGCGCTCAACGGCCGGGAAGGAATCGAGGTGCTGGAACGGAACCCCGATGTCTCGCTCGTCCTGATGGACATCATGATGCCGGTGATGGACGGTTACGAGGCCATCAGGGCGATCCGTCGCTCTCCCGGCTACGCCGATCTGCCGATCGTGGTACTCAGCGCGAAGGCCATTCCCGGTGAACGCGACAAGGCACTCGCCCTGGGCGCCAACGAGTACCTGCAGAAACCAGTCGTTGACGTGGACCGGCTGCTGAAGATCGCTTGCGACCTCCTGGCCGCGGACGCCACCGGCGAGGGGCGGCAGGCTGAGATCAGCGAACCTGGGCCCGACGGGAGCCAGCCGCAATAGCGCCAACGCCGTAAGATCAGGGCCGACGCTGGTGATCACCTGGACCTGGGGGGCGGTTCCAGGGGCCAGCGTCGGCCCTGATCGGGTGGGGGTCTACAGCGCCGCCAGGGCATGCTCAGCGAGCTGAGCCCGCAGGCACGGCCAGGCCAGTCCGCAGTCTGCGCAGCGCCCGCTGTCGTTGACGTGCTGCGCTATGACCTGCTGGGCGGTGAGCAGCAACCGCATCAGCTCGAGTCGGAAATAGTCGTCATATACGGGGGTGGCGGGATTCATCTCCGGTCACTTCTCACATCGTTTAGCCGCTGAAACCAGCAGCTGCGGGGGTTGTCGCAGTCCATACTTGCGCGCCCGGGCGGCGGCGTCTGCACCGCTAACACCCAACCCCCGGTGCCTGCTGGCGGGAAGGCCGGTGTTCCAGCTAGCCGCAATGCCGCGGCCTGCCCGATCACCGAGGCTGGAACCATGCCGATTCGGTGCGTCATCGTTGACGACAACGCTGACTTCCTTGGTGCTGCCAGCGGCCTGGCGTACCGAGTCTGTCGTGAGCTCCAGCCTGACGTCATGCTTATCGATGTCGACCTCGATAACGAGACCGGCTTCGAAGTCGCCAGCGGACTGGCCCAGGGATCCGGACAGGAACAGCCGCACGTGATTCTCATTTCGGCCCATCACCTCGACGAGTTCGAGAACCTGATGGCCGACGTCCCGGCGGCAGCGGTCGTGTCAAAGACGAGACTGTCCGGGCGGATGATCCGCGACATCATCGGCAGCGCCGGCCTCGCGATCCGTGGCGGGTCTCAGCGCGACTCCAGGTAGGCCAGCACCGCGAGGACACGGCGGTGGGCGCCCTCGGTCTCAGGGAGCCGCATCCTCGACAGGATGCTGCGGACATGCTTCTCCACGGTTCCCTCGGTGATCCACAGCCGTTGCGCGATGCCAGCGTTTGAACGGCCCTCCGCCATCAGCGCGAGCACCTCACGCTCGCGCTCGGTCAGCCCATGGAGCGGGTCGTCTCGACGGCGTGCCGCGACGAGCTCCTGGACCAGTGCCGGGTCCACCACGCAGGCGCCGCCCGCGATCCTGCTGACTGTCTCGACGAACTCCGCCATGTCGGTCACCCGGCTCTTGAGCACATAACCGATGCCCTGGCCGGCTGCGAGCAGCTCCATCGCCTGCTCGACCTCCGCATGCGCTGACAGGACCAGGATCGCGGTCGCGGGAAACTGCTCGCGGATCTGGCGGGCGGCGTCCAGGCCTTCGGCGAGGTAGCCCGGGGGCATCCTGATGTCAATGATGGCCAGGTCCGGCCGGTGCTGGCGGACCTGCTCCAGCAGCTCGTGCGCGTCCCGGGACTGGCCGACGACATCGAATCCAGCCCTCTCAAGTAGGCTTGCTACGCCCTCGCGGAGCAGGATGTCGTCATCCGCCAAGACGATGCGCTTGCACGATTCGCCCACTATGCCCCGGTTGCCATCTGTCTTCCCACGGGTAGTCTTTGGCCCACGCTACCGGTCAATTCCGCAGCTCAGGAGACCGGCAGGGGGGATGGTGGCAGTAGTGAGGCACTGCCGACATAGAGGGATTTTCGTGGCCAGCCAGGAGCGTGCCGACGGGTCCGGCACCCGGACGCTTGGGGCGGCCTCCGTTAGCCTTGCGGCCTCGATCGGGTTCATCCTGCTATCCGGTGCCTACCTGAAGCGGTCACTCGTCCGACCGGTCCGCCAGGCCCGTGAGATGGCCGACCGCGTGGCAGGCGGGGACCTGACGGTACGGATGCCCGAGAGCGGATCGGGGGAGATCGGCGGTCTCCAGCGGTCATTTAATCGCATGGCTGACTCACTCGAAGCCAGCCAGAAGGAGCTTCGCCAGGCGGCGGACGATCTCGCGGCCTCCCGCGCACGGGTCATCGCCGCGGCGGACAAGACCCGCCGCCGCATCGAGCGTGACCTCCACGACGGCACGCAGCAGCGGCTGATATCGCTCGCGCTGCAGCTCCGGGCCGCACAGGCGAGCGTGCCACCGGAGCACAGGAACCTGGTGGAGCAGTGGTCGCGCACCTCGGAGGGACTGATCGAGGTGATCGACGGACTGCGGGAGATATCCTGCCGGTTGCACCCCACGATGCTGGAGAGGGGGGGCCTCGGGCCAGCGCTCCGGGTGCTCGCGCGCCGCGCCACGACTCCCGTCGAGGTCAACGTGGGGGTGCGCGGGCGGCTGCCGGAGCAGGTGGAGGCCGCCGTCTACTACGTCGTGTCGGAAACGCTGACGAACGCGGCCAGGCACGCGCTCACGTCCGTTGTGCAGGTCGACGTCGACGTCCACGATGACGTCGTGCGGCTGCTGGTCAGGCACGACGGCGCGGGCGCAGCCGACTCGTCCAGCGGCACATGGCTCATCGGCCTGATCGACCGTGTCGAGGCAGCCGGCGGCCGGCTTGAGATCACCAGCCCGCCCGGACGCGGCACCACCCTGGCGGGCACGATACCGGTCCGGCCCGGCGGCCGTGCCTGACCTGCTCCGGCGCGACGTGGCTCCGGACCGTGAGCGCCGGGAGATAAGAGGCGTAGCCAGGTCGGGCTGCGGCTGCACCCGGCCAAAACCAAGATCGTGTACTGCAAGGACAGTGTCCGGCGTGCCTCATATGAGCACACCTCGTTCACGTTCTTGGGGTTCACGTTCCGGCCACGCGCGGCGCGGCGCAAGGACGGCAGTATGTATACCCGGTTCTTGCCCGCGATCAGTACGCGGCGTGGCTGCGTGGCAAAGAGGCACTGGCCAGCGGGTTACCCATACCGGACTGGCACGTCAGCGCCGCGCTGGCTGCGATGGACCGGCACGACGCGGAAGCCGCCGTCCTGTCGGTCTCGCCGCCGGGCGTGCACCTGGGCCGCAGGCGCCGATGCCCTGTCGAAGGCCCGCTACGTCAACGAGTTCGCTGCCCAGGTGGACCGTGACCACCCTGACCGCTTCGGGTTCTTCGCCATGCTTCCGCTGCCCGACGTCGAGGGCTCGCCTTTGCGGAGGCAGGACACATCACCCTCGGCTCAGCCTTCCCGGATGCATCGGATTATGCCGTGGCCGCGATGGTCAGCCTCTACGAGTCGGTCGAGCTCAGCGTGGCGGTCCGCGACTCGATCGCCGCCTTGCTGGGGCCTCGGCTGGCCCAGCCTGCGGGGTCTCAGCGCGAGCCCCCGCAGGTGCCCGTGGCCGGGCCCGGGCCACCATCACCCGCCGGTGACGTCTCCACGCGCGCGAGCCGCCGTTCTGCGCGTCTTCGGCTACGAGTTCATGTATCCGATGGCGGTTTGGTTGCTCTGGTGCTTAGGGGCACTGGTGGCGTGTTCGTTGTTGATGACCTGGCCTCGTGGTTAACCGAACGGCTGGCCGAGGTGAGTTACCGGAAAGGTGTCCACACGTCTGCGCTCCGGTGACGGCAGGGCTATGCGTGATGGCCGCGCCGTTCAGCCGGCCCACGAGTAGTACGCGACGTATTTGATCTGCATCGTTGACGATGAGTTCGGCGGCGGGCCGGCGGTCCCATTGTCTTCTGTCTCGTTTTGCAGAACCCACCTCATCGGCACGTCGGCCACGTTGCCGGACGCCGAGCCGATCAGCTTGCCGTCGCAGTAGAACGACACGCCATGCGGGGACCATTCCAGGACGGTCGTGTGCCAGGTGCTATCGAAGCTGGCGTCGGCGGTGAACTGTGGCCGGCGGCTGGGGTAGTGGATGAACGCGTGGAACGGCAAGCCCCAGCCGCCCTCGGGGAAATCGATCTCGTGCGCGGTGCCGCCGGTCGGTGTTTTCATCGCCCACAGCAGGTCTGCGCTTTTATAGCCGAGCACGGGATGGGCGACGCGGAAGGTCACGACATACTTTCCGTACTTCTTGCCCAAGGCTGCTTTGGGCAGCAGCGCGGCCGAGTGGACGTTGCCGGTGCCGCGCCAGATCCGGATGTTCATCATGCCGCCCGCGATCCATACGGTCGTTGAGGGCGAGTAGTAGCCATGGACTTTCAGATGCCGCACGGTTGCGGTGTCTGGCCAGCCATCCCCGTAGGCCCACCATTGCCCTCGCAGCGCCTTCGGCAAGCCGCTGCAGATGTAGCCGGTGGAAATCTTGCAGCCGGAAAATGAGCCGAGCGGGGCATTCACCCGGAAATCGGTCGAGTAGACCAGCCGCCACGGTGAGGCAACCGCCGGGGTGGCGGCACGGCCAGCTGGAGCAGAATGGGATGCCGAAGTCTGGCCGGTCGGCTTGGCCGGAGCCTTCGCCGCCGGCTTGGCGGACGAATCCGCCACCGGCTTGCCCGCCGTGTGGGAGGGCGAGGACGGAAGGGCGATTGCCGCGGCCGCTGCGGCCACCGCTGCGGCTCCCGCCACGCCGATGATGGCCCGGCGGCGCAGCCCGCTGAACCAGTGGGCCCCCGTCTTCCGCCTAGCCGCCGCCTTCCGCCTAACCGGCGATTCCTGCTGCGCACCAGCGGCGATCGCCGCGTCGAGGGCGGCGCGCCCCCTGCGCAGTCCGCCCGGAGTGACGCCGGGAACTCTGCCACTGGACGAGACGAGGTCATCGACAATGTTCATGATGCCTGCTCCTTCGAGTAAAGGGTCGTCACGCGCGCGTCAGGGCCGCCGGTCCCCATCTCCTCAAGCGCGCTGAGCGCCCGCTTGCGCGCCCGGTGCAGCCGGGCCCTGGCCGCCCCCGGGCTGATGCCCAGAGCCGTCGCCGCCTCGGCCTGCGACAGGCCCTCCCACCCGACCAGGAGCAGCAGTTCGCGGTCGGAATCGGTCAGCACGGCGAGCGCCGCGCGGAGCCGCCCACGCTCGGCCCAGGCGTCGAGCCGGTCATCGACCGCGTCCCAGTCCATCCCGAAGTCACCTGTCACGCCCGGGGCCGGCTGCTGCCGGCGGAAGTGCCGGCGCAGCACGTTCAGCCCGATCCCGTACAGCCACGGCAGGGCGCTGCCACTGTCGTGGGCCACGACCCGCGAGGACGCGGACAGGGCGGCGATGAAGACCTCGGACAGCAGGTCTTCGGCTGCCAGTGGCCCGGCGCGCCTCGCCAGGTAGCGGAACACGACCGGAGCGTGCCGCTCATAAAGCACACCCATCAGTTCCGGCCGGCGCGGCAGGCCTGCAATGAGCTCCCCATCGGAGCGTGGATCGCCTGTCATGCCCCTCCTATGCCACAACCAGCGAACAGCGTTACAGAAATCCATGCGCCGCTTCGCGGCGCTCTGGTGGGGACGAGCCTGGGACCGCCCCGCGCGCCCGGGCATGGCCCAGTTCATGTCAGCCCCTGCCGCGGTAGATGCCGCGTGTCAGCCTGACGCCGGGAGCCGGTCAGGCGGCGCCACCTAAGCAGTGTCTCGCTGGAAGAACGCCGCATCGATAGTTAGCGACTTTTTACTCGGTTCATAGCCGCCACACAGTTAGGCAAGACAGGATCGGGCGACCAAGGAATGCCATCCTGCCGAGGGACGAGCACGACAGAAGGCGGCACCGAGGCGTTGGAGGTCAGCGCGGATGTTCTTCCTCACCTACCTGCGCCGGGAGCTGGGCCAGCGCAAGCGCCAGACAGTGCTGATCGCCCTGGGCTTCGCCCTCGGGGTCGGGCTGGTCATCACCGTGACCGGCGTCTCCTCCGGGGTGAATGCCGCCCAGGCCAAGGTCCTCCACGCGCTGTACGGCGTCGGCACCGATCTCATCGTGACCGAGCACAACCCGCCATTCTCCGGGATCCGCCCGCTTCCTGGCCTCCAGTGCGCGACGTCGAGCAAGCCGGCGACCGTCTCGGTGACGCGTCTGAACCTCCCCCCCGGTCAGTCGTGTTCGGCAAGCCTCGGCTACCCGCCGTTGGGGACAGAGACCACCAAGACGGTCGCCAAGGTCGCGAAGCTCCACGACGTGGCGGAGGCGGCCGGAGGGCTCACCCTCGACTACATCGCGAACCTCGCGACCCCTCTCACCGGCATCTCCGGCTCCAACCCAATCATCCTCGTGGACGGCGTCGATGTGCGCCGTCTCGGCCTGGGCACGCTCAGTTCGGGGGAGCTCACCTCGGGCAAAGAGTTCTCCGCCAGCCAGGCCCACGCGGACGTGGCCGTCGTGGACTCGAACTACGCGACCTCGAAGGGCCTCCGCGTCGGCTCGACCCTGACGATCATCGGACAGAAGTTCAGGGTGATCGGGCTCCTCAGGCAGTCGCAGGCCGCCAGCCCGCCCGACGTCTACATCCCCCTCGCCCGGGCCCAGGCGCTCTATGTCTCCGCGAACCCCGGGTTCCACCTCGCCGGCGGCCTGGTCAACACGATCTACGTGAGCACCTCCAGCGCCGCCAGCGTCGCCTCGGTCCAAAGCGAGATCAACAAGGCTCTGCCTTCGGCCAGCGTGTCCAGTCAGGCCGACCTGCCAAGCGACTTCACCGGCTCGCTGAAGAGCATCGCCCGCCTGGCCCACGACCTCGGCCGGTGGCTGGCCGTCCTGGTCCTGCTCGCCGCGTTCGCCGTGGCCATCCTGCTCACCTTGGCCGCCGTCGCCCGGCGGGTCCGCGAGCTCGGCACGCTTAAGGCGCTCGGCTGGCGCTCACGGCTCATCATCGCCCAGGTGCTGGGCGAGTCACTGGTCGTGGGGGCCGTGGGCGGTGTGCTCGGGACCGGCCTCGGCTACGGGGCTGCCGGCCTGATCACCGCCTTCGCGCCGAGCGTGTCCGAGACCAAGCCCGCGCCCATGCCAAGCAGCCCCAACGTCCATATCGTATACAAGGGTCTCTACGGGCACCCGACCCCATCGACGGTCCCGGTGCATCTCAGCGCGCCGGTCCCGGCGGAGATCATCGTCGTCGCCCTGGCCGTCGCCATCGCCGGAGGGCTGCTGGCCGGCCTGTTCGCCAGCTGGCGGATCGCCCGGCTGCGCCCGGCCGACGCGCTGGCCCGGGTCGCCTGAGAAGGCTCATCGGCCCCGGACGCTCCGCACTGTGCCAGCTTGACACAGTGACGCTGGTCACACGACGGGTAGCCTATGAAGTTGCCGCTGGAAGTCCGCCTACCTTGGGGGCCGGATGCGCAATTCGGCGGAACATCGCCGGGCCGTGTTGCGGCGTGCCCGCCGGGCTCTCGAGAAGGGCGTCGAGCTACCCGGTGACCTGTCCGAGACCATCCGGTATTCCTGGACCCGCAGCCGGCTGGCGGCCGCGCCGATGGACCGGATCTCCGTTCCCTACCTGGCTCCCGATGTCTCCGGCGAGAGGCTGCTGACCGCGGCCAGGCCGGTACTCGACCGCTTCGCCCAGCAGTTGGCCGGAACGCGCGTGAGCCTGGTGCTGGCCGACCCGGATGGCCGGGTCGCGGGTCGCTGGGCCGCGGACGCCGCGGCGCTGCGCAAGCTATCCCGGGTATCCATTGAGGAAGGCTACGTGCTGGCCGAGGATCTGGCCGGGACGAACGGCATCGGCACCGCCCTGGAGGAACTGGCGCCAGTTGTCATTTTCGGCGCAGAACACTACACCGAGCCGCTGCAGCACCTGGTTTGCGCCGGGGTGCCGATCCGCCATCCGCTTACCCGCCGGATCGAGGGTGTGCTCGACCTAGCCTGCCCGACCGGAGATGCCAACGGCCTGCTCATGCCCGCGACGCTCGACCTTTGTGCGCAGATCGAGCGTGAGCTGTCGATGCGGGCTCCTGAGCGCGAGCGTGTGGTATTCGACGCGTTCGTGGCCCGGAGCCGGCTCACCAATGCGGCGCTGATAGCCCTCAGCGAGCAGTACATGGTGACCAACGCGGCCGCAGCAGACTTGCTGGATCCCCAGGACGAAACCTGTCTGTGGCAGCAGGCAGTCGAATCGCTCGGACTCGGCCGACCGGTGACCCGGCCGCTGCAGCTGAGTGACGGATCGACGATTACGGCCCGGTGCACCCCGATCATGATCGGTGCACGTCCCGCAGGAGCGCTGATCGAGGCGGCGCTCACCCCCGAAGCGCATGGAGTGAGCAGGTGCCGGCACTCCGCGGCGCCGTCCGGTGGGACGCCAGAGCAGAGCCGAACCACCAGGCAGTTCGAGCGGGAACTCGCCGACATCGCCCACAGCGTCGTGATGCGGATCATGATCGACGGGGAACCCGGATCGGGCCGTATGTCCGCGGCCCGCCGGATCCACGAGCTGCGTTCCCCAGGCACCACGCTCGCCATTCACCCGGCTGGGCTGGCCCAGCTCCGGGGTGTTTCGGCGTGGCTCGCCGAACTCGCCCGATTGCTGGCCGACGTGAATGTGACCGTCGCCGTGACCAGCCTCGAACTCCTCGACGAGAGCGCCCGGCATGGCGTTGCGGGCCTGCTCGCCACCCAGGCGCCAGCCCGTCTGGTGCTGATGACCAGGGAAGCAGCGCCCGCTGGCAACGGCTATCTGCCGACCGACGAGATGAGTGACACGATCCTGCGGATCCCGCCGCTGCGGCAGCGGCGGCAGGATATCCCCGAACTGGCCCGCTCGGTCCTGCGGTCCGCGGGCATCACTGCGGTGATCAGCCGCCGGGCCATGATCGCACTGACCAGCTATGCCTGGCCGGGGAATGTTACCCAGCTACGCCGTGTCCTGCTGGCCGCTGCCCGGGCCTGCCGCGGGACCGAGATCCGGGTCGAGCACCTGGGCCCCGACGTCTGCGTGGCCGCGCATGGTCGACGGACCCTGACCCGGCTGGAATCGCTGGAACGCGACGCTATCGCTGATGCCATGCGGGAGTCCGGCGGAAACAAGATCCAAGCCGCCGCGGCCCTGGGCATGTCACGGTCGACGCTGTACCGCAGGCTACGGATGTACGGGCTCGAGCCGGGCCGGACCGTCTTGTGATGCGGCGTCGTCCGGCAGAATGACGACCAGCCGGCGTACACCCGCACGCTGGCGAACGACGGCCCAGATCCGCGGGGCCGAGCTGGGTCATCCGGCTGGCGGCCAGGTGAAGTCGGGCTCGCGGCGCTGCTTGGGGACCTGAATGAGCTCGAAGATGGTGCCGAAGTCCGCGAGCGTATCGAAGTAGGCGAACTCACCGTCGCCGGCCGCGCCGTAGCCGTGCCCGGACTGGATGAGCTCGTAACCGGCCGCTAGCATCTCCTGCTTGACCGGCGCCATGTCGCCCACCCGGATGCCGAGGTGCTGGATGCCGTACCCGTGCAGGTCGGTCCACTCGTGGTACAGCGACTGCTCGCCGTGAACCTCGATCAGCTCCACCTGCGGTCCGGAGCTGGTCAGCGCGATGTCGATGCTGTAGTCGGCCGGGCGGCTCCGGTAGGTGAAGTCCCGGACAGTCTCCGGGGTGAAGTGGTAGCCGATCCACGGGCCCAGGCCCAGCGCCGAGCTCCAGGTCTTGAGGCCCTGCTCCATGTCGGGGACGACGATGCCGATCTGGACGATCTGGCTGCGGGCCAGGAGCGGCAGCATCTAGTTGTCCCGCAGCTCGGCGCGGACGATTTCGGTTCCGGCCACGATCGCCTCGATCTTGCGCTTGGCCACGATGTGCTTGACGCCGGTCAGCGTGCAGTCGGTGTAGACCATGAGCCGCTCGGGCGGGACGACCTCGAGTACCCGCCTGATGCCGGCCGCCACCTGCTCGGGCGTCTCGGCCACCAGGCTCTTGCCGTTGATGACACCCACGCCGAAGTCCTTGTCGGCGGGGATCGTCGAGATGGCGTCGATGTCGCTCTGGTCAAAGCCGTGGCTGCACATCTCGTACTGGATCTGGTCGCAGTTGATGTCCCACAGCCAGGGGAACAGCTTGGCGCCGCGCAGCTCGGTGACTCCGGGCTGCCCCTCCTGCTGGCCGTAGCAGATATGGATCACCTTGTAGGCGTCGATGCCGTCGAGGGCGACGTTGATGGCCTCGACAACCCAGTCGACCGGGTCGAAGAACGTGAGAACCTCGGCAAACTGGATGATGTCTACCCCGCGGCTGACCATGTCGCGCAGTTCGGTGTTCAGCGCGCGGGCCAGATCCTTGGAGAGCGCGCCGATGTCGCCATAGTGGTGGTCGGTGATCAGCGCGGACATGGTTGCCGGGCCGACAGCAGCCTGGATCTTGACCGGCCTGTCCGTCTGCTCGGTCACGGCCTCGACGATCGGCTTGAAGATCGGCCGGCGCCATCCGATCGGCCCTGTCACCGTCGGCTTATACACCGGGATGTTGTCGAAGTGGCCGGCGCTGATGTTGTCGCCGTAGGGAACGAATCCCTCAAGCCGGTCGAGGTAGAAGTGGAAGATCTCACCCTGTTCGTAGTCGCTGTCGCTCTCGTAGTGCTGGCAGCCGTCCGTTACGACGTCGAGGCCGGCGTCAGTCATGTCCTTGATCGCCAGCGCCACCGCGTTGCGATACAGGGTGCGGCCGCGGAAGCTCGGGAACTCCGGCGCGTCCACCCCGGCGAGCGGGAAGACCTTGCCCTCCAGGAACTGCGCCCGCGGGTAGGAACCGACGATTGTGGTCGGCAGCAGGACTTCCTCACCACGAATGTGGACCATGGCGGCTCTCCTCAGGTCACGGTTCTTCGGTTTCGGCGCTGGCGCCTATCCGCATAGTGGTCGGCCAGCTCCGGATCAGTCGTGATCCGCGGGGATCAACTCCGGGTGACTATTCACCCGGCCGGACCTATCACCGTCGCCGCTGGAGGCGAAGGCTCAGATCGCTGACCCGTAGCCGGAGCCCTTGGAGTGATCATGGACGTCCATCGCGCTGGCCTGACCATGGCGCTGTGGCGGCAGCTGATCGACGACTCCGGGCGGGGCGAGCTCAGCGAGCCGGTCATGAACGTGGACGCCTCGCGCGGTTCGCACTTCGACGCGATCTTCCTCGGCGGGGGGAGCGCGGGCCGGTTCGGCGCCGCGGTCCTGCGCAGCCTCGGCGGCCGAGCCCTGGTGGTGGAACGATGGCCATTTCTCGGCGGCTCGTGCCCGCACCAGGCCTGCGTGCCGCACCATCTGTTTTCCGAGGCGGCCAGGGAACTCGACCAGGCGCAGGCGCTGGCCGGCCAGCTCTGGTACGGCAAGTTCGACCCGCAGGCCGCATCTGTGCTGGAGCTCGTCGAGCTGTTCCGGTCCCAGCGCTCCGGGCCGCACGCGCACATGAACTGGCAGAGCTCCGAACAGCTCGGCATCGAGTTCATCGTGAACACAGCGGCGACCGTGGCCGACGCACACACGGTGACCGCGGCCGGCCGGACGTTCACGGCCGGCGCCCTGGTCTTGTGCACCGGCTCGCGCGCGGCGCGGCCGGGCATCCCGGGGGAGGACCTGCCGGGGGTGTTCGACTACGCCTCGTTCATCGAGGACCTGGATTATGAGCCGGCCCGGATCGTGGTGATCGGGGGGTCGAAGGTCGCGGTCGAGTACGCCAGCTTCTACCGGGCCACCGGCACGCCGACGACCGTGGTCAGCCGGGGGCCGCTGCTGGCCACGGGCGGGCCGGGACGGATGGACGAGGATCTCCGCCGTTTCATCATCGACGGGATGCGGGACCGGGACGTCGAACTGTTCGAGGACAGCACGGTCACCGAGATCACCGGCCGGGATCGGGTGGAGGCTGTGCAGGTCACCACCCCGGGCGGGACGCGCCGTCTCGAGGCTGACTTCGTCCTGCTCGCCACCGGCGAGGAACCGAACGTGGAGGGCTTCGCCGCCACACTGCCGGTGGATCGCGGCGCCGACGGCTTCGTCACCGTCGACAGCCGGATGCGGACGTCCGTCCCGGACGTATATGCGGCCGGTGACCTGATAGGACCGCCGCTGGAGATGTTCAAGTCCCGCCGTAGCGGCACCACCGCGGCTCGGAACATCATGGGCGTGGAGGCTGAGTTCAGCTATGCCGATATCCCGGATTTCCTGCACACAACGTACGAGGTCACCTGGGCGGGCCTGGGCGAGAGCGAGGCCAGGCGGAAGTTCGGCCAGGTGGTGACCATCCAGGTCCCTCCGCCGGACCTCGCCCCCGGCCAGACCCCGCTGCCCATGGCCGAGGGATCGATGCTGTACGGCTTCACCCGGCCGGAGCGCACCGGCTTCCAGAAATGCGTCATCGACGCGCGGACCCGCCGGGTGGTTGGCATCCACCATGCGGGCTACGGGGCCAAGGACGCCTTCCAGTACCTGCACTACCTGATGCGCAGGCCGGGCGGACTCACCATCGACGAGCTCGGCGACATGAACGAGCTGTACATCAGCGCGGACTACTTCATCGGCTACGCCCGCCTGCGCTCTGGCCAGGCGGAGCTGACCGGCATGTAGCGGTCCGGCCCAGGCCGGATGGCCAAGATGGCCAGCACAGACGATCAACAGAAAGGAGCGGTCGTGGGTCGCTTTGACGGAAAGGTAGTACTGATCACCGGGGGTGCCCGGGGCCAGGGACGCTCGCACGCGCTGGCGTTCGCGAAGGAAGGCGCCGACATCGCGGTGACCGACATCGCCAAGCAGGTCGGGACCGTGCCCTACACGATGTCCAGCGAGGAGGACCTGGCCGGGACCGTGTCCCAGGTCGAGGCGCTGGACCGCAGGTGCCTGTCGTTCGTGGCCGACGCGGCCGATACGGCTGCGACCAACGCCGCGGTGGAAGGGACGATCAGCGAGTTCGGCACGATCGACATTCTGATCGCCAACCACGGCCTGCTGTCGCTGTCGCCGGTCGCCGACATGTCCGACGCCATGTGGGACGATGTCATCTCCGCCGACCTCACCGGCGTGTTCAAGTCGATCCGCGCTGTGATCCCGCACATGGTGGCGGCCAAGAGCGGCCGCATCATCGCCACCGCGTCGATGGCAGGCCGGACCGGGCTGCCAACCGTGGCCCACTACTGCGCCGCCAAGTGGGGGGTCATCGGCCTGATCAAGTCGGTGGCCCGGGAGGTGGCGGCCGAAGGCGTCACCGTCAACTGCATCTGCCCGACCAACCTCGACAGCGACATGATCCACAATGAGGCGTTCTACGCGCTCTTCGCGCCCGGCATCGACCACCCGACACGGGAGCAGGTAATCCCGGGATTCGCCTCGCTCAACGCGATCCCGGTCCCGTGGATCGAGGCGATCGACATCTCCAACGCGATGCTCTTCCTCGCCTCGCCCGAGGCGCGCTACATCACCGGCGAGGCACTGCATGTCAGCGCCGGGTGGAACGCATTCAACACGGCCTGAACGCGTTACGGCCGCTGCCCTGGCCGGGCACCACCCCGGCCGGGGTGGCGTGCTGTCATGCCGAGAACACGCGGACCAGGGCAGGTACCACGTCGCGGTGGCCGGCGATACGGTACAGGCGCCCGTGCCCCGCGGCGGCAAGTTCCTGGCCCAGGAGCAGGTCGTGCTCGCCGGTCACGTCGAGCAGGACGTCCAGGCGGGGCAGCGCAGCGGCGGCGGTGCGCGGGTCTGGGCCGGCGTTGTGAACCGCGTCGGTGAGCAGCAGCACCCGCCGGTCCGGATGGGTGACGGCGGCGAGTTCGCGCCCGGCCACCTCGAGCGGGAACGACACGTTGGTCAGCCCGCGGGCCGGTATGGCCAGCAGGTCATCGAGCAGGCTTAGCGGCTCGACCCGGGCGCCGAGGCGGAGCACCATGGCGGCGTCCGACCAGAACGCGAGCACGGCCAGCGAGTCGTCGCGGAGCACAGCGGCCAGCGCGCCAACGGTGGCGGCGGCGTTGCGGATTCGCTCCCCGCGCATCGAGCCGGAGACGTCCACCGCGAGCACTACGCAGCGCCGGGTTCTGGTCCGCTCCCGCACGATGATGTCGGTATCGTCTGGCACCGGCCGCTCGGCGAGCACCTCGATGGTGCGGTCCAGGTCGACGTCGTCCGACCCGCCGCGGTAAGGCAGGGACTGGAGCACGCCGGGCCCGCGCCGCAGGCCCACCCTGGCACGGGCCGGCCTGCGGATGGCCAGGTTCCGGGCGATCTGCCTGGCGATTTGGCGCGCCCCCAGATCGGGCGGAGCGGGCGGGCCTTCCGGCGCGGCCCGGACCAGCTCACCCCGCTCGCCGGTCTCGCCGGGTGCCGAGCCGCCACCCCGGGCCGGAACCTGGCCCGGACGGCCGCCACCCGACATCAGCACGGCGCCGTCCGGGCCGCGGCCGAGCTGGAGCAGGGCGGGTTCCTGGCCGAGCTGCTTGGGCTTGCGAGTGAGCGGCCGCCGGGCACGCTCCCCAGGGGGCACCGGACGCGCGGCCGGCCGGGTGAGCACCGAGTCAAGCGGGATTTGCAGTCAACCGGGCGCCGCGGCCGCCAGCAAAACCAGGTGCTCTTCCCAGATCGCGCGCAGGATCTGCTCCGGGGTGGCCTGCGCGGCGTCGTCGAGATGGATGCGCCCGGACAGGGCGACGATCATGGCGTCGAGCAACACCGCGCCGTAGCCCTCGTCTTGGCTTGCGCTCACCCCGCGCAGCCGAGTCAGGCCGGACGCGACCAGCACGCAGTCGATGGCGCCGCGCACGCTGCTGCCCTGCCGCACGTCGGGGTGGACCCGGGTGGCACGCGTGACCGCAACCGCGTCCGCGATCAGCCGGTCCCGCAACCCGGGCTCGAGGGCTGCCGTCCGCAGCTCAGTGCGCAGGCCGGTGATGGCCTCCTCGGATGCGGCGTCCTGGTACCCAACAGCCAGGCGGCACATCCGGTCGTGCACGCTGGTTGACAGCCGTGTGGTGCCGACGTCGTCGAGCGGGTTCATCGAGGCGATAACCCGAAACGAGGGCCGGGCCGTGACCATGCCCGCCCTCGGCACGGCGATCTTCCGGTCGGCCATCGCGGTCAGCAGCGTGTTCAGTGTGTCTTCGGGCGCGCGGTTGAACTCCTCGATGTACAAGAACCCGCCCGCCTGCATCGCCTCGACCAGAGGCCCGGGCACGAAGTTGGCCGTGCTGTAGTCCTCCTGCAGCACCCGGGCGGGGTTGTGATGGCCCACCAGTTTGGCCGGCGTCAGGTCGGCGTTGCCTTCGACGAACACCAGCGGGATCGACCACTGTTCGGTGATCGCCTTGAGCATCGTCGTCTTGCTGGTTCCCGGTGGGCCCTCAAGCACGATGTCACGTCCCGCATCCACTGCGGCCAGGACAAGTTCCAGTTCGTACCTGCGGCCGACAAGCTCCCCGGCGATCCGGTCCATGGCGGCGGCCAGCGTTGGCTCAGGGTTGACCGGCCCGGCGTTCATCAGCACCTCCACGATCCGGGCGCGATCCGGCGTCCCGCCCGCGCTCATCTTCGCCGCCCGGCCGCACTCCGGAGTGGGTCAGTCTGAGCCAGTCAGGCCGGCCGACGCGGCGGACGCATCAGTGGGCCGGTTTCGCCCTCGGGGGACGTATCCCGCTGAGCCAGGCCGCCTTAACCTGCCCGCAGCCAAACGATTCCGTCTGGAGGGATACGCGATGGGCAAGCTCGACGGGAAGGTCGCCCTGATCACCGGAGGGGCCCGGGGCCAGGGCCGGTCACACGCGGTCACGTTCGCCCGCGAGGGCGCCGACATCGCGGTCTGCGACCTGGTGTCGCAGATTCAGACCGTGCCCTACGCCATGTCGGTCCCCGACGACCTGGCCGAGACGGTGAAGCTAGTCGAGGAGCAGGACCGTCGCTGCCTCGCGCTGCAAGCCGACGTGCGCGACACCGCGCAGGTCACGTCCGTGGTGGAACGCACCATCGCCGAGTTCGGCCAGATCGACATCCTCGTCGCCAACGCTGGCATCGTGGCCCCGGTGCCGCTGGTCGAGATCACCGACGAGGCCTGGTCGGACATGGTGGAGACGGATCTCACCGGAGTGTTCAAGTCAATCCGCGCCGTCGCACCGCACATGATCGGGCGCCGCTCGGGCCGGATCATCGCCACCTCGTCGATGGTGGGCAAGACCGGCGTGCCGAAGCTGTCACACTACGTCGCCGCCAAGTGGGGCGTCATCGGCCTGGTCAAGTCGGCGGCGCTGGAGTTCGGCGAGTACGGCATCACCGTCAACGCCGTCTGCCCGACCAACGTAGACACCCCGATGATCCAGAACCCGGCCATGTACTCGCTGTTCGCCCCGGATGTGCAGAACCCTACGCGGGACGATGTGGTGCCGGGCTTTACCTCGATCAACGCCCTGCCGGTGCCCTGGGTCCAGGCGCAGGACATTTCCGAGGGCATGCTCTACCTGGCCGCCGAGTCCGGCCGGTACATCACCGGCGAGACGCTGACCATCGCGGCCGGCTGGAACGCGAACAACGCGGCCTGAGCAGCCCGTGTCTGAGCCGGCCGGGTCCACGCCGGGCAGTGTCAGCCTGGGCTTGTGGCCGACCCCGCTGCAGGCCGGAGACGTCGCTGCCGGAATCTACGTCAAGCGCGAGGACCTGTGCGGTTTCGCCTTCGGCGGCAGTAAGGTACGGGCGCTCGAGCCGCTGCTCGGCGAGGCCTGCGGCCAGGGCGCCCGGAGCATCGTCACCGGCGGGCGGCGCGACTCCAACTGGGTCGCCCTGACCGCTGCGGCGGCTGCCCGGCTGGGCCTGGGCTGCCACTGCGTGCTCGACCCGGGCCTGGAGGCGACGCTCGCGATGGCACTGGCCCGGCGGGCTGGCGCGACGCTGCACACGGCGCCGCGGCCGGGCAGGGAAGCGGTCAACGCGATGATCTCCGGCATTGCGCGCGAGCTCGGCCCGTCGGCGTACGCCGTGCCGCGGGCCGGGGCGACGGCAGCTGGCGTAGCCGGCTACCGGGCGCTGGCACGCGAACTGCTCGAGCAGATGCCGTCCGCCTCGTTCGATGTGGTCGTCGCGGTCGGCAGCGGCGGAGCGTGCGCCGGCCTGCTGCTCGGATTCGAGGAGGCGGCGGGCACGACCGCGGATGGCGACGGCATCCGGGTGGTGGGCGTGCCGGCCGGAAAGCTCCCTCGCGAGGCGGCCCAGGCCGTGCGCAGGCTGGTGCGGCTGGTGGCGGACCGGCAGCTGAGCCAGGCTGACCCAGATGCCGCCCTGCGCAGGCTGCACGTCCTCGGGCAGGCCGGCGCGCGCAGCCCCGTGGCCGAGCGCATCGCGGCGAGCTGCGGCGTCCTGCTCGACCCGGTGTTCGCCGGGCCAGCCTGGCACACCGCCTGCGCCAAACTGCCCGACCCAGGACGGCGCGTGGTCTTGGTGGCGTCGGGCGGGCTGTTGGCCTACTTCGACGATCTGGCGGCGACGCGATGACGGGCCCCCGGGACTACCTCGGTCTGGGCAGCCGACTCGACTCAGGGCCGAGTGAGCTGTTGGTGCAGACCGGGTTCAGCACGGAGACAGCCCAGGCCCGTTACCTCCATTACTGGCTCGGCGTCGCCGACCTCGCCCACGTCCTGGCGCTGCGCGACGCGGGTGCCGTGCCGGAGGTGGCCAGCCGGCGGCTGCTGGGTGCCCTGCTCGGGCTGCTCGGGCAGGAGGCCGAGCAGGCCGGCTACGACCCGCGGCACGGGGACGCCTACAACAGCCGGGAACACCTGCTGCGCGATCAGCTCGGGGACGACGTCGGCTGGCTCTCGCTTGGCCGGACCCGCCGCGAGGCCGGCCGGGTGAGTTACTGCCTGGCGGCCCGGGCCGGGCTGCTCGGCCTGCACGCCGCCGTTGGCGGGTTCTGCGACACCGCCCGGCGGCTGGCCCTGGCCCACGCGGAATCCTGGTGGGCTGACCTCACCTACTGGCAGCCTGCACAGGTCTCGTCGTTGGGCCACTACCTGCTGTCCTTCGGTCACGAGGCCCGCCGGCATTTGGACCGGATCCGGCAAGCCTGGGCGCGGTGCGCCCTGGTTCCGGTGGCAGCTGGCGGCGTGGCCGGCACGACCGTACAGATATCCCGCGAGGTGACGCTGCGCCGCCTTGGCCTCGAGGGGCCCGCTACCACGTCTCGGGACGCGATGTGGTCGGTGGACGGGCTGATCGACATCATGCATGCGGCCCGGCAGGCGGTGCTGACCGTGAGCCGACTCGCCGAGGATTTTCTGCTGTTCGCGAGCGCGCCGTTCGGTTACGTCCGGCTGCACGACTCACACTGCCGGGCGTCGGTCTACCTGCCGCAGAAGCGCAACCCCTACGCACTGACGGTCATCCGGGGCGGGTACGCGGTCGTCACCGGCCGTTCTGACGGGGTGGCAGCGGCCATGGGCACCGGTTCGGCGCAGACCGACAACTGGATCTACAGCTACGGAGAGACGCTCGATACCCTCGGCCTCGCGCGGCAACTGGTGCAGCTCATGGCCGAGGTTCTCGAGAGGGCCAGGTTCGACACCGCCCGCATGGCCGCCCTAGCCCTGGACGGCTTCACCGAAGCGGCCGACCTGGCCGAACGCCTGGTCAGCGAGGAGCATATCGACTACCGGACGGCCCACTCCCGGGTCGCCCGGCTGGCCGCGGAGGCCGAGCGGCGAGGCGGCACCCGGCTGGCCGACGGTACCGACCCGCGCACGCTCGTTCTGGCTCGCACCGCGGACGGCAGCGCCGCGCCCGCGGCCGTCCGTGTCTCCGCGCGCCGCCTGCGGATCCTGCTGGCCCGGCAGCGCGCCTGGCGGCGGGACGCCCAGGCCCGGGCGGACGCGGCCATCGGCGACCTGATCGGACAGGCCAGAACCGCGGCTCAGCCCGCGCCATACACCGCACCGACACCGGAGGTTCTCTCATGACCGTACTGCGGACGCCCGACGACCGTTTCGACGGCCTTCCCGAGTTCGGCTTCGAGCCGCACTACGTCACCGTCCACGACCCTGCCCTGGGCGAGCTGCGGATGCACTACGTCGCCGAAGGCGAACCCGGCGGCACCACGGTGCTGATCCTGCACGGCGAGCCGGCCTGGTCGTTCATGTTCCGGCGGACGATCCCGGTCCTGACTGCGGCCGGGCTGCGGGTCGTCGTCCCCGACCTGATCGGCTTCGGCCGGTCCGACAAGCCGAGCCGGCAGGAGGACTACAGCTATGAGTCGCACCTCCGGTGGCTCACCGAGTTTGCCGGCACGCTCGGGCTGAGGGACGCCGTCCTGCTCGGGCACGACTGGGGCGGCCTGCTCGGGCTGCGGCTGGTGACCGGGCAGCCCGGGCTAGCCCGGGCCTATGTGGCCTGCAATCATGGCTACCCCACCGGGGACATGCCCCCGAATGACGCACTGCGGCAGTGGCAGGAATTCGCAGCCAGCACGCCTGAGTTCGACGTCTCGGCGATCGTCGCGCGGGCCTGCACGACCCCCCTGCCGGCCGAGGTACTGCGCGGCTACGACGCCCCCTATCCGGCCGAGGAGTACAAGGCCGGCGCGCGGGTGTTTCCCGCGCTGATCCCCGCCCGCCCGGATGACCCGTCCGCAGCGGCGGTGCGGGAGTCGCGGGCCGTGCTGGCCGTGTCGCCGATGCCGTTCCTCACTGTCTACGGCGAGCAGGACCCAATCGGAGGCGCGGCCGATGCCATGTTCCACTCGCTCGCGCCCGGGGCGTCCGGGCAACCGCACGTCCGGCTGGCCAACGCCGGGCACAACATGCCCGAGGACGCTGGGGAGACCCTGGGCGCGGTCGTGGCCGACTTCGTCAAGTCCGTTGCCTGACCGCGCGGGCCCAGGCCAGCGCCAGCGCGGCCGCGCTGGTCACCGCGGTCCCCGGGTCCTGCAGCCGCCCCAGGTCACCCGCGTCTGGAGCAGCGGCCGACAGAGCGTCGCAGAGGTGGCCGACCTGCCCGGCCTCGGTGGCTCTGGCGGCCCGGCGGACCGCGGCATAGGCGGCGGGCAGCCCCAGCGAAGGCTCCAGCAGCCGGACGGCCTGCTCGCTCAGGGCTATGCCGCCCCGGTCACCTGCGTTGGCCCGCATCCGGCCGACGTGGACCTCCAGACCGTCCAGCAGCTCGACGGCCAGGGCCGACGCACGGGTAACAGCGCAGCACAGGTCCGGCAGAGCCACCCATTCAGCCTTCCAGGCCCGCCCGTCCCGCTCGTGCTCGGTGACCACGCCTTCCAGCAGCACGGTGGCGTGCGAGCGGAGCAGCCGGCCGAGCGTCACAAGCTGCTCGCTGCGTTCCGGGTTCCGCTTCTGCGGCATGGTGACGCTGCCGATCTGCGCGCCGGCGGCGGACTCGCCGAGCTCGCCGATCTCTGGGCGCTGGAGCTGGTAGATCTCGTTGCCGATCTTGGCCAGGCTGGCGCCGAGCAGGGCCGCGACGAGGCCGAACTCGGCCACGCAGTCGCGAGCTGACGCCCATGGCAACACCGGGACCGTCAGGCCGATTCGGCGGGCGAACGAGCTCAGCAGGGCCGGGGCATCGCTTCCCCAGTAGGCCAGCGACCCCACCGAGCCACCCAGCTGCGCCGTTTCCCAGCGCGGCCGGCCCTGCTGAAGCCGCTGCAGACCGCGGGCCAGTTCCTCGCCCCACTGGGCCAGCTTGAAGCCGAAGGTCACCGGGGCGCCCGGCTGGCCGTGGGTGCGGCCGAGCATGACGGCATCGCTGTGCACCTCCGCTCCCTCACGCAAGATCTCGAGCAGCCGGGTCAGGTCCGCCTCGAGGCGCTGGGCGGTCAGCCTGATGCTCAGGGCGGTCCAGGTATCGGTGATGTCCTGCACGGTGGTGGCCAGCCCGACGTACCGGGCGTCCTCCTCGCCGACCCGGTCACGGACCGCCTCCAGCAGCCCAGCGGTCGAGTGCCCGGTCGCGTGGCTCAGCTCGGCGACCGCCGCGAGGTCCAGCCCGCCGCGCGCGCAGGCCTGCTCGATGCGGTCCGCGGCCGGCCGCGGGATCGCCCCGATGTCCGCTTGGGCCTGCGCGATCGCGGCCAGGATCTCCAGCCAGCAGGCGATCCGGCGGGACTCGGTGAACCATGACCGGACCGGCTCCACGGCCCAGTTCGGACCGTAGACCAGGGAATCACGCAGGTGCGAGGCGTCAGCCACCGCCGTCCTCCTGGCTGCTGACGACGTGCGCCAGCGCCATCCGCACCTCGTCGAGTTTGGCCCCCCACGGCACCACGGCCACGGCACCCGCTGTCCTGATCCCGCGCTCGATCAGGCAGCATTTAGTCAGGCGGCGGATGCCCCGGGGGAACGCAGTGCCGGACAGCTCCGGGCAGAAACTCACCGACTCGGGCTTGTGCCCATAGAGCTGCTCGAAGATCTGCTCGGAGCGCTGGCAGCCGACCAGCGTCCAGTCCGGACGGTAGGCGGGCCCGCGGTCCAGGAACTCCAGGTCCGAGCGCCCGGTCGCCGTCCCGCCTGCGCCCTGGCACGGGAGCAGGCAACGCCTGGCCGGTGCGGATCGCGTCAGCTGTGGGATGGAGATGAGCCGTTCCACGAGCCGGACCGGCGGCAGGTCCTCGTCGAAGGCGAGGGCCTGCCGGGCCATGTCGGCCAGCTTGGCCGGATGCGGCGGGACCACCTCGTCCACGAGCACCGTTACCGGCTGTGGCTGCCAGATGAAGTTGACGTGCCGGTACCGTCCAGTGACCGCGTACACCAGCGTGCCGGGCCGGCGGTGCCGCCCGGCCACCTCCGCCAGCGCGGTCGCGTTCCCGACGTCGGTCTCCGGGCTGTCGAGCATGACCAGCTCGTCCGGTCCGGCCAGGACGCCTGCCTCCCGGACCAGGCCGAACAAGTCGGCACCGGCGCGCGGGGCGACGTGGATCAGCGCGCCCCGGTTGCCGTTGCGGGCCAGGATGAACTCGGTGCGGCGGTAGACCCTGCGCCCGGTGATCCAGCTCATCAGCGCGCGCTCGGTCAGCGCGAAGCCGACCTCCTGGACCGACAGGCCTCGGTAGGGCCGGGACATCAGGTTGGGCGCCGCGACCGTGATCATCGCTCGGCCGCGTTCAGGTAGCAGGGAGTGAACGTGTCCGCACGCAGCCCGAGCCGGAGGGTCTCGACCGCGATGGCGTCTTCGACACGGATGTTGCCCAGGTTGGCGGCGGGACCGATCCGGCGGATCAGCCAGGCCTGCTGGTCCTTCCGGGGTGCCTCGAAGATGACCTGGTCGGGCCCGATGCGGTCGAGGATGGCATCAAGCAGCGCGTTGCGTATCGACCCGTCCGGGTGGTACAGGCCCGCTGTCCCCGACTCGCGCCCCTCGGCGATCACCCAGGCCGCCCCGGCCGCCAGGTCCGAGACCATCTCCCGGGTCCAGGCACCGGGATCGGCGACCGCGCGCTCGTCCTTGCTGCCCGTCTCGGCCAGGACGATGAACTGCCCGGCCAGGCTGGCGATTATGTCGCTCTTGTGCTCCACGTCGAGCAGGCCGAGCCCGTTGGACACCTCGACCGCGCCGATGCCGTTCCCCTCAGCCCACGCGAGGAACTCCGGGAGCTTGTGCTGGTGGGCGGCGATTTCCAGCAGCGTGCCGCCCGCCGAAAGGATAACCCCGCTCTGCCGGCACAACTCGGCACGCCGGCCGAGCAGCGGATCTATGTATCCCAGGCCCCAGCCCAGCTTCACGATGTCGAGGAACGGCCCGGCGCTAGCCAGGTGGGCGCCCAGCAGGTCCGGCGGCATGGCCGAGTCGAGAGCATGAGTGATGCCAATGCGGCGTGGCTTGCCCTCGCGGGGCGGGGTGGCCAGGAAGTCGGCGGCAGGCTGGTTCACCGGGCCGGCCGCCTCCTGAGCTGCCGCGCGGCCAGGCACAAGCGGACCGCCAACTCCAGGTCGAACCGGCAGCTCTGGTCCTCTAGCCGGGGCCCGAGCAGCTCACGGATTACCCTGATCCGGTACTTCACCGTCGAGGGGTGCAGGTGCAGCAGCATGCCGGCTTCGCGTGGGCTGCCGCTGGTCTGCAGGTATGCGTGCAGCGTTTCGATGAGCTGGCCGCCGAACCGCTGATCATCGATAAGGTCGCCGAGAACGCGCTCGACGAACGGAACGAGCTCACGGCCCGGGGTCGCTCCGAGTACCTCGGCGAGCGGCCCCAGGTCGTCGAGCACGGCCACGGTGGGCAGGTCGAAGTACTGGGAGCCGCCCTGCTGGAGCTTCGCGATTTCCCGCGCCAGCCGGTACTGAAGCCGGAAGTCCTCGATATCTGACACCAGCGCCCCGACCGCCGCCGCGAGCGGGCAGCAGGCCTTGGCGGCACCGAGCACCGTGGTCCAGGACTTGCGCTGCCCGGCTAGCGGGCCGCCGGTGTCGGGATAGACCCCCAGCAGCCAGCCGTCCGAGAGGACCAGGCACAGGTCGGCCAGCTCCGGCGTCCGCGCCGCGGCCCTGATAATCAGGTCCCGCAGCTGGGCCCCTGCGTGCCCGGCGATCGGGCGCGGAGCGCCGATCACCACCAGCCGGCGCGGGGTTTCCCGGGGTACGCCGATATCGCGCCGGAACAGCCGCTCGGCCTCGCGGCCCGCAAGGCAGCCGAGGATGACCAGCTGGTTCTCCAGGGTCTCGCGCTGCCGTTCGGAGTGGATCGCCTTGACCAGGGCGAGTCCAAGACCACCGAGCAGCTCGTGGGTGAATTCCGCGGCCGACCGGCCGCACGTGAGCCGGATCGCTCCATGCAGGCCCATATCGTCGCGCAGGGCGATGTCCCAGGCTGGTCCGCTCGGCTGGGCGGCCCTCGGCCCGGGCCCGGCGCTCGAGGCGAGGATCGTGCCGTCGTGGTCGACTACCGCCACGGACGCCCAGGTGAGAGCGGCTGCGGCGACCGCAAACGATACGGCGTCAGCGTTTGCCACAGCCCGGATCAGCCAAGTGATCGGCGGGGTATCAGTGCCCGGGCCGACGGGCTCTTGGCCGCGCAGTTCCCTCGGCAGGCCGGCCACAGGTGTGTCGCCCAGAGATCGGACCCCCGCCGCCAAATCGTCCGGCACGATCAGGCGCCAATCACCGGGCTGCGAGCTACCGGGCGGGATCTCACGGGCCCAACGCCCTGCTTGCGGGGTCGCCTCAGCGGATACACCAATGGACACGTGCGTTCTCGCCTCCAACCGGCCAGAGTCGGATGCCAAAGGCCCGTCACCCGACACGCTAGGTCAGTGAGGCATGAGGCAACCGTCCGTGGATGACACATATCGGTGACACGGCCTGGCGCGGAGACCGGGGAAGCCGCTGGCTCACTGCACGCCGCCTTCTCCGGTTGCCCAGGCCACCAGCGGGGCGGCCCCATGAACCAGGGGTGTTAGCCTGCAGGCGTGGGGACGCCCAGGGCGGCCCGTCGGCCAGAAGATGGGACCACGGTGCAGCGGACGACCCGTGCCCAGGTGCTGGCATTCCGACTGCGGCGGCACAATCTGGCGCAGCGCCTGGGCGAGGCCCGGCTCGCGGAGGCCGTGGCGGCTTGCAGCATTCGTAACACCCCGCCGGGTTCGGCGCAGGCTGCCCTGGCGGCCCGGGTCGACGGCGTCTCGGAGGACGGAACGTCCGCCGCGCTGGCGGGCAAGACCCTGGTCGAGGTGCTCGGCCCGCGCATGATCCCCGCTTTCGTTCGCCCCGACGACGTGGCCGTTTTCACCGTCGGTGGCGTCAGCACGGACGAGGCGTCGCTGCGGGTCACGATGGGCGAGAAGGTGAGCAGGCGGCTGGCCGCGGATGGCATCGGACTTGGCGATGCGCTCACTCAGGTCATCGACGCGACCAGGGCAGAGCTGAAGGGAGGCGCCCGAGCACGTGGCGACCTGAGCCTGGCGCTGACCGCTCGCCTGCCCGAAGCCATGTCGTTGTGGTGCAAGCGCTGCGGCTCGCGGCACATACACGAGACCCTGTTCCGGCTCCCCGGTGCCGTCGGCGTCTACTGTGTCGCGCCGCGTTCCGGCCGGGAGGTCTCCTACGTCTTAGTTGGGGAGTGGCTGGATGCCCATGTCCCCAGCGCCGGCTCGCCTGGCGCGCTCGGCGCGGGTACCGAGCTGGTCCGCCGTTTCCTGCGCTGTCACGGTCCGGCGACACCTGGCGACTTTGCTGACTGGGCGCGGACCGGCTGGCCGGATGCCCGGCGGCGTTTCGCGGATCTTGGCGACGATCTTGAGGACGTGAGCTGGGACGGTCTGGTTGGCTCGGTTCTGCGCGAGGACGTCGACGAGCTACGCCGGGCTGAATTGCCGTCTTGTGTCCGGCTGCTCCCGCCCAATGATCCCTACCTGCTCACCCGCGACCGGGCGACCCTCGTGCCCGAACTGGCCCAGCACAAGGTAATCTGGCCGGCCGCCGGCACCCCCGGCACGATTGTCGCGGCTGGCGAGATCGTCGCCACTTGGCGTGCGCAGAAGTCCGGCGCAGCGTTGCGCGTGCAAGTCAGTGCGCGTAGCCGGCTGCCGGCGGAGGCTGTCCCGCTGGTCGAGACCGAGGCGCAACGGCTCGCGCAACTGCGTGGCTGCCGCTCGGCCGTGGTGAGGTTCGGTTAGGCCGTACGCTGAGTGTCCTCCTGCCTGACCCTTATGCGGCCGCGTCGGCGCGGTCATTGGCGGTCAGCCGCATCCCCAGTTCGCTTACTGTCGCGCAGGCGGCGAGAAGGGCGCCCAGCTTCCCCGGCGGGTACATGTGTGCGGCGTCACCCGGGCGGTACATGCGGTCCGCGTGGAGACAGGATTCGATCAGCAGCCCGTCCGCCCCGAACGCACACGCCGCGAGCGCGGCCGGCGCGACCGCTGCCGAGTGGCCCGTACTGTGGCTGGGGTCATAGACGACCGGCAGGTCGGTGTGCTTACGTATCACCTGAATGGCGCAGACATCAGGTGCATACGCCGCCGATTCATCGAGTCCGACCACGCCTCGGGCGCAAAGCACGATGCGTGTGTTGCCACGGGTCACGATGTACTCCGCGGCCCGCAGCCACTCGGCGATGGACGCGCACGGGCCCCGCATCAGCAGGACCGGCTGTCCGGCGATACCCAGTTCCCCAAGTAGTGCGTGGTTACTCATATTGCGGGCGTCGACGTGCAGGCAAGAAGCTACTTCGGCGACCGCAGCGACGTCACGCGGGTCGGTAACCTCTGTGACGACCGGCAATCCGGTGGCCTCCCGGATATAGGCCAGGTCGGCGAGGGCCGCTCGCCCCTTGCCCTGGAAGTAATATGGGCTGCTGCGGGTCTTGAACAGGCTTACCCGCAAGGCGTTAGCACCACCCACGCGAAGCCTGAGACCAGTTTGCACGGTGTCGTCCACCGACTCAAGCGCGCATGGTCCCGCGGCACACCACAGCCCTCGGCCCTGGCCAATCTCCGTATCGCCGATGGCCACCTGTGCTGGGGCGATGCTACTTTCCCTGGCTACCAGGAAATATCCTGACGCGGCCGTATGGTGCACGGCGACTATGCCGCGATCGACCCCAGGGACAAGCGGTGGCACCAGCGACTCGTCCCCGCTTACCACGAGAAATTTACGGCCGTGCAGGCTGAGGGGCCATACCGTGATACCCGGATGAAAGGCCAGCCTGCCCAGAAGACTATCGGTAACTGCTTTTGGAATTTCTCTCTCGAGCTCGATGAGCATCGTAAGTCAATCTCTTAGGGGTGCCCCGTTCTAAGCCAACATGATAGATCCAAGGCCGGGAATCGAGAACAGCTGCACCTTTGCTGCTGGCGCCCGGTTTCGGACCTGGTGTCGGTTTCGGTCGCTAGCGCGGTGCATGGTGGTGCCCGGGTTGGCCCGGCCGGGCTCGAGATCCGGCGGGTGCGCCGGGCGGAGCGGCGCATGTTGAAGCCCTTCCCGAGGTGGACAATCTTCGCCTTGCTCTCGTAAAATGGCGCGCCCCTCGGGCGCGAGCCACTCGGGAAGCTGCACCCTTGACATGTCCGGTCTGCTGTGTTTATTGCGAGATTACCCCACAGTTCGCAGTTGTGCGGTTCAGTTCCCCAACGTATGCTGGATTTTGTTGTCTTCGCCGTTGCGCTCACGGCGCAGATAAATATGTTGACGCGGTCCCTCACATGGTTTACGGTGCGCTTTTTTGCTTTTGCAGTCGGCCTGGGCATCCGCCTGCATTAGCGCAGCGTGTTGACCATTCCGCAAGTAAGCGGAGCGCCGGGGAAAATGCGAGGGACGG
>Ga0335075_10002469_pt1 | contig 29758 bp, 33 predicted proteins | sample Lox_Sample_24_FD_206723 | JGI IMG/M metagenome (GOLD analysis project Ga0335075, IMG submission 206723) | Soil microbial communities from Loxahatchee National Wildlife Refuge, Florida, United States - Lox_Sample_2.4 | ecosystem: Environmental > Terrestrial > Soil > Wetlands | place: USA...
ATGATCACATGGATGCCCGCGGCGCGTGCCATCTGCGCCAGCCGCTGCACCGCGCCTTCGATATCCTTGCCGGCGACCATCATCAGGTCGGCCATCTCGTCGATGATCACGACGATGTATGGCATCGGTTCGAGATCGAGCTCCTCCGTCTCGTAGATCGCCTCGCCGGTCTGGCGGTCGAAGCCCGTCTGCACGGTGCGCGAAATGCGCTCGCCCTTTTTCTCCGCCTGCTCGACGCGCTGGTTGAAACCGTCGATGTTGCGCACGCCGACCTTCGACATCTTGCGATAGCGGTCCTCCATCTCGCGGACGGTCCACTTGAGCGCAACGACCGCCTTCTTCGGATCGGTGACGACAGGCGTCAGCAGATGCGGGATGCCGTCATAGACGGACAGTTCGAGCATCTTCGGATCGATCATGATCAGCCGGCACTCGTCCGGCGACAGCCGGTAGAGCAGTGACAGGATCATCGTGTTGATGGCGACCGACTTGCCCGAGCCGGTGGTGCCGGCGACGAGAAGATGCGGGAACTTGGCGATGTCGACTGTGACGGCTTCGCCGTTGATCGTCTTGCCGAGCGCCAGCGCCAGGCGCGCCTTGGTGCTTTCGAAGTCGCGCGAAGCGAGCAGTTCACGCAGATATACGGTTTCGCGCCTGAGATTCGGCAGTTCGATGCCGATCGCGTTGCGGCCCGGCACGACGGCGACGCGGCAGGCGATCGCGCTCATCGAGCGGGCGATGTCGTCGGCAAGACCGATGACGCGCGAGGATTTGATGCCGGGCGCCGGCTCCAGCTCGTAAAGCGTCACGACCGGACCGGGGCGAACATGGATGATCTCGCCCTTGACGCCGAAATCCTCGAGCACGCCCTCGAGCAGCCGCGCGTTCTGCTCAAGCGCCTCCTGCGACAGCGTGTTGTCGCGGACGACGCCCTTCGGCTCGGCGAGGAAATGCAGCGACGGCAATTCGAATTCGCTCGATCCGATCAGCGACTTCTGCGCCTCGCGCTTGACGCGCGTGCCCTGCGCCGGCCGGTCGGCGGGCGCCTCGATACGCGCGCTGGACGGTGCGCGGGAATTCTCGGCGCGCGGCGTACCCGCATCGAAATCGTCGAGCAGACCCATGTCCTCTTCGGACATTTCTTCGTCCTCGAACGCCGGTTCCGGTTTGAGGACCGGGCGACGCGGTTGCGAGAAGTCGGGGTCGATCCTGTCGACGGCGCGCAACACGGCCCGTCGTTCGCCGGGCTCGATGCGCTCGCTTCGATCGCGCAGCGGACCGAAATCACCGGCGCGTGCGCGCCGGTTGGCCATCGCGCGCCGGATGAAGGCTCGCGTCGACAGCCACCAATGCGTGACCGCGCCGAGCGCCAGCCACGGACTGCTGTCGTCATCATCCTCATCGTCGGCGTCGTCTTCTTCAGCTGCAGCCGGCGTTCTTGCTCTCTTGCCTTGCGGTTCAAGCAGCGGCGTGCGGCGCGCAACCAGCGCCGAGCCGAAGATGAAGAGCCAGAGCGCGGCCGGCGCCAGTGCGATCGCGACGAAGGTGGCAATAAACCCGGTCGGATAGCCCCCGGTAAACAGCCCCGGGATGTGCAGCACCATGTCGCCGAACACGCCACCAAGCCCCGTCGGCAGCGGCCAGGTTTCGGGCGCCGAGAAGCAGCCGGCGATGGCCGCCGCGATCAGTGAGAAGGCAGCCCAGGCGCCGGCCCGTATCCAGATGCGGTCAATGCCCCGCGCTGCAATCAGCAGAAGGCCCCAGACGACCGCCGGAACCAGTGCGGCGACGGAGGCAAGGCCGAAGAACTGCATGGCGAGATCGGAGAAAACCGCACCCGCATACCCCATCGCGTTGGAGACGGACGCATCGGTCGCATGGCTGAAGCTCGGATCCGCGACGTTCCATGTGCCCAGGCTGGCCAGTGCGAACGCCACGAAGGCGAGCACGGCAAGGCCGATCGCACGCGATGCCTGCCGCCTCAGAAAGGCGTGAAAGCCGCGACTTTCGTCGTCGGCCAGCGCAATCGATGCGGAAGGTGCAGAACGCATGCCAAAGCCCCGTAAGCCGTCCGGCCGCCGCTTCCTTCAAGCAGCAGGCGGATTCGTTCCGAAGCCTATTTCGGGGAAGGTTAAGGCCGCTTTAACCATGCGGATAAACAGCCCGATGGAAACAACGAAAAACGTTCCGGCTATTTGGGCGGTCGCGGTTTTGCTGGGCTGCCGACCACGGTGGTATGGGGCTCGACGTCCCTGGTCACTAGGGCGCCAGCGCCGATCACCGCGCCGCGGCCGATGGTGAGGAAGCGGTCCGCCTTTCCCGGCAGGAACGTGGCGTCGGAGCCAACATAGACGTCGTCCTCCACCTTGATGCGGCCGTTGAGGCTGACCCTCGGCGCGAAGGTGACGAAGTCCCCGACGATGCAGTCATGCGCCACGTAAGAATAGATGTTGCAATGGAACGCCTTGCCGATCCTGGCATCCGCCGTGACCATCGTGTTGGCCGACAGGATCGACCCCTCACCCATACTGCTGTTGGCGCCGAAGATCGCGGTCGGGTGAACGGAGGTGAAGAACCCCAGCCCGTCGGCAAGGCACTGCTCGAATTTTTTCCGGCGCAGTATGGGGTCGGCGAAAGCGATGTTCACTTTCAGGCCCGGGATCGTCCTGGCCTCCTCATAGGAGATGACGCGCGCGCCATGCACGGTCGTGCCGTGCAGCGCGTCGTCGATGAAGATGACCTCGGAGCCCTCTTCGCCAGCAGCGTCAAGCGAAGCGACCATGCCGGCGCGGGTTTCGCGCGCATAGCCGCCCGCGCTGTAGAAAGCATAAATCTTCTCAGCCAATCCCCGAGCCTCCAGGAAGACACGTCTTACGTGTCAACGATAGCCGGTTCGGTATGTGCATTGGAAGGGCGGGATGGCGTGCCGCCTTGGTAACGGGGCACCAAAAAGACAGTTGGCGCCGGGATTGCTCCCAGCGCCTCCCTGTCAGCCGTCAGTCGTTCCTGGTATGCGCCTTGCGGCGCTCCCTGGGCACGGCCTTTTGCTTGACGGTCCAGTTCGAGCGCTTTCACGAAGTGAAGTCGCATCTTCCTGAACCCGCCTGATCCAGCCCGGAGGCTGTATCCTGCGTGCCATCGAAAGGGCTCTCCCGGCCTTCATGGCAGCATCGGTCCGCCTTACTCGGTTGCAACCGTGTTCTGCGGGTCCCGTTGGTCTTCCAGTCTCTTCGACCGCAGACTTGCGCCTGCCTTCGCTTCCTCCGGATCGGGCTCAGTTTAGCGCCTCTGCGTTTCCGCCGACCGAGCGGCACGTCCAGAGACCTGAGATGACTTAAACCTATGCCGGCAAATGACGGAAGGAAACCGCCGAAGGCCTGTGCATAACGGGGATATGGTGCAAAACCTCACGCAACGAAAAAAGAGGCCCGGAGGAGGGTCCGGGCCTCGAGGTGTGGTGTCCGGAATGGACGCCACGACGGGATGGGAGGATGGCCGGGCGGTGAACCGCCCGGCTGAAACGCCTTACGAGTGGTACGCAACTTCGCCATGTGAGGTAACGTCGAGGCCTTGGCGCTCGGCTTCCTCGGTCGGACGCAAGCCGACGATGAGATCGACCAGCTTGTAGAGGATCGCCGAACCGATGCCGCACCAGAGGATCGTCACGCACACCGCGAGGAACTGCGTCCACACCTGCGCGCCGACCGACAGGTCGCCATAACCGATGCCGCCGAGGGCTTCGGCGTTGAAGAAGCCGGTGCCGATGGCGCCGACGATGCCGCCGATGCCGTGAATGCCGAACACGTCGAGCGAGTCGTCATAGCCGAGCTTGATCTTCACGACGGCCACGAAGAAGTAGCAGACCGCGCTGGCGATGGCGCCGAGCACGATGGCGCCGACCGGACCGACGAAGCCGGCGGCAGGCGTCACCGCCACGAGGCCGGCGACGAGGCCGGATGCGGCACCCAGCATGGACGCCTTGCCGCGGATCAGACCTTCGATGACCACCCAGGCGATGATCGCGCCGGCGGTGGCCGTGAAGGTGTTGATCATGGCAAGGGCTGCGCCGCCATTGGCTTCCAGGTTCGAGCCGGCATTGAAGCCGAACCAGCCGACCCAGAGCATCGAGGCGCCGACCATGGTGAGCGTCATCGAGTGCGGCGCCATGTTGTCCCGGCCGTAGCCGACACGCTTGCCGACCAGAAGAGCGCCCACAAGCGCTGCGATACCGGCATTGATGTGCACGACCGTGCCGCCGGCGAAATCGAGCGCGCCCCAGCCGTAGATCAGGCCGTCCGAGTCCCAGACCATGTGCGCGATCGGGAAATAGACGACGGTGACCCAGAGGATGACGAAGAGCACGACGGCCGAGAATTTGATGCGCTCGGCGAAAGCGCCGACGATCAGTGCGGGCGTGATGCAGGCGAACGTCATCTGGAAGCAGATGAAGACGTACTCGGGAATGAAAACACCTGAGGTGAAGGTCGCTGCCTGGCTCTCAAGATTGACGCCAGACAAAAACATCTTTCCTAGGCCGCCCCAATAGGCGCTCGGCGCATCGCCGAAAGCCATCGAGTATCCCCACAGCACATAGACGACGACCACCACGGCGGTGATCATCATGCACTGCATGAGCACCGAGAGCATGTTCTTGGCGCGCACAAGGCCGCCATAGAACAGAGCCAAGCCAGGCAGGATCATGAACAGCACCAGGATGGTCGAGATGAGCATCCAGGCGGTGTCGCCTTTGTCCATCGTGGCGGCCGGCGCAGCCGCGTCGGCGGCCGGCGGTGCGACTTCCTGCGCGAAAGCCGCGAGCGTGCCGAGAGCGCCGAGGGTCACGGCGCCGACAAGCGCCGTCCGCGCCGCGGACTTGAGAGAAATTGGAAGGTGCATCGAAATCTCCATGAACTCGTTTTCGCGGGCTTAGAGCGCGTCGGTGTCGGTTTCGCCGGTGCGGATGCGCACGGCCTGGTCGATGCCGAAGACGAAGATCTTGCCGTCGCCGATCTGGCCGGTCTTGGCGGCGCTGCCGATCGCTTCGACGGCCTTGTCGACCATGTCCGTTCCGACGGCGACCTCGATCTTGATCTTCGGCAGGAAGCTCACCGCGTACTCGGCCCCGCGGTAGATTTCGGTATGCCCTTTCTGACGCCCGTAGCCTTTGACCTCGGTGACGGTCAGGCCCTGGATGCCGACCGCGGTGAGCGCTTCGCGCACCTCGTCGAGCTTGAACGGCTTGATGATAGCCATCACGATTTTCATCAGGTTTCACCCTCTGCTTGCGGATCCCCCGCGTTGCACGCCTTCACCGACGCCTGAACGCCGGCAAGTGCGATAAAGGATTCAAGCTCCGTGCCAGTTCGGACAGGAGCCTGTTAACCTGTTGTAAACACATGGAAAGAAGCTACGGGTGAAGTGCGCTCTTCGCATACGCAGCAAGCCATTTGCCTAGGAAATAGGCAAATGGCGGAAAATGCCTATTTCTATAGCGCTACGGTCGCGGCTTGCGCACCCGGACGAGGCCTTCCTGGGCGACGGAAGCGATGAGCGTGCCATCGCGGCCGAACAGCATGCCACGCGAGAAGCCCCGCGCGCCGGATGTGGACGGGCTGTCCGACGCGTAGAGCAGCCAATCGTCGAGCTTGTACGGCCGGTGGAACCACATGGCGTGGTCGAGGCTGGCGCCCTGAATGTCGGTATCGAAAAGCGCGCGGCCATGCGCGAAGGTGGAGGTGTCGAGCAGCGTCATGTCGGACAGATAGCCGAGCATCGAAATCTGCAGCGGCCTGTTGTCCGGCACCGCACCGGTCAGGCGGATCCAGATGCGCTGCAGCGGCGGCAGCTTGTCCCGTGTCGTGTAGTGCTCGGTATGGACCGGCTTGATCTCCAGCGGCCGTTCCACGGCCCACATCTTCTTGATGTGCTCGGGAATGTGGGGCGCAGCGTCGATCAGTTCGCGCTGCGATTTCAAGGCCTCCGGCGGCGGCACGTCGAGCGGCATCGGCACCTGATGCGCCAGGCCGTCTTCCTCGATCTGGAAGGACGCCTCGAGCGAAAAGATCGCCGCGCCCCGCTGGATCGCCGTCACGCGCCGGGTGGTGAAGGACCCACCGTCGCGCAGCCGTTCGACCTCATAGACGATCGGGATCGTCGGATCCCCGGGCAGGATGAAATAGCAATGCAGCGAATGGACAAAACGTGTTGGCTCGACCGTGCGCTGCGCGGCAATCAACGCCTGCGCGATCACCTGGCCGCCATAAACCCGCTTCCAGGACGTCTTCAGGCTGCGACCACGGAACAGGTTGTGCTCGAGCGCTTCGAGGTCGAGAATGCCCAGAAGGTCCTGCATTGCCTGCGACATGGTTCCCGCGTCCCCTCGGTAGCTGCGGGAGGTTCCAACAGGAACCATCCGGGCAAGTCAAGGTTAGAGCATGATCCCAAAAGTTGCAGACTTTTCGGATAAGATCATGTGCCAAAAACAATAGGCTGGAGCGTGATGAATGACCGCAGGTCAAAATCATCACGCTCCAGCCTCCGACGGTGGTAACAATGGCGAAAAAGAAAGACGCGAAGCAATCGAAAGACAGTTTCGACGTGATCGTCGCCGGCGCGGGTTATGTCGGGTTGGCGACCGCCGTTGCGATACGCATGGCCCGGCCGAGCCTCGGCGTCGCGATCGTCGACGCAGCGCCTCCCGGCGTCTGGGAAAAGGACGGCCGCGCATCCGCCGTTGCGGCGGCGGCCTGCCGCATGCTCGGCCAGCTCGGCTGCTGGGACGCGATCGCGCCGGAAGCGCAGGCGATCACCGACATGGTCGTCACGGATTCGCGCACGTCCGATCCGATACGCCCGGTGTTCCTCACCTTCGACGGCGAGGTCGCGCCGGGCGAGCCTTTCGCGCACATGGTTGCGAACCGCGTGCTGAACGGAGCGCTGCGCGAGCGCGCCGGTGAACTCGGCATCGACATCATCGAAGGCGTCGCCGTACACGGCTTCGACACCACCCCGGGCCGGGTGACCGTGCATCTCGCCGATGGCATCGCCATGGAGGCCAGTCTGCTCGTCGCCGCCGACGGCGTTAAGTCGAAGCTGCGGGACATGGCGGGCATCAAGACCGTGTCGTGGGATTACGGCCAGTCTGGCATTGTCTGCACGGTGGCGCATGAGCGTCCGCACAATGGCCGCGCGGAGGAGCACTTTTTCCCGGCCGGTCCGTTCGCAACCTTGCCACTCAAGGGCGATCGCTCGTCCATCGTCTGGACCGAGCGCACGGCGGATGCCGAAAAGCTCGTCTCCGGAGACGATCTGATTTTCGAGGCCGAACTCGAGCAGCGGTTCGGCCTGAAACTCGGCGAGATCAGCGTCGAGGGCAAACCGCGCGCCTGGCCGCTTGGCCTCACCCTCGCCCGCGCTTTCGTGGCGTCGCGCTTCGCGCTGGCCGGCGATGCCGCGCATGGCATCCATCCGATCGCCGGCCAGGGACTCAACCTCGGCTTCAAGGACGCCGCGGCACTTGCCGAGACGATCGTCGAGGCCGACCGCCTCGGCCAGGACATCGGCGCGCTGGACGTGCTGCAGCGTTACGAACGCTGGCGGCGTTTCGATACGGTGCAGATGGGTGTCACCACTGACGTGCTGAACCGGCTCTTCTCCAACGATTTCGCGCCGCTCAGGACCTTGCGTGACGTCGGTCTCGGGCTTGTCGAACGGATGCCGCGCTTGAAGGAGTTCTTCATACGCCAAGCCTCGGGCCTTGCCGGCGACACGCCGCGGCTGCTGAAAGGCGAGGCGATCTAACCGAATTTCCTTCCCGCGTTAACGCCGCTTCGGCAAAAGCCTCGAAAGCCGCGCGCCGAACGTCTATATGCCGGCCAAAGGATTATCATGGCCCGCGAATACAAACCCCCTATCTGGCGCGATCAGATGGCGCCCTCGATCGAGGCGTTCGAGCTGCTGGCGCTGGAGGCTTATGCGCATCTGCCCGACGATTTCAGGAAGCTGACGGGCGAGATCGTCATCCAGATCGCCGAATTTCCGACCGACGAGATCATGGACGATCTGTCGCTCGAGTCGCCGTTCGACCTGCTCGGCCTGTTCGAGGGCCGCGGCATTGCGGAGCGCTGGAACCCCGCAACCGGCGAGGGGCCGAACCGCGTCACCCTCTATCGCCGTGCCATTCTCGACTACTGGGCCGAGAACGAAGAAACGCTCGGCGACATCATCGCCCATGTGCTGATCCACGAAGTCGGCCACCATTTCGGCCTCTCCGACGAGGACATGGAGCGGATCGAGGCGACGGTGGCCTGACGCAGAACTACTGCTCGCTTAATTTCATCTCCGGTCTGTACTCGACCCCGTCGATATCCTTCACGACCGCCTGGCCGCAGCGGAGCGACTTGTTCTTCTTGTCGTAGGTGTAGGTCGGCGAACCGTAGAGATGCCAGCCCTTGTTCAGCGCCGCCGTCACCTTGTGACAGAAGGTGGAATCGTCGGGGCCAGTCAGGAAGCGGTAGAGACGCATCGACTTACTCCTTGCTGGAACTGTTTGCAGGCCGCGCCGCTTTCGCCAGCAGGCGCTCCGACTGGGCGAGGTGCAGTCGTTCGACCATCTTGCCGTCGAGCGCGATGACGCCCCTGCCGGCATTGTCGGACTGCGCGAATGCGGCAACGATGTTTTGCGCTTCGGCAATCGCTGACGCAGACGGCGAAAAGGCTGTGTTCGCTGGCTCGATCTGAGCGGGATGGATCAGCGTCTTGCCGTCAAACCCCATCGCCGCACCCTCGGCGCATTCGCGCGCGAAGGCATCGAGGTCGGAGAAATCGTTCGACACGCCGTCGACGCAGTCGAGCCCGCCGGCGCGCGCGGCAAGCACCATCTGCATCAGCCATGGCGTGAGATGGCTCCGGCCGAGCACGCCTGTGTCCTTGATGAGATCATTGGTGCCGGCGACGAGACAGGAGAGCCGCGCGCTGCGGTCGCGGCCGAGTTCGGCGATCGCGCCGAGATTGAGCAGCGCGCGCGGCGTCTCGACCATGATCCAGAGTGCTGTTTCTTCCGGCGTATCGGCTTCGTCCAGCGCGTCGCCCGCTTCCAGAATGTCGCGCGCGGTGTCGACCTTCGGCAGAAGGATTGCGTCCGGTTCGAGACTTGCCGCCAGCGCAAGATCGTCATTGCCCCATTCGCCTGACAGCGCGTTGATGCGGATGACCCGCTCGACCGTCCGCGGAAGGCCGGCGAAGGCGGCTTTCAATCCATCGCGCGCCGCCTGCTTCGCCTCGGGCGCGACGGCATCCTCGAGGTCGACGATCACCGCGTCGCAGGCGAGCGCTGGGATCTTGGCCAGCGCCTTTGCATTGGTGGCCGGCACATAGAGCACCGAGCGGCGTGGACGGTTGTTTTTCGCAGGCATGGCGGTCTTCATGCCGCGCCGCACAACGCCGCGCAAGCCCTTGCGAAGCTCCCGCGAAACTGGTTCGGTCCCGCCGGCTTCAGAAACGAGGTTTTGCATGGCGCGCTACGACGTCGTCATCATCGGCGGGGCGATCGTCGGCAGTTCGGTCGCCTATTATCTGCGCGAGGCGGGATTCACCGGCTCGATCGCTCTGATCGAGCGCGACCCGCAATTCGCGTACGCCGCGACGACGCTGTCCTGCGCCTCGATCCGCCAGCAATTCTCCATCGCCGAGAACATCCGCCTGTCGCAATTCACGCTCGGCCTGTTTCGCCGGCTGAAAGAAGAATTCGGAGCCGACGCCGACATCGGGTTCCGTGAGAAAGGTTATCTGATCCTGGCTTCCGAAACCGGCCTGCCCGTGCTTGAGGCCAATCACCAGACGCAGAAGGCCGAGGGCACAGACATCCTGCTCGAAGACGCGGCGGCGCTGACAAAGCGCTTTTCCTGGTTGTCCACGGAGGGCATCGTGGCCGGCGCCTATGGCCGCACCGGCGAGGGCTGGTTCGACGCGCATGCAATGCTGGCGCTGTTCCGCAAGGCGCTAAAGACAAAATCGATCGACATGATCACCGCCACAGTCAACGGCATCGAGCGTGACGGAGATCGCGTCACGGCGGTGACGCTGGAAAATGGCGAGCGGCTCGAAGCCGGCACGATCGTCAACGCGGCGGGACCGAACGCCGGCAAGGTGTCGGCGATGGCCAATATCGCGCTGCCGGTGGAGCCCTGGAAGCGCTCCGTCTTCGTCTTCGAGGCGCGCGACAGGTTCGACGACATGCCGCTGCTTGTCGACCCGAGCGGCATCTATGTGCGCCCCGAGGGTTCGGTCTACATCACCGGCGGCGCAGAGCCCGAGGAAACCGACGGACCGGCCGACCCGAACGATTTCGAACCGGACTGGCCGCTGTTCGAGGAGGTGATCTGGCCGCTGCTGGCAACGCGCATTCCGGCTTTCGAGGCGATCAAGCCGACGCGCGCCTGGGCAGGTCACTACGATTACAACACGCTCGACCAGAACGGTGTCATCGGTCCGCATCCGGAGGTGGCGAACTTCCTCTTCGCCACGGGATTTTCCGGCCACGGACTGCAGCAGGCGCCGGCGGTGGGACGCGCGATCGCCGAGCTGGTCACGTATGGCGCCTACCGGACAATTGACTGCTCGGCCTTCGGTTATGAGCGGATCGCCGCGGGCAGACCGTTCCGCGAGCTGAACGTTATCTGACGCTTCGCGAGCTTTTTCGAGCCCAAGTTATTGAAAAGGCTTGTGTTTATCCTCAAAATCTGCGGGAAAGCGCGATTTGCCGCGCTCAGGTGGTCTTTCGCGGCGAAAACGCCTATATAAGGCAAATCAGGGTGTTTCAGCCCGGTTATTCTGTCCGGCCATCCCGGTCGGCGCAAAAAGGGCAGCGTCACTGCGCGCCCGGAACAGGATCAGGAAATTGCAGGTTCTCGTACGCGACAACAATGTCGAGCAGGCGCTTCGCGTGCTCAAAAAGAAACTGCAGCGCGAAGGTTTGTTTCGTGAAATGAAGGCGCGCCGCGCCTACGAAAAACCATCCGAAAAGAGAACCCGCGAGAAGGCGGAAGCTGTACGGCGCACCCGCAAGGCGGCGCGCAAGCAGGCACAGCGCGAAGGCCTCCTGCCGGCCCCGAAGAAAAAGGTTCTGGCGCCGCGCGGCGGAGCGAGGCCTCCGAGAACAGCATGAGTGATGCAGGCAGCAGGCAGGCAAGCATGGCTGACGTGACGAAGACGACGCTGTTCAAGGCGAAGATTCCAGCGCGCGATAAGGCGGAACAAACCACCTTTGTCGCGCGCAGCATTATGGACGCCGAGACGGCGGCTCAGGAGAAGAAGACCGCGCGCTTGAAGGCCCTGCGCCTCGAGCAGGAGGCGCGCCAGGCGGCGGAAGAAGCCGCGGCGCCGCCGAAAGCGCCCGCCACGAAGGCCAAGCCGAAAAAGAAATAGCTGCGATTTCCTGGCGTTCGGGCGAGCCAGCAGTCGCCCGCTTTGCCTGCGCGGAATTTCCAGTGCGCGGTGCGGTCCGCGAACTGATGTGATCCGAGCGATCAAAAGTCGAAAATATCGCCCAGCAGAGACTTTTTCTTCCGCTTGTGGGATCGATCATAATGGTCGTCACGCCGGTCGTAACGATCGTCGCGGACGAGATTCCGGTCGCGGCTCTCAGATGAACGGTCGTCCTCACGGTTCGCGCGCTCGATGATCTTGTCGAGTTCGCCGCGGTCGAGCCACACGCCGCGGCATTGCGGGCAATAATCGATCTCGATGCCTTGCCGGTCGGACATCATCAGTTCCGTGTTGTCGATCGGACATTTCATCAAAGCGTCTCCATTTGTATGAAACGCAGATAAGTCCGGCCGACGCCGGATCAAGGGACAGCGTGTTGCGCATGCCCTTTGATTCCCGGTGAGCTTCCTGTAAAGCCAGCGTAAATAAGCGAAAATGAGCGAGACATGGACAAGTTCACCAAGCTCACCGGCGTCGCCGCCCCACTGCCGATCGTCAATGTCGACACCGACATGATCATCCCGAAGGATTATCTGAAGACGATCAAGCGCACCGGTCTCGGCACGGGCCTGTTCGCCGAGATGCGTTACGACGAGAAGGGCAACGAGAACCCGGACTTCGTGCTGAACAAGCCGGCCTATCGCAAGGCGCAGATCCTGGTGGCGGGCGACAATTTCGGCTGCGGTTCCTCGCGTGAGCACGCGCCCTGGGCTTTGCTCGATTTCGGCATACGCTGCGTGATCTCGACCTCGTTTGCCGACATTTTTTACAACAACTGCTTCAAGAACGGCATTCTGCCGGTGACGGTCAGTCCGGAGGATCTGGAGAAGCTGTTGGACGACGCCTCGCGCGGCTCCAACGCAACGCTGACCGTCGACCTCGAAGCGAAGGAAATCCATGGGCCGGACGGCGGCGTGGTCACCTTCGACCTCGACGACTTCAAGCGGCACTGCCTGCTGAACGGCCTCGACGATATCGGCCTGACGCTCGAAAAGGCGTCGGCGATCGACAGCTTCGAGAAAAAGAACGCCGAAAGCCGTCCCTGGGCCTGATCTCCGGCCCTGAGCTTGTCAGGGCCGACTACTTCAAAACTGGTCTGAGGGCTTGCGCGCTCTATCTCCTTGATCGCGGGACGATCGAGGAGAAGCCAGCCATGAAGCCGTGGGTTCCGAAGAAGTACGAACGCATGAGCTTCGCCGCCGTATTGGCGACGTTCGTCTCAATCTTCGCTTCAGCCATGACCGCGCTTTCGATCAAAGCGACGATCGGCTCCGACGAGAACTTTTTCACGCTCTGGTTCCAGCAATGGTCGCCGCTCTGGGGCGGCATCTTTTTCGGCACCCTGATCTTCATGCCGCTGGTGAACCGCATCCAAAAACGGGTAGTAAGGGAGGACGATCCGGTGCCGCCCTGGGCGCGCCCGTAAGCTGACGAGAGTTCTCCATGCGCACATACCTGCCCGCTTTGGCGTCGATCCTCCTGCTCGGCCTTTCCGGCGGGGCTTTTGCCCAGCAGGCTGAGCCTGAAAAAATGCCGTTCGCCGGTGGCGAGCTGACGATCACCGAGAACGAAGACTTCGAGAAGATTCTCGCCTTCGACGGCAAGGAGATCGCCCGCAACTATCAGGCCTTCTTCGACCGCACGGTGACGGTCGCGGGCATCGAGGTCGCGCTTGTGTCGATGGGCGACGGCGGCAATGCGTGCGGGCCTGCGACTATTCTCGTTTGGAAGCCCGAGGGCGAAGGCATCAAGCACGACATCGTCGGTGAGGATTGCGGCGCGCCTCCCGCGGCCGCGACCACCGAGCAGATCTATTTCGTGCCGTATCTGGCGCCGGGCGCTACCGGCCAGACCGTCCAGGTGTGGACCCCGTCGGAGGGCGTGCGCGTCGCGGGCTTGATCAGTTACACGCCGCAGCCCGGTACCGGCTGGGCCGATCTCGATGCCGGCGCGCTCGACCATATCGTCAACGCGTTCGAGAATGCGGAACTCTACCAGGAAGCGCAGGACCTGCTCGGCGACGAACTTTCGGAAGTGGTCACCGGCCTGTTCGTCGGCGGCGGCGTGGAGAAGACGCCATCGGGTATCGTCCATGCCAGCGGCTGCACACCGCATGCCTGCGGACTTGCCGATTCCTTCATGGGGATCGATCAGCCGGGCAAGAAGCTCTATTTCGCCCACCAGCAGGAGAGCGGCGGCCCGAAGACCTGGCCGGTTCTGGATGCGTGGCCGAAGGACGTCGCCGACGTAATGCGGAAGGCGCTCGCTCCGCAATGACGCGCACGCTGATCTCCACCGGTTCGCCCTTCGAAAAGACCGCGGGCTATTCCCGCGCCGTGGTCGACGGCGACTGGTGTTTTGTCGCAGGTACCACCGGCTACGATTATTCGAAAATGGAGATGCCGGAGACGATCGAAGAGCAGACCCGCAACTGCTTCAAGACCATCACCAAGGCGCTCGAGGACGGCGGCTTCGCGCTCGCCGATGTGGTGCGCGCGCATTATTACGTCACCGACCACGCTTATGTGCATCGCGTCTATCCGATCCTCGGCGAGCATTTCGGCGACATCCGCCCGGCGGCGACGATGATCGTGTGCGGGCTGGCCGAGCCGGAGATGAAGATCGAGATCGAGGTGACGGCAAAGCGGCGCACGGACTGAACCCGGTGCATCTGGCCAGCGCGCCGCGCCGCGCTATAGTTCCTCCCGGTATTTCCACGTTCACCGTTCAAATGAGGGAGAAAACGCATGGACCGTCACGCCAACGCCGTCTGGAAAGGCTCGATCAAGGAGGGCAACGGCGCCCTTGAAACGCAAAGCGGGGCGCTGGTCGGCCTGCCCTATTCCTTCAAGACGCGCTTCGAGGACGAAAGCGGCAAATCCGGAACCAATCCCGAGGAATTGATCGCGGCAGCACATGCGGGCTGCTTTTCCATGCAGCTCTCTGGGTTGCTGACAGAAAACGGCACGCCGCCGACCTCGCTTGAAGCCAAATCCGTCGTGACGCTCGTTCCCGGCACAGGCATCACGCAAAGCGCCCTCACGGTGACTGGAACGGTTCCCGGCGTGGACGCGGCGAAGTTCAAGGAAATCGCCGAGAAGGCCAAAACGATTTGCCCTGTGTCGAAGGCGCTCGGCGCCATCAAGGTGACGCTCGACGCCAAGCTGGCCTGATCCCGACCGCTGGATTGCCGCCGCGCATCTTTCGCAAAGATCGACGCCGCCTCGCGCAACGTAAAGCTACGCGGGGCGGCGACTTCGAAACCAAAATTCGGCGAATTTCATTACCTTCCGCGCCACCGTTCCAGGGAGGAAATGATGCTGCAGACCGTCGAAGCCCGCACCCTCAAAACGCCGTTTGGCGCGCGATCGCTGATCCTCACAGACATCACGCCACAGGCCGTCGGGCTTCCGGATTTCGCCGGTCATGAACGCATCTGGCTCGGCCGTGACGAGCAGCGCGGGCTGACGGCCATCGTCGCCATTCATTCCACAGTTCTCGGGCCGGCGCTCGGCGGCACGCGCATCTGGCCGCATCCGACCTTCGAGGCGGGCCTCACCGACGCGCTGCGCCTCTCCCACGGCATGACGCTGAAGGCAGCGATATCGAGCGTACCGTTCGGTGGCGGCAAGGCGGTGATCCTCGCCGACCCCAAGACCGACAAGACGCCCGAAATGCTCGACGCCTATGCGGAAATGCTCTCCGCGCTCGCTGGACAATATTTCACCGCGGAAGATGTCGGCCTGTCGCTGGCCGACGCGAACTATCTCGGCGACCGCGCGCCGAACGTCACCGGCACGACCAGAGGCGGCAGCGGCAATCCTTCGCCAGTCACCGCGCACGGCGTGTTCCTCGGCCTGAAAGCGGCGCTGAAACATCGCCGCGGCTCGGACGAACTGTCAGGCGTGCGCGTTGCCGTGCAGGGCCTCGGCTCGGTCGGCTGGGCGCTCGCCGAAAAACTGCATGCGGAAGGCGCGCGGCTCGTCGTCGCCGACATCGACAGCAAGCGTGTCACGAAAGCGGTCGGCGCATTCGGCGCGGAGACCTCAACGCCGAAGACGATCGTCAGCGCCGATGTCGACATTTTCGCGCCGTGTGCGCTGGGCGGCGTCATCTGTGCAGAGACGATGCCGAAGCTGAAGGCCGAGATCATCGCCGGCGCGGCGAACAACCAGCTCGCCACCGACGAGGACGCCGTTCGCCTGATGCAGCTTGGCGTGCTTTATGCGCCGGATTTCGTCATCAATGCCGGTGGGCTGATGAACGTCGCGGCCGAACTCGCACCGAGCGGCTATGACCGCGCTGCGACGATGGCCAAGGTCGAGGAGATCCCGGCGACGCTCACCGCGATTCTGGAGCGGGCGAAGGCGGAAAAGCGCTCGACGGTCGACGTTGCGGAGACGATCGCGGCCGAGCGCATCAGCGCGGCTGCGAGGCACTAAAGCAGCGGCTCGAGTTTCGCTTTCAGTTCCGCGACCTGCTCTTCCAGAGCACGCACACGCGCTTCGAGGTCGGATGTGTCGCTGGAGGTAGGCACAGGCGATGCCGCGTATGCCGGCGTCGGCACAATCTGCGCTGGCGGCTCGCCGGAGAGCAGATGCGCAAAGCGCTCCTCGCGCTGGCCGGGCGCCCGCGCCAGCTCCACGATCAGTGGCGGACGGCGGCCGATCATCAGGTCGAGATTGGAGCGCAGCTCCTCGATCGAGGCCATGCGCGCCATCCGCTCGGTTCGTGTGAGAAGCTCGTAGGCCGTCTGCGGGCCGCGCAGCAGCAGCAAGCCGAGGACTGCAAGCTGCGCCTGCGTCAGCGCAAACTTCTGCGCGGCCAGATGTTCGTATCGCTCGACCCGTGAACCGAAATTCTGGCGCACCAGGCCTTTCTGCTCGAGCAGTTTTAACGCGCGATGGATGTCGGACGGCTCCAGCGACATGACCGGCTCGCGCGATGTCTTCTGGTTGGCAGCGGACTGCAGCGCGTTCAGCGTCAGCGGATAGATGTCCGGCGTCGTTTCCTTCTTCTCGATCAGGCAGCCGAGAATGCGCGCTTCATGTGCGGAGAGATTTGGAAGCTCAGACGTGTCCATGTCGGACGAATAGCCTTAGATGCGCCGCTCGACCATCATCTTCTTGATCTCGGCGATCGCCTTGGCCGGATTGAGTCCCTTCGGGCAGGTCTGCGTGCAGTTCATAATCGTGTGGCAGCGATAGAGCCGGAACGGATCTTCCAGATTGTCGAGCCGCTCGCCCGTCGCCTCGTCGCGTGAATCGATCAGCCAGCGATAGGCCTGCAGCAGCACCGCCGGTCCGAGATAGCGCTCGCCGTTCCACCAATAGCTCGGGCACGAGGTCTGGCAGCAGAAGCACAGGATGCACTCGTAGAGTCCGTCGAGCTTCTGGCGGTCTTCATGGCTCTGCAGCCATTCTTTCGCCGGCTCCGGCGACACGGTCTTCAGATACGGATCGATCGAGGTGAGCTGCGCGTAGGGCACGGAGAGGTCCGGCACGAGGTCCTTCACAACCGGCATGTGCGGCAGCGGGTAAACCTTCACCGCGCCGGAGATATCGTCCATGCCCTTGGTACAGGCGAGCGTGTTCGCGCCATCGATGTTCATCGCGCACGAGCCGCAAATGCCTTCGCGGCACGAGCGACGCAAAGTCAGCGTCGGATCGATCTTGTTCTTGATCCACAAGAGCGCGTCGAGCACCATCGGCCCGCAATCATCCATGTCGACGAAGTAGGTATCGACGCGTGGGTTCTCGCCATCGTCCGGGGACCAGCGATAGATGCGATACTCGCGAACGTTCTTCGCGCCCTCCGGCTTCGGCCAGGTCTTGCCGGTGCGGATCTTTGAGTTCTTAGGAAGGGTGAGCTCGACCATCTTCGTCCTTCCTCAATACACCCGCGCCTTGGGCGCGATCTTCTTCGGATCGATGCCGCCCTGCTCGACGGGCAGCGTCGTCTCCGTGTGCACGGGCCGGTAGCTGAGCGTCACCTTGCCGTCTGGCGACAGCCAGGCCAGCGAGTGCTTGCGCCAGTTGACGTCATCGCGCTTGTCGAAATCCTCGCGCGCATGCGCACCGCGGCTCTCCTGCCGCGCCACGGCCGAGTAGACCGTGGTGATGGCGTTCGCCATCAGGTTCTCCAGCTCCAGCGTCTCGACAAGATCGGAATTCCAGATCATCGAGCGGTCATAGACCTTGAGGTCCTTCAGCTCGCTCCACACTTCTGAGATGCGCTTGCAGCCCTGCTCCAAAGAGTCCTGCGTGCGGAACACGGCGGCATCTTCCTGCATCGCCTTCTGCATCTTGTCGCGCAGCACTGCGGTCGGCGTGTTGCCGTTGGCGTGGCGGATCGTGTCGAAGCGATCCATGATCTTCTCGACGCTCTCGGTGTTGAGCGACGGCACCGCCGACTTGCGGTCGACGACCTGGCCGGCGCGGATCGCCGCGGCGCGGCCGAAGACGACGAGGTCGATCAGCGAATTCGAGCCGAGGCGGTTCGCGCCATGCACCGACGCGCAGCCGGCTTCGCCCACAGCCATAAGGCCGGGCGACACGCGATCCGGCGAGCCGTCTATCGGGTTCAGTGCCTCGCCCCAATAGTTCGTCGGGATGCCACCCATATTGTAGTGCACGGTCGGCAGCACCGGGATCGGCTCGCGCGTCACGTCGACGCCGGCGAAAATCTTGGCGCTCTCGGAAATGCCCGGCAGCCGTTCGTGCAGCACCGCCGGATCGAGATGGTCGAGGTGCAGGAAGATGTGGTCCTTGTTCTTGCCGACGCCGCGGCCTTCCCGGATCTCGATCGTCATGCAGCGGGAGACGACGTCGCGCGACGCGAGATCTTTTGCGCTCGGCGCATAGCGCTCCATGAAGCGCTCGCCTTCCGAATTGACCAGATAACCGCCCTCGCCGCGCGCGCCTTCGGTGATCAGGCACCCGGCGCCGAAAATGCCGGTCGGATGGAACTGGACGAACTCCATGTCCTGCAGCGGCAGGCCGGCGCGCGCCACCATGCCGGCGCCGTCGCCGGTGCAGGTGTGGGCCGAGGTGGCGGTCTGGTAGGCGCGACCGTAACCGCCCGTCGCCAGCACGACCATCTTCGCCGAGAAGCGATGGATCGTGCCGTCGTCGAGGTTCCAGGCGACAACGCCGGTGCAGCGGCCGTCGGGCTCCATGATCAGGTCGAGCGCGAAATATTCGACGAAGAACTGCGCCGAGTGCTTCAGCGACTGGCCGTAGAGCGAATGCAGGATGGCGTGGCCGGTGCGATCGGCGGCGGCGCAGGTGCGCTGCACGGGGGGGCCGTCGCCGAACTCGGTCATGTGGCCGCCGAACGGCCGCTGGTAGATCTTGCCGTCCTCGGTGCGCGAGAAGGGCACGCCGTAGTGCTCGAGCTCGTAGACGGCGGCCGGCGCCTCGCGCGCCAGATACTCCATCGCGTCGACATCGCCCAGCCAGTCCGAACCCTTCACCGTGTCGTAGAGGTGCCATTGCCAGTGGTCCGGCCCCATGTTCTGCAGCGAGGCGGCGATGCCGCCCTGTGCCGCGACGGTGTGCGAGCGCGTCGGAAACACCTTGGTGATGCAGGCCGTCTTCAACCCCTGCTCGGCCATGCCGAGCGTGGCGCGCAGGCCCGCACCGCCGGCGCCGACGACGACGACGTCATAGGCGTGGTCGACATAGGTGTAGGCGCCGCGCGCCGTCGATGGTCGCGAAAGTGTCTTCGGCTCGATTGCCACGCGGTCAGGCTCCGAATGCGATCTTGAGCAGCGCGAACACCGAGGCCGCGCCGACGATCAGGGAAAAGGCTGTGTTCAGCATCAACGTGAAGATTTTCAAAAGCTCGCCATGGATGTAGTCGGCGATGACCTCCTGCATGCCGAGCCGCATGTGCTCGACGCTGATGACGATGAACAGGATGAGCGCGATCGCGATCAGCGGTTGCGCGAGCACGATGCGGGCCGCTTCGAAATCCGAGCCGATGAGCGAAAAGACCAGGCCGACCGCAAAGAGAGTGAGAGGGACGAGCGCGAACGAGGTGATGCGCAGCGTCCAGAAATGCATGGTGCCGTCTTTTGCCGAGCCGAGACCCAGGACGCGCCTCAGCGGTGTGCGCATGCCGCCGCTCATGCCGCGCCTCCGAACATCCAGAAATAGATCGCCCAGGTGACGATGGTCAGTAGCAGCGCGCCGATCCAGGTCAGGTTGGCAAGCGTGGTCGCGGTTTTCTTCTCGAGCCCGACCCCGGTGTCCCAGACGAAATGGCGGATGCCGCCCAGCATGTGCTGGAACATCGCCCAGGTGAAGCCGATCAGCACCACGATGCCGAACCACGAGCCGAGCAGCCAGTTCGCCGTCTCGAACCAGGCCGGCGACGTCGCCGCCGCGATCAACCACCAGGCGATCAGCAGCATGCCGAAATAGAGCGCGCAGCCGGTGATGCGATGGATGATCGACATCGCCATGGTCGGCGTGAAGCGATAGACGGAGAGGTGGGGCGAAAGCGGTCGCGTATGGGTGGCTGGTGATCGGCTCATGGCTCCCCCAGTTCGACGCCCCGAACCCGCTTGCCGAATGCGGCAGAAACCATGCGGATTGCGACGCGCGCTGGGCGTTTACCTAGAACTCTTTTTGCAGCGCGTCAAAGCCGGAAAACCGTTTGAGACCGCCTATTTGACGAAGGTTTTAGGCCAGCTTTGGCTTCAACCGATTTGGTGCGAATCCTAATCGATTTCGTTCACTCAACGGTGGCACGAAACAGGCTCGTGGCGTCCGGCCATGACGAGTGCTTCCTGCCCCTCGAGCACCACGGCGGTGGCGCCCTCGGCATATCGCATGCCGCCTGATTCGGGCACTTCCGGCAATTCCACGGTTGTGCCGGAGGCATCCGTGACGCGAATAAAACTCTGATCGTTCTCGATCGTCATCGAGCCCACGTCGCCACAGTCATAGGTCGCGAGGCGCGGCTGGGCGTCGGCCGCGACGGCTGCCTGCACCGGTTCCGGCTGTTGCTGGGCGACACAGGCGGCCAGCAGCAGAATCCAGCCGCCGATTGCTGCAGTGCGGTATGGCCGACCGCCAGCGAAGCGCTTTTTTCCCATGTGAAAGAAATTAAGCGGAACGGCGGGCCGGAGCAATATTCCGGGCGATCACGCTGCGGAACGGGCGAAATCCGCCTTTGTGGAAATTAACCATAGTTAACGAAGCGTATCGGTCAGGCGGCGCGCGGCTGGTGACTTTGGTTAAGAAACCGTTAATTTCTTGATTCGGGGAGGCTGCGTCCTCGAAGAAAGAAAGACGCGCCATGAAGACGAAAACTTCGCGCCTGCTGCTTGCTGCCGCGGCCGTCGTACTTGGAACCGCCGCCGTGCTGTCCGCCGGATCGGCGGATGCCGGAAGCCGCTACAAGGACCGCATCTACGCCGATTCCTTCGGCAATCTGATCGTCTACAGCCGCTCGGGCTACAAGCGCATCGTCATCGGCGCCGGCCACCTCGCCGAGGAGCTCGCGGCCTACGAGGGTGGCAATCGCCCTGACGAGCCGGATGTCGTCTATCTCGACGAAGGCGATTACATCGCCAGGAACCGCCATTACGGGCGCCACTGCAAGCCGGTGCTGCTCAAGGGCCGCAGCTATATGTACGGCCTGCCGGACGGCTACCTGCCGGCGCCGGGCTGCGACGGCCTCCGCTAAGGTGTTGCGACGTCAGCCTGCGAGCTGGCGCGGCACCGAAACCGGCTTCGACACGCGCACACAGTCGCGGCCGGCATTTTTCGCCTCATAGAGCGCCGCGTCTGCCCGGCGCATCAAGCCCGAGATCGCTTCGCCCGGCATCAATTCGGCAACGCCGAAGCTGGCCGTGAAGCGCAATCCCTCCGGCAGGCCTTCCACCGGAATCGTCGCGAAGGTGCTGCGCGCGCCTTCCGCGAAGAGCCGCGCTGCGACGAGATTTGTGCCGGGCAGGATGATGGCGAATTCCTCGCCGCCGATGCGGCCGGTCGCGTGGCTGGCTTCCGTCGTCGAACGCAGGAACTGCGCGAACGCCTCGATCACCTTGTCGCCGGCTTCATGGCCGTACGTGTCGTTGACCGCCTTGAAGCGGTCGAGGTCGCAGATGACGAGCGACAGCGGCATGCGATGTCTGGCCGCCGACCGCAGCGCGTGTTCGGCGCGCGCCTCGAAGCCGCGCCGGTTGAGCAGCCCGGACAACGTATCCGTCTCGGACTTTGTCGTTGCCTCTTCCAGAACGTCGCGCATCAGCACGATGAACATCATCAGCGCGACAGCCAGGCCGAAGACCGTTCCCATCGATTGCGAGACCAGCGCGTAGTTGCTCTCCAGATAGGCTTGCGGATTTTCGCCCCAGCCGCCGAAGGCGAAGGCGAGAAGCGGCTTCGAGAGGAATTGCAACGAACTTAACGCGAAGAGAACAGCCAGCGCGCGGTCGAGCTGGCGGCGCGGGCGCGAGGCGAGCACCAGCCCGGCTGCAATCGCCTGCATCAGGAAGTACGGCGCCTGATAGGCGAACATGCGCGTAAAGGAATGTCGCGGCAAATCCTGTACGAACCACACGATGATCGTCGCGACGGCAAAGATCACCGCCATGACGATGGTCGGCGACTTGACCTGGTACTTTCTCGCGACGCCGATGTTGAAGGCAAGGAGCGCGCCCAGAAACGCCGCGAAGGCGGTGGCGACCGGTGGCCGCGCATCGCTGAACAGCGGCACGAACGCTTCGATCGCGAAGTAGACCATCCCGAGCAGATAGCTGAGCGCGATCCAGCGCGCCGCGACACGCGACGTATCGTAGAGGGCAATGGCGAGAAATGCCGACGCCAGCAGCCCGGCGACGACCAAATTGATCCCGAGGATAAATCCTGCGCCGCTCATTGACTCTTCTTCTGCGTTTTCTTCTGCGCGGGTCCTGTCGCGCAATGGACCACGAAGCGACCAAGAACCCGTTAACGGGCTGGAACTTGCTGCGGTGGGCCGGCGTTTCGCGGAAAGCAGGAGGGTTCAATGGCAGAGACAGTGACGCTGACCGACCGCGAGGCCATTCGCGACTGGGCCGCCGCGCGCACGGGCGCGCCGGCAATCATCGATTCTTCGCCGCAAGGCGGCACGCAGCCAGTGCTGCGCATCGTCTTCGACCAGGCGGCGTATCAGGACCAGGATCGCGCCGAGCGGCCGCCCAACGCTGGCGGCGTGGAGTTCGTCGAATGGGGCGAATGGTTCGACGAGTTCGAGCGGCAGCAACTCGCACTTGTGGTGGCGAAGGACATACCCGGCCGGCGCGAACAGTTCCACGAGATCGTGCGCCGCGCGGATAATGATCGCGGCTGAAGCTGCTCGCCTCTCCCCGTCATTGCGGGGAGAAGGAAGAGAGCCTAGTCCTTCCACTCGCGAATATCGACGAAGTGTCCGGCGATCGCCGCCGCGGCTGCCATGGCCGGCGAAACGAGATGCGTGCGGCCCTTGAAGCCTTGCCGGCCCTCGAAATTGCGGTTCGAGGTCGAAGCGCAGCGCTCGTACGGCACCAGGCGGTCGTCGTTCATGGCGAGACACATGGAGCAGCCCGGCTCGCGCCAGTCGAAGCCCGCAGCGACGAAAATCTTGTCGAGTCCTTCCTGCTCCGCCTGCTCCTTCACGAGACCCGAACCCGGCACGATCATCGCATTGACGGTCGAGGCAACGTGCTTGCCTTCGACCACCTTCGCCACGGCGCGCAGATCCTCGATGCGTCCGTTGGTGCACGAGCCGATGAAGACGCGATCGAGTTTGATGTCGGTCATCTTCGTGCCCGGCTGGAGACCCATATAGTCGAGCGCGCGCTTCTTCGAATTGCGCTTGTTCTCGTCCTCGATCTCGTCCGGATTCGGCACGACGCCGAGCACCGACGCAACGTCCTCCGGCGAGGAGCCCCAGGTGACGATCGGCGGCAGCTTGGCTGCGTCGAGCACGACGACCTTGTCGTAATGCGCGCCCTCGTCCGACTTCAGCGTCTTCCAGTAGTCGAGCGCCATGTCCCAGGCCTTGCCCTTCGGCGCGCGCGGCTTGTCCTTGACGTAGGCGAAGGTCGTCTCGTCCGGCGCGATCAGGCCAGCCCGAGCCCCACCCTCAATGCTCATGTTGCAGATCGTCATGCGGCCTTCCATCGACAGCGCGCGGATCGCCTCGCCCGCATATTCGATGACGTAGCCGGTGCCGCCGGCGGTGCCGATCTCGCCGATGATGGCGAGGATGATGTCCTTGGCTGTGACGCCGGCCGGCAGTTGCCCATCGACGCGCACCAGCATGTTCTTCGCCTTCTTCTGGATCAGCGTCTGCGTGGCGAGCACGTGCTCGACCTCGGAGGTACCGATGCCATGCGCCAGCGCGCCGAACGCCCCGTGCGTGGAAGTATGGCTGTCGCCGCAGACGATCGTCATGCCGGGGAGTGTGAAACCCTGCTCGGGCCCGATGATGTGAACGATGCCCTGCCGCTTGTCGTTCTCGGAATAATACTCGACGCCGAAATCGGCGGCGTTCTTCGCCAGCGCCTCGACCTGGATTCGGCTTTCCTCGTTCTTGATGCCGAGCTTGCGGTCGGGCGAGGTCGGCACATTGTGGTCGACGACGGCCAGCGTCTTTTCCGGATGCCGCACGGTGCGGTTAGTCATGCGCAGGCCTTCGAAGGCCTGCGGGCTCGTCACCTCATGCACGAGATGGCGGTCGATGTAGAGGAGGCAGGTGCCATCCGGCTGGCGGTCGACGACGTGGTCGTCAAAGATCTTGTCGTAGAGTGTGCGCGGTGCGCTCATGTGCGTAAATCCGTCGATACAAGAGGGAAAACCCGGCGCGTCCGCCGGTCGGAGCAGGCGGCTCAGCCGCGAAGTCGGCCAGGAAGTCGGCTCGTCAGGGAGCCTGAAATCCGGGCAAAGAACCGCGCGGGCAGGCGCTTCTTGTCCTGCAGCACGAAGCCCCGGTAGGCCGGATGTCCGAAAAGTCTTTCCACAGACCGGCTTTTACCAGCGTTTTCAGCCAGCGGCAATCGGCGGGCGGAAGCCCTGCCGGCGCCTACCGCGCCGGCTTCGCCTCGCGCGGTTTGTCGCTTTTAGGCTTGGCGGCCCGCTTGCTGGTTTCGTCCTGCTCGTCCTTGGCGAAGTCGTCGCCCTGGTTCATGTCGAGCTTGTTCTCGAATGAATAGAGCAGGACCAGCACGAGAAGCGCCAGCACGGTCGAAAACAGCGCGATCTGCCAAAGCCCCAGCCCGCAGGCGACGCCGATGGCGCCTGCGAGCCACATGCCCGCACCGGTGGTGAGGCCGTGGACCTGGCCGCGCGTGAAGATGACCACGCCCGCGGCGAGAAACGCGACACCGGCCGTCACGGCCTCCACGACGCGGATCGGATCGACCTTCACGAGGTCACGCATCTCCGGCGCGGTGAACATCGGCGCATAGACGATTTCGATGGTGAGAATCGCGAACGTCGCCGCCGCGACGCAGACGAGGACGTGCGTGCGCAACCCGGCTGGCCGATTGCGCCACTCGCGCTCAAAGCCGATCATCGCGCCGAAGAGGGCAGCAAGCAACAGGCGCGCGACCACGACCAGAAACGGCGTGTGCGTCGGGTGGCCGAATTCTTCGATCAGCTGGTCCATAAAAGAAAACCCTCAAGCCCTCAAAAAATCGTGCGCCGGGTAACGTTCTGCGGCAGACCCGGTTCCGACGATGTCAGAGAATCTCGAACACGAAGGCCTTGAGCAGCGTGTTCGGCTCGCCGACAACGAAGGCGCGGAACGTCGTGCTCTCTTCAAGCAACCGCCAGCGCTTGGCGCGGGCCAGTTCGTCGAACTTGGCGCCATAGCCCATCGTCTCCATCAGGATGTCGCGGATGGTGACGATCGCATGACCGCCCTTCTTCGTGACACGCACCAGTTCGTCAAAGCCGCTCGCTGGCGCATGGCCCTCGGTGAACACGCCGGTGGAGAAGAAGGCACGGAAATGTCCGTCGTCCCATGGCAGCGTCTTGCCAAGCTCGGCCTGCTTCAGCACCGCATACGAATTGCGTGACCGGGCGATCCGCAGCATGTCTTCCGACAGGTCGAGACCTTCCAGCCGGTCGTAGCCGAGCGCGCGCACGATCGGCCCGGACAGCCCCGTGCCGCAGCCGGCGTCGAGCAGCGGGCCCTCGCCGCGTGGCACGTAGCGCGCCAGCCAGCTCGTGATGGCGAAGGGCAGGCAATATCCCAGCGCCATCGTCTCCTTGTCGTAATGGTTCGCCCAGTCCGCATAGGCCGCCGCGAGTTCGGCCGGCGTCGTGGCGTCATAAACCGCTTTCCACGCTTCCGGATCGCGTTCGCTCATGTTCGGTTCCCCTCCGCATGCGCTTCTCCAGGGCCCTGAGCGCAAGCGACAGGCTCACCGTCAGGAGAAGATAGATGTACGCCACGATGGAATAGGTGTCGAAGAAGCGGAAGGTGCCCGCCGCATAGACCTTGCCCATCTGCGTGATGTCGGCGACGCCGAGCACTGAGACGAGCGAAGAGTCCTTCACCATGGCGATGAAGTCGTTGCTGTAGGGCGGCAGGATCGTGCGGAACGCCTGCGGCCACACCACGTGGCGAAAACGCCGGTAGCGCGACAGGCCGAGCGCCTTCGCGGCTTCGATCTGGCCGATCTCGACGGACTGGATGCCGGCGCGAAAAATCTCCGCGATGAACGACGAATAGGCGATGGTGAGCGCGAGGACGGCGCGCCAGAGCAGCGAAAAGTCGCGCACCAGCAGTTCATCGACGAGTCCTGCATCGCGCAGCGGCGTCATCGCCCAGTTCCAGCCCGCGACGAAGATCGGCACGCCGGCGAACGCGATCCAGAACAGCAGCACCAGGATCGGCACGCTGCGGATCATCTCGACATAGAAGCGCGAGAACTGCCTCAGCCAGATCGAGCCGGACAGGCCGAGCAGCGCGATCCCTAGACCGAGCGCGGAGGCCAGCGCATAGGCGACGATGGTGACGAAGACCGTCGTCCATACGCCCGCGGCGACGATCTGGAACACCTGGGTGTAGATGTCATTCGCCGCGATGATGATCGCGACGACGATCGCGATCATCACCGCCGCGACCAGCCACCAGGGAAAGTCTTCCGCGTCCCGGCGCTTTGACACAGGCGCATCGCCCGCCGCACTCACGACGGCGGGAACGGTTCCGGTCGCCGCGCGGCGGCCGGGCAGGGGCGCGGTTGTCATATCTGGCGAAAGCGTCGCTTACGGCGTGTAATCGACGAACCACTTCTGGGTGATCGCGTCGAACGTGCCGTCGGCCTTCAGCGCGGCGATGCCGGCATTGATCGGCGCGACGAGGTCGGAGCCCTTCGGGAAGATGAAGCCGAAATCCTCCGCCTGCAGCGGATCGCCGATCAGCTTCAGCTTGTCGCCCGACTGCTTGACCAGCGCGTTGCCGCCGGCGCTGTCGGTCAGCACCAGATCGACATCGCCCGCCTGCAGTGCCGCGACCGACGCGGCGAACGTCTCGAACAGTTTTATGCGCGGGTTCTGCTCATTGCCGTCGAGCACATTGTAGACCGCGACATAGAATGGCGAGGTGCCGGCCTGCGCGCCGACCAGCAGCTTCTCGTCCGCGGCGAACGCCTTCGGCTCGGCAAAACGGCTTTCGTCGCCGCGCACCAGCATGAAGATTTCCGAGCGCATGTATGGGTCGGAGAAGTCGACCTTCTCCTTGCGGTCGTCCTTGATGGTGATGCCGGTCATGCCCATGTCGTACTGCTTGTCGGAGACCGCCTGGATCATCGCGTCCCACGACGTGTTCTGGTACTCGACCTTGAAGTTCAGCGTCTTCGACAGCGCATCCATCGCGTCATATTCCCAGCCGACCGGCTGCTGGGTCTTCGGGTCCATGAACTGCAGCGGGAAGTAGGCGTTCTCGGTCACCACCACGACGGTGCGGCCGCCGAGATCGGGCACGGCCTGCGCCAGCGCTCCGGCGCTCGTTGCGATCAATGCGGCAAGGGCAAAAGCGGTGGCGCGAAGTGTCACGGAAGAGCTCCCTCTGGAATTGGCTGGCGGGACTGTAGCGCCGCAGCTTCATGGTTGCCAAGCGGTGGTGCGGTCAACACAGCGACGAAGCCTTCAAGACCCCCTCACCGGCCCTCGGGCCACAACGTCGGCGTACGCCGACGGACTCCCCCACGTGCGTGAGGGAGAGGAGCGGCGCCAAGCTCGCGGCCGGCTCTCCTCTCCCCCGGGCAGGGGGAGAGGTGTCACGGCGAAGCCGTGACGGTGAGGGGGGTGCTTCTGAAAGCACTCCCCCGCTGAATCAGGCGACAATCATTCCGCTGGCTGCGCATGCCCTCCAGCGTCGAGCACGTCGATGCCGCCGGCGCCGTCATAGACCTCCTGGTCGAGGATGCCCTGGCGCTTCGACACGATCGTCGGGATCAGCGCCTGGCCGGCGACATTCACCGCCGTGCGGCCCATGTCGAGGATCGGGTCGATGGCGAGCAGCAGGCCGACGCCGGCGAGCGGCAGGCCAAGCGTCGACAGCGTCAGCGTCAACATCACCGTCGCGCCGGTCAGGCCCGCCGTCGCGGCCGAGCCGATCACCGACACGAAGACGATCAGGAAATAGTCCTGAATACCGAGCGGCACCTGATAGAACTGCGCCACGAAGATCGCGGAGATCGCCGGATAGATCGCGGCACAGCCGTCCATCTTGGTCGTCGAGCCCAGCGGCACCGCGAAGGCCGCATATTCGCGCGGCACGCCGAGGCTGCGCTCCGTCACCGCCTCGGTGACCGGCATGGTGCCGACCGAAGAGCGCGACACAAAGGCGAGCTGGATCGCCGGCCATGCGCCGGCGAAGAATCGCGCCGGGTTGAGGCCGTGCAGGATCAGCAGCGCCGGATAGACAACGAACAGCACCAGCGCCAGGCCGATATAGATCGCGGCGGAATACCAGCCGAGCTGCGCCAGCGTCTGCCAGCCATATTGCGCGACGGCATTGCCAAGCAGGCCGATGGTTCCGATCGGGGTCAGCCGGATCACCCACCAGAGAATCTTGCGAACCACCGCGAGCAGTGAGCGGTTGAACTCTAGGAAGGTCTCTGCCTTCTCGCCGACCCGCAAGGCGGCGGCGCCGACGGCGATCGAGATCACCAGGATCTGCAGGACATTGAAGTTGAGCGATGTTCTGGCCGCGCCGTCGGTGATGCGGGTCGAGGCTTCGAGCCCGAGGACATTGCCCGGGAACAGGCCCTTCAGGAAATCGAGCCAGGTGCCGGTGGTCGACGGTTCCTTGGCGGCGTCGGCGAGCACCGCGCTGTTGATTCCCGGCTGGATGATCAGGCCGAGCGCGATGCCGATCGAAACGGCGATCAGCGCGGTGATGGCGAACCAGAGCAGCGTCTGCCACACAAGTGCTGCGGCATTGGAGAGCTGCCTGAGATTGCCGATCGACGCGACGATCGCGGTGAAGATCAGCGGCGGCACGAGCGCGCGCAGCAACTGCACGAACAGCGAGCCGATGGTGGAAAGCGTCGTGGTAAGCCAATTGGGATTGCCGGCGGCGTCCGGTCCCATCTCGCGGGCGATCAGCCCGAAAATGAGGCCGATCACCATGGCGGCGAGAACCTGGAAGCCGAAGGAGGAATGGAACGGTCTGGGGGCGGCCGTCGTCGAGGAAGCGTGAGTCATTGCTCTTCTCTCTTGGACATGTGAACGGCGATGAACCTTAACGCCATCGCCTCGTTTTGTTTCCAATACGCCTCCTTTGACGGCGCCGGGAGGAATGACATTCGGCCGGATAGCCAAAGCAGGGAAAATCTTTGCGGGGCACGCTCGCAGAGGGGCGGGCGAGTGGGGCACGTGCGGCAGCGCCGGCGCATCAGGATTTAGGTTCCTCGCCCCTGCGAAGCGGGGGAGAGGTGGCGAGGCGAAGCCGAGACGGAGAGGGGGGCAGTTTCAGGCCAAACTGTCAGGATCTGTCAGCAGTCTTTATCCACGTCCCTCCGCACCCGCGCGATACTGTCCCGCGTGGAAAGGAGGCAGCGATGCCTGTGGATTGGAGTGCGGTGATCGAGGGAAATCATGGCGTGCTGAAGCGCATCCTTGCCGAGCTCGTCGCCATGGCCGACGCAGCGATCTTCACCTCCCCCCAAGGGTCTAAATCCGGGGGAGGTCGACGCGAAGCGTCGGGTGGGGGTGGCGACGCGGCAGATACCCCCACCCGGCGGTCTGACGACCGCCGACCTCCTCTCAAGGGGGTGGAACCC
>Ga0335075_10002470_pt1 | contig 29749 bp, 36 predicted proteins | sample Lox_Sample_24_FD_206723 | JGI IMG/M metagenome (GOLD analysis project Ga0335075, IMG submission 206723) | Soil microbial communities from Loxahatchee National Wildlife Refuge, Florida, United States - Lox_Sample_2.4 | ecosystem: Environmental > Terrestrial > Soil > Wetlands | place: USA...
GTGTCCGAGGGCAGGAAACCCCGGCCCGTTCAGAATAGATAGGACACGAAGATGACCGCAACAACTCACAACACCGCTCCATCACGGTCCAGCCTGCGACGCACGGGCACGGTCACGCGGTGGGGATCCCGTCACCTCCGGGTCGTCGGGAGCGTACACATCGCCGTTGGTGTCGTCCTGACCGCCCTTGGCGCCGTGCTGCTCCCTCGCGGCGGCACCTGCGCGTTGGTAGCGCTGCCGCTGGCGATAGTGGCGGCCGTGCACTTCGCGTGGGGCTCACGGCAGCTGGTTCTCGCCCGCTCCGCGGCTCACCGGACCGGAGTCTGAGGCCGGTGATAAGTGCGAGTTCGCCGCGTGATTAGGGCCAGGCCTTCGGCCTGGCCCTTCGTCGTGGACCCGTGGCACCTTCGGCCGCACTTGACGGCCCACTATCAAAGTGATATCACTTTGATAGACGGTGTTCGGATGGCGGACACCGCACAGGACAGGAGAAATCCCAATGAACGCAGCGAACGTCCTCCTCGAGGCAGTTCCCGCCGTAACGGCCGAGCCGGCCGGACGCGGACGGCTCCGGGTAGCGTGGCGCCGGATCCGCCGGATCGTCGCGGAGATGAACTACGCGACCAGGCGGCTCACCGAGGTACAGGCACCCTGGATCGTTGACCCGAGATGGGACCGCCGGTAAGGATCGTGGTCATGGATTCATTCACGGGGAAGCTCGCGGTAGTGACCGGCGGCGGCTCGGGCATGGGCCGCGAGCTTACCCGCCAGCTGGCGGCCCAGGGCTGCTCGGTGGCGGCGTGCGACCTGAACCCCGACACGATGGCGGAGACCGTGGCCCTGGTGCGGCGAGAGGCCCCGCCCGGCGTCCGGGTCACCGGCCATGACTGCGACGTCGCGTACGAGGCGCAGGTGCTCAGGTTCCGCGACGAACTGCTCGCCGAGCACGCCTGTGACCACGTCGACCTCGTCTTCAACAACGCCGGTGCCGGCGGCGGGGAAAGCTTCGTGAAAAGCCAGCGCGAGGTGTGGGAGCGTATCTTCGCCATCGACTGGTGGGGCGTTTACTACTGCACTCGCGCGTTCCTGCCGCTGCTGATCGCAAGCGGCGACGGCGTGCTGGTCAATACCAGCAGCGTGAACGGGTTCTGGGCCGCGCTGGGTCCGGGCATGACGAACAATGCCTACGCCACGGCCAAGTTCGCCGTGCGGGGCTTCACCGAAGCGCTGATCGAGGACCTGCGGACGAATGCGCCACAGGTTCGGGTCGCGCTGGTGATGCCTGGGCACGTGGGCACCAACATCATCAGGAACAGCTTCATCGCCCGGGGCCTGCCCGCGCCTGAGGACATGAGCGACGCCCAGGTGGAGGAGCTGATCCCGCCGGACGCCAGGGAAAAGCTGTCCCGGGCCGGCCTGCTGAGCGAGGGGGCGGCAGCCGAGGACCTGCGTCAGTTGCTGACTCGGGGGTCCGACGACTTCCGGGACAAGTCCCCGATCAGCGCGGCCCAGGCGGCCGCCATCATCCTTTCCGCGGTCCGCGCGGGCACCTGGCGGATCGTGATCGGCGAAGACGCCAAGATGATCGACGAGCGAGTGCGGGCCAAGCCCGCGGCCGCCTACGACTACGCCGAGCTGTTCGCCGGGCTCATGCCCGACGACAGCGACCGGGCCAGCTGAGCGGCCGGGGGGCTGGTATACGCCAGCCCCCGTAACTCCCGGCGGCAAACGGATCATCGCAGAGGCCAGGGCCTGACTTCGTCGTGCCCGGGTGCAGGCCAACCTTCGGGCGCGCACCACGATCCGTTCGGCATCAAGAACCTCCATCACCGGGGCGGTGTGGGTGATTTCACCCCTGCCCCTGGCCGGGCTCGGCGGCCGAACCTGTAGCTGACGAAGCAGCCGCTACGGAGGAAAAAGATGGGGACTCAGATGATGACAAGAAACCGCGAGCCGGGGCGGGCCGCGGGCGGGGCGGCCGTTGAGATCGCGCATCTCCGCAAGACCTACGGGGCACTGGTCGCGGTGGACGATGTCTCGTTCTCGGTGGCCGAGGGTGAGATCTTCGGCATCCTCGGCCCGAACGGAGCGGGGAAGACCACCACCGTCGAGTGCGCCCTCGGCCTGCGGTCGCCGGACGCGGGCACGATCCGCCTGCTTGGCTTTGACCCGCAGACCGAGCGGGACAAGGTGCGTGAGGTCGTCGGGGTGCAACTCCAGGCGGGCGCGCTGCCGGCCAAGCTGCGGGTCGGGGAAATCCTCGACATGTACCGGTCGTTCTACCGCGACCCGGCCGACATCGGCGAGCTGGTCGAGGCCCTGGGGCTGGCCGCGAAGCGCAACGCCTACTACCGGTCCCTGTCCGGCGGCCAGCGCCAGCGCCTGTCGGTCGCGCTGGCGCTCATCGGCAGGCCGAAGATCGCGGTGCTCGACGAGATGACCACGGGCCTTGACCCTCAGGCCCGCCGCGACGCATGGCAGCTAATCGAGGATATCCGCGACCGCGGCGTGACGATCGTGCTGGTCACGCACTTCATGGAGGAAGCCGAGCGGCTGTGCGACCGGCTCGCGCTTATCGATAAGGGGCGCATCGTCGCGCTGAACACTCCGGCCGACCTGGCCGCGCTGACCCGGGGCGGGAAGACCGTGCGGTTCCTGCCCTCGGCCCCCTTCGACGACCGGCTGCTGACCGAACTTCCCGAGGTGGCGCGGGTCGAGCGCGAAGGCCAGCACGTCATCGTCACCGGCGCGGGCGAGCTCGTCAACGTCGTGATCCTCACCCTGGCCGCGGCGGGCGTGACCGCCCGCGACGTACGACTGGATTCCTCGAACCTCGAGGACGCCTTCCTCAGGCTCACCGCGAGGCACCTCCACAACAAGGAAGGAGAAATGTCATGAGCTCACTGTCGCTTCCGCTGCCGCAGGCGAGACCCACGCGGCGTGCCGCCTTCGGCAAGATCGTGCACAACGAGGCGAGGCTCGTCTGGCGGCAGCCGACCGGCCTGATCGGCGGCATCGCGTTCCCCGTCGTGCTGCTGTTCATCTTCAACGCGATATCCGCGTTCCGCCAGCCGGCCGCGGACCTGGGCGGGCTCACCCGGTTGGACGTGTACGTGCCGATCCTCATCGTGTTCAGCCTCGGCATGCTCGCCTTCTTCAGCCTGCCGGTTCCGCTCGCCTCCTCCCGCGAGCTCGGGATCCTGCGCCGCCTGTCGACCACACCGGTCCCCCCGTCCTGGCTGCTTGCCGCCCAGGGCGTCGTCCAGCTGTGCGTGGCGCTCGCGGGGGTCCTGGTCATCCTGGTCGCCGGAGTTGCCATCCTCGGTACGCCCGTCCCGAAGAGCCCGGGCGGGCTGGTGCTCTCGCTGGCGCTGTCCATCGCCGGGCTCTTCCCCATCGGGCTGGTCATCGGCGCGGTAGCCCCGACCGCGGGCGCGGCGGGCGTCATCGGCCGTGTGGTGTGGTTCCCTTTGATGTTCTTCGCCGGCCTATGGCTGCCGCTGGAGCTCATGCCGGGCGCGCTGCAGGCCGTGGCCAAGGTCACCCCGCTCGGCGCGTCGGTGACCGCGATCCAGGGCTCGATGCAAGGGCAGTTCCCCTCGGTCGTGCCGCTGCTGGTGCTGGCGGCTTACGCCGTGGTGTTCGGCTTCCTGGCCAGGCGCCTGTTCAGGTGGGAGTAAGGCCGTGATCCCGGTCGCCACTTCGATCTGCGGGGTTGCGGTTTCCGGGGCCATGCAGGCATCATGAAACGTACATCCTGTATGTCTCATACAGGATGTACGGGCATGCCGGAGTACGGAGGCAGCGTCGGTGCGAGATGGCGAACTTGAAGGCTTGTCCTGCTTCCGCGAAGCTTTCCTTGGCGGGATGCGTGCAGGTACGGGGCTCGGGGTGGCCGTGTTCGTCCTGGGCCTCACCTTCGGCGCCCTGGCCCGGGCCGACGGGTGGGGGCTCATCGCCCCCCTGGCTGGTTCGGTGGTCATCTTCTCAAGCTCTGCGCAATTCACGCTGGTGACTGTGCTGAGCGGGGGCGGGGGCATTCCAGCGGCCGTGGCTGCCGCATCGCTGATCAACGCTCGCTTTCTGCCCATGGGCTTGTCGGTGGCGCCGAGCCTGAAGGGAGGCCGGTGGCGCCGTTCCCTTGAAGGGCAGGCAGTAGTGGATGGTTCCTGGGTGGCCGCTCATCTCGGAGGCGGTCGTTTCGACCGGGCACGCCTGATGGGCGCGACCGTCATGCAGTATCCAGCCTGGGCAGGCGGAACGGCACTGGGCGTGCTCCTGGCACCGACACAACATCAGATTGAGGCGTTCGGGCTTGACCTGATGTTTCCCGCTTACTTCCTGGTAATGCTCGTCGATGAGCTTCGCGTATCAGCGCAGGCACGTTATGCCGCCTTGATCGGCGCCGCCTTGGCCGCTGGTCTCGTTTTCACTCTCTCCAGCGGTCTTGCCGTGATCGCAGCGACGGCGGCGGCCCTCCTTGGGCTGACCGATTTCCCTGGGAGGAGCAAGTTATGCGAGCGAGCCTATGGATAGCAATCATCTCCGTCGCGGCCGCGAGCTTTGCCCTGAAAGCTGCCGGGCCCGCGCTCCTCGGCCAGCAGGAACTCCCCGCCCGCGCCAACCGCGTCATCTCGCTGCTGGCCCCTGTGCTGCTTACCGCGCTCGTCATAACGGATGTCGCCGGGCAGCGGTGGAATGGTCTTAGCTGGCCCATCCTCATGGGGCTGGCTGCCACGGCTGTCTCTCGCCTGCTGAAGGTGCCTTCCCTGGTCTCGGTGATCATAGGAATGTTTGTCACAGCCGGATTTCGGTTCATCGCCTGAGCGTCCTGCCCAACTTAAATCGTGTGACCCAAGGCGGCCCCGGCGGCTAGAACTGGACAATGGCCCCCAACATGCCAGGACTGGTCGCCGGGTCGACAGCACTGCCTGCCGGTTTCACGCATCCGCACTCCTCGGAGGAGGCGCGCGCGATCGCCGAAAAAGGCATGATCTTGCGGGTGCAGGTCGGGTCCGGAGTGCACGGCACCTCGATCACCGGGCAGGATGACCGGGATGAGATGGGGCTCTGCCTGGAACCTCCGCAGTTTGTCACCGGGCTGGCCCGCGTCCCGAACGGGACCGCCGGCCAGGGTCCCTCGGTGCGGTTCGAGCAGTATGAACGGCACACCGCCTGGGACAGGCCGGGCGGCCTGGCGAACCGTTCCGGTGCCGGTGACCTCGACGTCATCATTTACTCGGCACGCAAGTGGGCACGGCTGGCCCTGGCCGGGAACCCGACCGTGCTACTGGTGTTGTTCGTTCCCGACGATGAGGTTGTCTTCCGCGACGAGGTCGGCGCCGAGCTTGCCCGTAACGCCCACCGCTTCGTCTCCCGGCTGGCCGCCGGCCGTTTTCTTGGTTACCTGAGAGCTCAGAAGGCGGCGATGACCGGGCAGGCAAGCGCGCACACCAATCGGCCGGAATTGGTGGCCGTCCACGGTTATGACACCAAGTACGCCATGCATGCCCTGCGGCTTGGGCTGCAAGGCGTCGAGTTGCTCACCACGGGCCGCATCACCTTGCCCGTGCCGGAACCCCACCGCGCATACCTGCGCTCGGTCCGCCGTGGCGAGCGCCCCCTGGCCGAGGTCCTGGACGCCATCTCCGACGCCGAAGCACGGCTGACCCGGCTACGGGACAGCCCGGTCATCGCGGAACAGCCGGACCGGCGCTGGGTCGATGACTGGTTGCATCGCAGCTACCTGAACTTCTGGGCCACCGCGTGTCTTTCAGGACCTGGGGCGCCGTGACGCGTTCTCGCGGGCCGTGGCGGGCGCGCGGGTGAACCCGCTTTCGTAGGCGGCGACGACTAGTTGGGCCCGGTCGCGCGCGGCGAGCTTCATCAAGAGCCGGCTGACGTGGGTTTTGGCTGTCGCGCCGCTCATGTGCAGCCGCTCGGCGATCTCGGTGTTCGACAGCCCTCGGGCAACCTCGCGCAGGACCTCGCGCTCGCGGTCGGTGAGTGTTTCCAGGATGGCGGGCGTGACGAATGCGGGCTCGGCGCGGGCGGTGAAGGCTGCGATCAGCCGCCGGGTGACGGTCGGGGCCAGCAGGGCTTCGCCTGAGGCGACGACCCGGATCGCGTCAAGGAGCTTCTCCGGGGTGGTGTCTTTGAGCAGGAACCCGCTGGCACCTGCCCGCAGGGCGGCGTAAACGTACTCGTCGAGGTCGAAGGTGGTGAGGATGAGCACCTTGACCTCGGCCGTGTCGTCGTCGTCCTTGATCTGCCTGGTGGCTTCGATCCCGTCCTGGACCGGCATGCGGACATCCATGAGCACAACGTCGGGATGGTGCTGACGGGCCAGGGCGACCGCCTCGGTCCCGTCGCTGGCCTCGCCGAGAACCGCCATGTCGGCAGCGGTATCTACGAGAACCCGGAACCCGCCTCGCACGAGGGCCTGGTCGTCGGCGATGACGACGCCGATCGTCACGAGGCGGCCTGTTCGGTGGGGATGCGAGCCAGGACTCGGAACCCCGAGGCGGTCGGCTCGGCGACCAGCTTGCCGCCGTAGACGGCTACCCGCTCCCGCATCCCCGCGATCCCGTGCCCGGCTCCGTCCCCGGTACGGGCTGATGGAGAGGCCTTAAGCTGAGCGCCGCCGTTGTCGGTAACCTCGATCACCACCTCGTCATGCCGGTAGCTCAGGGTCAGCTCGGCGGCTGCCGGAGCCGCGTGGCGGACCACGTTGGTGAGCGCCTCCTGGACGATCCGGTAGGCGGACAGGTCCACGCCGGGCGACAGCGGCCGCGGCTCGCCCTTCACGCTGACGCCGACGGACACGCCTGCGTGGTCGATGTGGGCGACCAGCTCGGGCAGGCTGGCCAGGCCCGGCGCCGGCCCGCGATCTGGCTGGAGGTCGCCGGCGTCAGCATCGCGCAGCACCCCGACCAGCAGCCGCATCTCCGCCAGGGCCTGTCGGCTGGTGCCTTCGATGATTCCCAGCGCCTCGCGCGCCTCGTCGGGCCGGACGTCGAGCACCATTCTGGCCACGCCCGACCTGACCGCGATGATGCTCATGGCGTGAGCGACGACGTCGTGCAGTTCCCTGGCGATCCGGACCCGCTCCTCGGCGCTGGCGCGCCGGGCCCGCTCACGCTCGCGCTCCGCGGCCCGCTCGGCCACATCGTGCATATGGGCGCGGCGCGCCCGGACGTTCTCGGCGGCGAGCCAGCCGACGGCGGCCAGCGTCGGCGCGGAAAGCACGATGCTGCCGGCGGCACCTCGGGCGGTCACGAATTCGCCGACCTCGACCGCCGCCACGGCAACTCCGACGGCGGCCAGGGCCACCCGTCTGGCTGAGGTCACCACCACCGAGTAGACGGCGAGGGTGACCGGGATAAGGGCCACGATGCCGCCGTGGACAGCGCCGAAATGGCCGGCCAGCGCCTCGAAGAGTGCGACCGACCCGCTGGCCACCCCGAGCGCGGCGACCGGGAACCGCCAGCGGAACATGAGCGACGCACACGCCGCCCCGGCCGCCAGGTAGCGGGCCGCGGTCCACCCGGGGCCCGCTGGCGTGCCCGAGCCGCTGACCGCGATCGCGGTGGCCAAGGCCAGCCCGGTCAGCACGGCCGCGACAACGTCGACCGGCACCCACCGGGGGGCTGACAGCGGCGCGGCGGACGGCACCTGCGGATCGTCCATCAGCTGCGACTGTATGCCGCCCGGGCTTGGCGCGCATCGGCCCATCGGGCGATGCCCGGCCTACATCCCCAGGCGTATACCTCCGACGGAGGCGCCCCCGCCTAGGCCGTCGGTCGTACCTGAGAAAAGGGCCGCCAGGCCGACGTCCGCCGCCGCTGTCTCCGCCCATTCTGGTCGCGGAAAGCAACTGCGGCCAGGAGGAGAAATGATCGAGGCGAAGAACCTCACTAAGCGCTACGGCGGCACGCTCGCCGTGGACGATCTGAGTTTCACCGTGCGCCCGGGGCTGGTCACCGGTTTCCTTGGCCCCAACGGGTCGGGGAAGTCGACCACCATGCGGCTCATCATGGGCCTGGACGCACCGAACCACGGGGATGTCACCGTGAACGGCCACCACGTCCATGACATGTCCTGGCCCCTGCATGAGGTCGGCGCCCTGCTGGAGTCCCGGTCCATCCATCCCGGGCGAAGCGCCCGGGGGCACCTGCAGATGCTGGCCCAGACCAACAGCATCCCGCGAGCCCGGGTCGATGAGGTGGTTGAGATGACCGGGCTCACCTCCGTCAGCCGCCGCCGGGCCGGGAAGTTTTCCCTGGGCATGACCCAGCGCCTCGGCATGGCCGCCGCCCTGCTCGGCGACCCGGACGTTCTCCTGTGCGACGAGCCGGTCAACGGGCTCGACCCTGATGGCGTCCGCTGGGTCCGCAACCTGCTCAAGAGCCTGGCCCGCGAAGGCAGGACGGTCTTCGTCTCCAGCCACCTCATGGCCGAGATGGCCCTCACCGCCGATGAGGTCATCATCATCGGCAAGGGCCGTCTGATCGTCCAGCTCCCCATCACCGAACTCCTTGCCCGCAGCTCAAAGCGCTCCGTCCGGGTGCGCTCCCCGCAGGTCGGCCAGCTCAAGACCGCCCTGGAAGAACTCGACGGCGTCACGGCCACGCTCGAAGCAGACAACTCCCTTACCGTACGCGGCACCGATGAGGTCACCATCGCGGAACTGGCCGCCAGCCTGCCCGTCACCGTCTACGAACTCGCGCCCCAGTCCGAATCACTGGAAGAAGTGTTCATGGAGCTGACCGAGGGAACCGTCGAGTACTCCGCGGCCCGGCCCGCCGAATCCCCGGCAGCGAAGGAGGCAGGCCAGTGAGCGCCGCCACGATCACCAATACCCCTGACACAACGCCCCGTTCAGGCCATTACAAATTCTCCGGGCTGCTCGGCTCGGAGTGGACGAAGCTGCGGACCGTCCGCTCCACGATGTGGACCCTCGGGCTCACTATCCTCATCGCCGTCGTGATCAGCGCTGTCGCCACCGCGGCAACCCGGGCGAACTGGTCCACGACCACACTCGCCAATCGGGCAGGCTTCGACCCCATCGGCAGAACCCTGATCGGAGTGTTCTTCGGCACGTTCACCATCGGCGTCCTCGGAGTCCTCGTCGTGAGCGCCGAGTACGGCACAGGAACCATTCATGCCGTCTTCTGCGCCGCGCCGCGCCGCCTGCGGGTACTCGCCGCCAAGACAATCGTCTTCGGGGCCGTCGCCCTCGTCATCTCCGAGATCGCGTCCTTCGCGTCGTTCTTCCTCGGCGAGGCGTTCCTCACCGGGCCCGTTCCCCACGCCACGATCACAAGTCCCGGGGCACTGCGCGCGGTCGCCGGAAGCGGGCTCTACCTGTGCGCCATCGGGCTGTTCGGGCTGGGTCTCGCCAGCATCATCCGCCACACGGCCGGAGCGATCAGCGCCTTCGCCGGGATCCTGCTCCTGATACCGATCATCGGCGCGGCGCTTCCCGCCTCACTCGACAACGACCTGACACGGTTCATGCCGCTGCGAATCGGCGAGGAAATGGTCTCAGGCCCCCCGCTCGCCAACTCGTTCTCGCCCTGGACAGGCCTTGCCGTCTTGTGCGCGTACGTAGCCGCGCTACTGATCATCGGCGCCGTCGTCCTGGTGAAACGGGACGCCTAACCAGATTTAGGAGGCCTGTGCGATGAATACCGTCAGCGTTGTCATCCTCGTGCTCTGGGCTGCCTTCTGGATCTACTGGATCGCAGTGTCCATCGGTGTCAAGTCGGGACGGACCGGGGGGACCAGGTTCAGGGGCTTCCGCGTCCCGGTCATCCTTATTGTTCTGGTCTTGGTGCGCATAGTTGCCTATGGGCACGCGTTCACCCACAATGCGTGGCTGCAGGGTATCGGCCTCGCCGTCTTCCTGCTTGGGCTGGCCCTGGCCGTCTGGGCCAGGGTGTATCTGGGCCGGAACTGGGGAGGCCCCATGACCAGGAAAGATGAGCCAGAACTTGTGACGACCGGTCCATACAGAACCATTCGTCACCCCATTTACACCGGCATCATCCTTGCCACGGTCGGCACGACCATAGCGGTTAGCTTGTACTGGCTGATAGCGGTTGTGGTGCTGGGAGCCTATTTCATCTACAGTGCCGTGACGGAAGAGCGCTACCTGGCCGAGACCTTCCCCGACACGTATCCGGGCTACAAACGATCAACCAAAATGCTTGTCCCCTTTATCTTCTGAGCCGCTTGCCCAGGGCTACCAGGCGGCGTCCATGCCTGTTTCCGGGTCCATGCCGGCGCCCTCCGGCAACTGCATCGTCACGGTCGTGACCGCCCTGGTGGTGATGTCGATCATCGCCACAGTCAGCATCGGGCGCCTCCCCTGGTAGACCAGCCGGTAGGGAAACAGCAGCCACCGGCCTGAGGTGTCGAGCGTCATCGGGGACCGCATCGGGGTCGGGGTGCCCTTGAGGCTGGCCAGGTCCGCAACGAACCTGCCGGTGGAGGTCCGGTATTCGGCGACCGTTATGGTGCGTCCTGATTGCGCAGAAAGGTAGAACGAAGCGCCGCCCGGGCTCAGGCTCACGCCGGTCAGCTCGGGCTGGGAAACCGCTCGGCTGAGCACGACATGGCTTCGCTGGGCCACTGTGCCCGCGGCCGCTGTTACCGGCAGCACCCGTACGACCTGGCTGGTGGCTCTCCCGTCAGCGGTCCCGTCCCAGCCTGTGAACGCGAGCAGCCCCCCGCTGGCCGATATCGACAACGCGCCGCCAATGGCCACGTTGCCCGGGCTTTCTCCGCCCACGTCAACATCGCTCCACTGCCGCGAGTGTCCGGTGCGCGTATCGACGATCCCGATATATCCCGGGTCTCCCTTCGCGCAGCCGCTGATGGCATAGCCGATTACCCCGCCACCCGCGTCGGCGGCCAGCGACGACACCAGGCCGCGCAGCTCGGGTCCTACGGGCGCGAGCCGACCAGGACGCCCCTGGTCCCCGAGCCGGACCTGGTAAAGCCGGGCCGTGCATCCATCGTCGGCCTGCAACGCGACAACGAAGCTGTCGTCACCAGTTGCGGCCAGTCCGTAGACGCCCGGCATTCGCTCTTCTTCCGCTACCAGCTGGCCGTTCGCCGATGCGCGGACTTCAAGCGACCCGTTTGCCTCGGCGAACACTATGTCGTCGGCAAAGAACCGGGGCATCGCGGACCGCGCAGATGCCCGGGCCTCGTCCCTGGGCGACGGCCGGCCGCGCGGACGCTGGCGGCTGCGCCCATGACCATTCAGCACCGTGAGGCCGACCGTCATGCCCACGGCCAGCAGTACCACGACCACCAGGCACACCATCATGTAGCGGCGGTGCTGGCGCCTGCGCGCCTCCTTGATCAGGGCCAGCGGATCCGCGCCGGTATGGGCCAGCGCCTGCGGATCCGCGGCGGCGTCGGGCAGCCAGCCCGATGGGGCCATCTTCATGGCATCTCCGTCGATACCCGCTCGATGATCTCCGCCAGCTCAGCCGGGCGATACCCACACCGCCGGGCGAGCGCCACCAGCTCACGTGCCTTCGCCACTACCAGGCTGCGCTGCGGCGCGATACCGGTCACCGATACTCCGCGGCCGCGGCGGAATTCCACCAGTCCCTCGTCTCGCAGTGTCCGCAGTGCGCGGAAGACCGTGTTGGCGTTGACTCCGAGCACCGCGGCGAGGTCCTTTGCTGGCGGGAGCCGTTCACCGGATCGCGCCTCGCCCTCGGCGATGGCCCGGCGGATCGCCGCTGCGACCTGCTCATGCAGCGGCATGGCGCTGGTGTGGTCGATCTCCAACGTACTGTTAGTGCTACTCACATTAGCATTATATGCCATCAGGTCGAACGGCAGCCATCACGGCGCACTGCTACGGGCAGCAGTAGACTGATCACATAACGCGTTCATTGCGGCCAAATCTTGTTCTGCTCACTGGTGGAGTTGATCCGCTAATGCCACTTCCGGATCGAAGCAACGCCCTAGACCACATCGTGGTCTTGATGTTCGAGAACCGCTCGTTCGACAACTTGCTCGGCCGATTGTACGGGCCGGGCGAGGTGGCGTCCTTCGAGGGCGTGACGGGGAAGGATCTCAGCAACCCCATCCCGGATTGGGCTGCCGACCAGGGCCCCGGCAGCGGAGTCGTGCCCTACGGCGTCGCAACGGACATGAACATGCCGAGCCCGGATCCGGGCGAGGAACACCAGCACGTTAACACCCAGCTTTACGGGAGCATCGACCCGCTGACCAACCGCGGCCTTCTCGCGCACGACATGACCGCGCCGTACAACGCGCCAGAAAATTTGCTGCTGCAACCGACAATGGACGGGTTCGTCGCGGACTACATCAGCGCCTTCACCGCCGAGCTGGGCAAGGAACCGAGCTACACCGAATACGCACAAATCATGACGGGCTACACGCCGGACCAGCTGCCGGTCATCTCAGCGCTGGCCCGCGGGTTCGCGACCTTCGATCACTGGTTCTGCGAGGTCCCATCGCAGACATTCGCCAACCGGTCGTTCTTTCACGCCGGGACCTCCTCCGGCTTCGTCGTCAACGTGACCCCCGCGGAGTCGTTCCCGGTGCATAACACGGCAGAGACGATCTTCGAACGACTCGACCAGCAGGGCCTGAGCTGGCGGGTGTACTGCGACCCGCCGAGCCACCTGTCGATTACCGGCATCATCCACGCGCCACGGCTGTGGGAGCACTTCCGCACCAGGTTCGTCACCACCGACCAGTTCCTGCAGGACTGCGCGAACGGCACGCTGCCGACCTACTCCTTCATCGAGCCGAACCTGCTCTACGGGCACAACGACATGCACCCGGCCATGGACGCGCTGTTCCCCGACCTGCCGGTCGATCCGCCGTCGTCCCTGCTCGGCGGCGAGGCTCTGCTAGCGAAGATCTACAACGCCATCCGGACGGCTACATCGGACAGCGGGTCGAACGCATGGAACACCTTGTTCCTGATCACCTTCGACGAGCACGGCGGCACCTACGACCACGTTCCTCCCCCGGTGGTGCCGGCCCCGCGGACGGGAGGCGCGCCCGGCCAGATGGGCTTCGGCTTCCAGCGGTCAGGGGTGCGGATACCCGCCATCGCGATCTCGCCGTGGATACCGGCGCAGGCCGTGGTCACCACCAACTACCGGAACACGTCCGTCATCGCGACCCTACGCCGGCGATGGCAGCTGGGGCCGCCGCTAACCGAACGGGACGCGGCAGCGGCCGACCTGTCGGCGGTGTTCTCGCTCGACGCCCCGCGCGACCCAGACGGGTGGCCAGAGGTCAGCCCGCGGCCGGTGCCACCGTACACCGGGCAGATCCCGGCGCCCGACGCGGCACTGCGCGGCCTGGGCAAGGCGGCGTTCCACGCCTGCGCCGCGTTGGCTCCCCGCTTCGGCAAGCCAAACCCGGGCGTCACCCAGACGCAGGACATCACCCGTGCCGATAGCGCCGCGCTGCTGAACGATCTGGTCGGGGACGTGTTCGTACGGCTGCACGGCAGCTAGCCTCCGTGCAGCAACACCGTCGTTGACCGTGGGCGTTCGGCTCTATATCAAGGAGCAATGGACGAGCCACAGCGCGAGCGCGACCCCGAGAGCTACTTCGGCGCCGGGATCGGCGGGGGAAGCGGACTGTTCACCGCGGGAGGCACGTCCGATGGGCCGCACTCCCCCGCGCCCGCCGCGGCGTCCGTCGCCACGGTCACTGAGCCCGCCCGTGAGATCCCCGTGCACGAGGAGACCGACGTCCTGGTGGCCGGCGGCGGTCCGGCCGGCACCGCCGCCGCAGTTGCGGCGCGGCGGCTCGGCCTGCGGGTGACTCTCGTCGAGCGGTACGGCGACCTGGGCGGCCTCTCGGCGGGCGGACTGGTGATCTGGATCGACCGGATGACCGATTGGGAAGGCACCCCGGTCATCGCCGGCATCGGTGCCGAGGTGCTTGACCGGCTGCCCGAGGGGGCCATCGCCGGGCCCGGCCCCGAGCTGTGGGGCTCGGCCGACCCCGAGCAGGTGGCGTACTGGCGCGAGCGTCTGTCCGCGTTCCGTGAGACCGTTTGCCGCTCGCCGATGATCGACCCGGAGTGGCTCAAGATCATTTCCCACGAGCTCCTCGTCGGCGAGGGAGTGCGAGTGCTGCTGCACTCCTGGGTCGTCGCCGCGATCAACGATGAAGGAACGGTCCGTGGCGTGATCTTCGAGAGCAAGCAGGGGCGCCGCGCGATCCTGGCCAAGGTCGTCGTGGATGCCACCGGCGACCTCGACGTCATCGCGCAGGCCGGTGGCACGTTCGTCACCGACGCCGAGAAGGACGGCACGGGCGGCAACGTCCAGCACTGCGTCAACACCGCCTTCACCTGGACGGGCGTCGACATGCGGAGGTGGCTGGCGTTCAAGCGCGACGATCCGGCGGCCCACCACGCCCTGATGAACCGAGGCCGTCAAGTCCTCGGCTTCGTGGACACACCGCATGTCGGCTGGCGCGACGACGTCGTGGTGTTCATGGGCCCCCGCCTGGCCGGCTACAGCGGGCTCGACGTCGAACACCTTAGCCTGGTCGAGCTAGAGTCCCGCCGCCGCATGGTCGCCCACCTGGACTTCTTCCGCACCCAGGCCCCCGGCTTCGAGAACGCGTGGATCATGCTCGCCGCACCGCAGATCGGCGTGCGGATGACCCGGCGCCTGGCGGGTTTGCACCCGATGACGTCCGACGACTGGAAGGCAGGGGTACGCCACCCCGACGAGATAGGCGTCTCCCCTTCCCCGTCCCAGAAGTTCCCGACGGTCTCGGTGCCCTATCGCGCCCTGCTGCCGGAACGACTCGACGGCGTGGTCGTCGGCGGCCGCCACGTGGCCAGCGACGCCGCCACCCAGGCTTTCATGCGCGAGATCCCGCAGTGCTGGATGACCGGGCAGGCGGCAGGAACCGCCGCCGGCCTCGCGGCCCGCACCGGCCTCGCGCCCCGCGCAATCGACGTCGAGGAACTCCGCGAGGAACTCCGGGGGCAGGGCGCGTTCCTGCACAAGCCGTAGGCGGCATCACCTCCCTCCAGGGGTCGCAGAATGCGACGGTCGCCAATGTATGAGCTGCGCGAACTCCCGGGTACACCCAGTAGATGCAGCTCATGCTGTCGGGACCAAGCTGAGGAGGTACGGCCATGCGCTGGTGGCGTGTCGGCAACGCGGTGCTGATAATCCTGGTGCTGCCCTTGGTGACCTATCTGCTGAACCGCGTGCTGGCGGGGCTGGAGCGCATCCGGCACGCAACCGATCAGATTGTCGCCTCCGGCACGGAACTCGTCAGCGACCTCGATGGCGTGCCTGAGGCGCTGGCAACCACCGACCAGACCATCAAGGACGTCTCGGCCGGAGCGGCCCGGTACGGGGACTCGGTCGCCAAGCTCCTGAGCTGAGCGAAGAAGGAGGTGTAGCCGATGCCAGGAGCCGCCCAGACAACGCTCACTGCCTCGGCTCTGATCGTCGGCATCACGGCGGTCGGATTGACCCGCGCGATCTTCCACCTGCGGGCCATCCATGCGAACCTGGCCGCCACGACCGACGCGGCACAGGCCATCGCCGACCTGACCAGCACGGTACCGGATCGCCTGACATCAGTTAACGCAAGTCTCAAGCCAGTCCGCGACTTCTGCGACACGGTCTGACCAGTTCCTGGGGGGTGAACTCGATGCGGCGACACGCGTCGACCCAGCACTCACACGCCGACACCGGCGGGTCCGCTTGGATAGCCGGCTACACCATCGGCACCGGCGTTGTGGCCATCGTCGTGGCGCTCGTGTCCGCGATCCTGGCGTATGCGCGATCGATCGGCGATGATGCGCAGAAGATCAACGAATCCCTGCAGCGCGCCGAGCACAACACCGCTCCGCTTGGTGAGCTGCGTACCACCATCGACGATGAAAATGCGATCGTCGGCGGCCTGCAGCGCGGCCGCACCCGGCTGGGAGGCTAGCGATGTCCGCTGACCAGCAGAGAGCCTGGAAGCGGGCGATAACCGCGGGCTTCCTCGTCGATGGTGCCGTGGCCGGTCTGCTGAGCCTGCTCATCTACCGGGTGAAGCGCATCGATCAGCGCGTGGTCGAGGTGCGGAACACGTTGCGCGCCGCGGAGACAAATACCGCCGACACGGCGCTGATCGCGCAGGTCGCCGACGGCGTCGACGCAGTGCTGGCCGAGGGTCTGCAGCACCATCTGTTCCTCGGCCGGGTCCTCGAAAAGGTGAAGCGATGAAACGCCCGGTGGCTCTGACGGTCGTCGTCATCGCCGTGCTCACGGGCGGGCTCGCGCTCTACCTTTTCTGGCTCGGGGCATTGCTGAACCGGATCGCGGACAACCTGGAGGATTCTGCGGACCTCGTCCGAAATATTGACGGCAATGCGAAGGTCATCCGTCCTGGCGTGGCACACATCAACGAGGTCGGCGGTGTCGTGGCCGGCGCGCTCCCGCTGCTATACGGGATGGCAGAGCAGGTCGTCCAGAGCACCGCCGAGGAGCCGGCGACCACTCCCGCCACCGACGCAGCCAGCACTCCGGGCACTCGGCGTTCCAGGCAACACGACGGGGTTGGCTTTATCCCGCCCGGCTAGGTGCGCAGTTCAGCCGGCGGGCCGCTGGAAGTGCCAGATAACCAGTGACGGGCGGCCGTCGGCGGCCCGCGCCGCCGATGGCAGGTAGTCCATCAGCGAAAAAGGCCAGTCCTCCCAGTCGCCAATCTCGGCCGCGGGCTCGGGCCTCGGTCTGTCCGTCCGGGTAGCGGTCGGCTCCTCGCACCGTCGTACCTGGAGGCCGAGGCTCAGTGCCGGCCGCAGGTAGTCGCCGAGCTGATGCCGGTAGGTGGCCGCGACCCACGTTTGGCCCGCCGGGCCGCGGGCTGTGATCACCGAGCCCCGGGTGACGAGCTCGTGGTGGATGTCGGAGATGACCAGGTCGCCGCCGGGGCGCAGCACGCGGGCAAATTCCGCCAGTACCGGCTGCAACCGGGGCACGTGGACCAGAGCGAGCGCGCAGACGATGACATCCACCGAGTCATCGGGCAGGGGCAGCCGGTCGAGCTCACCGAGGCGGAACTCGCCGTCTGGGACACGCCGCCGCGCGTAAGCGAGCATGTCCGGTGAGCTGTCGACGCCGATGACCCGATGCCCGCGCCGGGAGAGGAACTCGGCGAACCGCCCGGTACCGCATGCGGCGTCCAGCGCCTCGCCAGGCTTCCGGCCGCTCAGGTACTCGGCCACGATCGGCTCGTCGGTGGCGAACAGCCCGCCGCCCGCCTCTGCGTCATAGCCGGCCGCCTGTTGCCGGTAGGCGAGGACGGTGCTGACGCGCTCGGCGAATACGCCGCGGTCCCGCAGCTTCTCGTCATCAAGAAGCCGCCGGATCTCGGCCAGCCGGGCGTCGGTGAATGCGCGGTCGTGGTCCCCGGCCCAGGCGTCCAGCAGCGCGATGCCTTCGAGGCCCAGCAGATAGGCAAGCGGGTCCTGATAGATCACGAAGACCGATCGTAGACAGATGCAGACAGACTGCACACCGCATTTCCGTCCAGGCCGACGAGCGCACATTCAGTCGCCCCGGCATGCCTGGTCGGTCTGTGTCCGCGTCGACGGGTCGGCCGCATTGGGGTAAGGGATGGCCAGCTCGTCGAACACTGGGCCTTCGCCGGGCCGCTCCGTGCCCGATAGCGGCTACCCGCCCAGCCGCGGGTCTGTAGAGAAGGCTTAGCGAGCGCTGCGGGCGGAGGGCGCGAGCAGGCCTAGATCGCGGGCGCGGGTGACGGCCTCGGCGCGCCGGTGGGCGCCGAGCTTGGCATACAGATTGCGCATGTGGGTCTTGACGGTGTCGAGCGAAACGCTCAGCTCGCTGGTTCCGCGCCGCGGGCCGTGACAGCCAGCAGGCTGAGCCAGTCCCGGACCGGGACGAGTTGGTCGTAGTCAGCCCGGCAGCCGGCGCAAGCTGCGAGGTGACGGGTAACCCGGTCGCGCGCGCAGCGGTCGAGGGCGCCGACGATGTAGGCGCCGATTTCGCCGCGCCACTTTGCGCATGAGTGGCTCATCTTTCCTCCTTCCCCTGGCGCCTGCGGGCGTAGCGGGCTCGCTCAGTAGCCGCCCTGAGTGTTGTAGTTGGAGCTGGGCGAAGGCGCCGGGGAACCTGCGCCGCCCGGCTTACCGCTGGCGGTGACGGCCTGCCAGGTGAACGTGGTGCCGTTGAAGTGGTCCGTGAAGTTGTTGCCGTGGACCTGGCCGGGCGCCGTGTCCAGCCGGAACGTGTAAAGCGGCTTGCCGTTGTAGGTGAGCTGGGTCGTGCCGCCGGTCAGGTGTATGGTGCCGAGCGTGCCGGGCAGACCGCTGGAAGCCGGGTTGACCGTGTTGGCGGTGACCGGGAACCAGAAGCTCAGGCACGTGCCCGTGCACTTGATGTTGCCGTTTACCTCCGACGGCGTTTTCGGGGTGTAGATCGTCCTCCCCGAACTGGTCACCAAGACGGTCCCGACGCCGGTTAGCTGGCGGGTCGAGACGGCGGCGTTCGCAGCCGCCGCACCCCCGTTGCTCACGCCGGTTCCCGAACTAGCCGTGCTCCCGCCCGACGAACCGCACGCGGCCGCCAGCGCGGCCGTGGCGGCAAGAACGAACAGGGCTGCGCCGCGCCTGAGCAGACGCTGTCGGCCCCGGCCTGCCTGCGATGGGCTACCACTAGGCCGCTCGTGACCGTATGTGCCCGTCATGATGATGGTCCTCCTTGGTCTTGGGTGTTGCTGGCTGGTGGTTGATACGCCGGGAGTCCCGGTCGCGTTCACTGGGGGGAACCGGCCCTGCTGCCGCGGCGCCGGGACGCCCTCGCTGCGGGCGCCGTGCCGGGGCGCGGGCGCGTGCGGATGCTGAGGAGCAGGATTCCGGCAACGGACGCGATGGCTGTCGCGGCTTCGCCGCCCGCTGCCCACAGCTTCTCCGGGAACCAGACCGGGTCGTACAGATCGGGAAACGGGCCGATGGGCCCAAGATCCACGTACCGCGATACGAGCAACAGCGTGAATGCGCTGGCAGAGATCGCGAAGCCGAGCACGAACGGCAGACGCCTCGCGGACGTGATCAGGGCGATCCCGGTAAGCAGGGCCAGCACTGCCTCGGCGCGGAACAAGATTCCCTCGTTGATCGGTGCTTGGGCCTCGGCATAGGTCGAGGCAAGATCCAGGTGCACGTATGCATCGATGCTCAGCCCCGCGACCGCGATCAGCCGGGCGGCCGCTACCGCGGCCTGGCCTGGCGACCGGGGAAGCCATGTGCGCGGCGCGGTCCGCCAGGTTGACCGGCGCGCGGGATGGGCGTTGCGGAACAATGTGCCGACGGCGGCCGGCCGGCCATCGCGTCGTGTCATTGTCTTAATCCGTTCGGAGCCGAGGATGGCGGGACGTGCGCGCCTGGCCGCCCGGCAGTGACGGTCACCAGGTTTCTGGCCGTGGTTGCCACCTGCAGGCTGGAGATGTCCGCGGGCCGCCACCCGGCGCTCGCCGGAACGCTGATCGGGCCGGTGCGCCAGGCATCCCAGGCGGCGGCGACCTCGGTTCCGCCGGTGCGGGAGCGGACGATCAGCCGGCATGGCTGGTTGAGCGGCAGCCCCCAGGCCAGCAGCTTGATGCTGGTGCCCCAGGATGTCCCGGTCAGCGTGACGGTGAGGCGCACATGCGTGACAGGGTTTGCGCCGGACAGCGTGATGGCCGCAGGCCGCGAGTTCGCTGCCTGGTGGCTGGCTGCCGACTGGCTCACCCCCGGCTGGGCGAGCCAGAATCCCCCGGCGGCACCGAGCGCCGCAGCCGCCGCCACGCCCGCAACGCTTCGCCAGCGCCGGGCCGCGGCTCGTGCCTTCCGCCCTGGTGCGGTCGCCGTTCGGGTGGTCCGCGCCCCCGGCGCACGTCCATCCAGCCCGACGGGCGGGGGATCGGCTCGCAGAAGGTTCACCGGAACGCGCGCGAGCAGCCCTGGCAGTGGCTTCAGCCGCGCCAACTCCACCCGGCACGCCTCGCAAGTAGCCAGGTGAGACTCAACAAGCACGCGCTCTTCTGCGTCGGTCGCGCCGAGCGCGTACACGCCGAGGCGCAGAGTAATCGGGCAGGTCATGTTCCCGTAATCCCTTGTTCCTCAAGCGCCCTGCGCAGGGCGCGCAAGCCGTAGAAGCACCTGGACCTGACTGTCCCTTCCGGGATGGCCAAGATGGCGGCAACCTCTGTTACCGGCCGCCGGTTGTAGAACAGCTCGACGATGACTCGCCGGTGGCCGGCGCTCAGCGAGTTCAGCGCTGAGGCGATGAGCAGGGCGTCAACCATGCCGTCGACTCCGTCGCCGGTTGCGAGCACGGTGGTCTCATCAAGCGGGACCTCGCGCGGCCTGGCGCGGCGCCGACGGTGATAGCTCGAGATAGCAAGGTTGCGGGCGACCATATGCAGCCACGATCCCGCGCGCTCGGGGGACAGTTCTCCGGCATGCTGCCAGCCGCGCAGCATCGTCTCCTGGACCACGTCCTCGGCTGCGTGGCGATCGCCGTTGACTATCGGCAGCACGAAGCCGACCAGCGGCGCCTGGTACTCGGTCAGCCACGCCCCGCCGTTGTCGTCAGTACCCAAAGCGCCCATGCCGGTTGTTACGCAGCAAATCCCCCGCCGCGTTCAGCAGACCGGGATATCGATGACCAATGTGACCGGATTCACTGCCAGGCCAGCAGACGTTGGCTCTATCCGGCCGGGTCCGGCTCCGCGTCAACAGTTGGGGGCCTGACGATCGCCTATGGCAAATCTCGTGGCATTTCCTCGCTGTAGCCGCCGGGCGACTCCGCATCGGATGCTTGAAGGGCGGCATGAGCGCATGGGTTGCACTGGTGACCTGGCTGCGGTGCCGCTGACAGCACCAGGGCAACCTAATCTCACCCTCGGTAGCCAGCCCGGCACGCCTGGGATCGGCACGGTATGCCAGCTGATCAAGGGACGGCGGATGTCGTACTCGCCGAGCCCGTCGAGCTTCCACGGCCTCCCTGCCGTGCATCTCTGACACCTGTGCATGCCGGGTTGACGATCGTCGCCGCGACTTCGCAAGCCTGCCTGCCGTCGGCGGCGCGGGTCCGGGTCCGGCAGCGGGGGCTCACAGGCTCCAGAGTGCCTGGGTGGGGGATAGGCGGGCGGCGCGGATGGCGGGCAGCAGCCCGGCGGCGGCGCCGATGAGCAGGGCGGCGGCCAGGCCGCCGGCCCAGGCGTCTGGCGGGATGACGATGGCGTCGCCATGGGCGTGGGCGTAGACCGCGGTGGCGGCCGCGCCGGCGGCGATACCGATAACACCGCCGGCCAGGGACAGCAAGATGGCCTCGGCCAGGAACTGGATCCGGATCTGGCCTCTGGTGGCGCCCAGCACCCGGCGCACTCCGATCTCCTGGCGGCGCTCCAGCACCGAGATGACCATGATGTTCGCCACCCCGACCGCGCCGACCAGCAGCGCCACCGCGCCCAGCCCGAGGAACAGGTCATTGAACGCCCCGGCCGTGTCAGCCTGGGCGGTGAGCACGTCCGACGGCTGGGCGACGTCGACATCGCTGGGAGTCTCGGGGTTGGCCTGCTCGCCGAGCAGGTCGTCGACGCGGGTGGTGGCGGCCTGGGTGTTCACGGTGCGGATGTAGATCTCCGACGGGTGGCCGTCGAAGGACAGGTATTTCTGCGCGGCCGGGAAGCCGACCAGGATCTCCAAGTTGATCTCGGAGGCCAGCACGGCCGGGTTGAGGATGCCGGTGACGTAGAACCACTGGCCGCCGACCACGATCCGCATCCCAGGCCGGATCCGGTCGATGCCCAGCAGCTGGGCGGCCTGGTAGCCGAGCACCGCGACCGGCAGGCGGGCGGTGGCGGCGTTGAGGAACTCGCCCTGCGCGAGGCTGGTGCCTGCCGCCGCGGGCAGGCCCAGGGTGGCGGCATCCACGCTCAGCGCATTGGTGTCGATCGCCGGGATGAGCGGGGACCGGTAGGCGTTGACGTTGGGGACGGTGCCGGTGTCCTGCACCGACAGGACGCCGGGCAGTCGGCCGATCATGCCCGGCGCCGCTACCGGCAGCTCGGCGACGCCGCCGGAGAAGTTCTGCCCGTTGGTGACGGTCAGCAGGTTGGTGCCCAGCCGGGCGATCTTGGCCAGCAGCGCGGCCTGCGAGGAGCTGGCCAGGCCGAGGACGGCCACGATCGCGGCCACCCCGATCGCGATGCCCAGCGCGGACAGCCCGGCGCGCAGCTTGCGGGTCCGCAGCCCGATGCTGGCGAGGGCGGCCAGGTCGGTGGGGTGCAGCCGGGCAGCGGACAGGGGGGCCGACCGTGACGATGTGCTGGTCATGATGGTCCTTCCTGCGCGGTCTGCCGGCGGGCGGGCCGCCCGCCGGGGCCGCTGCCGGCGACCGCGTGGCCTGCCACGGGGACAGGGCTGGTGTCGGCGATGATGTGCCCGTCGAGCATCTCGATGCGCCGCCGCATCCGGCCGGCGATCGCGTGGTCGTGAGTGATCACGATGATCGTGGTCCCGGCGGCGTTAAGCTCCTCCAGCAGGGCCAGGATGGACGCGCCGGTGGCGGAGTCGAGGTTGCCGGTGGGCTCGTCGGCCAGCACCACCGGCGGGCGGCCGGCGATCGCCCGGGCGATGGCGACCCGCTGCCGCTGTCCGCCCGACAGCTGGGTCGGCCGGGCCCCGGCCCGGTCCCCGAGCCCGACCCGGGTCAGCGCCGCTTCGGCTAGCCGCCGCCGCTCGCTGCGGCGGACCCCGGCATACAGCAGTCCGTCGGCCACGTTGCCGAGCACGGTCTGGTGCTCAGCGAGGAAGAACTGCTGGAACACGAACCCGAGCCGGGACGCCCGCAGCGCGGCCAGCTCCCAGTCAGTCATCCGGGCCGCGTCCAGGCCGGTAACCCGCACCGTCCCGGTGGTCGGCTTGTCCAGGGTGCCCATCAGGTGCAGCAGCGTGGTCTTGCCCGATCCCGACGGACCGACGATGGCGATCAGCTCTCCCGCGTTCACCACCAGGCTCAGCCCGACCAGCGCCCGCACCGGCGGCGACCCGGGATACACCTTGGTCACCTGGTCCAGCTCCAGGACCCGAACCGGCGGCGGAAGCCGGTCCGCCGCTGTGGCGGCCGGCAGGGCCGCCTGCGCACCTGGTGTCACGTCGTCGGCACCACGACGCGCTGCCCTGGGGTCAGCGCCCCGGTCACCTGCACCAGGCCATAAGCGTCGTCAAAGATCCCGGTCGTCACTGGCACATAGCGCCGCGTGTTCCCGGCGCCGACGACCTCCACGACGTACCCGCCGGGGGCCTGCGCCAGCAGCGCCCCCACCGGCACCACCAGCGCGTTCTTCGCGCTCGCGGTTGTGAGGTTCACCGTTACCGGCGCCTGGTCCAGGGTTCCCGCGGCCCGCGGATCGGTCAGCGTGACCGTCACCGGGATCGTCGCGCTGCTGGCCGACCCGGACGCCACCTCGCCTACCGAGGAGACCGTCCCCGGCGTGCTGGACCCGTCCGGCAGCGTGACCGTCACCGCGTCACCCGCCGCCACCTGCGACTGCATGGCGGCATCCAGCGCGATCGTGACCACGTGCCGGTCCGACGTCGCTATCAGCATCGGCCCCGACGCCTGGCCGCCCAGGCTGCCGGTCACCTGGGCCACCCGCAGCGCCTCCGGCTCGAACACCACCTGCCCCAGCGGCAGCGACCCCGACGGTGAGATCCCCAGGCCCGTCTGCAGTTTCTGCACCCCGGCTGCGGTCTCCGCGGAGAAGTAATCCCAGCCCAGCGTGGAGATCTCGGCGCTGTCAGCGTCCCCCAGAGCCACCAGGTCGTGGTTGAGCTGGATCACGTCCGCGCCGGTCACGCCCTCGTCCAGGGCCCGCCAGTCCGGCACGCTGCCGTACAGCAGCACCACCGGTTTTCCGTTGTCTGTCTTGTAGACCGCCTGTCCCTCGCTGATCACCTGCCCGGGCTGCGGCAGCCAGGTCAGCGTGCCGCCGCCCCGCCCGGTCACCATGTAGGACCCGGCATACCCCAGCGTCGCGTTTACCGGCGTCGTAGCCGTGATATTTTCCCGGGCCACCGCCGCCGTCGCCGGCGCGGGCGCACCCTGCTGCCCGGCCGCGGGCGAAGCGGGCGGGGAAAACACCCCCGCCTGCCACCCGGCCACCGCCCCGGCCGCCACCACGATCGCGACGCCCACGGCTGCCCAGCGGCCACGGCCGCGCGCCTTCCCCGTCTCCGCGGACACCAGGCCCTCCGCCCGCTGCCCGGCGTCCCGCAACCCGGCCTCCCGGCCGCGCGAAATCGTCCTGTTCATGGCTAGCCCACCGGATTCTCCCGCTCGCAAGTTTGCAAGGCAGCAGAGACCACTGGCGAGTTCATGTTGACGCCAGCCTCTTTCGGCAAATAGACCGTGCTGTTGGGAGCGAGGTCGCCGTAGGGGCTGGCGCTGGCGTTGGGGTTCGGTTCGGGCCAGGTCGGCACGCCGTGCGCATGCATACACTGGGCGAGCTTCAGGAGCGCGGGGGCGATCTGCTGTCCCTTGGTCACGCCGCCATCCGGGAGCAGGTGCTTGCAGGCGTTATAGTCCGTTGCGAAATGCGGGCTGTCCTCCAGCTCGGCCGTAGTCGCCGGGAAGCCGTGAGGGCCGGGGTCGGGGAAATCCGTCACGCCCTCCGAACGCATGCACTCGGCGAAAGCAAGATACTGCTGTGTCTGCGTTGACCCTCCAGCGTTCGATGAGCCGCCCGCGTTCGATGAGATAGCCGGGCTCGATGAGCCAGCCGGATCCGGTGAGCCGGCGGAACCGGCGGAACCGGCGGATGAGCCGCCTCCACATGCCGCACCCAGCAGCACGATGCCGGCCGTGACGACCAGGACGCCCGCCCGCCGCGGCGTCGCCCGGGACCAGCGCGAGCGAAAGCCTGCCCTTTCGCTGATGGTGTGGTCCTCATGGCTGGCTGAGTGATTCTCCGCCCCATGGCCGGCGGCCAGGTTCAGGGCACCTGCCTCAGGCCCGGGTCGTGGGTTGATGTAACGCATACACGTGACGATGCGGCACCGATGTCATAAGGGTGTCCGCCCTTTGTCATGAGCGTGTCACAAAGCGGGCGAGCGTTCCGGTGCCGCGTCGGCGCCGGGACTGATGCCAGGGCAGCAGCGCGGTGAACACCTCACCGCTTTCGGGGTGGTTTTCCTGCGCCGCTGGGCGGCACAGCGCACCGGCTGGGACAAGGTGGTGAGCTGGTGCTGGGACTGGTGTGGCCGTTCAGGGGCAGGCTGACAGTGAACACCGCCCCGCCGCCTGGGCGGTTGCCCGCTTCGATGTGCCCGCCGTGCAGGCGCGCGTTCTCCCAGGCGATCGCCAGGCCCAGGCCGCTGCCCTCAGAACGGGCGCGTGCGGTGTCGGCCTTGTAGAACCGGTCGAACACCTGCGGGATGGCGGTCTCCGGGAGCCCGGGCCCGTGGTCGCGCACTTCCAGGGTCAGATATCCGCCGCCCCGGTCCTGCGGCTGTGCTCGTGCCGTCACGGTCACCGGCGCGCTGCCGTGCCGCAGCGCGTTGCCGACGAGGTTGGCGACGATGACGTCGAAACGGCGACGATCCAGCCGCACGGTCAGCCCAGCGGCCACATCGGCGCATACGTCTGTCCATCCCCGCGCCTTAAGGCACCAGGACACGGCGGCCGCGACGTCGGTGTCATCGATTACCAGCTGTGCCGTTCTGGCGTCGAAACGGGAAATCTCGATCAGGTCCTCGACCAGCCGACCGAGGTGGAAGATCTCCTGGCGGACCAGCCGCGCGGCGGCTGCGGTGTCCCCGTCCAGGCCCGGGTGCTCGCCGAGCATGTCGGCCACCGCGGTCATCGCGGTCAGCGGGGTCCGCAGTTCATGGGACACGTCACCGGCGAACTGCCGGGCCCGCGCCTCCATTCGCTGCAGCTCGCCCACTTTGTCCTCCAGCGCCGCAGCCATCGTGTTGAAAGAAGTGACCAGCCGGGCAAGCTCATCTCGGCCCCGAGCCTGGATTCGGACCGACAGATCCCCGCCAGACATCCGCTGCGCCGCCCCAGCCAGCCGCCGCACCGGCCGCAGAACCCGGCGGGAAGCGGCATACGCCGCGCCCGCGATCACCGCCAGCAGCACCGCGGCACCGGCCAAGCCGATGACGACAGCGGGGTGGGGCCCCGCCGGGTATACCGGGCGCGTTCTGACGACCTGGGAGCCCGTGGCGTCAGCCAGCCAGGCAAGGCGATAGTGGTAGTAAGGGAGAACAACGTTGGCAAGCCATGCCGACACCAGCGCCGACAGCAGCGCTACCGCGATGAACGCGACGATCAGCCGGGTGCGCACCACTCGTCTCCCCTCACTTGCGCTACACCGGCCCGAACCGGTACCCGAAGCCGCGGACCGTCTGGATGTAGCGGGGTTCAGACGTATCGGTCTCGATCTTCGCCCGCAGCCGCTGCACGCAAGCATCTACCAGCCGGGAATCCCCCAGGTAGTCGTGCTCCCATACCAGGCCGAGCAGCTGCTCCCGGGAAAATACCTGCCGCGGCGAGGCGGACAGGACCAGCAAGAGCCTCAGCTCAGTGGGCGTCAGCGAGACCTCCCGGCTGCGCAGGAGCACCGTAAACGAGCCGCGGTCGATCACCAGCTCACCGTGGTTTTCCGGCGGCGTGCCGGCCCGGACCATCCGGCGCAGCACCGCCCGGATCCGGGCATCGAGCACCCGCGGCCGGACCGGCTTGACCACGTAGTCGTCGGCTCCGGCCTCCAGGCCCGCCACGATGTCGAAGTCGTCGCCGCGGGCGGTCAGCATGATGACGGGAACGTCGCTGTCGCGCCGCAGCCGACGGCAGACCTCAAAGCCGTCCACGCCCGGCAGCATCACATCGAGCACGACGACGTCCATCGCCGCCCCGCAGATGCCATCCAGTGCCGCCTCACCGGTTTCAGCGAGGCACACCTCATAGCCGAGGCGGCGCAAAGCCAGCTCAAGGCCCTGCCGGGCAGCCGGGTCGTCCTCGACCAACAACACCGTCGCCATCACCCTGCATTATGCCGGCCGCGGCCGCTCACAGCCACACTCCGGGCAACCTGCCCGCCTTGCGCATGCCCCGGACGGTACGGCACCAATGTCATGAGCCCGTCCGCCGACTGTCACAACCGTGTCACAGACACCGCCCGACCGGGGGTGCGTCGCTGACCAGAACGCCGGGGAGCACGCGGCAGGCCAGCGGCGGCGAACGCCCCGGGTACCTGCGAGCATGAGGTGAAGCCGGGCACGGTGCCGGCCTCCTTGAGCACCAGGCCGTCGGCCCGAGAAGGAAACCGGTCCATGCCACCCAGGTCGGACCGAACGGCGCGGGCAAGACCAGTCTTGGAAAATGACACCTCTTTCAGTCGCCCCGGCGTGCCTGGTCCATCTGTCTCCGATTCGACGGGTCGGCCGCATGTTCGGCTGCCGGGCGCGGAGTGATCCCCTCCAGCAGGATGTCGAGGAAGCGTCCTGCCTGGGCGGGATCTCCGGCACGGGCGACGGCGGCGGTGAGTGCCATCAGTTCCATGAGGTCGAGATCGGGCCGGATGGCCCCGGCGCTGCGGGCGGCGGCCAGTAGCGGGCGGGCTGCATCGTATATCGCGCTGTGCCAGGCCGCGACCTGCGGTGGTTCGACGCCGTCAAGGCCATCATAGGCAGCTGTGAACGCTTCGGCGAGGACGCGGCTCTCGGTGATGTGAACGACCATTGCGCGCAGCCATTCATGGAGTGCCTCCGCTGGCTCTTGTGCTTGTGACAGCTCTGCGGCCATGGTGCAGAGGGTCCTGATCCGCTGGTCGTATACGGCTTCGATCAGCTTTGCCCTAGTCGGGAAATGCCGGTAAAGCGTGGCGTTCCCCACCCCGGCGGCTTTGGCGATGTCGTCGAGGGACGCGCTGGCGCCATGCAGGTTCAAAGCGGTCTCGGCGGCCGCCAGCAGGCGGTCATGGTTGCGCTGCGCGTCGGCTCGCCGAAGTGCCCGGGATGTCACGCCGCAGATTCTACTTGCAAACGGGGAGGGTTCCCCGTATTGTCTCTCAGCAGAAACGGGGACTTGCCCCCGATTACCTACGGAGGAACCCATGACCGAGCGGCCAGGGCCGAAGGCCGTGCTGCGGGCAATTGGCGCCGCCCGGAGGGAGAACGACCTGGAGGCAGCGTTGCGCTTCATCGCCTCCGAATCGCTTGACCAGGGACAGCCGGTCACCAGAGAGGACTGGCGGCGCAAGTGGGAGCAGATGCGAGCAGGCAGCCCCGACATGGAAGTGATCACCGAGCACAGCGTGGAAGACGGCGAGTGGGTTGCCCACCGCTACACCATCCGCGGCACGCACAAGGCCGAGTTGTTCGGCCAGCCGCCCACCGGGAAACGCTACGAGACCACGGGAATGGACATGGTCCGGGTACGGGATGGCCAGCTCGTCGAGCACTGGGCCTTCGCCGGGCCGCTCCGCGCCCGATAGCCGCTACCCGCCCAGCCGCGGGCCTCCAGCTCGCTCGACACTCCTCGGCGCCATTGCATCCTCACCCCTCGCTGCCACTCCGCGGTGGACGCGGAACAGGTAGGCCGCGGCCCGGAACAATGCGTGCGGACTCGATTCGGTCGAGCAAGCCGGGTTGCGTCATCCGGTTCGGTACGGCGACCTCTGGGATCGCCCGCACCTCAGCCGCCTTGACCTCCCATCGCGCGCGGCGCGGATGCGCAGCAGTTCCATGACGCTGTTCCCCTGCGGTCTCTGGCCGCAGCACGAGACTTCAAGGTCGCGCGTTGGCGTCAGGAACGAAGAGTGCGCAGGCCGGTGCGGATTTCGCTGACCAGGATCTCGGGCTGTTCCAAGGCCGCGAAGTGCCCGCCCTTGCCGGCCTCGCCGTAGTGGATCAGATTGCTGTAGGTGTCTTCGATCCAGCTTCGTGGCAGGCGTGGGATGTCTTTCGGGAAGACGGTCACCGCGACCGGAAGCGTCAGCTTCGGGCCGGCGAAAGTGGCCGATTTGTTCTCCCAGTAGATGCGGGCGGACGACGCTGCGCTGTTGGTGAGCCAGTAGAGGGATATCGCGTCGAGCATGTCGTCGGTGCTGAGGGCGTCCTCGGCGAGGCCGTGGTTGTCGGTCTTGGACTGGAACTTGTCGTAGATCCAGGCTGCCTGGCCAGCGGGAGAGTCCGCCAGGGCGATTCCGACGGTCTCCGGCTTGGTGCCCTGAAGGTGGTTCGCCCCGCCGAGATCGCCGGTGTAGAGGGCGAGGCTCTCCACGGCGTAGCGCTGTTCCGGCGACAAGGTGTCGGGTATCTGTGCGGGAAAGGCGTACTGGGTGTTCAGGTGAATTCCGGCAAGCCCCTCAGGTTGCATGGCCCCGAGGGCGGTGGTGACGACGGCGCCCCAGTCGCCGCCTTGCGCGGCCCATCTGGTGTAGCCGAGACGGTTCATCAGCTCCGCCCACGCGCTTGCGATGCGCGATACAGTCCACCCGGTCTCCGCGGGCTTCTGGGAGAACCCGAACCCGGGCAGCGACGGGACGACGACGTCAAATGAATCGGCGGCATCTGCGCCGAACGAAACCGGATCGGTCAGCGGGCCGATCAGCTTCAGGAACTCGACGATCGAGCCCGGCCATCCGTGCGTGAGTATCAGCGGCATCGCGTTGGGATTCTCGGACCTGACGTGGA
>Ga0335075_10002471_pt1 | contig 29729 bp, 25 predicted proteins | sample Lox_Sample_24_FD_206723 | JGI IMG/M metagenome (GOLD analysis project Ga0335075, IMG submission 206723) | Soil microbial communities from Loxahatchee National Wildlife Refuge, Florida, United States - Lox_Sample_2.4 | ecosystem: Environmental > Terrestrial > Soil > Wetlands | place: USA...
AGGCGCTCAAAAGCGAGCCGGGAGAGGTTCAGGTGATCGGCTATACGGACAACCAGCCGATCCGCACGGTGCAGTTCCCGTCAAACTTCCAGCTTTCCAGTGCACGTGCCAAGGCCGCAAGCGCCGCCATCGCCCGCACGATCGGCAACGCATCGCGCGTCAGTTCGGAAGGACGAGCCGATGCAGATCCCATCGCATCCAACGCCACGCCGGAGGGACGCGAGGCGAACCGCCGCATCGAGGTCGTGCTGCGCCGCCCGGATTAGTGTGCCGCTTCCATGAAACCACCCTCGAACGCGACAGCAGATGGCCTTCACAGGGCCGGCCATGACGGCGGGGGCGGTCTCCGCGCGACTCGATGTCGCGCATGAACACGTTGATCGGCATATTGATCTCCCGCTGGTCCGTCAGCCTTGTCGGCACAGTTCTGCTTGCCGGCCTCCTGTGGGTGTTCGGACCGCTGCTGCCCGGCTTGCAGGATTGGCCGACCCGGTTCGCGCTTGTTCTGGTCGTGCTGCTTGTCTGGGCGGTCGCGAATCTCCTGCTCGAGTTGCGGCGGGGCGGGCGCGATGCGGCGCTGGCCGCCGGCGTTGCCGCGGGCACGGCCGAAGAAGCAGCAGCACTGCGCGACAAGCTGACCACGGCCCTGAAATTGCTCAAAAGAAACCGCCGGTCGCGCGGTTACCTCTACGAGCAGCCCTGGTACGCGATCATCGGCCCGCCCGGCGCCGGCAAGACGACCGCACTGCTGAACGCCGGCCTGCACTTCCCACTGGCTGAGGAGATGGGCAAAGGCGCGCTCTCGGGCGTTGGCGGCACGCGCCTGTGCGAATGGTGGTTCACCGACGAAGCCGTGCTGATCGACACGGCGGGACGCTACACCACGCAGGACTCGAACGAGGCCGTCGATCGCGCCGGCTGGACCGCATTCCTCGACCTGCTGCATCGCACGCGGCCGCGCCAGGCGCTGAACGGTGTGATCGTTGCCATTGCGATCAGCGATGTGGCGCGGGCATCGGCCGCCGAACGCCAGGCACACGCGCGGGCGGTCCGCCAGAGGGTCAGGGAGATGGAGGCGCGGCTTGGCATCCGGCTGCCGGTGTATGCGGTGTTCACAAAGGCCGACCTGATCGCCGGGTTCACTCAGTTTTTTGACGATCTCGACGAGGCGCAGCGAGCGCAGGTTTGGGGCACGACCTTTGCACTTGCAACTGATGCGAGCGGTCAGGTCGCCGGATTTGCGGGGGAATTCCGCGCCCTGGTCGAACGGCTGAACCTGCGCCTGTTCGAGCGCTTGCAAGCCGAACCGAACGTCGATCGGCGATCGCTTATCGCACCGTTTCCTAGCCAGGTCGCGAGCCTGGAGCAACCCCTGGTCGAATTCCTGCAAGCCGCGTTCGCCGGTACGCCGCAGGACCCGGCATTGCTGTTGCGCGGCGCCTATCTGACGAGCGGGACACAGGAAGGCACGCCGATCGACCGGCTGCTCGGCACAATGGCTCGTTCGTTTGGTCTGGACCAGCGCAGCGTGCCCAGCATGCGGCCGGATCAAGGACGCAGCTACTTCCTCAACAAACTGCTGCGCGAAGTGATTTTCGGCGAGGCGATGCTGGTCGCCCGCAACCCCGCCGCCGAGCGTCGGCGTGCCGTGGCCCGCGTGGCTGGGTTTGCAGGCGCCGCGCTGCTGGTACTGGCGGCAGGGACGCTGCTCTGGCGTATCCAAGGCGCCGAGCGGCGCCAGATCGCGGCCGCTGAGACGGCTCTGACAGCGTACGAACAAGCGGGCAGTAAACTGAAGCTGGATCCGGTTTCCGACGGGGACCTAGTACAGCTCGTGCCCTGGCTGGATCAGGCGCGGGCATTGTCCGACCACCTCGACAAAGCCGCGGCAGTACCGCAGCCGTGGTGGAAGCTCGGGCTGTCGCAGGAAGCCAAACTGGCGGCCGCCGCGGACGAGGTTTATCGCCATGCGCTCGAGCGGGCGCTGCTGCCGCGGCTGATGTGGCGGCTGGAAGCGCAGTTGCGCGGCAACATGAACCACCCCGAATTCCTGTACGAGGCGACCCGGATTTACCTGATGCTCGGCAGTGAAGGACCGCTGGACCGCGGTCTTGTGCACGAATGGATGAAGCTCGATTGGCAGGCATCGTATCCGGGCGACGATCTGGCGCCGATGCGCGACGCGCTGCTGCGCCACCTGGACGCGCTGCTGACGGAACCGTTGCCATCGATATCGCTGGATGGCGAGCTGGTCGTGCGGGCGCGCCGTACATTCAGCGACGTGTCGCTGGCACAGCGGGCCTATTCCCGCATCCGGCCGTCCGAGGCCGCCCAGCGGCTGCCGCCGTGGCGGCCGAGCGACGCTCTCGGCGCTGCCGGCGTCGGCCTGTTCGTCCGGGCGTCGGGCAAGCCGCTGAGCGACGGCATCCCCGGCTTCTTTACCACCAAAGGATTTCACGACGTATTGCTCCCGTCGCTCGACGCCGCGGCGCGAAGCGTGGTGTCCGAGAGTTGGGTTCTCGGCAAGCGCGTCGAGTTCGATCCGAATGGGCCGGAGATGCACACGCTGCAACAGCAGATCATTGCGCTGTATGAGGACGACTATGCGCGGATCTGGGATGCGATGCTGACGGATCTGACTTTCGTGCAGATGCGCAGCCTGCCGCGCGCCGCACAAGATTTGTATATCGTGGCCTCACCGGAGTCGCCGATGCGGGCATTGCTGGTGGCGATCGGACGGCAACTGCGCCTGTCGGTGCCACCAACAGGCAGTGCCGCCGCGACACCCGCGCCGATGGCCGCGGCATTGCCGGGTATAGACACCGCCGCCGAGCAGTTGCGGGCGGTGCTCGGCAAGGCATCGCCGACCGAGCCCGTGTCCTTGGCGCCCGGTCACGAGATCGATGAGCGCTACCAGACCTTGCTGTCTTTCATCGGCGACGGGCCGGGCGCCCCGATGGATCAGATGCTCAAGTCGCTGATCGATATTCAGCAGCTAACGGCGAAACTGGCCGCCGCGCCGATCGGCAGCTCACCCCCGGCGCTCGCTGCCGGCAACAACCCGGTGCTCGCGCTGCAAGCAGAAGCGGCGAGGCTGCCACAGCCGGTGTCGCGCTGGCTCGCGTCCATCGCTGCAAGCAGTGCTGCGTTGCTCGGCGGCAATCCGCGCGGCCAGGTAGCCGCGGTCTTCAACGCATCGGGTGGACCTGCAGCGACGTGTTCCGTTGCAATCAAAAGCGACTACCCGTTCGCCCGCAATTCCGAGAGCGACATCTCGCTTGCGGACTTCTCCCAGCTATTCGCGCCCGGTGGGCTCATCGACGGCTTCATGAATACGTTGCTGCGTCCTTATGTAGATATGTCCGGTCCAGTGTGGCGGCCACAGGCCGCCGATGGCGTTCCGGCGCCGGTTACCGCGGCCGATCTCGCGCAATTCCAACGCGCCGCCAATATCCGCGACGCGTTCTTCGCCGGGGGCGTAACAACGCCATCGATCCGTTTCGATATCACGCCGATCAGCGTTGATCGCGGCACAAAGCAGGCGACACTGAATCTGGACGGCACGGTCATCGCTGCCTCTCGCGGGTTGCAGCGCGCGATCCAGATCACCTGGCCCAGCTTGGCGCAGACACCCACCGCAAGCCTCGCCTTCGACCCGCCGCTTGCCGGCCGGTCGGGTGTCCTCCAGGACGCCGGACCTTGGGCGATGTTCCGCCTGTTTGGTCGCGGCAAGTTGCGCCCGACAGCTTCCCCGGATCGCGACACGCTCACGTTCCAGATCGGCGACCGGGCGGCAACGTTCGAGATCCGCGTCAACTCGACGATCAATCCGTTCCTGCCAAGCCTGCTGCAGGACTTTCGGTGCCCGCAAGTGAGCGGGTCATGATCCTGTTGAGTGGCCGTCTTGGATGCAGGTCTGGCATAGACACGAGGACCGCCGAGCGGAACAGAGGTTATATCAGGCGGCGGTCGTCAGCCGCGTAGTGCCCTCGGCGGTGAGGTGCGCGATCCGTCCCGCAGCAATCGTGGCTACCACCCGAGCGTGCTGAGGATCGACCAGGACAAGATCACCCCGCATCCCCTCGGCGATAACCCCGCGATCGCTCAGCCCGGCGGCGGCGGCCGGATTGGCGGAGACCAGGGCCCACGCATGCCGCAGGTCCAGCACGCCGCGTCCGGCCAGGATCAACGCTGCACGCAGCATCGCCGGATAGAAGTAGTCCGACGACAGCACGGTGCAGATGCCATCCTCGGCCAGCGTGGCGGCGGACGCCCAGCCGAGATGCGAGCGCCCGCGCACCACGTTGGGGCTGCCCATCACCACGAAATCGCCGGCCGCGCGTGCCGCGCGTGCTACTTCTTCCGCCATCGGGAACTCGCAGATGCGGGCGCCCTGGGCACGGTAGGCGTCGCGCATGGCGACCGTTTCGTCGTCGTGGCTGGCCATCGGCACGCCGGCGGCGCGCGCCGCGGCGGCAACGCGCGCCAGCGCGGCCGGGACCTCGGCGGCGCGGGCGCCGACACGCAAGGCCAGCTCGCGGAACTGCGCCACTGTCATCCCGGCCCGCTCGCTGTACTTCGCCCCGGCAACGAGATCATCAATGCGCCGCAAAATCGCCGGGGTGTGATCGTTGAAGGCGACCAGGTGGACGCGGCCGGAGTCGATATCGGCCAGTGCCGTGTCGAGCGCGTCGAGGTTGTACGCCTCCCAGCGCAGGTGCACGCGCATGTCGCAAGTCCAACGCCGCGCTGCCATCGCATCAAGCAGCACCCGCCAGGTCTCCAGACTGCGCAGTCCCGGTTCCCACGACAGCGTCACGCCGTGGAACGCGGTGGTAATCCCGTTGGCGAGAAGCTGTGCCTCGGTATCGATCAGCGCGATGTCGGCTGCGAAGTCCACGCCAGGGCGCGGCTGAAGCTGGCGCTCGAATGCGTCGCCGTGGATATCGACGATGCCCGGGAGCACCAGAAGACCGGTCGCATCCAGCAGCAGGCCGCCGCGCGCGGTATCATCGATCCGCGCGATCCGACCGTCGTTCAATGCCAGGGAGACCGGTTGCAGTCCGTCGGTTTGCAGCAGCACGCGGCCGTGGGTGATCGTGATTGGTTTCATCTGCTCGCCGTCAAGGTTCGAAAACGATCTGCACGCGCGGTGTCGGATAGCGCGCGACGCCGAACTCCACCACCGCGCCGGTGTGATCGACGTTGATATTCTCGGTGACCAGCAGCGGGCGGTTGCGCGGCGTGCGGAGCAGCTCCGATTCTTGCGCGTTCGGCAGGCGCGCGGTGACGCGCGTCACCTGGCGCATGTAGTCGGGCACGCCGACCGATCTCAGCGCCTCGGTGATGGTCGGCTGGCGGCGCAACGCATCGAGCAGCCCGCGATAGCGATGCGCGGGGAAATGATGTGCCGCCAGGCTCACCGGCCGGCCGTCCGCCAGCCCCAGCCGTTCCAGCAGCACGACCCGCCCACCAAGCTTGATGCCGAGGCCCGCAGCCACCGACGCGTCCGCCGCGATCTCGGCGAGCTGGAGAATGCGCCCTGACGGCTCCCGGTTGTGCCGGCGGATCCATTCGGAGAATCGCGTGCGCGGCTCGACCGCGTATTCCAGTACATCCTCGGCGACGAACGAGCCGCGCCCCTGCTCGACGCGCACCAGCCCACCGCGCGACAGTTCCTCCAGCGCGCGGCGGACGGTGTGGCGGTTCACGCCGAAACGGCGCGACAGCTCTTGTTCCGTGGGCAACCGGCCGCCCGGCGGATGAACGCCGGCGCCGATATCCTGCTGCAGCCGGGTGGCGATCTGTCGCCACAGTGCAACGCCGTCCTGGCGCAGGAGGTGCTCCGCGGCGTGCGGCGCGGCCGTCATCGCAATTTCATCCACGCCTCCACCGAATCCCCGCCAATTCCGGCTTGACCTTACACGGGTCGAGGGCTAGCTGTCTAGACATCTGTACTTCGGGACCTTCGTTTGCCCATGAGAAATCCATGCTCGCCAGCGCCAGCCGATGCGTCCGTTCTAGGCGGGCGGCAACGCTGGATGGCGATCCTGGCGCGCGCCCGCGCCGACGAAATCTCCGCCCGTCTCTCCGCCTGCCCTGATCTGCCGAGCTGGCATGTGCTGCGCGGGCCGGAAAGCGGGCTGGTGATGGTGCGGGGCCGGGCAGGGGGCGGCGGGGCGCCGTTCAATCTTGGCGAGATGACGGTGACCCGCTGCACCGTCCGCACGGGCTCCGGGACCGCCGGCTTCACCGGCCATGCTTATGTCGCCGGACGTGATGCGAGGCAGGCGGAGCTGGCGGCAGCCGTGGACGCGCTGCTACAGGACGCGTCGTGGCATGCCGTTCTGACGGATCGGGTCATCGAGCCCCTGGCGGCTGCGCAACGCGCGCGGCGTGCGGATGTGGCGGCAAAGGCGGCGGCCACGAAGGTGCAGTTCTTCGCGCTGCGGAACATGCGGTCATGAGTGCCGATCGTGACATCGACCTGGCGGGGTTCACGGACCCTGTCGTGGATGCACAGCGCTGCTTTCGCGCGGTGCTCGATGCGACGGCGCGGCCGGGGTCGGTGCATGTGGCCGGCGTGGGGCTGGCAACGCCACCGCCGTTGGATGCGGCGACCGCTGCGGTGCTGCTGACCCTGGTGGACGGCGAGACGCCGCTGTGGCTCGGGCCGAGGTTGCAGGTTGCGCGCACGTGGGTCGTGTTCCATTGCGGTGCCGTCTGCGTCGAAGATCCGGCGATGGCATCGTTCGTGGTGAGCGAGGCGCTGCCCGATCTTGCCGCGCTGAGCGCCGGGTCGCACGAAGCACCCGAGACGGGTGCAACCGTGATCGTGCAGGTGCGCGCGCTTGCTGCCGGCAGGCGTTACCGGCTGCATGGGCCGGGATTGCGCGACGACGCCCTGCTGAGTGTCGAGGGACTGCCGGCGGAATTCGCGGCGATCTGGGCAGACAACCACGCGCGGTTTCCGCGTGGAGTCGATCTTATCCTGTGCGCCGGATCGCATCTCACGGCACTGCCGCGCAGTGTCACCGTCGAGGACGCCTGACCATGGCATATGTGGCAGTCAAAGGCGGCGAGCGCGCGATCGACAGCGCTCACACGTGGCTTGCCGAATCGCGGCGCGGCGATCCGGCCGTGCCGGCGCTCAACCTGGCGCAAATCGAACAGCAGCTCGGCCGCGCGGTGGATCGCGTGATGGGGGAGGGATCGCTCTACGACCGGGAGCTCGCGGCGCTGGCGGTGAAGCAAGCGCAGGGCGACCTGATTGAGGCGGCGTTCCTGCTGCGCGCCTATCGCACCACGCTGCCGCGCTTCGCCCACTCGTATCCGGTCGATACTGCTTCGATGCATGTGCGGCGTCGCATTTCGGCGATCTTCAAGGATCTGCCCGGCGGGCAGGTGCTCGGCCCGACTTATGACTATACGCACCGGCTGCTGGATTTCGCGCTGGAGTCCGGCGACGCGGCAGCTTCGGCTCCGTCCGCGGCGACTGACGATGCCGCGATGCCACGCGTGCACGACATACTGGGCCGCGAGGGACTGATCGAGCGGGACGTCGCCGGCGATGCGGAACCCGGTGACCTGACGCGCCAGCCGCTGGCGTTTCCGGCCACCCGTGACGTGCGGCTGCAAGCGCTGGCACGGGGCGACGAGGGATTCCTGCTCGGCCTCGGCTATTCCACTCAACGCGGTTACGGCAACACGCATCCGTTTGCGGGGGAGATCCGGATGGGTGCGGTTTCGGTGGAAATAGAACCGCCGGAGCTTGGCTTCGCCATCGATATAGGCGACATTGTTCTGACTGAGTGCCAGATGGTCAATCAGTTCAAAGGCTCCAAGACGGCGCCGCCGCAGTTCACGCGCGGCTATGGCCTGGTGTTCGGCCATGCCGAGCGCAAGGCGATGGCCATGGCGCTGGTCGATCGCGCGATGCGGGCCGCCGAGCTCGGCGAGGAGATTACGGCGCCGGGGCAGAACGTCGAGTTCGTCCTGTATCACTCGGACAATGTCGAGGCGACGGGTTTTGTCGAACATCTGAAACTGCCGCATTACGTCGACTTCCAGAGCGAGTTGGAGGCGGTGCGCCGAATGCGAGCCGAAGCAAGCCGACAGTCCGACGTTATGGAACGGTCCAGCCGGGCGCACGTCGAATGAGAGGCTACAACTTCGCCTATCTCGACGAGCAGACCAAGCGGATGATCCGCCGCGCGCTGCTGAAAGCGGTGGCTATCCCCGGGTACCAGATCCCGTTCGGCTCGCGCGAGATGCCGCTGCCATACGGCTGGGGCACTGGCGGCATCCAGGTCACCGCGTCGGTGCTGGGGCCAGACGACGTGCTGAAGGTGATCGATCAGGGCGCGGACGACACGACGAACGCAGTCTCGATCCGCCGCTTCTTCGCCCGCACCGCCGGCGTGCGGACAACGACGCGGACCACCGAGGCGACGCTGATCCAGACCCGCCACCGCATTCCGGAGACGCCGCTGCGCGAGGACCAGATCATCGTCTATCAGGTGCCGCAGCCGGAGCCGCTTTATCGGCTGGAAGCCTCGCGCGCCGAGACTCGCCGAATGCACGCGCTGGCAGAATATGGCGTGATGCACGTCAAGCTTTACGAGGACATCGCCCGCTTCGGCCAGGTCGCCATCAGCTATGATTATCCGGTGATGGTGAACCGGCGCTATCTGATGGCGCCTAGCCCGATCCCGGCCTTCGATAATCCCAAGCTGCACCGTATGCCGGCGCTGCAGCTCTTCGGCGCCGGTCGTGAGAAACGCATTTATGCCGTGCCACCCTATACCGACGTACGCTCGTTGGATTTCGAGGACCATCCGTTCCGAGCCGGCCGCGCCCCGCGTGCCTGCGGGCTGTGCGGCGCCGTCGACTCCTATCTCGACGAAGTGGTGATCGATGATCGCGGGCAGCGGCTGTTCGTCTGCTCCGACACCGATTATTGCGCCGAACGGCGAGCCGCCGGCCACGTCGGCGCCGAGGGCCTTGCCGAGGCGGCTGAATGAGCGGCGAGTGGAGACGGCGAGAATGACCGACGAGACCCTGCTCTCAGCACGACGCCTGTCGCTTTCGTTCGGCACAATTCCGGCGCTGGTCAGGGTCGATGTGGACCTTTGGCCCGGCGAAATGCTTGCCGTTGTCGGTGAATCGGGCTCCGGCAAGACGACGCTGTTGAACGTGCTGTCGGGTCGGCTATCGCCGGATTCCGGCACCGTGTGGTATCGCGACCCGGCCGGCCGCCTGCACGACGTGCACGCCATGGAGGCACCGCTGTTGCGCAAGCTGCATCGGTCTGATTGGGGATTCGTGCAGCAGGATCCGCGTGAGAACCTCCGCATGGGGGTCACGGCCGGCGGCAATGTCGGTGAGCGGCTGATGGCGCAAGGTGCTCGGCATTACGGGAATATCCGCGAAGCGGCGCTGGACTGGCTTACCCAGGTGGAGATCGACGCCGATCGTATCGACGATCTGCCGCGTACGTTCTCGGGCGGCATGCTGCAGCGGTTGCAAATTGCCCGCACGCTGGTCACCCATCCGCGGCTCGTATTCATGGACGAGCCGACCGGCGGGCTCGACGTGTCGGTGCAGGCGCGGCTGTTGGATCTGATCCGCACGCTGGTTTCGCGGCTAAAGATCGCCGCCGTACTGGTGACGCACGATATCGCGGTGGCGCGGCTGCTGGCGCATCGCATCATGGTCATGCAGCGCGGCGTCGTGGTGGAGACGGGGCTGACCGACCAGGTGCTGGATGATCCACAACATGCTTACACGCAGCTTCTGGTCAGCTCGGTGCTGCAAGCGTGATCGAGCAGCCTTGTCAGCGACAGTTGGGATGTGGTATCGAGAGAACCGGAGGGTGGTTGCCGCCACCCTTCCGGCCCTCCCGATGGGTTAGAGGCGGATCTCTAGTGAAAGTCGGATCCGCCTCGCTCCCCACCGGATCAGCAGCACGATGCGCATGCGCATGTGTGTGCTCCGATGGTGGCCGTGCCCTTATCGATCAGGCACCATGCCCAATAGTCCGGGCGCGCCGCATTTCGGGGGATACAGGCCGAGCCCTGAATAAAGCGTTGCATGGCCGCATCAGGGCTCTGTCGTGCAAGCGTGGACCGGGGTCGTTGCGGGACGGGGCAGGCGTGTGGTATTCAGAGAACCGGAGGGTGGCTTTCGCCATCCCTCCGGCCCTCCGATGGGTTAGAGGCAGCCGGATCCGCCTCGCACCCCACCGGATCAGCAGCACGATGCGCATGCGCATGTGTGTGCTCCGATGGCGGCCGCACCCTATCGAGCGGACACGACGCCCGACCATCCGGGCACGCCGCAATGTCAGTTGTACAAGCCAATCGCTGAACGGAACGTTGCCATGCGCCCGGTGATGTTGCGCACTGAAGGGGTGGCCAAGAGCTTCACGCTGCACCTGCAAGGCGGCGTGCGCATCCCGGTGCTGTCTGACCTGGCGCTGCAAGTGTGCGCCGGCGAATGCGTCGCGCTGGCCGGCCCGTCCGGGGCCGGCAAAACGACGCTGATGCGCAGTCTCTACGGCAACTATCGCACCGAAAGCGGCTGCATTCTCGTGTGCCATCGCGGCGAGATGGTCGATATCGCTCGCTCTGATCCCCGCCAGATCCTCGCAATTCGGCACGAGACTCTCGGCTATGTCAGCCAGTTCCTGCGCGTGGTGCCGCGCGTGCCGGCGCTCGATATCGTTGCCGAGGCAATGCTCGCCCGTGGCGGCACGGCGGATGCAGCGCGCCGGGCGGCGGCGGAGTTATTGCTGCGTCTCAACATCCCGCGCCACATGCACGTGTTGCCGCCTGCCACGTTCTCCGGCGGCGAACAGCAGCGGGTGAACCTCGCGCGAGGATTCATCGCCGGCCGCCCGATCCTGCTGCTCGACGAACCCACGGCGTCGCTTGACGCCGAGAACCAGGCGGTGGTCATAGCGATGATCAACGAGGCGAAGGCAGCGGGGGCGGCGATCGTCGCCATCATGCACGACACTGCGATACGCGATGCCGTTGCCGATCGGCTGTTCCGGCTCACTCCACTGCGGGATGCGGTATGAAAGACGAGACGACCCTGACCAATGCATTACTGGTGCTGCCCGATTGCGTGCTGTTGGGCACCCTGGTGCTACGTGGGGATCTGATCGCCGATATCCAGCCTGGCCGTTCCACCGCGGCCAGCGCCATTGACCTTGGCGGCGATACGCTGATTCCCGGCGTGGTCGATGTGCACACCGATAATCTCGAGCGCCAAGTCTTTCCGCGCAGCAATGCGCGCTGGCCGTCGCGCTCAGCGCTAATTGCACATGACGCGCAATGCGCGGCCGCTGGGGTCACCACCGTGTTGGATGCGCTCTGTCTCGGCGATCTCGGTTTCGACAAGGACCGCGTGCGCACCTTTCGCGAGGGCGTCGCCGACCTCGATGCGCTCGGCGCCGCCGATCTGTTCAAGGCCGAGCATTTCCTGCACCTGCGCTGCGAGGTCCCAGCCGCCGACATGCTCGATCTGTTCGCGCCTGTAGCCGACCATCCACGCGTGCGCATGGTGAGCCTGATGGACCACACGCCCGGTGTTGGCCAGTACGCCGATCTCGATCGCTACCGCGTGCTGCGTCGTCAGGGCGGCATGCCGGACGACGAGATCGACTGGCGCATTGCCGAAATGCAGGCGACCAGGGAGCGGCTGCGGGACAGGCAGCGTCGTGCATTGCTCGCTCGCCTTGCCGGTCGTGACGTGGCGCTGGCGAGCCATGATGATCGAACCGAAGAGGACATCGCGGAGAACGCCGCTGACGGCATCCGCGTGAGCGAGTTTCCGGTCACCTTGGTCGCCGCGCGGGCGGCAAAGCACGTGGGGATGCAGGTGGTTGCCGGTGCACCCAACGTGGTGCGGGGCGGGTCGCATTCGGGAAACGTGTCGGTCGCCGCGCTGCTCGCGGAAAACGCGGTTGATGCACTGGCGTCCGACTATGTACCGTCGAGCCTGATCGAGGCGGTGTTTCAGTGCGCGCGGGGAGGGATCCCGCTGCCCGCGGCGGTAGCTCTGGTGACCGAGCGACCGGCACGGCTGGTGGGCCTGACGGACCGCGGTCGGCTGTCCGCCGGCTGGCGCGCCGATCTCGTGCGCGTGCGCGTGCATGAGGATTTGCCGGTCGTGCGCCAGGTCTGGCGTGCGGGAGAACGTGTCGCGTGAGCCTGCCCGAGGGGGGGCGGGTCGCCGTCTATTACGCGCTGCCGCCGCAGGACCCGCTGTTCCCGCTATCCACCGCTTGGCTCGGCCGAGATCCCGAGAGCGGCGTGGTCGTGCGGCAACCGGACATTCCTGGACTTCACGAGGTGACTGCCGAACCTCGGCTCTATGGCTTTCACGCAACGCTGAAACCGCCAATGCGGCTGCGGCCGGGCATCGGCTGGGATGCGCTGGTGAGCACCGCCGTCGATCTGGCCGGGGGTGTTGCACCTTTCGCGCTGCCGTCCATGGCGGTTGCCGACGTGCATGGGTTCCTGGCGCTGCGCGAAACCCAGCCGTCACCGGAGTTGCAGGCGCTGGCCGATCTCTGCGTGGCGTGGCTCGACGAGTTTCGTGACGTCCCGACGGAAGCCGAGCTGGCGCGTCGTCGCCGCGCGAGGTTATCGCCGGGGCAGGACGCGATGCTGCGTCGTTGGGGTTATCCCTACGTGTTCGGCACGTGGTTCTTTCATATGACACTGACCCGCCGGTTGAACGCCGAGGAGAAAACGCGCTACTGGCCGGCGGCCAAGCGGCATTTCGCACCTGCGCTGGCGGAGCCGCGGTGGGTCTCGGACATCTGCCTGTTCACCCAGGGCGAGCCGGGTCAGCCGTTCCTGCTGGCCGCGCGGCTTCCGCTGCGCGGATGAGCGCGGCAACAAGGCGCGCCGCACCTTGCTCGATCGTTGCATCGTTGAACACTGTCTCGGCCGGAATACCGGGCGGCAGGGCGATGCTGCGCGCGAGCCGCGCCGCGACGTCGGATGCCGCTTCTCGCCTGCGTTCTGCGAGGCGCTTTGCCCGCAGGTCGGGGGGTGCGGTGATCTCGACCACGCGCACCGGGAAGCGTTCCGCCGCCTCGGCGATCACCGTGCGCGAGACGCTCGCCACAACGACCCGGCCTGCCGCGAGGTCGGCGTCGATGTCGGCAGGAATCCCGTAGCGAAGGCCGTGCGCTTGCCAACGCAGTGCGAAGTGGAGGGCGGCGAATTCTGCCTCGGTGACGGATTGGTGTGCTTCGCCGCCGACGCCGGCTGGTCGGGTGATGGTGCGCCGAACAAAGCGGAACCGCACATCACCTGCCAGCACCTGCCGCGCGGCGTCGAGCAGCGTGTCCTTCCCGGCGCCGCTCGGCCCGACCACGAGGACTAACAGACCTGGCATCTGATGGGGAGCATATGAGGTGACAAACAGCCCTTACCGGGTCATCACCTCTTCAGCATAAGCAAACAGTGCCGGAGTTCCGCCGGTGTGCACGAAGACCACGGTTCCCCCCGCTCCTATCCGCCCGCTGCGTATCTGGTCGATCAGTCCCGCCATCGCCTTCGATGAATAAACCGGGTCCAGGAACACGCCCTCGGTCTCCGCGACCAGCCGCAGCGCCTGGCGTCCCTCGGCAGTGACCAGCCCATAGCGTTCGCCGATATAGTGCTCGTCGATCTCCACATCCGATGCTTCGACGCGGGTCGGAATGCTCAGCAGCTCGGCGGCGCCATTGGCGATGCCGGCGACTTCCGCGGCTCGGTTGCCCGCCCAGCGGATCGGGCAGATCCCCACGACCTGTGTCGTCCGGCCCAGCGCCTTCAGCCCCAGCACCAGCCCGGCCGGCGTAAAGTTGGCCGCCGCGACGAACACCCTGTCTGCCTGCACGTCCGCGCGTTCGAGTTGTTCGTCAAGCTCGACCGCCGCATTGACGTAACCAATCGCGGACGAGGCCGCAGTTTGCATCGCAAACGGCTGGATCACGTACGGACGTCGACCCGCACGGCGGAGCTTCACTGCCGCTTCCTCCAACAGAGGCTCCAGATCGTGCATGTCGTCGAGCTGGACGATGTCGACATCGGCGCCCATCAGCCGATCGAGCAGCAGGTTGCCCTGCACCACGCCGCCCTTGACCCCATGCACCAGCACCAGCTTCGTCCGCAGGCCGCATTTCGCTGCCGCGGCGGTGATCTGGCGGCACCAGTTCGATTGCGTGTAGGCGCCGACAACGATGGTATCCGGCTCCTGCTTCAGGATGTGGGGAAACAGGAACTCGAGCTGGCGCGTCTTGTTGCCGCCGAAGGCGAGGCCGGTCAGGTCGTCGCGCTTGATATAGATGCGCGGGCCGCCAAGCGCCTTCGTCAGCCGCGGACAGAAGTCGAGCGGCGTCGGCAGATGCGCGAGCGGCAACCGCGGCAGCGCGGCAACGCGGGCAGCAAGTTCGTTGCGGCTCAGGGCGGTCGAGGCGGACAGGACGCTCATCACGTGATCTCCCGGTTTTGCTGTCGCCATAAGCCACGAACGTGACGATGACTCAATGCCACCGCCAGTTGCCGGAGCGCCCCGCGGTTCCTATGATGGCCGATGCGCGCCCAAAGAAGGCGCCCGCGCGACAGATCAGGAGGCTTACGATGACCATTTCTCGACGCGCCGCACTACAGGGCGGCCTCGCGGCGGGTGCGCTTGCCGGTGGTTTGCCGCTAGCCAGACGTGCCGCGGCGGCGTCGGATACCAGTACGTTGCGCGCGGTCATGCAGGGCGACCTGCGCGTGTTCGACCCGATCTGGACCACTGCGAACATCACCGCCTATTACGGCGTGATGGTGTACGACACGCTGTTCGCCACCGACGAACAGTTCCGCCCGCAACCGCAAATGGTCGGCAAGCAAGACCTGTCGGACGACAAACGGACTTATACATTCGAGCTACGCGATGGCCTGGGTTGGCAGGATGGCACGCCGGTCACCGCAGCCGACTGCGTGGCCTCGCTGCATCGCTGGATGGCGCGCAACGGCGGCGGCCAGGTGATGCAGCAGTTCGTCAGGGACATCTCGGCCAAGGACGACAAGACGCTGGTCATTGCGCTGAAGGAGCCATTCGGCCTGGTGACGGACCTGCTCGCCAGCCAGATCACGCCGCTCTGCTTCATGATGCGCAAGAAGGACGCCGAAACCGATCCGTTCCAGCAGGTCAGCAGCCGCATCGGCTCTGGTCCGTTCGTGTTCAACGAAAAGGACACCCGTCCCGGCAGCCGCTACGTCTTCAACAAGTGGACGAAATACGTGCCCCGACAGGAGCCGCCCAATGGGTTGGCCGGCGGCAAGGTCGTGCACCTCGATCAGGTTATCTGGGACAACATCGCCGACGAGCAGACCGCGACAGCGGCGCTGCAGTCCGGTGAGATCGACTTCTACGAGCTGCCGCCGATCGATCTGCTGCCCCAGCTTCAGGGCGACCCCAACATCAAGATCGATGTGCTGAACAAGACCGGCAATGTCGGCATCGCCCGGTTGAATTGCCTGCATCCGCCGTTCGCATCGGTCGATGCGCGGCGGGCGATGCTGTACCTGCTCAATCAGGCCGATTTCCTCAAGGCGACTTTCGGGAATCCGAAATACTACCGGACCTGTCCGTCCTATTTCGGCTGCGGCACGCCAATGCAGACCGACGCCAACACCGACTGGTTCAAGCATGGCGTTGATCTCGACAAGGCGAAGCAGTTGTTCCAGCAGGCAGGCTACAACGGCGAGCCGGTGCTCGTGCTGGATGCCACCAACATCGCCTTCATGAACAACTCGGCGCAGCTCATTGCCGGGCAGTTGCAGAAAATCGGCGTGAAGGCGCAGCTCGCGACCAGCGACTGGGGCGGCGTGGTGACGCGCCGTGCGGTGATGGCGCCGGACGACAAAGGCGGCTGGGACGTCTTCATCACCTGGGGCAGCGCCTACGCGTTCAGCAATCCGATCGCGCTCAACGCGCTGGCCCTGAACGGCAAGCAGGGTTGGTACGGCTGGCCGAGCGACCCCGACTACGAGAAACTGCGCATGCAGTGGGCCACGGCAACCGACGACGCCACGCGCAATGCGATCGCCCAGAAGATGGCGGTGATCGGGTGGAACGACGTGCCGGAGGTGATTCTCGGCCAATGGGTCTCGCCATCAGCGATGCGCAAAAACGTCAACGGGTTTATCGGCGTTCCCGAGATCATTCCGTTCTGGAACGTGACCAAGACCTGAGCCGCGATGGGCGTCTATATCGCACGCCGGCTGGCCGCCACACTGCTGGTGATGGCGCTGGTCGGCGTGTTCATCTTCCTGCTGCTGCACATCGCGCCCGGCGATCCCGCCGCGGTCATCGCCGGCGATAACGCCACTCCGCAGCAGATTGCCGACATCCGACATCAGCTCGGGCTCGATCTGCCGGTGCCGGTGCAGTTCGGCCGCTGGGTGTGGCAGTTGCTGCACGGCGATTTCGGCATCTCGATCTTCTCCCAGGCGCCGGTGCTGACGCTGATCGAGGAGCGCCTGCCGGCAACGATCTCATTGACTTTGTTGACCATGTGCTTCGCGGGGGTGCTCGCGGTCGGCGCCGGCGTGCTGGCGGCGTGGCGCGCCGGCGGTCTGCTCGATCGTGGGTTGATGGCATTCTCCGCGCTTGGGTTCTCGGTGCCGGTGTTCGTCGTCGGCTACCTGCTGATCTATATCTTCGCCATGCAGCTCGGGTGGCTGCCGGTGCAGGGTTATGCGCCCCTCAGTGCGGGAATCTGGCCGTGGCTCAGCCATCTTCTGCTGCCGGCGCTGGCGCTCGGCATGGCCTATGTGGCGCTGATCGCCCGCATCACCCGGGCCAGCATGCTGGAGGTGCTGGCCGAGGACTATATGCGCACAGCGCGTGCCAAGGGCGCTTCGGCCTCATCGATGCTGCTGCACCATGCGCTGCGCAACGCCGGAGTGCCGATCGTCACCGTGATCGGCATCGGCGTCGCACTGCTGATCAGCGGCGTGGTGATAACGGAAACCGTGTTCAATATCCCTGGCCTCGGGCGGTTGACGGTGGATGCGATCACCAATCGCGACTACCCAATCATCCAGGGGGTGATCGTGGTGTTCTCGGGCGCCTATGTGTTGGTCAATCTTGCGGTCGATCTCGTCTATACAGTGATCGACCCGCGCATCCGCTACTGAAACGATGTCGCAGGCCGCCACGATTCCGATCGCTGCCGCGCCAGCCCGCTCCGGCTGGCGCCGCTTCGCCCGCTGCAATCCCACCATCTGCCTGGGCGGCGGCATCATTGCAGTAATGCTGCTGCTGGCCGTGTTCGCTCCGCTCTATGCCGGCAACCCGTATTTGATGACCCCGATGCACCGGCTGGAGCCGCCGTCGGCGCACGCCTGGTTCGGCACCGACAACCTCGGCCGCGACGTGTTCGCGCGCACCATGTATGGCGCGCAGATCTCGCTGCTGGTCGGCTTCTCAGTCGGCGTCTCGGCAATGCTTGGCGGTTTGGTGATCGGGCTGCTCGCCGGATACTACCGACGGTTCGATGCCATCGTCATGCGCCTGATGGACGGGTTGATGGCAATCCCCAACATCCTGCTCGCCATCGCGCTGGTGTCGTTGACACATGGCGGCGTCGGCATCGTGATCCTGGCGATCGTCATCCCGGAAGTGCCGCGCGACGTGCGCCTGGTGCGCGCCGTGGTGCTGGCGACGCGTGAGCAACCGTATGTGGAGGCAGCACTTGCCGGGGGTGCGCGCACCGCCAAGATCCTGCGGCGGCATATCCTGCCCAGCACCATTGCGCCGCTGACCGTGCAAGGGACGTATGTCTGTGCCTCGGCGATCCTGGTTGAGGCGGGGCTGTCGTTCCTCGGCGCCGGCATCCCGCCGAACATTCCGACCTGGGGGAACATGATCGCTTCATCGCGACTTTATCTCGGCATCGCACCCTGGACGATTTTCTTCCCCGGCTGCGCCATCGCGCTGGTCGTGCTGGCCGTGAACATGCTGGGCGACGGGCTGCGCGACCGGCTCGATCCGCGGCTTGCCCGCAGCCTATGACTGACTGGCTGTTGGAGGTCGAAGCGCTTCGCACGCAGTTCTTCGCCGAGGACTCGGTCACTCGCGCCGTTGATGGCATCAGCTTCGCAATTGCGCCAGGCGAAACGCTGGGCCTTGTCGGCGAATCCGGCTGCGGGAAGAGCGTCACTGCGCTGTCGGTGATGCGACTCTTGCCGAAGAACGGCCGAGTGGTCAGCGGCGCCATCCGCTTCGACGGTCGTGACCTGCGGGCGCTGTCGGAAGCCGAGATGCGCGAGATCCGCGGCAACCGCATCGCCATGATTTTCCAGGAGCCGATGACCAGCCTCAATCCGCTGCACACGATCGGCGAGCAGATCGCCGAGGCGCTGCGCATCCACGAAGGCGCGTCACGCGCTGCGGCGTTGGCGCGGGCGGCTGAGATGCTTCGTTTCGTGCGTATTCCCGATGCGCCGCGCCGGCTGCGCGACTATCCGCACCAGTTCTCCGGCGGGATGCGCCAGCGGGCGATGATCGCGATGGCGCTGGCCTGCTCGCCGCGGCTGTTGATTGCCGATGAGCCGACCACCGCGCTCGACGTGACCATCCAGGCGCAGATCCTGCGCCTGATGCTGGAGTTGAAACAGCGCATCGGCGCGGCGATCCTGATGATCACGCATGATCTCGGTGTGGTGGCGGAGACCTGCCAGCGGGTGATCGTGATGTACGCCGGACGCATCGTGGAAGAAGCGCCGGTGGAGGCGCTGTTCGATCATCCGGCGCATCCCTATACGCGCGGCCTGATGGGCTCCATCCCGCGCGGCGCGGATCGGCGACGGCGACGTTTGGCGGAAATCCCCGGCATGGTGCCGAACCTCGCGGAGCCGTTGATCGGCTGTGCCTTCGCCCCGCGCTGCCCCTTGGTAACCGACGCCTGCCGCGCAGCGGCGCCGGAACTGCGCACGATCGGACCCTCCCATCGCGCCGCCTGCATCCGCGCCGAGGCCGCATGACCACGCCCGTCCTTCAAGTACAGCATCTGTCCAAAAGCTTCCCGGTCACGCGCGGATTCCTGCACCGCACCCGCGCCGAGCTGCGCGCCGTGGACGACGTCTCCCTCGACGTCCAGCCCGGCGAAACGCTGTGCGTCGTCGGCGAGTCTGGCTGCGGTAAATCGACACTCGGCAAACTGGTACTGCGGCTTTTGGAACCGACGGCCGGACGTATCCTGATCGAAGGGCAGGACGTGACGGCGCTCAGCGCCGAAGCCATGCGTCCGTTCCGCCGGCGCGTGCAGATGGTGTTCCAGGACCCGTATGCCTCGCTCAACCCGCGTCTGTCCGCCGCCGAGATCGTCACCGAACCGTTGGAAAACTTCGAACCGCTGCGGGCGGCAGATCGCCGTGAGCGGGCGGCTGACCTGCTGGCACGCGTCGGCTTGCGCCCAGACCTGCTGGATCGCATGCCGTTCGAGTTCTCTGGCGGCCAGCGCCAACGACTCGGCATCGCCCGTGCGCTCTGCCTGCACCCGGCGCTGATCGTCGCCGACGAGCCCGTCTCGGCACTGGATGTGTCAGTGCAGGCGCAGGTATTGAACCTGCTGCTCGACCTGCAGGAAGAATTCGGCTTGGCTTATCTTTTCATTTCGCACGATCTGGGCGTGGTCGAGCATATCGGCCAGCGGATTGCCGTGATGTATCTCGGTCGCATCGTCGAGCTGGCAGATCGCGACGCACTGTTCGGCGCGCCACAACACCCGTACACCGAGGCGCTGCTGGCCGCCGCACCGCTACCGGACCCACGGGCCAGGCGCACACAGCCGATCGTAGAAGGCGAGGTGCCAAGCCCGCTCGACCCGCCGCCCGGCTGCCCGTTCCATCCGCGCTGCCCTTACGCGGAGCCGCGCTGCCGAACCGAGGTGCCAGCGCTGCGTCGTCTCGCCGACGGGCGGCTCGCGGCGTGCCATTTACGCTGAGCGAGGACAGTGATGTCGGCTTGACGTAAGGCCGCGAGGCCTTAAGCAAGCCCTGAGATGACGATCGAGCGACGAAGTCAGGAGGTACAACATGCCAACGTCAGCACCGATACAGACGAACGATATCACCCGTCCCCCCGGCGAATGGGTCGATGCGTTCCGCCTTATCGGTGCCGCAACGACCACCAGCACGTTGCACAGGATGGGCATTCGCAACTCGCATATTTGTGGTCCAACTTGTCGCTCGCCGGGGAAGGCTATTGCCGGGCCAGCCTTGACGCTGCAGTTCATGCCTTTGCGCGAAGATCTATATGGCGCGGATGAGTACGCGCAGCCCGAGAAGCAGTTGCACCGCCACGTGCTGTACCACACGCGCCCGGGCGACATCGTCGTTGTTGACGCCCGCGGAGATATGCGGAGCGGCGTCTTTGGGGAGATGATGCTGACCTATTTCAAAGGAAAGGGCGGCATCGGGGTAGTCGTCGATGGCTGCCTGCGCGATTACCCCAATGTCAAAGGCCTCGATCTCGGTCTTTGGATCTGCGGGCTGACCCCCAATTTCCATACCCAGACGGGCATCATGCCGTTCGGCGTGAACGTGCCGATCGCCTGCGGCGGCGTTCTGGTGATACCCGGTGACATCGTTGTCGCCGACGACGACGGCGCCGTTGTCGTACCGGTCAAACTGGCGCCTGATGTTCTCGAGCAGGCGAGCAAGCATCACGACTGGGAGGAATTCTCGCGGATCAGACTGTCGGAAGGCGGCGATCTCCGACGCTATTATCCGTTGTCTGACGCGGCGCGCCCGGAATACGAGGAATGGTTGCGATCTCAGGCAAAGGGCGCGTGACCTAGGGGGCAACTGTGAAAATCACGATGCCGGGCGTCAGCGTCCCGACGCCCGAATCAGCGGCCGCACATGCGCGGCTGCCAGCAGCCCCAGACGCTTGAGCGACGGCTTCTTCGCCACCGAGTGGCGCATCGCCGACAGGCCCGACCTGGGCCTGCCCAGGCGAAGCAACTCGCTCCCGGTGACCCATAGCGTCTCCGCCAGCGCCCGCATATGCATGCGCAGCACCCCGCGCTGGCCCAGGCGCGCGGCGAGCATGGGATTTTCGAAGATCGCCTTGACGCAGGGGGTGAACGCGACGGGGTCGATCGCCTGCCGCCGATACGCCCCGTTCGCTCGTTCACGCACGAACAGCACTGGCCGCCCAGGCGCTGCCGCGATTGGCCCAAGCGCGGCGACACGGGTCCAGTATTCCCAATCTTCGCCTAAACCGAGGTCGAGGCGGAACAATCCCGCCCGCTCGACCGCCGTGCGCCTGATCAGCAGGTGGCCGCCATTGGCGAACAGGTTCCGCTCCAGCAGCGGTGCCAGCAGTTCGCCAGCCGGCGGCCGCTTCACCCGGCGCGCGCGAGCCCCGCGCTGCGCGTGCTCCGGCACGAAGCCGCAAGGGCCGGCGGCGGCCAGGGCGGCCGGGAACGTCTCCAACTGGCCGAGCAGCCGCGCCAGCGCGTCGGGCGCGAGCCAGTCATCGGCATCGAGGAACAACACCGCGTCGCAATCGGGAAGTGCGGCGATCCCGCGGTTGCGCGCCGCCGACACGCCGGCATGCACCTGCGGGACCAGCGCGATGCGCGGCTCGGCCAGGCGCGCCACGATCGCATCGGCGTCGTCGGTCGATCCGTCATCGACCACGACCGCAGCCCACCGCGCATGCGTCTGGGCAAGCAGGGAGCGGAGACACGTCTCGAGCCAGGCAGCCGCGTTGAAGGCAGGGATGACAATCCCAACTCGCCGGAACGACACATCGGGAAGGCACAAGGACACCTGGGCTTCTCCTGCGCTTTTCCTGTCTCTCTGGGGCTGCTTCGGTGAATTCCTGGTGAACCGATTGGGTGCCCTCTGGGTGATACTCCTGGCATGGCTGGTTCGCGGCGCTCGCAGCCTTGACCCATCAACTCGCGCGCCGGCTTCAGAAACCGGTAACCCCGCGCCGATTGAGCGCCGGTGCGAGTTGCGCCCTGATCGATTGCAGGCTGGCCAGATCAAGGATCGAGTTGGAAAAGCCGAACGCCGCAATGTCCGCGGCTTGCCAAAAGCTGGTGGCGATCGGCGAGCCGATAGTGAATGGCTGGGTAATTGCAGTGAGGGTAGTGGTGATCGCCGTCTCAAAACTCAGGCCATCGGTCACATCGTGGGCTTTCGCCGAGGCACCGCCTCCGGCAGCCGACATCGCGAGGAATTTCCAATTGTGCACCGACACGCCGACGCCAAGGTCATAGGTTCTCGGCCGTACCCCCGGCGTTCCGATGATCAGCGCCGCATGACCGCCGACATCCGGATTGGCAGCCTGAATCGCCAACGTGAGCCAGGCAATGTTCGTTCCATCCGACATGAGCTGGGCCGGCACACCCGGACAGGTGCGAGCGATCACGAATGCGGTGTAGCCGCCGGCAAGGATGGCAGCGTTGCGGACGATCCCCGTGTCGATCCCCGAGAAGGCCGAGCTGCGTGCGGTATTCACCGTACGGCAGGCGGAGTGCGTCAGCGGCGGCGCGGCACCGCCCCCCGAGAAATCAGAGAATGCTGGCCCACCAGGAATTCGGTTGCCGTTGATGCCATCTCCGGTACTGCCGAAGATCCCCAGCGCCACGACATTCGGGATCACCGGCAGCCTGCGCGAAATCGGTGAACTGACTGCCAGTTCGCTGAGCACGGTTACCATTGCCATCGCCGGAGTTCCGTTACCAGGAGCACAGGTCTTGATTGACGAAAAACGCATCGACCACATCGGTGCGCAGACGCGAGGACGGATGTTCGGCCGCTCCGCCGAGGTAGTAACCGCTAATCCCATCGGCGATGCCACGCAGCTCCCAGGGCGTGGCAGTGGGCGCAAATGGTCGGTCCTCATCGATCCACATATCGAACAGCTCGACGGCCTGCGCCGCGGCCGGCGTGAGCACCGGATAAAATGTTCCGCCGAAACGTTCGATCGGCATGTTGACGACCATCGCCGGCGAGGTCTGCGCCGCGCTCTGGAACCCCAGCATCAGCGTGCAGCGGTTGACATCAACCTCAAACAGGCCAGTGCCGCTCTGCCCGGCCAGCACGATGCCGGTATCGAACCACTTCACGCCCATCCGGCCGATGAAAGCGGGCACCGTCTGCGCGTTCAGCCCCTGCGGTGCCGGAGCAGCGAGCGTGGCCTGGGTCCCCGACACGTAGCCACCGCTGGCAACCTGCGTGTTCCATATCGTTCCGTCGGGGAAGATGATCACTACGTCCGGCTGCGCGGTGCTGTCCATCGGGATGAACTGAACGCCCCCGACGGTCGGAGTTTGGCCGGACAGGTCGGTGATCCTGCCGCCGACCGCTGTGCCCGCCGCCCAATCGTGCAGGATCACGTCGTTCGGTCCGACGTAGCTGCGGATGAAGGTCCGCTGCGGCTGGCGGAAGCCGGCCTGTTCACGCGCGAGCGGACCGACCAGGCATTGCCCCGCCATCGCGGGCGTGAACAGGCCGCCCGAGATGTCGAGCATGCGCCAGAATAGCTTGATGGTCAGGGTCTGGTCCACGAGTACGGGGGGCGCGCCGACGGTTAGCGACGTGGAACCGGCGCCGATCGTGCAGGTGGTCGGCGTGAAGGCGCCATAACACGACACTCCGACCCACAGGTTGCCATTCTTCCCGAGCCGCATCATCAGCTTGCCGCCCGGGTTCGGCGAGATTTGCAAGTCGAGTTGCCGCATTGCCGCCCACACCGCGCCGTCACTGCTGCCCGGCAACGAGATGCGGGTGGTCAGGTCACGGCAGCGATAGGGAATTTGCAGCGGCGCGCTCGGGCTCGCCGTTGCGGCTAGGCCAGGCACCTGGCGCAAGGCCCGGTGCTGCTCGTCGTAGCCATAGATTGCACGATTGACCAACGGACCAAGGTCGATACAGCCGAAACCGTTCCTCACTGCCGTCGAGCGGATCAGGCCGGTCGCGTATTCGGCGTAATGCGTCCCGGACAACGGATCAGGAATCGGCACCCCGCCGCCATGGCCTTTGCTGGTGGTCATAATCATTCTGGCATGATCGGTCTGCAACAGAATATCGGTCGGGCCGAATGCGTCGCCGTGATTGACCTGGCGAAGCTGATTTATCACCGACCACATGGCGGTGGCGTTGATGTTGTTAGCATCGTTGCTGCCGTTGTTGAAGATGGCGATGCAGTCCGGGCAGATCGGCGGCCCGGCGCCGGTCTGATTGGCATTCAGCATGAACGACATCCACGAGTGCGCGCCGACCACCGGGCGCGGCACGGTCCATCCGTCCAGGACTGCCGAGGCGTTGCTCAGCAGCAGGTTGGGATCGGCCATCGCGTCATAGGTCGCGGCGCCTATCGCCATCTGATAAATCCGAATCGTCTTGCCCGGATTGGCGCGCACGAACTCCTCGATGAACTTCTGCACCTGATACATCGCCGCGGCCTGGTCCTGCGGGTTCGTGGTGCCTTGCGAATCGCCGGTGATGAACAGATTGATGCTGGTCAGTTGACTGCACCGGCGCAGAGTGCCGCGGCCGAATATCATCCGGTCGCCCAGCTTGGTCTGGTCGGAGCCGATCGGCGCCACCTGCTTGAAGATCGGCAGGCCACCGGCATCGAAGGCGAAGCTCTTGACGTTGTCGCCTTGCCAGATCACCCCATTGAGGGCAGCACCAGCTTCGGCCGCGATGGTCGGCACATAACTCTGCCGGCTGTCACCTGAGGGAAGCATGCCGACCATGAGATAGGTTCGCCCGTCGCCGCTGAAATGCAGTTTGCGCGACTGTGCGTTGAACGCCGCCTCGCCGGCGAGCGCCACGGCGTTGGCATCGTTGGTGCCCCACCACAGCCGTGCGGGGCCGTTCCACGGATACGGAAAGCTGCCGGTAACAACGACTGTATCGGGTGCACTGACGGTGTGAATCGTGGTCGGAAACGCGATGGTGCCATATGGCAGGGTGGTATCGGCTGCCGGTGTGGTCCCGCTGTTCGGCCAGATGCGCTCTTGCCCCATGCCGTCGAACACCAGTGACCCGCCGGTGTTGGCCGCGACAAAGCAGGGGCACAGTACGGTGCCGGCTCGCGCAGTGATCGCGGCCACCCCCGAGGCGGCGATGACCACGTTGCTGCCGTCAATATATTTCAACACCTGCGCGGTCAGCGTATAGCCGTCTGACGACAAATAGAGCTGTTGCCCCGCATTGTACGGCTGGAAGGCGATGCCGCTGTTCCGCACCGCGGCGATCGTCAGCAGCGCGGTGGTCGGGGTTTGCTGGGCGAGGGTGATCGCGCCGGAGAAATTATGGATTTGCAGCGTGTTGCCATCAGTCACTTTGGCAATGCAGAAATTCTCCACCGCGTCACCGACCGCGCCATAGGCGGCGTTACGCACATCGAGGCAGTCGGACGGCACCGACTGACCGGTGAACGTGTTGCCCGCCACCGTGATGGGCTGCCTGGAGACCAGGCTGACGACGTTGAATGACCCGTCGTAGCCATAGCCGGACACGACATTGCCGGAGGCGTCCATCACCGGTGCCAACAGGTCGGGCAGTGCGGGCGCCTGCTCGACCGCAAGCTGGTCGCCGCCCAGCGAAATGGCACTGGGCGTCAGCGTGCCGGTGTTCAGTGCCCCGGAGATCAACGTGCCGTCGTTATCGAGCCCGACCGCGACGTTGCCGGCAGCGTCGAGCAGACCCCAGGCGAAATCGATCAACAATCCATCGGTGATGTCGCCTGCGTTATTACCAGCCATCGCTTGCTGCCCCGGTGGTGACCTCCACTAGAGCAGCCCACTCGGGATTCCGGGTCAATGGTGCAACGTTTGGCGACATTCAGCGAAGATAGGAGAAGACGCGGATGGCCGGCCCTCGCCAGCCATGACGACCTGGGATCGGGTTACCTCGTCATGCGCTCGATCGTCTCGACAAGTTCCTCGACCTTGTGTCGCTGCTCGATCGGATCGCCGGAGGCGAAGGCGTTCGCCACGCAGTGCGACACATGATCGCGCAGGATCTGTTCCTCCACCCGATGCAACGCTGACCGGACAGCGTTGATCTGGGTGAGGATGTCCACGCAATAACGGTCGTCTTCGACCATGCGGAGCAGTCCGCCGACCTGTCCCTCGATGCGCTTCAGCCGTGTCGAGACGTTCTGCCTGGTAACCGCGTGCATGGTTGATACCATACCTCCGAGGGGTATATAGGGCAAGATCACATCGGAGCCAAGCAGGCGTGGACGCCCAGCCCGTGAATGAGATGCAGGCACATCAGGCGCATCACGCCGAATGTCGCCAGCATCAGCATCGTCTCGCTCTGACCGCTGAACCCCCCGGTGGCGCGGTCTGGACCTGTCCGATGCACCCCGAGATTCGCCAAGACCATCCGGGGAGCTGCCCAATTTGCGGCATGGCGCTCGAACCCCTCGCGCCGTCCGCCGAGGCCGCGCCGAACCCCGAGCTGGCCGATATGTCCCGCCGGTTCTGGATCGGCCTCGCGCTGACCGTGCCGCTATTTGCGCTGGCGATGGCCGATTTCATACCGGGCATTCACCTCGGCAGGCTTGTGTTGCCGAGTTGGTCGGTCTGGCTGCAGTTCGTACTGGCGACGCCGGTGGTGCTGTGGGCGGGCTGGCCATTCTTCGTGCGCGGCTATCGCTCCGTGCTTCGCCGCCATCTCAACATGTTCAGCCTGATCGCGCTCGGCACCGGCACGGCCTATGCCTACAGCGTGGTGGCGACATTCGCTCCGGGCAGCTTCCCGCCGGGGTTCCGCGGCCCGGGCGGCACGGTGGCCAGCTATTTCGAAGCCGCCGCCGTGATCACGGTGCTCGTTCTGCTAGGCCAGCTCCTGGAACTCAGGGCGCGCGAGCAGACCGGCGGCGCGATCCGCGCCCTGCTGAACCTCGCCCCGAAGAGCACGTGGCGCGTCCGCGCCGATGGCACCGATGAGCAGATCGCGCTCGATCTCGTCCGCGTCGGCGATCGCCTGCGCATTCGTCCCGGTGACGGCGTGCCGGTGGACGGCACGGTGCTCGAAGGACGCAGCAACGTGGACGAATCCCTCGTCACCGGCGAATCTGCGGCCGTGCCTAAGGAGCCCGGCTCGAAGCTGATCGGCGGCACGGTGAACGGCACCGGGGCGCTGATCATGCGTGCCGAAAAGGTGGGTGCGGACACCATGCTCGCCGGCATCGTTGCCATGGTCGCCGAGGCGCAGCGCTCGCGGGCCCCGGTTCAGCTTCTGGCCGACGCGGCGGCGGGCTATTTCGTGCCGGCCGTCGTCGTGATCGCGGCCGCGGCTTTCGCCGGCTGGGCGATCTGGGGCCCGGCACCGGCGCTCGCCCACGGACTACTGGCGGCCGTATCGGTGCTGATCATCGCCTGCCCCTGTGCTCTCGGCCTGGCGACGCCGATGTCGATCCAGGTCGGCGTCGGCAAGGGCGCGACCATCGGAGTGCTGATCCGCTCCGCCGAGGCACTGGAACGGATGGAACGCGTGGACACGCTGGTGGTGGACAAGACCGGCACGCTGACCGTGGGAAAGCCGCGCGTGATACGCGTCGTGCCGGCCGAGGGCTTTGCCGAGGCGGACGTGCTGCGCCTTGCCGCATGTCTCGAACGGTCGAGCGAGCATCCGCTGGCCGCCGCCATCGTCGCCTCGGCACGGGAGCGAGGCCTGCCAGTCGAAGAGTCGGCGGATTTCCAGTCGGTCACCGGACAAGGCGTACGGGGCCGCGTCGGTGGCCGGCTTGTTGCGCTCGGCAACGCCAGACTGATGCAGGCCGCGCAGGTCAATATCAGCTCGCTGACCGAACCAGCGGAGCGGCTGCGCGCGACTGGGGCAACGGCACTGTTTGTCGCCGTTGACGGCCAGGCGGCTGGCGTCATCGCGGTCGCCGATCCGATCAAGGAGACAACGCCGGCGGCCATGGAGGCGCTCCGCTCGGACGGCGTGCGTGTCGTCATGCTCACCGGCGACAATCGCCGGACGGCGGACGCGGTGGCAGGTCAGTTGAAGATCGACGACGTCGAAGCGGACGTGCTGCCGGAAGACAAACACCGCGTTGTGCAGCGTCTGCGGTCCGAGCGCCGCGTCGTGGCGATGGCCGGCGACGGGGTCAACGATGCGCCGGCACTGGCCGAGGCCGACATCGGCATTGCCATGGGCACGGGCACCGAAGTTGCCATCCAAAGCGCCGGCATCACGCTGGTGAAGGGCGACTTGGTGGGAGTCGCGCGCGCCCGGCACCTGAGCCGTGCCACGATACGCAATATCCGGCAGAACCTGTTCTTTGCGTTCCTCTACAACTCGCTCGGCGTGCCGATTGCCGCCGGTGTCCTGTATCCGGCGTTTGGCATTCTCCTGAGCCCGATGATCGCCGCCCTGGCGATGTCACTAAGCTCCGTATCGGTGGTGACCAACGCGCTGCGGCTGCGCCGTCTGACGCTGTAGGCAAGCTTGCCGACCTGCCAGGGCGCAGGCACGGCATACGATTGTATTATTCTATAGAACTATCTAAAAATCTTGATTTAAGGGTTAATGGAGATTAACGTTCCAGTCGCGCGAACCCCTTGGGACGCAACGGTATTCAGGCCGGGTGAAGCACGATGACGAACCGATATTATCACCGACATCATGCTGCCTCGGCGATCCTTGCTGTGTGCTTGGGGTTGCTGTTCGCCGGCCGCGCGTCTGCCGCCGATTATCTGTTCGGCTTCAGCGGCTATGACGGAGACGAGACGCTGACAGTCGATGTGTCGGGCGGCGAGGCACCTGTCATGCTGAGCACCGATGGCAACCAGGGTTGGTGGAGCGCGACGTACCCGAACAGTCCGGGCAACACGAACTATTTTGCCGGCAGCCTGACCAGCGGTGGCGCCACGGCCTATATGCGCGACTTCTTCAGCTTTGCCCTCACCAGCCTGGCCTGCGATATCGTAACCGCGGCAACGCTGAGCGTCAGCCAGTTCTGGAGCGAATCGGATTCGGGGCGCGCCAGCGAGCAGTACACGCTCTACGGCGTGTCCCTCCCCGCCACCGTGCTGGATGACACCAACGGGACCAGCGCCGCGATTTACGATGCGCTGGCCGCCGGTACGCCCTATGGCAGCTTTTCGGTCGCGGTCACCGGGTTCGGTTCCGACAGCGACTCGTTCACGCTGAACGCGGCTGGCATTGCCGCCCTCAATACGGCCATCGCCGGCGGTGCCGACAGCTTCTCGATCGGAGGCAGCCTGGCATTGCCGCCCGCCGTCGCCGAGCCGGCCTCGTTGTTGTCGATCTCAGCCGGCCTGTTCGGTCTGGCGTTCGCCCGCCGTCGCCGAGTGGTCTGACCGAACAACCGACGCCGCCTGATCACGATCGCTTGATTTCCGCACCCATACCGATCTAAAAAGGCACGCGCACCTCACGCAACAGTGAGCGGCGCGACGGTGTGGGAAACAATGAGAGTGCGGCTTCTTTCCGGCGGACGGTGGCGTGTTCCTCGCCCGCCCCCCTGGGCGGTGGTGTCCGTGCTCGTCCCGTTCCTGGCGTTCCTCGGCACCTGCTGGTACGATCGCGGCGTGGTGTTCGACGAACAGCGGACCCACATCGCCGCCACCCTCGGCGCTCTTGCCCAGCATGTCCGGTTGATGATGCAGCAATCCGCCGTGGCGCTCGACCTCGAGGTGAGCGAGACGAAGG
>Ga0335075_10002472_pt1 | contig 29712 bp, 21 predicted proteins | sample Lox_Sample_24_FD_206723 | JGI IMG/M metagenome (GOLD analysis project Ga0335075, IMG submission 206723) | Soil microbial communities from Loxahatchee National Wildlife Refuge, Florida, United States - Lox_Sample_2.4 | ecosystem: Environmental > Terrestrial > Soil > Wetlands | place: USA...
GTCAACGAATTTCTCCCAGATGTGGCGAAACGTTTCAATGTGCACATCGTGCTGATTCAGCGAATCGTGAATCAGCTCACGCTGACGGAAGGAACATCTTAAACGCCGGTCGCGCATCCATTAGAAATGTCTGGACTGCCGGTGAATCTGTTTGCCAACCCTGTGTGGCACGCTTTGCATACGAGGCACAGCCACTTCGCTCTATCTGTCGGAGAAGCGTGCCGTTATCCGGCGGACGTGGCTCCGTTTGTGGCGGTCGGCGAGCCCAGCGTCTCCGCGCTGAAGGCGCTTCACTCGCTGCTTGTGCCGGGAGAACAGGTATGGATTGCGGACGCGGCGTATCCCGCATGGCCGGAGCTGATGTGGGAGACCTCGCTCGAATGCCTGCAGATGGTGTTGCCGGCGGAGGTTGCGCCTCCGCAAGAGAGGGATGGCATTCTGGAACTCTCCTGCGCCGATGCGGCGGATATGGTGGCGCTCACCGATCTTGCCTTTCCGGGCTTCTTTCGCGTGCGGACCTGTGAGATGGGCAGCTACTACGGCGTACGCGCGGGCGGCGAACTGGTCTCGATGAGCGGCGAGCGCATAAAGCTCGCGGAGTATCCTGAGGTCAGTGGGGTGTGTACGCATCCCGCGCATCGTGGAAGAGGCTACGCGGCGGCTTTGATGTGGAAGGTCATACAGGATCATCGCCGGGCCGGCTTGATTTCATGGCTGCACGTGAGCGCCGGAAATCGTCACGCGATCGAGCTCTATCTGAGGATGGGGTTTGTGGAGGCGCGCAGGCAGGTGTGGCACAGGATTTCGCGGCGCGACTGAAGTGTCTTTGACCCGACAGGAAATGGGTAACTTTCGCGGTTTTGCATACTCCAATAGCTTGGGGAGTGGTGCGATGTTCAAGAAAATTGCACGGGTAATCGTGGTTCTGGCCGCCGGATTGCCCGCTATCCTGCCGATGACGAGTTGCCAGGCGGCAAACAATACGCCGGTTCCGGCGGCGACGAATGACGTAGCGCTGGCCAAGGCTTCCTCACATGAAACTGCGGTCTTTGCCGGCGGCTGCTTCTGGGGAACCCAGGCCGTCTTCGAGCGTGTGAAAGGAGTCGTGGACACCACCGCCGGGTATTCGGGCGGATCGGCGGCGACGGCTCACTATGACGATGTGACAACCGAGACGACGGGGCACGCGGAAAGCGTGCGCGTGGTCTATGACCCGTCGAAGATTACGTATGGGCAGCTGTTGCGCATCTTCTTCGCGGTGGCTCACGATCCGACAGAGCTTAACCGGCAGGGCGCCGATGTGGGGACGTCGTACCGGTCGGTGATCTTCTATGCGAATGACGAGCAGAAGCGCATCGCGACCGACTACATCGCACAGCTCGATGCGGGACATGTCTTCCGGAAAGCGATTGTGACACAGGTGGTTCCGCTGAAGGCGTTCTATCCGGCAGAGGAGTATCACCAGGATTACGCGCTGAAGAACCCGAACAATCCGTACATTTATGTGTGCGATCGCCCGAAGATCGACGCGCTGAAGAAGGAATTTCCTGATCTGTTCCAGAAATACAAGGGCGAATAGGACGCAGCTGGGGTGTTCTGCGCCCACGCAATAACGGGTGAGCGCAGGCCCGGTTGGATTACTTCAGCAGGAGATGTCGGCTTTTTGCAGGGCCTCCTTGAGGCCTTTCATGCTGATGCGGGTGGAGGCTTCGGGAGTGCCGGCGCCGCGCCAGTGCGTTTCGAGGCTCACGGCATAGTGGTAGCCCTGTTGCTTGAGTGCCTTGAACTGGCCGACCCAGTCGATGATGCCTCCGCCGACCGGCTCCCACTCGAATTTGCCGCCGGGCTCGCGTTTCACGTCTTTGCAGTGGCAGTGGCCGATGCGCTCTTTGGGCAGCGTGTCGTATCCGTTGGGATAGGGCGTATTGCCGGGGAAGGTGCCGGCGTTGCCGGGGTCCCAGTTGAGCATGAAATTTTTGTTGGGAATGGCGGCGAGGACCGCAGCGGCTTCTTCTCCGGTGCCGGTGTTGCAGGACATTTCATTTTCGAGGAGCAGGATGATGTTGTGTTTTTCGCAGATCGCAGCGGCCTCGGTTAGCTTCCTGTTGATGGCTTCGCGATAGGGCTTGGGGTCGTCGAGACGCCAGAAGTCGAAGCAGCGGATGCGGTCGGTGTTAAATGCCCTGGTCAGCTCGATGCAGTGTTGAAGGAGCACGTCCTGCTGCTTGAAGTCGAAGTCCGCGTGGAACTGGTCGCGCCTGGGGCTCAGCTTGGAGAGCGGCGCGCCGGGCCAATCGGTCTTGAAGAGCGGGCTGGCAATGTCGGTGACGCGAAGCTTGTACTTGTCGAGAATTTTTTTAGCGTCGTCGATCTGCTTCGGGTCAAGCTCGGTGAGATTCTTGCCCCACATGCCGCGCAACTCAATCCAGTGCAGGCCGAAGTCCTGCGAGGCGACCTGGCAGGCATGATCGAAGTCGTCAGAGATCTCGTCGTTGATGACGGAGAGCCGGAATGGACAAGTTGTGGAAGATGGACTGTGCGAAGAACCGTGGGCCTGGTTGAACGGAAATCCGGCGGCTACGCCTGCAGCGGCCAAACCGATCAGAAAATCGCGACGCGAAGCGGACATCATTCCTCCATTTATGGGATTCATTAAACAGAATAGATCAGATGGCGGCCTTCGCAGGCTGACGCCAGCGAAGGCCGGGAGGAAGCAAGCAGTGAATCAGGGCCGCGAGGTTACGGAAAAAGGGGAGGCATCCGGAACCTTGCATGCCGAAAGGGTTAGAAGCTCAGCGTTGCTGAGAATTGCAATGCACGGCCACCTCCGATTCCGTTGATTCCCGTGCCGCTGCCGACGGTGCTGGTTACCTGTCCAAACGTTGTGCTGCCAAAGGTGCTGTTCGGACTGTTGAATTGAGGCGTGTTGCTGAGCTGGAAGGCGTCGGCACGGAACTCGAGGCCGAGGCTCTCCTTGATCGGGAAGGTCTTGAAGAGCGAGACGTTGTCCTGAACATAGCCGGGACCGTAATAGGCATTGCGGCTCACGTTGCCTATGGTGGTGCCGTATTCGAGCGGGCACGAACCTGTCTTCGGGCAACCAGCAGGTTGGGCAAAGGCCGTCGGGTCGAACCACTGATTTCCCGTTCCAATGTGGTGAAGGACGTGGTAGCCGCCCACGAGATTCGCCATCTGCTGCTCACCGGAAGTGTTGATGTTTGCGCCGCTCGCCGTCACATTGAAGGGCAGTCCAGAGTAGAGGGAAACGATGGCTCCCAGCTTCCAGCCACCGACCACATAAGAGCCAACCCCCGAGTTCACCCAGCGCTTGGTTTTGCCGAAGGGAAGCTCGTAGGTCAGACTCTCCTCGAAGTTGAGGCGATGGTCAAAGTCGTTGGGTGCGTAGTTATGGCGCTGATCGAGCCAGAAGAGCAAGCCTCCGTCGTCACTGGTCTGATAACCCAGGCCTTTGCCCCAGGTAAATGAAGTGATCATGCCCAGGCTGTTGGCGAAACGGCGATTCAGCTGAGCCTGCAACGACTGGTAGTTCGAGGAGTAGCCGAGAAAGTAGACATTGGTCGCCGCCGTGCGCTTGAAGGCGATGTTTTCCGGGTAGCCGGCAGTACCCAGTCCGAGCGCCGGCGCAAGGTTGACGTTCTGAGACGAGCCGATGTGAACGCCGTGATTCGCGACGTAAGAAAGCTGAAACGAGAACTGCCCTGGCAGGGCCTGCTGGACAGCCACGTTCCATGACTCCACATAGGGGTTGTGGTAGTTCTTGGGAATTTCGACATAGGACTGGCTGAGAAGGGCCTTGCTTGACGTTACATCGATAATCCCGTTGTCCGGAACGTTAACCGGCACGGGTGCTGGAAAGCCCGCCTGGAAGGTGGCGGGCGTAACGCCGTCGGCGAGAACCGCGGCCTGATAGCTATTCGGCTGGACATATTGGTTGTTGGCGCGCACCGGGTAGTTGTACGCGTAAGTATTGTCTTCGAAAGGCGTATAGCTGATACCGAAGCCTCCGCGAACGACAGTCTGTTCGGTTACGCGGTAGGCAAATCCAACACGAGGCGCGAAGTAGGTGTATCTGGTGTCGAGACCGAGGTTGGATGGGTTCGAACCTACACCTGCGATAACCAGAGAGTGCGTCGACGGGCTGTAGTTGGAGAATCCACCGGAAGATCCGGGAGTTGCGGGAGGGTAAAACTCCCAGCGGACGCCGAGGTCCAGGGTTAGCTTAGGCGTGAGCTGCCACTTGTCTCCGGCGAAAGCGAAGAACCACCATGCGCGCAATGCCGGGAAGTAGGTGTTGATGTCGCGGCCAACCCCTGAAGGCGTATCCAGAAGGAAGCTGGCCATCTGGTTGGCGATATTGGTTGCGACGCCCGTCTGGTTTACCGATGTATTGGTTTCCGAGAAGGTGTACAGCCCGCGGGGACTGAAGGTCTGATCCTGAAGCAGGTCGTCATGGATGCGGCGGAGATCGACGCCGAATTTGAAGGTGTGATTGCGGACGATCTTGGTCCAGTGGTTGACCACATCCACGTTGGTTTCGTTGCGGATCCAGGGGAGCGAGGCCGAGTAGCCGATGAGCGGGTTGCTGGTGCTTCCCGCTACGAAATCGGACATGATAATGCCTACCTGACCGCTGGTGAACGGGCTGATGTTCACACCGGGAATGCCGATCTGGGTTGCATAGTCGGTTCCGTAGCCGGTGGGGATGGCGCTGTTGCTGTAGTGAGCAACGCCGACGCGGGCCTCGGTGAGGAGAGTGCTCGAGAAAGCCCGGTCATAGTTAAGGCCGGTGCTATAGGTGCCCTGCGTACCCGTGCCGGCAAAGGCGCTTTGCGCAGGACCGCCGCCGGCGGCGCCGAAGGCCGGAGCCTGGAAGACGTCGATGTTCTGGCGGTTGTAGCGGCCGCTCAGGTGATCCTTCGGGGTGATTTGATAGTCGATCTTGACGTCGTAGCGCTCGGTTGTCTTTTGGAAAGGCAGATTGATGGAGTAGTCATTCGCCGCCGTGGTTGTGGCCGTTCCCAGATTCGCATTGGGGGCCGGCAAAAGCTGCATCAATGCGATGGATACGGGATTCACGCGGTTGTAGGGGATCTGATTATTGGGGAAGGGCGTGCGTCCGGTGCCATCGGCATTGCCCGTCGCCGGGTCGTAGATCTGTCCCTTCCCATTAGTTAGTGGGCCACTGAGGTCGATATTGCCGGCCGCGTTGGGGGTATACCACTGGGGCGGGGGAATGTTGAGGATGTTCGAATTGGCCTCATGGTCAGGAGAGCGGAAGTAGTCGCCGTAGAAGAAGAGCTTGTCCTTGATAATCGGACCGCCGAGGCCGCCGCCGAAGTAGTTATATGCAAGGTGTCCCACACTCTTGTTGAAATAGGCGCGGGCGTCGAGTGCGCTGTTCTGGACGTACTCGGTGACCATGCCGTGGAACTGGTTGGTGCCGGATTTGATGATCACGTTGCTGACGGTTCCGATGGCGCGGCCCAGCTCAGCTTCGTAGTTGCTGGTCGAGACGTCGACGGTCTGGATGGCCTGTATTGGCGGAATCAGAATCTGCAGCAGCCCGGTGCGCTCGTCGTCGTCGATGCCTTCGATCTGATAGCTATTGCCCATGCGCGGCTGGCCATTCACTTCAGTCTGGATGGAGCTCGCGGCGTTGAAAAACTGCGAGTGCTGAAAGACGGGAGGACCTACGCCAGGAACCAGAGTGAGCAGGGTCTGGAAGTTCTGATTCACCGCAACCGGCATGGTCTGCAGAGTATGGGTTTCGAGGTTGGTGCTGACGTCGGCGCGGTCGGTCTGCATAATGGCGGGCGCGCCGGTGACGGTGACCGTCTCAGTGGCGCTGCCGGGTTGAAGAGCCAGGTCAACGCGAGTAGTAGTGTTCACGACCACGTCGATGGTGGGCCGTGTCTCCTTCTTGAATCCCTTGGCCTGAACGACGACCGAGTAGGTGCCGGGCGTGAGGTCCGGGAAGGTATAGTTACCGCTCTCGTTCGAGATGCTGTCACGACTGATTCCAGTCGCCTGCTCCTGGATGGTGATGGTGGCGCCGGGGACACTCGCACCGGTTGTATCGGTGATTGTGCCGACCAGCGTTGCCGAGACGGCCTGAGCGTGAGCCTGCATGGTCGCGACAGATCCGGCCAGCGCCAGTAGCAGCAGGAAAGCGGTTACAAACTTGTTCAGCCAGCCTGTGGTTAGGATCGCAGCGCGCCGCGCCGCGTGGGTGGGTTCCTTTGTCATCACTTCCTCCAAAAAATGCTTCAGCTTCTCTCCGCTTACTTGTCGGCGGCAATCGTGCTTTGTCGGGGGCGGGTTCGATCGTCAGGCCTGATGCCACACAGCGGAAATCCGGCCATGGCGCACACTAGTCGTGGCAGTAAAGACTTGTCAAGCTGTAAGACAGATTCTCCCTGTGAATTTTCATGAGCGGCGGTGAAAGGGGTGATCAGGGTCGAAGGTCGTAAGACGGGATGGAGGTATGTTATTGAAACTAAAGCGTTTCATCGCACGTCTGAGGCCAGCATGGGGGGTGACCAGTTGACTCGAAGCCTTCGCGAGAGTAAATCTGTCAGGCAGCTTGACGCTGGGCTCAGCAAGTCGGCGGAGGGAGTTTTGTCCTTTTGTGACTGGATGCGGAATGAGAAAAGTGACGTGACTTACGATAGAAACTTGCCCCCAGAAACGGATGTAGATGGAATGGCGCTGGATCCCATCGTAAGCAAACGCCTGTATCAGCAGGTGGCGGAGCGAATCAAGCAGCAGATCCAGGCAGGCAGTATTTCGGCTGGTGACCGTCTGCCGGCGGAAAAAGATCTGGCGTTGCAGCTTGGAGTCAGCCGGCCGGTCGTGCGCGAGGCGCTGATTGCGCTGGAAATCGCCGGTCTTGTGGAGATTCGCACCGGCTCGGGAACCTACATCCGCGACCGCGGCAAGCTGCTGTTCCCCATGATGGATGCGGGTCCGGGGCCTTTCGAACTGCTGCATGCACGGCTCCTGATTGAAGGCGAGGTTGCGGCCGAGGCCGCCGTCCGGGCCACGGAGAGCGATCTGGCGGCGATCGAGAGAACGATCCACGACATGGAAGAAATCATGGCTGCGGGAGCGCACGCGCGCGAAGCTGATCAGACCTTTCATGTGTTGATTGCGAATGTGGCCGGGAACAGCGTGCTTGCCGACCTGGTCGCGAGACTGTGGCACGGAATGTTCTCGCCCATGTTTCACAAGCTGAGCGAGCACACCGGTCATATGGCCAATCAGGAGCGCACCCTGGCTGAACATAAGGCGATCTATGCTGCCATCTCAACTCACGACGCGGTAGGCGCGCGGGCCGCAATGAGGCGGCACTTGAAGACGGTCGAATCGGTGCTCTCCAGGAACAATCTCACGGATCTCAGCACGAAAGCCGGCGGGAAACCGAAATAACGCGACGACGCCGAATAGCGCGACTCTGCAGGGCGAAGATCCGGTTCAAGTAAGCTTGCGGTAGTTGTTGGAGGCTGCTTGCGAATCGTTACCGCTCTCATCGTTCTTGTTTTTGCGCTCCTGCCGTCGACGTGTCCGGCCCAGAATGTCACCGACACGAAGCCAAGTCCGCAGCAGCTGGACTGGCAGGATCTCGAAATGGGAGCGATCATCCACTTCGGGACGAATACCTTTCTCGACCGCGAGTGGGGAGATGGCACGGCCTCACCCCAGGTTTTCAATCCGGAACGCCTAGACACCGACCAGTGGATGGAGGCAGCGAAGGCCGCGGGCATTCGCTACGTGGTGCTGGTGGCGAAGCATCACGACGGCTTTACGCTGTGGCCGAGTGCGCAGACAGCGTATGGCGTGAAGAGCAGTCCATGGCTGGGCGGCAAGGGCGATCTGGTGAAGATGGCGAGCGGGTCGGCTCGCCGCGCGGGGCTGCGCTTCGGCGTTTATCTTTCGCCGTGGGACCGGCATGAGCCGCGGTACGCGAATCCTGCGGAGTACGACAAGTATTACCTGGCACAGCTGGAAGAGCTGGCGACCGGGTACGGGCCGCTCGAGGAGTTCTGGCTGGATGGCGCGGGGAGCGCGGGGCGCACGTATGACTTTGACACCATCATCCAGCACCTGCGGACTTATCAGCCAAACACCATGGTCTTTGCCGACGTGGCGCTCTACAAGTATGCCGATCTGCGCTGGGTGGGGACGGAAAGCGGCAAGGTGCCCTTTGAAAACTGGAATGTCCTGGATCGTGCCGGGTATCTGCGTTGGCGGCCTGTCGAGGCCGACACCCCACTGCATAGGGAGCAATGGTTCTGGCATCCGAATGCGGACACGACGCTGAAGAGCGTCGACGAACTGATGGATGAGTACAACAACACGGTTGGCCGGGGTGCGCAGCTGATGCTCGGACTCGCCCCGGATCGGACGGGCAGGATTCCCGCGGCTGACGTTGCGCGACTGGCCGAGTTCGGAGCGCGGCTGAAGGCAATCTACGGCAACAACCTGGCTCTCGATCACCGGGCGATGGGCAGCAGCGAAGAGTGTGCCGTCGACGGCGATCTCCATACCTTCTGGTCTCCGCAGATCGACGGAAGCGTGCCGATGCTGACGGTATCGTTCACACATCCGGTTATCTTCGATCGTGTGATGACCATGGAGAGGCTGAACGACGGTCAGCATGTCGAGGAGTACTCGGTTGAGGCGCTGGTGAGTGGCAGCTGGAAGCAGGTTGCGCACGGCTATGCGATTGGCCACAAGAAGATCGATATTTTTGATCCGGTGACGGCGTCGGGCGTTCGACTGAAGCTGCTCGAGAGATCAGGACGGGCAGAGATTCGGGAGTTCGGGGTTTTCAACGGATCGGATGCTCGCTGAGATATCCAGGACAAAAAGACAAAGGCCGGAGAGGATCTGGTTTGATCCTCTTCCGGCCCGGTGAGTTGGTTGTGGGCAGTGCTTAGTTGGAGTAGCTCCAGGTGAGGATTTCCTGGTCGGCTCCGGCTCCGCCACTGGCACCCGTGAACCCGACATAGGCGGTGTTGCCGCCCACGACGGATGGGATGTTCACGGTGAATGCGTTGGTGAACACCTTCTTGGTTACAGTGTCGGTCAGGGTCATGGTGAGTGTCGTTCCGTTGTAGACGAGATGCAGAGTCATCGCGTCACCGCTGCGCAGGTTGATACCGGAGGGCGCCAGGTTGATCGATCCCGTGCTCACATAGGTGGGAGCGCCATCCAGGTAGAGGCCAGTGGATTCAGGAATGCTTCCGATGGCGTGCAGGTAGAGTTTCAATCCAACACTGGAGTGAAGGTTGGAGAAACCGAGTCCGGCGCCGCCAGATCCCAGAGCGTGAGGGCTGGAGCCCTGCACGGTGAAGGTGAACCCATCGGCGTTGGCGTTGGTGACCTGGAAGGAGATATCGGTAGTGAAGGTCTTCACGCTGACAGGCGTCGCATACCATGCCGAGCTGTCCTCGTAGAGACCTCCGTTGGTCAGTTGCAGTTTGGTGCCATCGAGCGCGGCGTTGCCGTTCAGGTCCACTTGAGACTGAGAACCGGCAAAGCTCGTGAAGGTGAAGACATTGCCGGAAGGAGTAGTGGCTGGACCCGACGGCAGGGATATGGTGTATGCCGCGATTGCCACCGGACTGTTGGTATATCCGGTCTCGACCGCAATAGCTTCAAGAGTCTCGGTGGCGCCGACAGAGATGGCTCCCGAGTACTTGGTCGATGAAGTCGTTGGCGTGGTTCCGTTGGTGGTGTAGTAGATGGTCGTGCCGGCTGTGGCCTCCGCAATCGATACCGTCTGCGCGGCGGTGTAGGTTCCAGCCGCAACGGTGAAGGTTGGAGCCGGAAGCGCGGGTTTAACCGTGTAGGCCGCGATGGCTACCGGGCTATTGGTGTAGCCCGACTTGGTCGCGATGGCTTCAAGGGTCTCGGAGGCGCTGACGGGGATAGCCGCCGAGTACTTGGCGGATGAAGTCGTTGGCGTGGTTCCGTTGGTGGTGTAGTAGATGGTCGTGCCGGCGGTAGCATCCACGATCGATACCGTCTGCGCGGCGGTGTAAGTTCCAGCCGCAACGCTGAAGGTAGGAGCCGGAAGCGCCGAGTTAATCGTATAGGTCGCTGTGGCTGCCGGGCTGTTGGTATAGCCGGACTCAGCCGCGATCGCTTCGATGGTCTCGGTAGCGCTCACGGTGATCGCACCGGTGTACTTGGTGGACGAAGTGGTAGGCGTCGTTCCGTTGGTGGTGTAGTAGATGGTCGTGCCGGCGGTAGCATCGGCGAGCGATACCGTCTGCGCGGCGGCGTAGGTTCCTGATGCAACGCTGAAGGTGGGAGCCGGAAGCGCCGAGCTAATCGTGTAGGCTGCCGTGGCTGCCGGGCTGTTGGTGTAGCCGGACGCGACCGCGATGGCTTTGATGGTCTCGGTGGTGCCGATGGCCATCGCTCCGGAGTACTTCGTTGATGATGTGGTGGGCGTTGCGCCGTTGGTGGTGTAGTAGATGGTCGCGCCGGAAGTCGACGAAGCGATGGTTACCGTCTGCGCGCTGCTGTATGTGCCGGCCGCCGGTGAGAAGGTCGGCGTGGCGGCGGTCTGCGTGCTCGTGCTGCCGTTGGTTTGCCACATGAACGCTGTCACGCTATGCGCAGGCAGAGTATAGCCCGAAGCGACGCTTACGCCTGGCGTAGTGGTGTCGGACATCGGAGTTTCCAATGTGGACGTGGTTGCCAGCGCAGACATTTCGTTCGACACGCTGAGCGACGATGGCGCGAACTGGTATGTCGTGACGCCGCTGGACGGTGCATTTGTGCCCGTGAAGGTTACGTTATGTGAGCTATACACATCCGCATTCACGATCACCATGCAGCGCTCGTTGCCCTGCGCGAAGGCATAGCTGCGCAGGACTGGAACCCCGCTGATTGCGTTGACTCCGTTGTTGTTTGCAGCAAGGTTATAGGTCGGATTCGAGGTCCATGAGGTCTGAACCATCGGGCCGATCTTGCACCAGTTGTAGACCTGCGCTCCCAGCATTTGCGGACGCGGGCAGTAACTGCCGCCGAAGGACGAGCTGTTGTAGTTCGAGCAGTCTCCGCCGGTATCGAGCATCGCGCCCCACATGTGGACATTGACGCCACCCTCGCCGAAGTAATACTGCAGCGCCTGATATTCGTTCTGAGAGATGACTCCGGCGGCGTCGTTTTCGCCCATCTGGTCGGCGGCTACTACACCCTGAAATCCGGCCTGGACGAACGAATCGGAGACTGCCTGCGTGAAAGGCCCGGCCGTGCTGGCGTTGGGGCTGGTGTTTTGCTCATAGACCATTACCTGGCAGGCGGCAGTCCCGGAAGGGCCGCACGCGCTGGTTCCTGTAATTGCGGCAATCGATTGCGCGAAGCCGCTGGTGGAGTTCAGGTCGTGCGTATTCGAGTATGGCTCGGTCAGCGTTGGACCGTACAGCGGACAGGTTGCATTTGTGGATCCGCTGGTGAGACATCCTGCGGTGCTTGTGCTGTTGATATTAAAGGCTGTATAGCCGTTGATCTCGCCAACGTCGCCATGAGCGTATTTGAGAGCATAGCTGGCGTTGCCGGGTGAAGCAGTCTGCAGGTTTACTACCCATTTCGTCGCCGTCTCGCTGTAGCCTTCGGCTGCCTGACGGGCTCGTGCAGCGGCGAAGACGACTCCGGCGCGGGTGCCGTAATCATAGTAGACATTCGGAGCGGTGATGTTGTAGCCCAGCGTGTGTCCGAGGAAACCGCCGTTCCAGTTCTCGTTGCCAAACTCAAGATAGATGGTGGAAAAGGGAGATCCCGATGAGCCGACCCATGGTGTGGCTTGACCAAGGCTGGCCCGAATCTCGCCAAACTGCGTGGATGTGGAACCCTCCAGGAAGTCGACGAGGTTCGCGACGTCGCTTGTCGTCATGGTGACCGGGAAGATGAGGACAGGAGTTGCGCCGACGTATTCGCAAAGAGTCAGGAAGTCGCTGATGCTGGTCTTGTCCGTGCTGTAGGCCGTCGAAATGGCACTGAACTGTTCGATCGAGGGGCGGTGCTGAAACTGCGGCTTCACCCAGTTGGACATGACCTCCGAATCCGGGGCGGGACCGTAGCGCAGAGTGCAGGCGGGACCAGTCGTGTTGCTGGGGTTCTGGCACCAGGAGCGAAGGGCGTCCACGTACGCATCGGAATAGGCAGTCGGATTGGTGTCTTCGTTGCTGGTGAACGACCAGTTATCGAATTCGAGGCTGGTTGCCGCCGAGCTCGAGGGCGCGACCGTTACGCTGAAATAGAAGGGATAGGGTCCGCCGCTGCTTGCACTCTCAGTAAAGTTGCAGGTGAAGCTGTACTGCGTCCAGGTTGACGTGATGGCCGGGGAAGTGGATCCGCTGTAGGTCTGGGTGCAGCTCGAACCGGCGCGCGGGACTGCAGTGATGGTAACTTTCGGCAAGGCGGCCGCGTTTGACTTTGCCCAGAAGGAGATTGTGTAAGCTCCGTTAAGCACTACGGTCTTTTCGCTGGCGGTGTTGAGCAGGTTTCCGGTACTGAGTGTGGCGCTGCCTCCGGCGGGAACGGTGAACAGTAGCGACTGCGTTCCGCAAGTTGCGCAGAGGTCGGTGGTTTCAGAAGAAAGGGTCGCTCCCCCGCTCAGTGTGGGAGGGGCGAGTAATCCGTTCGATCCGGCCTGCCAGACGCTGGACGGAGTCGGAAAAACATTCGACATATTGTTGTTGGTAGAGACAATGATGACCTGGCCGGGCACGCCGAGATTGCCGGCGCAGCCGCTGGATCCCTGATTGGTGGTCCCGTTGACCACAAAAACGGGTCCGGCGCTGGATTCATTGGTGCTTGACTGGATTGTGCCGGTGCAGCCCAGAGCCGGATCGGAAGTTCCGCTGGCGTAGGAGCCCTGGACGACGGTGAAGGTCGCTCCGGCCCACTGGTTGGGGTCGTAGCTCTCATATCGCGTATTGTTCACATTCCAGCGGAATGAAGTAGGCGATGATGTATCCTGCGGAGCTTGGAACTGATAGACCTGCTGATCGATCATCGGCTCAAAGCCGGGATTGCCGAATGCCAGATAGTTTTTGAAGAAAGGATAAGAACCGGACGGCTGACCAAGGTTAAGGCCCGGCCGTGCGTTACTGCCGATGGTGGTGGAATCGTTGATGGTTACGGTGCTTGTCGTCTGCGCATAAGCGCGGGGACTCGGCACCAGACCAGCGAGTAGAAAGAGAAAAAAGAAAATGACATACTGCGACTGTATGTTTGGGGGCCACGAGCGCATGTATTACCTCCGTTTTTTTTGACACAACCGGGAATTCTTGAAAGGGGAAGAATGCTTTAACTTGTAGGTGTTTTTAGTTACTGCTTGCGGGGTTGTGTGGGTGAGTATACATACGCCACCCAATTCCACTGATGAACCCTCTATCGTAGTGCCGCTTCTTCTCCGCTCAGATTAGCAACTTGTAATTTCTGTAATCGGCAGAGAACGGCCCAGGATCAGCTAAAAGTAACTAATACTTGTGTTTTTTTATTACTCTAAATCATTACCACCAGAAAATGTCCTTACAATCTGAAAAAATTCGCCTTGCCTACTTTCTCAGTCGCTATCCTGCTGTTTCTCATACCTTTTTCCTAAAAGAAATTCTTGGTCTACGACGCCTTGGTTTTGAGATTGAGGTTGCGTCCGTCAATCCTCCCGATCGGACAGTTGCCGAGTTACCTCTCATCGAAGCAGAGGAAGCTGGTAACACCTATTGCCTGAAGCAGACGTCGATCTGGGGAGCTATTGGCGTACTAGTAACTGTTACTCTCGTTCATCCCGCGGTCATTCTTCGCGGCATAAAGGCTGTGCTTGCAACGGGTGGTTGGGACTTGCCTCGTAAAATTTACGCACTCTTTTACACGGTCGAGGCAATTCTTCTCGGTCGCTGGATGGAGAAGCGTGGACTTCGTCATTTGCATGTTCACTTTGGCGGTTCGGTAGCTACAGTTGCCATGCTGGCTGCCGAGATCTGGAAGTTCAACTACTCTCTTACGATTCATGGGCCCGAGGAATTCTATGAAGTGGACTACTGCTACCTACCCCGCAAGGTTGAGCGGGCACGATTTATCTTTTGCATCAGTGACTTTTGCCGCAGTCAGCTGATGAAATACTGTGACCCGGCCCACTGGGACAAAATGCATGTGGTTCGGCTGGGTGTCGACGTTGAAGAATTCAAACCCATTCGGCGGAGCCCGAACCAGCCTCTGCAGATTGTCTGCGTAGGCCGGCTTGTCCCGGCGAAAGGGCAACATATTTTGTTGAGATCGCTCTCACTTCTGCACGCCAAGGGCCACGCGCCGCGGCTTATCTTTGTAGGTAACGGGCCGGACTCCGACAGCCTGACACGCGAGGCTGCTCTGGTCGGACTTACCGAGCACGTTGTCTTTCGCGGCGCCCTGAATCACGACCAGACGCGTGAACAGCTGAGCCAGGCCGATATCTTCGCGCTGGCCAGTTTCGCCGAAGGCATTCCCGTCGCTTTGATGGAAGCCATGGCAATGGCGATTCCCTGCGTGAGCACTAGCGTCGCCGGCATACCGGAACTGATTCGCGACAAGGTTGACGGACTACTGGTTCCTGCCTCATCGGTCGAGTCTCTGGCTTGTGCGATTGAATCACTGCTTGTCGATCCGGCGCTGCGCGAGCGCCTCGGGGCATCGGCCAGAGCCAGAGTCATGGAGCAGTACAACCTGGCTGGTAATCTGAAGGTGCTGGCGTCTACTTTCGAAAAGAGCTTCCAATCCATATAAGCCGCGGGGTCCATGACCATCCTCGACTCTTCTCATAACTTCTCTACAGATACCTGCGACGTGTCGATTGTCATCGTCTCGTTTAATACCCGGGACGTGCTCCGCGAATGCCTGGAATCGGTAGAACGGGAGTCAGCCGGGCTTCGCGTAGAGGTATTGGTTGTCGATAACCACTCTTCCGACGGATCGCCGGAGATGATTGAGCGCGAGTTTCCGCAGGTGCGGCTTTTTCGCAGCGAGGTAAACCTGGGATTCGCCTCGGCGAACAATGTGGCGCTGGAGGTGGTACGGGGACGGTACCCGGTCCTGCTGAACTCCGATGCCTTTCTTCGCGCCGGGGCACTGGCCCTGGCGGTGCAGCACATGGATGAAAATCCGCCAGTGGGACTGGCGGGGGCGAGGCTGGTGGGGCGCGATGATGCATGGCAGCCATCGGCGCGCATGTTTCCTTCGCTGCTGACCGACTTCTTCGTGATGACGGGGCTGGCGGGCAAGTTCCCCAGGTCGCGGCTCTTTGGCAGATTTGACCGGACATGGGCAGACCCGATGGAGGCGTGCGAGTGCGACTGGGTCCCGGGGGCCTTTTCGATCATCCGGGCGGAAGCGCTCAGGAAAGCCGGGCTATTCGATCCCGAGTTCTTCCTCTACTCCGAAGAGGTGGATCTGTGCCGGCGGATCAAGGATGCGGGGTACAGGATCATGTACTGGCCGGACATCGTGGTTACGCATATCGGGGGCGAGTCGTCGCGGCAGGTGAAGTCGCTCGAGATGTCGAAGACCGGGGCACAACTGGTGCTGTGGCGCATGCGAAGCACGTTGCTTTACTACCGCAAACACCACGGCGTGGGCGCGTGGTGGGCGAAGATGCTGGAGATCGCGCTCTACCGGCTGGTGGCGCTGCGCAACAGCTTCAGCAGCGATGAGAGGCGCAAAGCGCGGGCACGGGAGCACCGCAAGCTGATCGCGATCATGAACCAGGCGTGGTCGGATACGCGGGGCGGAAGGATTTCGCCGCCGAGGCCATGGTAACGGAGGCCATAGTGATATGAAGCGAGGTCTCAAGGGTACGCTCAGTTCTCTGCTGGCATCGGTGCTGCGGCCAACGCGCGGGCTGCGAAAAAACCTGACCCGGCTGTACGCGCATGCAGCGCTGTCGGCGGATGTGGCCGGGGGGGCGCCGGCCTCGCTGGTGATCGAAGGCAGAGCCTTCGTCGACGGGACCCGCAATATCCGGTTCGGCGAGAATGTGCTGCTGTATGCGGGGCTGCATCTGGAGACGCAGCACGATGCCCGCATCGACATCGGCGACGAGGTGGTGATTTCACGCGGTGTTCACGTTGTGGCCATGGCCGGGGTCACCATCGGCGCAGGCACGATGATCGGCGAGTATGCGAGCATCCGCGATGCGAACCACCAGCGCAGCGGAGAATCGACGATCCGGCAATCGGGGCACACAGCCAGGCCCATCACGATTGGCAAGGAAGTCTGGATCGGGCGCGGGGTCACGGTTCTGGGCGGGGTAACGATCGGCGACGGCGCAACTGTCGGCGCGAATGCCGTGGTTACGAAGGATGTCTCGCCGGGGGCGATTGTCGCGGGTGTTCCGGCGCTGCCGATCCGGCCCAGGAGCGTGTCGAGTTAGGGTCCACGCGAGTGTACTGGCGGGTCCGGCCCGTTGATCCTGCGACGCATGCCGAGTGGTAGAGTCTATTCCGTGACGGAGGAGGCAGACTATGGCCGAGTACGAAAAGAACGACGTCCATCACAAAGCGCTTTCCATCAACCTTGATCCCACGACATTTGGCTCGTTTGCCGAGATTGGCGCCGGACAGGAGGTGGCGCGCTGGTTTCTGATGGTGGGTGGCGCTTCCGGCACGGTGGCGAAGACGATCTCCGCGTATGACAAGGAGGTCAGCGACGATCTCTACGGAGCCGGGACGCGCTATGTTTCGAAGCCACGATTGCAGGCCATGCTCGAAAGCGAGTGGAAGCAACTGGTGTCGCAGTTACACGATACTCGGGGGAACAACACCAAGTTCTTTGCCTTCGTCGACACGATCTCGGCACGGAACTATGCGGGAACCAATGACCAACACGGATGGGTGGGATTGCGCTTTCAGCAGCAGCCGGGGAGCCCGCCAAGTGACGTGATTCTGCACGTCAATCTGAGGGATTCGAGCAACGTGCAGCAGCAGGAAGCAGTCGGGCTTCTGGGCGTGAATCTGATCTATGCCGCCTTTCATGCGCTGGCGTCGGCAGAGGAGTTTCTGCGCAGCGTCTTCGATGAACTTGGGCGCCACCGGATGGAGATCGACGGCGTGGAATGGGCAGGGCCGGCTTTCGCCGGGTGGGACAGGGACGAGGTGCATGCGTTTCTGGTCACGGGAGGCTTTGCCGAAGCGGTGGTGTTTGGGGCAGACAACCAGCTGGCGCCGGCGAATGAAGTGCTCTACAAACGCGCGCTGGTGCTGGCGCCGGGAAGATTCGACAATGTATCCGAGTTGCATTCATGCCTGATCGCGGACACCCTCGCGGAACTGCCGCCAGAAGAAATCAAGGAGAGCAAGGGCGGTCTCGGGTTGTTCTGCCTCTCTGTCACCGGGCTCAGCGCTCCGGGCAAAGAAGTGTCTGTCGCGGAGATTCTGGAGCATGTGGTGAGTCTTCAGAAACTGGGCTATGGGGTGATGCTGTTTCGCGATCGGGAACTCTACACCATGACTGCATTTGCGAATCGTTACACCAAGCTGCGAATTCACTTCGCGATTGGACTCACAGTGATGGTGCGCGTCTTAGAGGACAGCTACCACGAATTGCCGGGGGCTCTGCTCGAAGCTCTGGCGCGGATCTTCACGCAAAATGTCCGAATCAGTGTGTATCCAATGCCGGCAGAAGAACTGCGCAGGCGAGCCGCCGCAGCCGGGCTTACGGGATGGACGTGGAAAGAAACCGACGGAAAGGTCAGCGCCGATAATTTCTTTCCGTCGGAGCCGTTGAATTCGCTCTATCAATATCTGCTGAGGAGCGAATTCATTCTCGTTGGGGAGGCTAAAAACGTGGTGGCGACCTCGTCGACCTAGCGGATCATTTGGGCTGATTGCGTGTGAGCACGGGCGCCATTGTCTCGAAGATGCCGTCATTCCTGATCAGCTTGTGAAAGAGAATCGCTCCCACATGCATCAGGATGGTTACGAAGAAGGCGAAGGCCAGGTAGTGATGTGCGCGCCACAGCCACGTATGCAGGGTAGGACTCAACGGCAGGATGGATGGCAGATGCACGCTGCCGAAGAGCACCACCGGGTAGGACGCTGCGGACAACATTCCCCAGCCGATGAGCGGCATGCCGATCATCAGCGCGTAGAGGAGATACTGCGATAGCTCTGCGCCTAGCCTGATTGGCTCCGGCAGATCAGGCGGCAGGGCAGGCGCTTTGTAAACAAAGCGCAGGGTCAGGCGAATGAGTGCGAGCACCAGGATGGCGATGCCCAGCGGCTTGTGAATCTGGACCAGTGTCAGGTATTTCGGAGTAACGGTCGAGACCATGCCTACGCCGATGAACAACATAGTCAGGATGCAGATTGCCATGAGCCAGTGGAGCAGTCGCTGCGGCGCGGTGAAGCGTTTCCGGCTGGTTGTCATTGCTTGGCTCCTGTCTCTTTGCCCGGATAATACGAGGCTTCGGCTGTGCGGCTGTTGTACGACCGGGAATAGGCAGCCGAACGAGCAGCGGGAAATGGGTCATCTGAGGTCGTGATGCCGGAAGGCAGCACGGTCGGGTCGAAATTGATGTTGAGACATGGGCCGGTCGGCTCCTGCTCAATCTGCTGGACGGTGAGCGTGCCCACGTCAACTGTCCGCCGATCCGAAGGCCACGCCTTGTTTGGGTCTGCTGTAGGATCTCCCGGATTGGCGACGGTCACCACCAGGTTCCAGCGTTGAGGTCCGGCAGCGACGCGCCGGGTGATCTCCTGCTCCAGGAAATCAGGGCCACGTTTGGCCAGCTCCTCCGGTGAGATGGGTACAGGTTGCGCTGCCGGAACCAGCGACCAGCGTACCGTCTGCGTGGCGCCGGAGCCGTCGACAAACAGAAAGGAGTTGAGGCTGTTGTAGCGCTCCTCAGCATAGCTCGCGGTCCAGGGAGCGCTCTTGGCCCAACCGACGAAGGAGAGGAATCCCGGATGCGCGCCGATGAACTTCTTCATCGCATCGGGGTCCTTGCTGCCCGAGGCGGTCAACAGTTCGTAGAAGGCCTGCGGCGTCGATACAGGGAAGATCGGCGCGTCGATCATGGCCATGCGCCATTCCTGCCCGTCCGGTGTCTTGATGCTGACGCCGATACCGCGTACACGCACCATTGCATCCGCCGCATCAGCGTTCGCTGTGGCGAGATTGAAGCGTCCTACCACCGGATATTGGCCGGGGACGAAGACTGGCGCCTTGGAAAGAGACGAGCCAGCGCCATTCGCCTCGAAGGTGCCGGTGAAGCAGATGCCTTTGGCGTGATTGCGGCGATGACCCAACGCCGGGCCGCCGGGAGGCGCCAACGCTGCTACCAGCTTTTTGGGCGTCAGTCGGTGCGGCGAGAGCCACCCAGCCGTATACGCGAAAGCGATCGCAGCTATGCCGAGGACCGCGGCAATGAATAGCAGCGGGCCAAGCCGAAATGATTTTGGTGATGCAGGTGACTGGTCCATCGAATCCTCGTTCCTCGCGATTAGGGGATCGCACGCCGATATCGTCACATCCCGCCAGAGACTCTCCACACACTCGCCGAGAGTAATTTACATCATGCCCGGTTTCAGGCTGTTTGGACATACTGATGCTTGGAGCACAGCGCCGTGTGCTGCTTTTTTGTCGCGAGCACGAAGACTTGACGGTAAAACCTCGAAAACGAAGGGAGAGAGGCATGTCTCCGGACATGCCTCTCGTGGCGGGGGTGAAGTTGGCTGCTGCGTCTACTCGGTGCGCAGTGCGGTCACCGGATTGATGGATGCGGCGCGCCGCGCCGGGATAATGCTGGCGAAGAAGGCGCAGATGCCAAGGGCAAGGATAGAGACAGAGAGCACGAGCGGATCCCATCCCTTGACCTGGTAGAGCTGGTTGGCAATGAGGCGCGAGCAGCCGATGGAGATGGGGATGCCGATGGCGAGGCCGATGAGGATCTGCAGGAAGGCTCCGCGGAGGACGAGGCGAATGACGTTGGTGCGATTTGCACCGAGAGCCATGCGAACACCGATCTCGCTGGTGCGGCGCTCGACGGCGTAGGCGGTGACTCCATAGAGCCCGACGGCAGCGAGGACCAGGGCAAGGAGGCCGAAGAGGCCGGTCATCTGGGCGATGGCGCGCTGCTGATCGAGGTTGGAGTCGACCTGCTCCTGCAGGGTCTGGATATTGAGCAGAACGAAATTGGGGTCGATGTCGGCGAGGATGTTGCGAATCTGCGGCTCGAGGCCTTCCATTTTATTGGTGCGGAGCTCAAGGACGGCTCCTTCGAGGTAGTGCGTCTCGTCGTCAATGCTCTGCATCATCGGATCGTCATAGCGGCTGTGCTGGGCCAGGGGTACGAAGAAGAGCGGACGGGGTGGTTCACGATTGGCGAAATCCCAGTAGTATCTCGCGTTGCCGACGACGCCGATGATTTCGAAGGTCGATCCGTAACGGGGCAGGTCGAGGCCGAAGTGCGCGCCGATCGGGTCTTCGCCCGACTTGAAGAAGGTATGCACGAAGGCTTCATTGACCACGGCAACGTTGCGGGTCGAAGCGGTGTCTTCCCGAGTAATGGAGCGGCCGCGGGTGACCTTCTGCCCCATGGTTTCGAGGTAGCCGGCGCTGACGTGATCCCAGGAGGAGCCGATGTGCTGATCGGTCATGCTGGGCATGGGGTGGCCCTCGCGGATGACGATTTCGCCCCAGTTGTCCTGAAGGGGCGTGTACTGAGCAAGGGCGGCGCGCTCGACGCCCGGCATGTGCGAGAGGCGGTCCTCGAGCTCGCGGTACATGGCGTCGAGCTTGGTCTGCGAGTAGGTGCTGTAAGGCGCAGTGAGGCTGATGGTGACGCGGCGGTCGGTATCGTATCCGAAATCCTGGTGCTGCATGTTCATCAAACTGCGCGTGAGCAGCCCTGCGCCGGCGAGCAGGACGACGGAGAGCGTTGCCTGGAAGACGACGAGGATCTTTTGCGGAAGGCTGGAGCGATCGCGGGTGCTGCGATTAGCGCCGCGCAGAGCCTCAGCGGGATCGGAGCGCGAGGCGAACCAAGCGGGGGCGGTTCCGAAGAGCGTGCCGGTGACGAGCGACAGAGCGAAGGCGAAGGCCAGCACAGGCAGGGATGGCGTTGCGTCAATGGGGACGAACTTCGCGCCGTGGAAGTTGAGGGCGACGATGAGCTTCACGCCGAGATAGGCGACGATAAGACCGGCGAGGCCTCCAAGAACGGAGAGGACGATGCTTTCGGTCAGAGCCTGCCGCATGAGGCGGCGGCGCGATGCGCCCAGGGCGAGACGGATGGAGGTCTGCGCGCGGCGCGAGGCTGCCCGGGCCAGCAGGAGATTGGCGATGTTGGCGCAGGCGATAAGCAGGACGAGGCAGCAGACTCCGAGCAGGATGCGAAGATTCGCACCGTAATCAGCTTTCATGATGCCGACGCCGGTTCCTGCGGGGACGACTTTGACGACCTGCTTGGGCAGGCCGGCTTTGATTCCGGCCATCCAGTCGGCGGGCATGCCGCTGTCATTGACCAGCCATTGACGGATAAGGGCGGTCATGCGGTCGGGGATGGCATTGACGTTCGCGCCGGGCTTGAGGCGGCCGATGACGCGCAGCCATGCCTGGAAGTGATGCAGAAAGGAGTTGGCTCCGCTGAACATCGGCTCCTGGTTGATGGGGATCCAGAGGTCGGGAGGGTCGCTGCGCAGGGTTTCGCCGAAGAAGCCGGGCGGAGTGATTCCGATGATGGTGAAGGGATGGCCGTTGAGGATGAAGTTCGACCCTATGACTTTGGGGTCGGAGCCGTATTGCTGCTGCCAGGCACGATAGCTGAGCATGGCGACGGGCGCGGCGGAGGGCTGATCGTCGGAGGGCTGGATGGTGCGCCCGACATAAGCACCGAGGCCGAAGGTGTGGAAGTAATTTCCGCTGACGAACTCGTTGCGCAGGGGCCGGGCAATGCGGTCGGTCTCACTGCGACGGGTGCTGATCTGCCAGCCTCCGGCCTGGAAGGCGGCGAGCTCTTCGAACTCAGGGGTGTTCTTCAGCATGAGCTGGTAAAAGGGGTAGGAGAACATCCCCCAGTTGTCCTGCGGGCTGCCTTCGACACAGCAATCGTCTCCCTCGCCGATGCGGTACAGGCTGGAAGGGTCCACTACCGGCAGAGATTTGAGCATGACCGTGTGAATCAGGGAAAAGATGGCGGTGGTGGCTCCGATGCCGAGCGCCAGGGTGAGCATGGCGGTCAGAGTGAAGACGGGGGACTGACGCATCTGGCGGAATGCGTAGGCGATGTCCTGGCGCAGAGTCTGCATGTGTGCCTCTGATGGCTTGGTACGGCAGGCGGACGAAGGATGTTCCCGCAGATATCCGAGTGACTGAATTGTCAGAGCGCAGGAACGCCCGCGGAAGTGTGCGTTATTTGTGCGGGGAATTCGCGGGATCGAGACCAACGGGCCGCGGGCGTGGGCGCATCTATTCAAAACAGCGACGGGAGGGCGCGTTGCAAGGCGCTCTATTCACCGTCAGTGTGAGAGTGCACGGGATTGTCAGCAGGGGCGTGGGGTTTTCGCGATTTCTCCTGCTTGCCGCCGGTGAAGGAGAATCGCAGTCAGCCGGCGGACTCTGCTGACGATTCCTGTTTTGTTCTGGATCGATTGTGCGACTAACGCCAAAATTCTGAGAGGCTGGGTTCAGCGATCAACGCTTGGGAACCAGGCCGCACGAACAAAAATCAACCCGGGATTTTTTCTGATCCGACTTACTTCCCCGGCGGTCTCACCGCGCCGGCCATCGTGTAACCTGCGGGCACGCCGAACAGCGCGGCGTTCGGTTCACCGCGGTCAATCTGCGTCACCGTCATCGTCACAACTCCGGAGCGCGGATCGTTGTGCTTCGTTTCGAGGTTCAGGCGCAGTGTTTCGCAGTACCAATATTCGTTCGTCACCGTGACTTCCTGCCCGGTGCCGCTCTCCGCGGCCGTCAGGGTCTGCGTCACTTGCACTCCATGCACCTGCAATCCCGCGATCGTGCGGTAACCCAGGTCCTCGCGGTGAGTAAATTCACTGGGTGGCGCGGCCGCCCCTGTCGGTGAGGCAAAATCATCCGGAGTTTCCGTTGACGGTGGCCGGTTCAATATCATCATCCGGTACATCTTTTGCTCCGGATACAGATACTCCGTCATGCGGTTCTGCGGATCGTACAGATGGATCACGGTCGCATCGGGCGCGGTCTTGGTAGTGGTGGGCACAAGCGGGCGGAATTCGTTGTAAATGCGCCCTTCGTTGTCCCGCGCAATCTTCCGCTCAGACCATACCTGCAGGGCGTTACCGTTCGGCAGGATCTCCGTCCGCTCCACGCGCACCATGCCGGAGAACGGCACATTGGGAATCGGAGTCACGAAAATACTGCCGCCGGCTTGTGCACGTGCCGCTGGGGCACTGGCTGCTACGATTGCCACGACATAACAACAAACACCCATCATCAGCTGCGAACGCATGGATGCCTCCGTGAACGTTTGGGGCACCCAGTTTAGCCGCAATCGCGGTCCCCGGCAATCATCTGCAGTCAGCGATCAGTCGAGGCGGACAAGGTAGGCTTCGCCTTCCTTGGGGTTGATGCTCTTGGCGATCTCGACGGCGCGTTGCTTGTCATCGGCCTGTGGGCGGATGCGCACCCAGTGGCCGGTGGGCCCGGTGAACTCGATCACGTTGGCGGTCTCATACTTCCGCGCGAGATGCTCCTCGAGCTTGACGGCGTCGTGTTGGCTGGAGAAGGCTCCGATCTGGACGCACCAGCGGCCGCCCTGATCGATCGGGTGGGGGGTTTCGTAGACGTCGACGCGGACGCGCGCTGTACCCGGACGCCAGACCCCGACCTCTTTTGCCGCTCCAATCGACAAATCGATGATGCGGTCGGGGACGAAGGGTCCGCGATCGGTGATGCGCATGACGGCGGTTTGGCCGGTCTGCAGATTTGTGACGCGGATGAGCGAGCCCATGGGCAGGGTGCGGTGCGCCGCAGAGACGCCGTTCTGGTCGTAGACCTGGCCGTTGGCGCCGCGATGGGCATGATAGTTCGGCCCATACCAGCTGGCCATGCCTTCTTCGGTGTAGATGGGTTGGTGCGAGGCAATGAAGGCTTCATCGGAGCTAGGCGCGGGCGCCGCAACAGGCGGCGGGGGAGTCTCGACGGGTGCGGAAGGCGCCGGCGCCGGGGGCCGCGCGACCGGTGCGACCGGAGGCGGCGGGGGCGTGTAAGCAACCTGGGCGTGGTGGCTGCACCCCGTAAAGCACAGGATCGCAGCGCAGCTGGTGAGTGCTAGCAGCTTTGGCCGAGGTGCATCCAGTTTGATTTGAGCCCGGCTCGTCATTATTTGTTCTGACCCTGGTCCTGGGGATTTTGTCGCGCGCTGGTTGTTCGGTCGATGTGTTCGGCGAGCTTTGTCAGCTGTTCAGCGGCGACGCGCAACCCTTTCGAAGAATTTTCACGGACCCTGGGCACAACTTCGTCGTTGAGATAGGTGATGACTCGCTTGAGCTCATCTTCAACGCGGGGAACGGCGTTGTTGAGGGTCTCGTCGATCTTGCGTCCGAAGTTTTCGAAGCCGCCACCGGGCTGATTACTCATAATCCCTCACGCAGTCGTTCACGATTCAGTATCGGCGGCGATATGGGTGAAATCAACGGCCCGCGGAGGCCCGGTGCCGGGAGAGTTACTGGCATTTGGGCGTCCGATCCTACTTCCGGCTTTCCTGCGATCGCTTCTCGATCAGCTTCTTGGTCAGCAGTACAAGCCCGAGAAGTTGCGTCCACTCGGAGACGATGTTGCCGACGACCTGTCCCCATTTCGATTCCGAATCCATGCGGGCGTAGATGACGATCCACGCGGCTCCGGTGAGGGCGAGGAAGATGGTCAGGGAGTGATTGCGGATGATCCGCGTCGCGTGGCCGGCAAAATCATGAGGCGGTTCCCTGCTCTCGGCTGAACCGATCTCGTAAAAATATTTTGTAGCAATCACAGTTACAAGTACGCCGGTCCAGTCGGCGATGGCATTGCCGAAGAAAGAGCCCCAGTGGCTCTGCGGATCGCCGAAAGAGTAGAGCACGATCCACGCGGAGAGGATGCCGATGGCCGCCAGGCCGAGGGCGTGCTCGGCAAGGAAGCCGCTTCTGTTCTTGCGAGCGCCTCTCCTCTTCATGTTGCCTGAGTTCGACAAATCACGTTCGCACCGTTTGTCGCATCCAAGATCATTGGATGGCAGGAATGCAGCAGACGCTGTCCTCTCACAAATACCGAATGATCTAATGATCTTAATGATGAGAGGTGTGACATACGCTTCATAGCGAGATCGCGACCCCTGTTTTTTCTGTTTCTGATCCTTCTTGGAGTTGGCCGGGCGAAGGGTCAGGCGACGCTTCCAGCCGATAATTCGCTGCCGAACGCACCCGCCGTGCATGCGTCGGAGCAAAACCACCAGTTCTATCCGTCAAAGTGGTTTGGGGTAGTCGATCCGGGAGAGAAAATTCCACCGCTCGATACCCGCGACAAGATGATGTTCTGGGTACACGAGGAGTTCCAGCCGCTGAGCATGCTTCCGGCATTCACCTCGGCGGGGTGGGAGCAGTTGGTGGACAGCGATCCGCTCTATGGATCGGACTCGGCGGCTTTCGGCGAGCGGCTGGGTGCGGCCGCCTTGCGCCAGGCTTCCTTCCGCTTCTTTTCCGATAGCCTCTTGCCGACGCTGACCCACGAAGATCCCCGCTATTTTCGAAAGGCCTATGGCTCGATCACCGACCGCGGTGTGTATGCTGCAAAGCGCGTTTTTATCGCGCAACATGATGACGGATCGCACGGCTTCAACTATTCGGACACTCTGGGGCGAGCCATAGCCGGGGCGCTGACGATGACGTATTATCCGCACCCGAGCGCAAACTGGAGAGTGGCGGGGAAGACCTGGGGCGTATCGCTGGCGGGTCTGGCGGGAGTGAATATCTTTCAGGAATTCTGGCCGGATGTGCGGGACAAGGTATTTCGGCGGAAGAAGTAGAGTCAGCCTTTCGCATGCCTGCTAATTCATGGAGATAGCAGACAAGTGAATGAACAGCAGGATTCCAGGAGCCGACGTCAGTTATGATTCTATTGACCCTCTAAAAGTAAGCCAGGATGACCTCAATGGAAAACTACTTCACTACCGCGCAGGGAGAAGCAGTTCGTCTGGCACCATCAGTTAAGAGTGAAAGCCTTCCGCTGAACGAACGCGTTTATACGAATCAAGGAAATGCTCCGCTGCTTGATCTGCTGGCAGGTGGTTTTGAACGGGTACTCGATATTGGCTGTGGCGCAGGCGACAATGCCGCACTTATTAAATCCAGGGGTTGCGCCGGGGACATTTACGGCATCACTTATTCCGCGGCAGAGGCAGCAAACGCCAAGGCATATATGAAAGAGTGCTGGGTGGTTGATATCGAGGCAGATTTGCCCGATTACCTGCTGAGCGAGTCATTTGATGTTCTTATTTTCTCCCATGTGCTGGAGCACCTCCGGAATCCGGCTGCCGTTCTGGCGCGCCTCAGCCGGTTATTGTCTAAAGGCGGCCAGGTACTGATTGCCGTCCCTAATATCCTGTTTTATAAACCCCGTTTGCAGTTTCTCAGAGGCAGCTTTCGGTATACTCCCGAAGGCGGAGTGCTGGACGACACACACCTGCATTTTTATACCTACTTTACTGCTGGCGAGTATCTGCTGTCGGAAGTCCCGGATCTGAAGCTGACTCATAAAAAAGTTTCGGGCATCGTTCCGCAGGGACCGCTTCGCAGGCACGTCCTCCCCGCCACATGGGCTCGACACATCGATTCTTGGGGTGTGCGCCACTGGCCGAATCTATTTGGTGTTCAGGTATTAATAAGAGCGGTAAAGCAATAAGAATCGTTTACCCGAGAGATGGATTTTCATTACCCAAAGCCCTGCGGCTTCACGTGCGCAGCGGCTTCAGGTGCCCCGGCTTCAGGTGACGGAGCGGTCGGCTCTTGATGCCATCAGGGCCTCCGCGATACGCCTCGCCGTTCACAGAGCGCAAATCCCATCCAAGTGCGGATTTTCGCCGTTCGGCTATTAATGTTTTAGCTTGCGCTGGACGCATCCTATCCTAGTGACTGGTAAAGTCTTCCGGGCGGCGCAGCAGGCACGGAAGACCCAGCCGGCAGTCTGGCGAACCCCCAGCCGCTGGCTTGACCTGAGATTTCAAAACAGCCGCCCGGCCGGCCGGGCGAGAAGCCAGTCAGAGGAGACTGATACATGTCAAAAGCCGTTAAGTATGCGGAGAGGACTCTCACCTATGCGGCTCAAGGCGCATGGGCCGTTTTCGATAAGCTGAACAGCATCCGGCCCAACCCTTCCTTCACTCCGAAGTGGTCGGACAAGCCGCTGCTCAAGTCGTATCAGAAGGAGAAGCCTCCGCTAGGCTGGCCGCGTACGACCGACTCGCTCTGCCCCAAGTGCGTGCCCGAGATTCGCCAGCAGATTATCGATGGCAAGCTGCCGCACGAGATCCTGCTGAATGAGAAGGTCGGCGAGATCAAGGCGCAGATCATCGAGCGCGACGGCAAGATTCTGATGGTCAAGGATTGCCCCAAGCACGGGCACTTCGAAGACGTGATGTCGATCGATCCGGCTTTCATGCAGCACCTGGAAGAGGTCTTCCCGGGCCGCGACATCAAGGCGCACAACGACGAGAAGCTGCACAATCACGGCACGTCGACGGTCACGCACGGGCGCGGATCGGTGCTGACCATCGATTTGACCAATCGCTGCAACATGATGTGCGATCCGTGCTTCATGGATGCAAACCAGGTCGGCTTTGTCCACGAGCTTACGTGGGAAGAGATCAAGACGATGCTCGACAACGCCATCACCATCAAGCCCCGCCGGCAGATGTCGGTGCAGTTCTCCGGTGGCGAGCCGACGCTGTCGCCGTACTTCCTTGACGCCGTGGCCTATGCCCGCAAAGTTGGCTACAACTCGGTGCAGGCGGCGACCAACGGCATCGAGTTCGCGAAGTCGAAGGAGCTTTGCCGCGCGGCCGCTGAGGCTGGTCTGCGCTACGCGTATCTGCAGTTTGACGGCATCGGCAACGCCGCGAATTCGCATCGCAAGGTCGGCAATTTGTTCGACGTGAAGCTGCAGGCGATCCATAACCTGCATGAGGCGGGTGTGGATATCGTTCCGGTGACCACCATTGTGAACGGCATCAACAACGAGCAGGTGGGGCGCATCATCCAGTTCGCGCTCGACAATCCCAAGAAGATCAACTTCCTCAGCTTCCAGCCGGTGTCATTTACCGGCCGCGACGAGGCGGTCAGCGACGAGCGGCGCGAAGCGCAGCGCTACACGCTGAGCCACATGGCTCACGACATCAAGGACCAGATGGGCCTGGGCGAACCGGTCCGCGACTGGTTCCCGATCAGCTTTATGAGCACCTTCTCCGACTGGGCCGATCTGGTTCACGGACCGAACCACGACTGGGGTCAGCTCTCCTGCGGATGCCATCCCAACTGCGGCATCGGCATGGCGCTGATGATCGACAAGGAGACGAAGGAAGCGGTTCCGGTGACGGCGTTTCTGAATGCCGATCGCCTCGCCAAGGACGTCGCTAAGGTCAACGACGCGGCCCGCGGCAAGTTCCTCTCGATTGTGGGCGTGACGCTGGCGCTGCTGCGCAACTACGATCCGACCAAGAGCCCGACGCACTTCAAGATCCTCGACCTGCTACAGAAGTTCGACAAGTGCTTTGGCGCCACCGGCCGCAACTACGGCAAGGTGACCGCTGACCGCACCATGGCCGATATCGAGAAGCGCCGCGCCGATCGCTGGAACTTCCTCTTCATCGCCGGCATGTGGTTCCAGGATCTCTTCAACTACGACTTCCGCCGCACCGAGCAATGCATCATTCCCTACGCGACGCAGGAAGGCGAGATCAGCTTCTGCGCGTACAACACGGGCGTGGGCTGGCGGAACATTATCGAGAAGATGCACATGACGGCCACGCTCACCAAGTGGTATGACGAGCACGGACGCCATGAGATCTTCGCCGGCGGCAAGAAAGTGGGCATGGGCGGCGCAGAGCACACGCTGATCCTGCATCAGGAGCACGTGGATGCGGCTGCCAACGACACCCTCGACAAACTGGGCATCGCCAAGAACTCGCGCGAGGAAAAGATCCGCGCGCGCGACGCGAAGCTGAAGCAGGATGCCGAGAACGCCCAGATGGCCAGGCTGTACCGCGAGCATGTGCTCGGCGAGAAGCCGGTCGAGGGAATCGTCTCGATCAACTCGATCGCCCCGGCTCCCAAGACAGCTCCCGCGCCGCAGGCGGAAGAGCCCGTCATGGGGGACTAAGGACTGCGCGTCCAGGTACACGCGGCTTCGCCGCAAAGCAAAAAGCCCGGCTTCGTGCCGGGCTTTTTCTTGCCATCATCAGCTCCCAAATATTTTCGAAAAATCGACGCTCGTGTCGATCTGGTCGTTGTCTGTTCGACGTCCTAACAGAGACGGTGCTGAAAAGCCCGGCTGACAAACACGAAGGCTGCATTTGCTTAGTGAGGCGATGGACCTCGTAAAGGAGATTAGTCAGACCTGCAACCGAAGCGTCACCGTAAGGCCGCGAGGACCTTGGATGGGAGAGTGGTGATCGCCGCAGAGCGCGTCTAC
>Ga0335075_10002474_pt1 | contig 29706 bp, 30 predicted proteins | sample Lox_Sample_24_FD_206723 | JGI IMG/M metagenome (GOLD analysis project Ga0335075, IMG submission 206723) | Soil microbial communities from Loxahatchee National Wildlife Refuge, Florida, United States - Lox_Sample_2.4 | ecosystem: Environmental > Terrestrial > Soil > Wetlands | place: USA...
TTCTTGAAGTCGTTGATCGGGCTGCTGCGCCCGGAGCGCGGGTCGATCATCGTCGATGGCACCGACATCACCGAGTGCTCGGCCAAGGAGCTCTACGACATCCGCACGCTGTTCGGCGTGATGTTTCAGGACGGCGCCCTGTTCGGCTCGATGAACCTGTATGACAACACCGCGTTCCCGTTGCGTGAGCACACCAAGAAGAAGGAAGGCGAGATCCGTGACATCGTCATGGAGAAGCTGGAGATGGTGGGTCTGGGCGGGGATGAGAAGAAGTTCCCCGGGGAGATCTCCGGTGGTATGCGCAAGCGTGCCGGCCTAGCGCGTTCGCTGGTGTTGGATCCGCAGATCATCTTGTGTGACGAGCCGGACTCGGGTCTGGACCCGGTGCGCACCGCGTATCTGAGCCAGCTGCTGATCGATATCAACGCCCAGATTGACTGCACGATTTTGATCGTCACGCACAACATCAACATCGCCCGCACGGTGCCCGACAACATGGGCATGCTGTTTCGCCGCAAGCTGGTGATGTTCGGCCCGCGTGAGGTGTTGTTGACCAGCGATGAGCCGGTGGTTCGCCAGTTCCTCAACGGTCGCCGGATCGGCCCGATCGGGATGAGCGAGGAAAAGGACGAGGCCACGATGGCCGAGGAGCAGGCCCACCTGGAGGCCGGCCACCACGACGGCGGTGTCGAGGAGATCGAGGGCGTGCCGCCGCAGATCCTGGCCACGCCCGGTATGCCGGAGCGCAAGGCCGTCGGCCGTCGCCAGGCCCGGGTGCGGGAGAACCTGCACCTGCTGCCCAAGGATGCCCAGGAAGCGATCCTCGAGTCGTTCGAGCAGAACGGCAACCAAGGAGTGCAGGACTACGACGCCGCCAGCGCCCGCCACCGCGACGAGGACGCCGACACCGCGTCCATCCCCACCCAGCGCCGGTAGTAGACACATGGCGCGCCACCGCATGAAGGCACCTGCCGAGCAGCCGGAGGTGGTTTGCAAATCGCCTGCAGACTCGGCTGTTTGGAGGCTTAACCAGCGCCGTTGTGCGACGACCCGACAGCGGACGATTCGTATCGCGCGGACTCAAGTGCTGAGCGTCGCAACGTTAACTCCGCTAGTGCTCGCTTGCGCCGTCGGCGGCGCGGCGCGGCCATTTCAAGCGCCCACAACGGCTTCGCCCATGACCCCAGTTGTTTCGGTGGCGGTTGTCGCAGCCGCCGCGAGTCACCGGTCCGGGCCGGTTGTCGTCGCAGCCGCGCGGCCGCCGACCAGCGTGCATATCGCAGCGGCCACCAAGTCAGCTCCGGCTCCGCCGATGGCAGTGGTGAATTCGTCTAGTGCACTGGGTATTCCGTCGATGGCCCTGGATGCCTACCGTAACGCCGAGCAAAAGATGGCCATGTCTGATCCCGGCTGCGGGATCAGCTGGAATCTATTGGCCGGCATCGGACGCATCGAATCTGGGCACGCCAACGGCGGCGTGACCGATGCCCGCGGTACCGCGATCCAGCCGATCTATGGACCCGCGCTGGATGGCACACTGCCCGGCAACGAGGTCATCGTGCAAAGCAGCGCCGGCGGTCGAGTGAGCTATGCGCGCGCGATGGGTCCGATGCAGTTCCTGCCCGGCACCTGGGCGCGGTATGCCTCCGACGGCGACGGCGACGGCGTAGCCGACCCCCAGAACCTGTATGACTCCGCGCTGGCCGCTGCGCGGTATCTGTGCAGCGGCGGCCTGAACTTGCGAGACCAGTCTCAGGTGATGGCAGCGATCTTGCGCTACAACAACTCGATCCCGTACGCCCGAAATGTGTTGGGCTGGGCCGCGGCTTATGCCACCGGGGTGGTTCCGGTAGACCTGCCACCGGTGACCGGGCCAGCACCGCCGCTCGCCGACCCGCATCTCGAGAACCCGGAGGGGCTCGGGCCGGGGCTGCCGCTCAATGTCCACGGCCTGCCGTCCACCGACCCGCTGGCCCAGATGCCGCTGATCGACCTCGGAGCCCCGACGACGTCTGCCCCGCAATCTATCTGGCCATCTCCATCGGCGGTGCCGGACACCCCCGGTTGCACCCTGATTTGTATCGAGTCGCAAAGCGCAACAACACTACAGGCACCGTGACGAACTGAGGTGGGCATGAGGATACGATCGCTTTTCTCGCGATTGCTGTTAGCCGCGGCGCTGGCGGTTGCGTTGGGCACCGCCACGGAGGTCCACTCGTCGACCGGCTGGGCTCACGCGGCCGCGGTGGAAAATCTGATGGTGCCGTCAGCGGCCATGGGCCGCGACATACCCGTGAGTTTCATGGCAGGCGGGCAACATGCCGTCTATCTACTAGACCCGTTTGATGCCGGCCCTGATGTTAGTGGTTGGGTCACCGCTGGGAACGCGATGAATACGCTTGCCGGCAGGGGGATGTCGGTTGCCGCGCCTGCGGGTGGTGCTTACAGCATGTACACCAACTGGGAGCAGGACGGCAGCAAGCAGTGGGAGACTTTCCTCTCTAGCGAACTGCCCGACTGGTTGGCCGCAAACAAAGGTCTCGCCCCCGGCGGTCACGCTGTGGTCGGCGCCGCACAGGGCGGTTACGCAGCGATGGCGTTAGCCGCCTTCCACCCCGATCGCTTTGGCTACGCCGGATCGATGTCCGGCTTCCTATACCCGTCCAGCACGAACTACAACGGCGCGATCCTGGCCGGCCTGCAGCAGTTTGGCGGGGTTGACGGCAACCGTATGTGGGGAGCGCCGCAGTTAGGCCGGTGGAAGTGGCACGACCCATACGTGCATGCCGCGCTGCTCGCGCAAAACAACACCCGCATTTGGGTCTACTCCGCGAAATCGGGCGCCAGCGATCCTGCGGCCCTGCTGGGCTACCCCGAATTTGCGACAGGATCAAACCTGGAGTTTTACCAGCAGTACCGCACCGTCGGCGGGCACAATGGCCACTTCGACATCGCGGTCGGTGGTGACAACGGCTGGGGCTCGTGGTCAGGCCAGTTGGGCGCCATGTCCGGCGACATCGCTGGGGTTATCCGCTAGCGTTACGAGTCACACGCGGGCCACTCCGTCGAGTCCGCGGACGTTCAAACCCCACTCGTCGATCAGGTCGAGGCTGGAAAACACACGACCCGTGGTGTCGGCAGGACAGTCGCACAGCGCGACGACAGTCGCCATGCGCCGCCGCGGCGACCGCTGCGCGTGACTCGTGAATAACAACAAGGGCCACAACATCGAGTTGAGACTCCGCGCATAATGAACGTCAGCGCACTTGGAGGTAGCGCCATCGCCCAACCGACGCTGGGTACAGGAAGGCCCCACACTCGCACTCGGGATCCGGAACGGAAAGAGCGAATCCTAGCGGCCGCAGCAGATCTGCTCGCCCAAAAGGGCTATCACGCGGTGTCGATCGTCGAGATCGGTGCCGCCGCCGGTATCACCGGTTCGGGCATTTATCGCCACTTCGCGAGCAAGTCCTCAGTCCTCGTGGACCTTTCGACCGGGTAATCGATGGGCTGTTGCGCGACGAGCAACAGATCCGGGAGGCGACCAACGACCTGGGTCAGGCCTTTGACCGGCTCATCGCCGGTCAGGTGGAGTTCGTGGTCGCTGATCGCGAGCTCGCCCAGGTTTATCACCGCGAGATCAACAACCTGCCTGAAGAGGATCGGCGCCGACTCCGCCGTAAGCAGCGGCTGTATCTCGAAGAATGGGGTGCACATGCTCAATGAGATGCATGACGATTTGACTGACGCCGATGCACGTGTTGTGGTCCACGCCGAGATCGGCGCAATCCAGTCGCCTTGTTTCACGACACCGGCTTGGCTGAGGACCGATGCGGGTTCTGCTCACCGAGTCCGCTCGCGCGATCCTCGGCGTCCCGGCAGGTTGTTCCACGACGAGGAGACGCGAAGCGCCTCCTGGAAAACTTAGCTCCGCTTACAAAATGTGGCCGGGGGGCGGCCAGGACTGACAGCTAGGTTCGGTCAAGTCCGTGGAAGAGAGTCGTTAGCAGTGGTCACGGCGCCGTTCGCATCGCCTCACCGTGCTAACCTCACCGATAGCATCGTTCACTATCGCCATAGTAGAACGCGATAGTCAGTTAGATAGACCTTGATAGGCGTTGGTGGAACGCACTATGTGAGGCAACGTGTTGAGGGCGGCGGGTTGGCCGCGCGAAGGAGAACGCTATGGGCATGAAGGAAGTGACGACCGACCTGACGGGCGGAAGCCACCTCCTCTCCTACGAACGTGACGGCCTGACGTTGGGGTACTCCGTGGTAGGCGATGGCGAGCCCATCCTGTTCGTCCATGGCGCAACGGCCACTGGGGAGTTCGAGTGGGGCCCGCACGCGGCCAGGCTGGCGTCCGGTTATCGATGCGTCTTGCCCGATCTGCGTGGTCATGGCCGATCGGAATTCCGCGAGTCGGTCGGCATGGGCGAAGCCATCTGCGCGGATCTGCAACAACTGATCGCGCACCTGGGCCTCGACCAGCCACACATTGTGGGCTTTTCCTACGGTTCCGAGATCGCGCTCATGCTTGAACTGTCAGCGCCGGGCACGGCGCGATCGCTCGTGCTGGTAAGTCCGGGGACGGGACGCCCCAGCGACTACCGGGCTCCGGGCCTGGAGCACCTGTACCGCACCTGGCCGTTCGCGTTGCGTCGCCTGCACGAGACCCACCACGGACCCGAGCACTGGCGTCAGCTTGTCACCGCGCTGCACGAAGACAGCGTCGATCGCCCCGAGCTTTCGGCAGAAGCCCTGGGTGGCGTTAGGTGTCCGGTTTTGTTGGTAGCAGGCGTCCTCGATGAGTCGACGCGGCGGGCCCAAGGGCGACGATTCGCCGAAATCAACGCTTTGGCGCGCTACATAGAACTCGACGGCGCGGCACACGCCGTGCACCACAAGTGCGCCGATAGGTTTGCAGAAGTCATCAGTGACTTCCTGGCTGAAGTCGACAAGGAGAGAGCGGGGAGCCATGGCGCGACAGAAGACTGCTGAGCGCAAACCGGCCGTTGTCGAGCCGGCTGAGCAATATGTGCCGAGCTGGCAGCGAGACAGTGTCGATCGATCGCTACGCAACGCGATCGAACGCGCGCGCAAGCGCAGTGATCGATTCGTTGAGGCCGCCGTTGAACTGCTGTCCGAGCGTGATGAGAGCGACTTCTCCATCCAGGACGTGGTGGACCGCTCCAGTCAGTCGCAGCGCACGTTCTATACCTTCTTCGACAGCAAAGACAGCCTGATGCTCGCCGTGTACGAGACGATCCTGCGCAAGACCGCGATGCCGATGCTGCAACAGCGGTGCGAGGGCATCGACGATCCGGTGCTGCGGCTTCGGACGCTGCTGGACGCACTGTCCGAGATCACCGAGATGCCGGCACGGTTGGCCCGCGGGTTGAGTGTCCTTCACCTGCGGCTCGCTGAAACGCGGCCGAAGGACCTCGCCAGCGCCTTGGAGCCGTTGCACGCCTTCATCGTCGAATTGCTCACCGCGGTAGCCAAGGCGGGCCGGCTGCGGGAGGACCTCGGGCTGCACACGCAAGCCGCGCTGCTTCAGGAATTGTTGCTTGCCTCGACGCACTCCCGGGTGTTGACGGGCGGCAGCCAGACCAGCGTCGACGATCTGTGGGCGTTCTGTTCGGCCGCGATATTGCGTCGCGAGGACTGACCGACGGCGCTTCAGGTCACGGCACCGGCGACCTTGAGGCCGATCAGCTCGTCGTCCGATTTGCCGAGTTCCCGCAAGATTTCGTCGGTATGTTCGGCGAACTGCGGGGCCCGGGTGAGGCTTGCTGGCGTCTCGTCGAATTGCACGGGGTTAGCGACCAGTTCGCGTCGCGCGCCATCGATGTCGAAAACTTCGGCGATCATGCCGTTGGCTCGCAGCGCGGGGTCTTGCCCCACCTCCCAGGGATCCTGCGCGACGCCCCATTGCCCCTCCATGCCGCTGAACCGTGACGTCCACTCCGACAGCGTCCGGCCGGCAATCTCGCTTCGAAGAATCTCGGCCGCCTGCCCCGCGTTGCCCATGAGCGCCTCGACCGTCGCGAACCTCCCGTCGGTGATGAGGTCCTCGCGGTCGATGCGCCGACAGAATTCAGGCCAGTAGCGACTCGGTTGCAGCATTGCCAGCACGATCCACCGGTCGTCCGCGGTGCGGTAGTTGCCGACGAGCGGATTGGTGCGTGCCGAGCTGCTGCTCGGCTGGCGCTCTGGCGGCCCACCGGTCAGCAGCGCGAAGCCGACAGACAGGGCGTTTGCCCAGGCGCCCACGCCGAGCAGGGAGACGTCGACCACCGACGTCTCGCCGGTCCGTTCGCGCGCCAGGAGCGCCGCGGCGATGCCGCCGGCGATCGTCATCCCGCCGAGCGAGTCACCGTACGCGCCGGCAGGCATCTTGCACAGGCCATCGAACTCCGTCGGGCTGGTTCCGAGCGCGGAGCCGCCCCGGGCCCAGAAGGCGGTGCTGTCATAACCGCCTTTCTCGCTGTCAGGGCCGCTGCTGCCGAAGCCCGAACCCCGCACGTAGATGATGTCGGCGTTGATCTTGCGCACGTCGTCGAGCTCGATACCAAGCCTCCGGCGCGCCCTGGGCAGGAAGTTCGTCAGGAAGACGTCGCTGGTTCGGATCAGCTCGTGCAGGACGTCCAATGCCTCTGGCCGCTCGAGTGCGAGGCCGATGCTGCGTTTCCCGCGGTTGGGGTGCTCCATCAGGGGCGCGAAGGAGCCGGTGCCGACCGGCATGTCCATCAGTCGGCTCAGACCGCGTTGGGCGTCGCCTGTCTCTGCGTGCTCGACTTTGATCACGTCGGCGCCCCAGTCCGCCAGGACCGCACCAGCGGCCGGGACAAAGGTGAACTGGGCGACCTCCAGCACGCGCACGCCTTCCATCGGTCGGATCACAACGGTCTCTCCTGCTCTGATTCAGTTCGATTGGTGCCGAAGCGATTTCGCGTTCAGCTACTCGCTGGGCGAACGTGGATCACATCCATCATCAGATCGCGTGGCTGGGTCAGCACGTCGTACAAGACATCGGCGACACGCGCCGATGTCAGGAGTTGCGTTCCACTCATCCGAGTCAGATACCCATCGGCTTCCCAGATCGGCCAGGCCCGTTCCAGGTCGCCCGGTCCGAAGTTTTCGTGGACCGCGGAATCGCCGACGGCGCCCAAGATGACCAGGGTCACCCGGATCGAGTCGGGCCGGAGCTCATGATTCATCGCCTCGGTGAAGCCATTGAGTCCGTGCTTGGTCGCCGCGTAGAGAGTCATCATCGGCAGGTGATCGAGGGTGATCTCGGAGGAGATGTTCATGATGTCGCCGCCGCCGGCGGCCCGCAGTAGCGGGATCGCTGCGCGCGTGGTGTAGATCGGTGCGACGAGGTTGGTGTTCACGGTGACGGCGATGTCCTCGTCGCTGGCCTCCTCGATGAGCCGGATCCGGCTGGCGCCGGCAGAGTTGATAAGCACGTCGACACGTCCGAATTGCGCCGCCACCTGCTCGAAAGCGGCGCAGACTTCGGTGGCGCAGGTGACGTCCGTGGCGATCGGGACCGCATTGGGTCCGAGGGTGTCGGCGATCTCGTCGAGTAGCAGCTTCCGACGCGCGAGCAGAACGACGGTGGCCCCCTCCTGCGCGAAGCGCTGAGCAGTCGCCCTCCCGACGCCCATCGAGGCTCCGGAGACCACAACGACCTTGCCCTTCATGCTGCGGGACATTGCAAGCCTCGATTCCTCATGCTCCCGGACAACCACTTTGCGTCCAGTGTCTGCACTGCTGGTGCAGTACAACATTGCGTTATACGCACATGTCGTTCTACCATGACGCGCACGTGATAGTCATCACCTGGCCCGCGACAGCATGCGGGCGTTTGTTCGGAGGGAGTCCGTTGTGCCCACACGCGTCACGGGCAAGGAGGCCAAGCAGTGGGCGGTCGAGCATTTATGGGGCAACTGCAGCTCGCTCTACACGCCGTTTTCGGGCCGGGACGGCGATGACATCGACTTCGAGGCACTACGTGCGCTTGTGCGACACTGCCTGGTTGACCTGGACCAAGATGGCATCTGGCTCACCGGCGGCATCGCCGAATTCTGGGCGCTGACCACCGACGAGCTCAAGGAGGTCGTCCGGGTCGCCGTGGAGGAAGCCCGCAGTGTCAAGCCCGGGGCTCTCGTGCAGGTGATGTCAAGCACCGACACCGCCAAGCAATGCGTCGACCTGACGTTGCACGCCCAGGAGCTCGGCGTCGACATCTGTTACATCCTGACCCCGTACTTCGAGTGCTCGGGCAAGCCCGGCGTTTTGGAATATCTGCGCTACGTCGCGGATCGGACTGATATGCCGTTGGGATTCTTTAACTCCCACTCCACCGGCCTGGTGCTGACCCCAAGTGAATGCGTTGAGCTGTACCGCGAGATCCCCGCGCTGTGTGGGCTGAAGAACGGGCTGCTGGACGCTCAGCACAGCCTCGCGATCCACCAGCTGGCCCCCGAAATGGTGCTGTGGGAGGCGGACGACGAAGCCGGAATCCGGCTGGGAATACCTCATCCAGGGGCGCTCGGATCCGCACTGTACCTCTACGAAAAGCCCGGACTGCTGCTGTTCTCGCAGTGGCGTTCGCTTCTGGTGGCCGGCGACTTCGAACGGGCCGAGAAGTTCGCTGCCGAGACCGGGTTGGCAGATATGAAGGCCGCCAGTCGCCGCTACCAAGCGCACCCGGCCCGGCCGGGCGTGTTCACGCATTGGGGCGCGGGATTCAAGTTCGGTGCTTCTCTGCTTGGCCTGCCCGTCGGCGACTACCCCCATTCACGGCCGCCGCAGACCGCATTCCCCGACGAACTCAAGGGCCCGATCATCGAGGCGTACGCCGCCTCCGGGTTCATCAAGTCCTGAGAAACGGAGTGCTGCCGTGCACGTGCACGACTTCCGCGCAGGGGTGCGGGCCTGGATCCACGCGCGCGGCGATGAGCTCATCGCCGCGGTGGGGGACGACAGCGTAGCCGCCCAGCTTGATCACCAGCGCCGCGTCCAGCGGATGCTGTTCGACGCTGGCTGGATGCGGTGGGGTTGGCCGAAACGACTCGGCGGACTCGGCGGCTCGCCGATCCTTCGCGCCGTGCTCGGCGAGGAACTAACCAGCCGCGCGCTGGTACACACCGCATCCTGGTCGATGCACGAAGTCTTGGGGCCTGCAGCTGCCGAGTTCGGTCGGCCCGAACTGGTCGAAGAGATCTTTCCGCGGCTTCTGCGCGGCGATGAATTCTGGTGCCAAGGATTCTCCGAGCCCGAAGCGGGTAGCGACCTTGGATCGCTGCGGACCACCGCACGTGAACACGGCGACGGATGGCTGATCAACGGAGAGAAGCTGTGGACCAGTTTCGCCCAACACGCCACCCGCTGCGTCGTCCTGGCCAGGACCGGCGAGCCAGGAACCCGCGGCATCAGTGCGTTTCTGGTGGACATGGACACCCCCGGCGTCACCGCTAGCCCGTTGCGCACAATGGCCGACGTCGATGAATTCTGTTCCACATCGTTCATCGACGTCCGGGTGCCCGCACACCGCCTGCTCGGCGAAATCAACGCCGGCTGGCGGATCGCCCAGTACATCCTGTCGTGTGAACGCGGACCCATCTTCTGGCAGCGCGGCGCATGGCTGGCTCACCACCTGGGCATGCTTGTCGGCGCGGCGCAGGACGCAGCGTCACAGACGGTCCTCGGCGAAGCCTACGAAATGCTTTGGGCGTTCCGGGCGCGGTCGAAGGCCACTCAAGACCGGATCGCCCTCGGTGATCTGCCGGGCCCCGAGGCCTCCGTCGACAAAATCCTCATCGCCGCCGCGGATCAGGCGGTCTTCGACGCCGCTCGCGCATTGCTACCCGGCGTCATCGAGGCCGACGACACGCCGCTCGGACGGGCGTGGCGTCGAGAATGGGCGTATTCACGTGCGGCCACCATCTACGGAGGCACCAGCGAGATCCAGAAGGACATCGTCGCCACGCGACTACTCGGATTGCCCAGGAGCGCGTGATGGCCGGCGTCATCGAGGCCACCGAACGCGATCTGATGACACAGACACTGCGCCGACTCGCCGAGGAGTTCGACGGTGTGCACTTGTCAAAGGCACTCGCGGACTTCGGATTCGGCCAGCTGCTCGACGAGGCGCCCCGCGAGGCGGTATCGGCATTGTTCGACGCGCTCGGGCGCACGGGTTCGATGTCACCGGTGCTTCAGGATGTGCTGCTGCAGCCGTTGACGGGCCTGCTCGAGGACGTGACGGGCGCCTGCAACATCGTGCTGCCCGGCATCGGCGCAACCCTTTCGGGCTCGCTTGATAAAGACGTGGCCACTCTGCGCGGTCTGGTCATCGGCCAGCGGCCGGCCGCCGTGTTACTCGCGCCCGTGGCGACCCGCGGTTCCGTCGCGTGGGTCAGCGTCGCCGGTCCGTCGGCGCTGGCGACAAGGGCGGTGGCAGGCCTGGATCCAGCACTCGCGATCACAGAGGTCGGCGCTGCCGGCGTCGCGGTGGCGATGGTGTCTTCGGGTGAGCAGGCAAGTGCTTTGTGGAATGCAGTGGCCACTGCCGGACGGCGGGCGCTGGGATACCAAATCGTCGGTGCGGTCGGCGCGATGATCGATCTTGCGGTCGAACACGCGCGTAACCGCGTGCAGTTCGGGCGCCCGGTCGGCTCCTTCCAGGGTGTACGTAATCGCCTCGCTGAAGCCCACGTGGCATGCACGGCTGCGGCGGCTGCGCTGGAACTGGCCTGGGAGGCAGATGACGAATACCTCGCGGGCATGCTGGCGAAATCCCTGGCCGGACGTTCGGCGCGGATCGCGGCAACCCACTGCCAGCAGGTGCTCGCCGGCATTGGCTTCACCGCCGAACACCCATTTCACCATTACCTGGCGCGTGCCCTCGTGCTGGATTCGATATTGGGCTCGACTGCCGAGCTGCGCAGAGCCATTGGGCAGCAACTGGTTTCGGCACGGTCCATCCCACGACTGGTCGAGCTGTGAGCTGCGACGAGCGCTCCGTTTCGCTCGCCAACCCCGCCATACGTGTCACGCGCGAGGGGCCGGTGGCGGTGGTGACGCTTGCGCGGCCGGCGAAGTCCAACGCGATGGACGGCGAAGTCACCGATGCATTGCTGGACGTCCTGCAATCGCTCTCCGAGAGCGGCGACGTACGCGCAATGGTGCTCACTGGCGAGGGTAGGGCGTTCAGCGCGGGCGGTGACATCCAGACCATCCGAGAGATGGGCGCGGACAGAGGAGTTCGCGACGCGATCCTCGACAAGCACCAGGAGTTGTTCTGGGCCATGACCCGACTACCGTTCCCGAGCGTCGCGGCAGTCAACGGTGCGGCAGTCGGGGCGGGAGTCACCGTCGCGGTGCTGTGCGACCTGGTTGTCATGGCGCGAGATGCTTTCCTGTCCGATCCACGCGTCGCACTCGGCCTACTCGACGGCGCGGGTGGAATTGTGTTGTGGCCGTTGTTGACCAGTCTGTCCGCAGCAAAGGAGCACTTGTTGCTCGGTGATCGGATTCCGAGCGCCGAAGCCTACCGGCTCGGCTTGGTCAACCACGTCGTTCCCGCCGAAGAAACCGTGCCGGCGGCCCTTGACGTGGCCCGCCGGCTCACGGACCTACCGGCGCACGCGGTGCGAGAGGCGCGGCGCTTGCTGAACTATCACATCGAGCGGGCGGCCCCGGTGCTGTCCGAGTGCGCACGGGCTGAGAGCGACTGCTTCGACACCGACGAGCACCGTGCCGCGCTGGATTGGTTGAGCGCCCGACTTGCCGCGAGACCGCCGGGGGAGTCCTAATGGTCACACGCAACCGGGTCGCGCTGGTGACGGGAGGCACCCGAGGGATCGGGCGCGCCGTGACCGAGCGGCTGGCCGACTCCGGGGTCGACGTGGCCGCCGGATACGCCACCGATCACGTTGCAGCAGAATCGGTCCGGGACCGATGCGAGAAGGCCGGTGCATGCGTGACCCTTCACCGCGTGGACGTGGGCGACCCGGACTCCTGTCGGCGCCTCGTCGACGAGGTCCTTGACCAACACGGGCGGCTCGACTACCTCGTCAACAACGCCGGCACCGTCACCGAGCAGCGCTACGGCGACATCACACCTGACGACTGGCAGCGGCACCTGGCGGTCAACCTCTCTGCCGCGTTCTTCCTGTCGCAGGCGGCCATGATCACCATGATCGAGCGCCGCTTCGGGCGCATCGTCAACATCGGCTCGGTGTCCGCGACGATGGGCAGCCCCGTGCAGATCCCCTACGCCGCAGCCAAATCCGGGCTCATCGGATTGACGCGATCCACCGCGCGGGCCGTCGCACGAAAAGGAATAACGGTGAACTGCGTGATCCCGGGCAGCTTCGACACCGATCTGCCTATGGGGTTGGCGTTCACGGCCCGGGACGTCGTGACGTCGATGATCCCGGTCGGCCGTTGGGGGCGGCCCGAAGAACTTGCGCATGCGGTCAGTTTCCTGCTCGACGACCTCGCCTCCTATGTCACCGGGGCAGTCCTGACCGTGGACGGCGGAATGAGTATGGGCGGATGACCCCGACGAGATTGACGGCCGCTCGTATCGTCGCGCCCGGTGTACCGGAGGACCGGCGGGACGAGTACCGGAGGCTGGGGTACGTCAGCGACATGACAATGAGCTCGTCAGTCGAGCGGGCCGCCCGATTATGGGGCTCGCGTCCGGCGGTGACGCAAGCGCGCCTGCAGATGACACACCGCGAGCTGCTGAAGCTTGTCGAGCATGCCGCGGCGTGGTTGAGCGGGAACGGAATTCGACCGGGCGACATCGTAGTCTGGCAGACGCCGAACTGGTGGGAGGCCCATGTGCTCGGCCTCGCCGTCTGGCACGTTGGCGCGGTGAGCGCCCCGATCGCTCCGTTCTACCGGGAGCATGAGTTGCGCCAGGTGATCGAGGAGGTGCGGCCGGCCGCCGTCATTTCGGCCGAGTCCTTCCGTGGTTTCGAGCATGCTGAGGCCTTGGACGACCTGCTCGCCGAGAACGGCCTCGGCGAGATTCCGCGGATCCTCCTGCGCGGATCACGTTTCGGCTGGACGCCGTTCGACGAGGTCGTGTGGCACGCTAGCCGCTCACCGTCCGCCAACATCGGAGCGGATGAGCCGTGCCTGGTTTTGTTCACCTCCGGCACCACGTCGCGCGCCAAGGCCGCCGTGCACTCGTCGCGCACGTTGTTGGCCGAAACCCGTCAGCTCGCCGACGCGTGGGGATTGCGCTGCGACGATGTCGCCTATATGGCCGCCCCACTGCAACACATCACCGGACTGCTCAACGCAATGACGATCCCATTGCTGGTGGGGGCCTGCGCGGTGCTCGCCGAGCGGTGGGAACCCAGCCGGGCGGTCCAGGACATCATGGCGCACCAGGTGACCTACTCGGCCGGCGCGACGGTGTTCCTTGAGGAACTGACCGAGGCTGCGAGCGATGCTCGGATCCGGTTGCCGCTGAGAATGTTTGCCTGTGGGGGAGCCTCGGTACCGCGCGCGGTGATGGAGCGCAGCGAGGAGCAGGGTATCCCCGCGGCACGCGTATACGGCATGACCGAGCTGCCGACCGTGACGCTGATGAACCAAGCGGACCCGTTCGATTTGCGCGCGACGACGGACGGCGCCGTGGCGCCTGGGGTCGAGGTGCGAGTCCTCGGCGACGACTGTCGCACGCTGCCAACGGGTTGCGCGGGCGAGCTCGCGGTGCGGGGGCCCGAGCGGATGCTCGGCTACCTGGAGCCCGCGGCCAACCGGGCCGCAATCGACGACGCCGGCTGGTTCCGGACCGGCGACGTCGGCATCCTCGACGACCACGGATTCCTCACCATCACCGGCCGAATCAAAGACGTCATCAACCGTGGTGGCGAGAAATTCTCCGCACGAGACATCGAAGACCTCCTCGCGTCGCACCCGTCAGTGCGCCAGGCCGCTGTTGTCCCGGGTCCCGACGCAAGATTCGGTGAGGTACCGGTTGCGTTCGTGGTGCCCGACGGCGCGGGGCGGCCTTCTTCCGGCGAGTTGGCCGGACACCTGCAGGCCACGGGTCTGGCCCGCCAGAAGATGCCGGTCGCATGGCATTTCGTGGACTCCCTACCGATGACACCATCTGGCAAGGTCAAGAAATTCGAGCTACTCGCAATCGCGGAAGCAGAAAGGGCTGCAGGGCGAGGATGAATCTTGAGCAGTTTCGCATCGTGCTGGGCATCGAAAAAGACAGTGAGGGCCGCGCAGTTCTTCCGATCGCCGACCCGAGCGCTCAACAGATCTTCGGTGGGCAGATCCTTGCTCAGCTCGTCGCTAACGCCGCGCCCGGCAAGACGGTCAAGTCGCTGCATGTCGTCTTCCCCCGTTCGGGTCGACCCCGAGACCCGATGTATCTGGACCTAGAGAAAACGCACGACGGACGCTCGCTGGGACTACGGCGCGCGGTGGTCTACCAGGACCAGCTCGCTGGCGGGCGCCGCGTCGTGGCCACCGGCTCGGTCCTGGTTGACCGCGCGGACGACGAGTACGACTACCAATTTGACGTCGCGCCCACCTCAGATCCATTGGCGGCCAAACCGATCGATTTCGCCGTGGTACCCGGCGAGGCCAGGCTGATCAGCGACGTCGGACTCGACGATGTCAGCGCCGTGCCCGCCGAACTCGCGTTCTGGATGCGATGCCCCGACTTCGCCGACACGTCACTGGCCCGGCCGGTGCTGGCATACGTCTCGGATTGGCCGCTGATCGGCACGCTACTCAAAGCGGTACCCGGCCTCAGCCAGCAGGACGCCCACATCCGACTGCAGACCGGGGTCGTCAGTCATTCCATCTGGTTCCACCAGCCCTTCGACGTGTCCCAATGGCTGCGCGTGGACATCCGCGGCCAGCGTCTGACCGGCGGCCGCGGTTTCGGCACCGGCGCCGTCTACACCCAGGGCGGATCACTGGTGGCATCGTTCGCTCAGGAGAGCGTGATCAGGAGCCTCAGGTAAAGGAGAAAACCAATGGCAGCAGAGCACTTTGTCAGATACGAGACGGACGGACCGGTGGCGGTGATCACGCTGGACCGGCCGCAGGCCGCAAACGCCCAGACACCGGGCATCCTCAAAGACCTCGACGATGCTTGGCGGGGCGCGGACGCAGACCCTGATGTGAGGGTGATCGTGTTCACCACGACCGGCAAACATTTCTCGGCCGGACACGACATGTCGGGCAACGATCCATCTGCCAACGGCCGCAACCTTCGTCCCAAACGCGCCAAGGACGGAAAGCTGGTGGCGGAGGATTACTACGACTGGGAGACCCGCGGCTACCTGGAGTACGCCAAGCGCTGGCGTGACATCCCGAAACCCACGATCGCGGCCGTGCAGGGCAAGTGCATCGCTGCGGGGCTGATGTTGTGCTGGCCCTGTGACCTCATCGTCGCAGCCGACAATGCTCAATTCTCCGACCCGGTCGCGCTGATGGGCATCATGGGCGTCGAATATCACGCTCACACTTGGGAACTCGGCCCCCGCAAGGCCAAGGAGATGCTCTTCACCCAGGATTCGGTGAGCGCCCAGGAGGCGTTGCGGGCCGGGATGGTCAACCATGTGGTGCCGCTGGAGGAGCTTCGCGAATTCACTCTGCGGCTTGCGCAACGGATCGCCCAGACCGACCCGTGGGCGTTGCGGCTGGCCAAGCGTGCCGTCAACCACACGATGGACACCATGGGCTTCTCCAACGCGATCGAATCGTGTTTCGACATGCACCATCTCGGCCATACGCGTGCGCTCGCGGCCACCGCGGGCAAAACCGTCGTGATGGCGGACCTGAACCGGATGAAGGCCGCGGGCCGCCCCGAGTGAACTCCTTTTGTCCGTATCGGATCAATCAGCTTGCAGGCGACGATGTGATGGTGCGGCTCAGCCGAGGAACTCCGACTCAAGAACCAGGTCTTTGAGTAGCGTCTGATACTCGACGTGAGTTTCGTGCTCGATGGTCTGCCACCGCTTGCCTTGCTGTTCCTTCATGTAGGTGCGGTACTTGGGCGCGCCGGGGATGCCGACGTTGTCGGCGACGACGATCGTTCCCGGATGCTGCCAGCCCCGGTCGACGAGCCGCTGCAGGTCGTCCAGGTACACGTCCTTCCAGTGGTCGAGGAATACGAAATCCAAACAGCCCTCGGTGAATCCGTAGTCGTTGGCGAGAACCTCGAGCGTCGTCCCGTCGTCGACGGTGCCGTTAATGCAGGTGACGCGATCGGCGAGGCCAGCATGCGCCCACACGCGGCGGGCCACCGAGGCGTTGGCTCCGGACTTTTCGATCGAGAATACTTTGGCGCCCGGTGCCGCTCGGGCGATCCGCAGCCCGCTGTATCCGCAGTAGGCACCGAGTTCCATGGCGAGCTTCGGATTCGCGCGCTTGACGGCGGTGTCGAGCAGCAGGCCCTTCTCGTCGCCGACGTTCATCAGGATCGACTTGTCGTAGGCGAAGCTGTCGATGGCGTCGATCGCGGCGTCGACATCGCCCGCCGGTGCGTTGGCAATGACGTACTCGGCCATCGCCTCCTCCCGGCCGTCACCCATCTGGCCCGTCCGTAAGACGTTCCGGCCACCGAAAGCCCCGCGCAGGAACGAGTACCTCAAGAATGGAAACTTCTGTCGCAGCGTCCTACCGAGACTCATTGCACCGAAACCTGATTTCCAGATGGAGACTTCGCCATTAGATCGACCCTTTCTGTCTTGCTCAGATCCCCGGAACCGTTCCCGCGTGCTCATAGATCTAGGCGTTATTATCGAATGATAATAAGAGTACACTTCGAGCGATGCAACGCAAGACCTCAACGCAGAACAAGGTGCGCCCGCGCCGGACGAGGACCGATATTCGCCGGGCACTGCTGGAGTCGGCACTGATCGAGTTCGGGGCCAAGGGCTTTGATGGCGCGTCGACGCGGACGATCGCTTTGCGTGTTCAAGCCCACCAGCCGCAGATCAACTACCACTTCGAGTCGAAAGCGGCGCTGTGGATGGCCGCGGTGGATCACCTCTTTGGGCTTTTGCGGGAGGCATTCGACGGCGTCATACCCGCGACGCTCACCGAGGCCGATGCGCTGCAACTCGCCGCTGCCTTTGCGGACGCGATAGTTCGGCTCGTACGATTCGCCGCCGAGCATCCCGAACTCAACCAGATCATGGTTCACGAGGGCACGGCGGCCAGCGACCGGTTGATGTGGATGACCGAGACCCACGTGAAGCCGGTCTTCGATGCCATTAGGCCGGCCTGGCAGATCCTTCGTGACGCCGGCGTTGCTGCACCCATCGACAGCGAGATCCTGTACTACGTGCTCATCGGCGCGGCATCGTTGCCGTATGTGAACGCCCCCGAAGTCCGCCTTCTCACCGGCCAGGATCCGAAGAACGCCGCGTGGATCGACGCTCACGCCAACGGATTGGTCGCCATCCTGCTGCCGGGATTTGCCGTCAGCCGATAAGCAGACGTGTATCAGCGCCTCCGCCAACGGGTCAATCGGCAGTAAGTACCCGCACGAGCGCTTGGCGGTCGACTTTGCCGGTGGGCAGCATAGGCAGGTCATCCTCGGCGACAAGGCGAATGACCGCAGGAACCTTGAAGGTCGACAGGTTGCGGCGAGCGTGGGCAACGATGGTCTCGACGGACAACCGCGCCCCGTTGGCGGGCACGACAGCCGCCCCCACCACCTGTCCGCGGACTGGGTGCGGCAGGGCGACCACGAAGCTGTGCAGGACTTCAGGCATCGAATCCAACACGGACTCGACCTCAGCCGGCGACACGTTGGATCCCGCGGTCTTGATGAGAGTGCTTGCGCGGCCGGTGAAGTGCAGGTGGCCCGCGTAGTCGAGCCATCCCCGGTCCCCGGTGGCATACCAGCCCTCGGGGCCGAACACCTCGTGGCGTTCCCGTTTGTAGATACCGTTCATCACGATCTGACCGCGTACCTGGATCTCGCCCTCGTGACCCGTGGGTGCCTCGACGCCCGACGCGGGGTCGACGATTCGGTGCTGCACGACGCCAGGCAGTGGAACCCCGAACGAGCCGCGCAGTTCCGGTGGTAGCGGGGTGTCGGGCACCTCGACCATCGTGTGTGGACCGCCGGTCTCGGTCATGCCCAGCAGGTTGGGCATCAGGTCGGGCTCGCGTGGTCGCCGGTCGGGCGGCAGCGCCTCAAGCATGGTGCCGCCTCGCACGCTCGACAGGTCTCGCTTGGCGAAGTCGGGATGGTCGGCCATCGCCTGACTTGCCTGGGCCCAGCATGAGATGAACGTCGCCCGTTCCCGCTCCAACAGCGCCAGCGTGCTGCCCGCTTCGAATACATCCTGCGCGAGGATGGCCGCGCCGGTCGAAAGCGCCTGCAGCACAACCATCGTCAGGCCGCCCACCCAGAAGAACGGCATCGGCGAATAGATGCGGTCAGTCGAGTTGACGCCACGATGGCGGGCCAGAATGTAGGCGTGGCGCACCAGGCTCCCGTGCGAGTGCACGACGGATTTCGGCAACGCCGTAGTCCCGGATGTGCTGACCACGACGAGGTCATCTGCGGGCCGCACCTCGTCTTCAGCCAAGCACGCCAGCGGGACAACCGATTTCGTGCGCGGCCACGGTGCCGCCCAGGAGCGGTCGCAGTCCGGCCAGACGTATATCCGCCGCAGGTAGGGCGCATCGGGTGTAGTGATCACCTCCCCGCCGTCAGTCAGGCCGGGCAGCGCTTCCTGCATGCGTTCGGCGAGGTCGTGGGCGGCGATCGATCGGCCCATCAGCAGAACCTGCACATCGGTGTGCCGCAACAGCCGCGCGAGTTCCGCGCCGGGTGCGAAAGTCGACAGGGGCACGGTGAGTGCGCCGATTCGTGCGGCTGCCAGCCAGGCGACGAGCCACTGGGCACAGTTGGGGAACAGGATCCCGACCCGGGTGCCTTTGCCGACACCGGAGGCCAGCAGGGCTTCGGCCAACGCCAGAGACGCAGTGTCGGCCTCCGAGAAAGTCAGTCGCTCGTCGTCGGTGACGAGGAACTCACCGTCGGCTTCGGCGCGCCTGATCCGCAGGAGCTCGGGGATGCTGGCAGGCATGCCGTCTGGTGTCGAATCATCGACTGCCGCAAGGGCTCCGGCCATCAGCCGACGTGGACGGGGACGTGCGAGTAGCCGGCTACGTTGGACATGGTGACCCGGCGCAGGCCGTCGGTGTCGACGTCGAATCGCGGCCAGTACTCGCGGAGCTGCTGGAAGGCAACGCGGCTTTCGAGTCGCGCGAGCCATGACCCCAGGCAGCTGTGCGCGCCGTACCCGAACGCCAGCGTGGTGGCGCCGCCTCGCCGAATGTCGAACGCGTCGGGCCGGTCATAGACCCGCGGGTCGCGGGTCGCGGCCCCCGTCACCAACAGCGTGGGAGAACTCGCGGGAATCGTTCCGCCGTCGAAGGTGACGTCGTGGGTGGCAAAGCGCCCCTGATACTGCGACGGTGGGTTGAGTCGCAGCATCTCCTCGATCGCGCCGGGAATCAGGGTGGGATCAGCGAGCACCAGCTCCCACTGGTCCGGGTTGCGGTGAAAGGCCATCACACCGTTGCCCACCAGCTTGGTGACGGTCTCGCTGCCGGCCGCGGCCAAAAGCACAGCGAATGTGGCGATGTCGTCGTCGCTGAGCCGGTGCGTCACCCCCGCGTCATCCTCATAGGTGGCGGTGACCAGTCTGCTGATGATCAGGTCGTCAGGGTTGCGGCGCTTCTCGTGGGCCAGGTCCAGGAAGTACTCGCCCATCGCTATCGAATCGGCCACGCCACTTTCCGTGGCGAACGGGTTGTTTTCCTCTCGGTGCAGGAATCCGTCGGTCCACAGCCGGATCTGCTGTCGTTCACCGGCCGGAACGCCGAGCATCGAAGAGATGATCTCCACGGGAAACAAGGCGGCGAAGTCGGCCACCACATCGAAGTTCTGCCTATCCTTCAGCGCCTCAACGTATGCGGTCACCACCTCTACCACGAGCGGCTCAAGATTGGCGATCGCTGCCTTGGTGAACACTTGCCGCACCAGCTTGCGGAGTCGCTCATGCTCCGGAGGATCCATGATGATCAGCATGTTGGTGCTGAAGCGCTGCCGCATGGACAGCGCATCCAGGGTGACCCCGTAGGCGCTACTGAACGTCTCCCAATCCCGGTGCGCGGCAACAACATCCTCATGCCGGGTCAGGGCGTAGAAGTCCCACCGCTCGCTGTAGTAGACCGGCGCTTCATCGCGCATCCACCGGTAGGTCTCATAGGGATCGTCGAAGAAGACATCCGAGTACGGGTTGAACTCCGCCGGGGCGCCGTCCGCACGCGCTTTCGTGACGGACGACGCACTCTTATCGGGGGACATCTCAGGCGTCCACCCGCATCATGCTCGACAGCGTGCCGCCCATCACCGTGGCGATCTCATTGTCGCTCAGCTCGGGGTGACGCTCGGCATAGCTGAGGGGATCCGCCAGGCCCTCGGGATGGGGATAGTCCGAGCCGAAGAACAGGTGATCGATCGGCACCAGCTTCGCAAGTTCAGCCACGTTCTCCTCCCAGAACGGATTGAAGTAGACGCAGCGATGGATGGCTTCCACTGGATTCTCGCTGTAGAGCTGCGGCATCTTCTTGCGGGTGTCGCTGAGGTTCTCCAGCAGCCGGGGCAGCCAGGTTGTTCCGTTCTCCACCATGCCGATCCGAAGCTCGGGAAAGCGCGTCAGCAGTCCGTGGCAGGCCAGCGCCGCGACTGCGTCCTCGGCCGGGTTGCGGGCCAGGCTGTAGTAGGAACGGAACGGCGAAGGCTGGAACGGCCGGAACTCGCCGGAACCCTCCCAGTCGTTGGCGTAGCGGGAGTATCCGCTGTCGGAGGCGTGCATGATGACGAGCACGCCGGTCTCGACGACTCGCTTCCAGAACGGGTCGAATTCGGGCAGCGCGAACGAGCGCGGGCCGTGCAGCCCGGGCACCGGCGCGGGCCGGATGAGAATGGCGCGCGCCCCGCGCTCGACGACCCAGTTCAGCTCGTCGATCGCCTTCTCCACGATCGGCAAGGTGATGATGGGTGTGGTAAAGATGCGGCCCTTGTAGTCGAATTGCCACGTCTCGTGCAACCACTGGTTGAGGCCGTGAATGATCGCGTGGGTCGCCTCGGGGTGGTCCCGGAAACGTTCCTCCACCAGGCTCGCCAGCGTCGGGTACATCATCGACTTGTCGATGCCCTGCTGGTCCATCAGCGCTAGCCGGGGTGCCGGTTCACGCATCGCGGGGGTTGCCTCGATGGCCTTGCCCAGGATCTCGCGATGCGATTTGCCTTCCGGATTGCCGTTGTGGAAGTAGTCCTCTTGGGCGCCCGGTGCGGCGACCTTATCGAAGGTCGGGTTGGGGATGTACTCGCTGATCTGGCCCAGGGTGGCGATCTTGGTGCGGCCGTCCACCTCGACATAGCGGATCGCGCCGTGATACTCGGGCGGCAGGAACTTCGTCAGCGCATCCCGGCTCTCGTACATGTGGTTATCACCATCGAAGACCGGAAATCCCAGCTTCGGTGTCATCAAATCCCTCCTGGCGTGGGCACCTATAATTGCGTCAAACTCTAGCATCGAGTGCGTATGAAGAGAACATGCCGATACTTTTTTGCATGTGACAACTCCGCTGAGAGTAATGTCCTGGCTACGAGGCGAGACATGGGAGGAGTCCGACGTGGATCTGCGTCTCAGCGATGAGCAGCGCGCGGTTCGCGCGACGTTTGCGGCGCTATTCCGCAAAGAGTCGACGCCGCAGCGAGTCCGGATGGCCGAGTCGACCGGCTTGGACAAGGCCTTGTGGCAGAGCTACAACGCGATCGAGGCGTCGGGCATCGGCATCCCATCGGACTGCGGCGGCTCGGACGGCGGCCTGCTGGAGCTGGCGTTGTTGGCCGAGGAGGCGGGCCGTCGTCTGGCCCCGATTCCGGTTGCGGAGACTGCGGCCGCGGCCCGGCTGCTTGCTCGCCTGGGTGAAAAAGAGCTACTGGCACCCGTACTGAACGGATCGAACATCGTGTCACTGGCCACGCGTAGTGGTCCGGTCGGCGACCAGCTTCTCGTCGACGGAGCGATCGCTGACGCGGTGCTGGCCTTCGACGGCGAATCTTTGCTTTACGTGACGAGGCCGGACGGGCAGCCGACGATCCCGCGGCGCAACCTAGGCGACCTGGCTCTGGCGCGATGGGACGTCCACGCCACCAGTCGTTCGCTCGCCGAGGGCGAGCAGGCGCGAACCGAATTCGCGGCGGCCCTCGACGAGGTCCGGGTGCTCAGGGCGGCCGCGCTGGTCGGCCTGGCTCTGGAAGCCGTGCATATTGGTTCCGAATACACCAAAGTCCGCAAGGCATTCGGCCAATCGATCGGCATGTATCAGGCCGTTGCGCATCCCTTCGCCGACGCTCTCAGCGCCCTGGATGGCGCCCAATTGCTGGTTCATAAAGCGTGCTGGGCACTGGACAGCAAGCAGGACGACGGGCCGGCCCTCGCCACGATGGCGTTTGTCTTTGCCGCCGAGACGGCCTATCAGGCGAGTCAGCACAGCTTGCACGTCCACGGCGGGTACGGCTTCACCGAGGAGTACGACATCCAGCTCTATTACCGACGGGCCAAGGCGTGGACCGTGGCGTTCGCCGACCCCCGACGCGAGCTTCTCGTCCTCGCCGATAGGCGCTTCGGCCCCGCCCTCCCGGAAGGTCGCTGAGCGAATGGACTTCACCGAACCGGCGAACTGGGCCCGCATCCGAAGTGACGCAGAGGCATTCGTCGCTGAGCACGTCACCCGGGAGGTAATCGAGAACGAACGTCGGACCGGAGACGGTGTCGACCGGGCGCTGACCCGAAGGCTCGGCGAACGTGGGTGGGTCGCGCCGACCTGGCCGGTCGAGGAGGGCGGCGCCGGCCTCGACCCATTCGAGGCGGCAGTGCTGTTGGACACCTTGCGCAAGGGCGGGTTCCCGACGATCGGGCCCGGCACGACGATGCTGCCGGCGAATGCGATCAAAGCCGCCGGCTCCGAGGAACTGAAGAACAGGATCCTGCCGGGCGTCGTCGCCGGCGAGACGCTGATCTGCCTCGGCTACACCGAACCGGCCGGCGGATCGGACGTCTTCGCCTGCGCGACACGCTCTGAGCAGGACGGCGACGAGTGGATCGTCAACGGACAGAAGATCTTCACCACGTTCGCCCATGTCGCTGACTACTGCTTCCTGCTCACTCGGTCGCAGGCGGGATCGGCAGGCACCCGCGGCCTGACGATGCTGCTGGTGCCGCTGGATTCCCCCGGCATCGAGATCCAGGCGGTGCATACGATGGGCCATGAACGCACGAACGTCGTGTTCTACAACGACGTGCGGGTCGCCGACACGAACCGGATCGGTGAGGCACATCAGGGTTTTTCGGTGATGCGCGCCGCGCTCGAGGCGGAGCAGAACGTCGCACCGGGCTCACGCACGAGGTGGATCGCGACCGACTCGCTCGAGTTCGCCCGGACCCAGCCCGGACCAGACGGCGCCCCTTTGGTGAACGACCACCTGGTCCGGGAGCGCCTGGCCCGAATGGCGATGGAAGCCGAGGTCGCTGACCTGCTCGGCTTGCGGGTGGCCTTTCTGGACACCGAGGGCGAGAAGCCAGGCCCGGTGTCGGCCCTGTTCGGCCCGGAAAGTTACGTCCGTGCCTCGGCCGCCGCGATCGACATCGCAGGAATGTCGGGGCTGCTCGACTGGACCGATCCCGAGGCTCCTGTCGACGGCAGCATGGACTCGCACTATCGCAGCGCGGTCGCGACGACGATCTACGGCGGTTCCAGCGAAGTGCTCCGCAGCTTGATCGTCGAGAACCGGCTCGGTCTACCCCGCAGTCGTCCACGGCGATAACCCGGGTCGTGTCAGCGGAACTGGCGGGCCAGCCAGTCGGCGCCGTCGCGCGCCGCGCATCTGACGACCGCACAGTCGACGAACATATCGAAGCCGTGCACCGCGCCGGCATAGACATGAAGCTCGGTCGAGACGTTGGCGCGGCACAACCGCGCGGCGAAGTCGATCGCCTCGTCGCGCAGGCAATCCGCGGTGCCCACGGTGATGAACGTCGGTGGTAGACCCGCCAATTCGGATGCCCGGGCCGGCGCCGCGTCCGGCGGCACATGATCGGATCCGTAGTGCTCGCCCAGATAGGCGCGCCAGCCGAAAGCGTTGGACTCCCGACTCCACACCGGAAGTCCATCCAGCTGGCTCGACGGCCAATCCATCCGGTCATCGAGCATCGGGTACTCCAGGTACTGGAATGCCAAACGATCATCGCCCCTGTCGCGCCAACGGAGCGCTAGAGCAGCGGCGAGTCCGCCACCCGCGCTGCGCCCCCCGACGCCGATGTGGCGCGTATCGAGCCGCAGATCGGCCGCGTGGCCGAAGATGTAGCGAAGACCTTCGTCGCAATCGTCGATCGCTGCCGGGTATGGCGCTTCCGGCGCGAGCCGGTATTCGACGCTGACGCAGACGCAGGACAACGAGCGGCACCATTCGCCCAAGCGGGCGTCGTCCATATAGCGGTTTCCGATCACCGTCCCGCCGCCGTGCATCCAGAACAGAACCGGAAGATTTCCGACCGCATCGCGGGGGCGGAGCACGGTCATGCTGACACCGCCGTCGGGTTCGGTCGTCGGCTCGGTGCGTTCGATGTCCGGCGCCGCGACGGGTGCGAACACCGCGTTCTGCCGCATCATCGGTACGGTTTCGACTGAAAAGACGAAGTCCGGAATGTCGCGGACAGCCTCCCGGATTTCCGGGTCGAGCGCTTCTCGAGGCAGCTTCACCGTCAACCGCCGCCCAGCATGTCCCTAGCCGCACCAACCAGACCACCGTCAACGCGGACGTCGCATCCGGAGATGAAGGCCGCGGCATCGGATTCGAGGAAGGCGACTAGCGCGGCGACGTCGTCAGTGCGGCCGGGCAGCGGCCCTCCGCTTCGTTTCACCGGGGTCAGCTCGATCATCTTCGGAATAATCGGCTGTCGCTCGAGTTCCAGCCGACCCATCGCAGTGTCAATCAACCCGGGCGAGATCGTAACGACCCGTCCGCCTTTAGCGCCCCACGGCGTGGCGAGTCGTTCCGTGAGCCGCATTACCCCGCGCTTGGCGAGCACGTAAGCAGTTGCGCTGTCCATTGGTTGGCCCAGAGCCCGCTCTAGTGTGTGAAATAACCCGTCGGCCAACGGATCGCAGAGCAACTTCTCGATGGCCGGGTCCACGTCGCTGTACCCCGCGATCGAGCCGAACAGGATTGCCGAACTGCCGGGCTGCACCAATGGGAACACCGCGTCGGTGATGCGCACGCTGCCGACGAGATCGACCTCGACGACTGTGCGGGCGTCGGCCATCTCGGGAGAGACCCCGACGGTGTGCACCAGGCAGCGAAAACGTCCCAAGGCACGAACGTGATCAGCGACAGCGGCGACGTCGGCCGGTGACGTGACATCGCATTGCAGTGTTTCGACGCGCGCGCCCTGTGCGCGCAGCATGGAGCACGCTTCGTCGAGGTGCCCTTCGTCAACGTCGAGTAGCAACAAGCGACCGCGACCTGCGAGAGCGTCGGCACAAGCCAGACCCATTCCTCCGGCACCGCCGGTAATCACGAGAACATCGTCGTCGGCCATGCCGGAGCCTCTCGTTGTCGTTAGGTCGCCGCGCGTAGTTATAGTATGACCGTTGCGTTTGACGCATATAACGTTCTACTGTTGGGATGCGCTGCCTCTCAGAAAGAGATCACATGCTTCCGCAAGACGCAAGAATCATTTCCGTGGATGACCACGTCATCGAACATCCGCGTGTCTGGCTTGACCGGCTGCCGTCGAAGTACGAGGACGTCGCGCCGCGCATCGTGACGCTCCCCGACGGCAACGACACCTGGCTCTACGAAGGCCGGCAGTCGGGCAACTTTGCTCTCAACGCGGTGGCGGGCAAGCACCCGCGCGACTTCGGCATGGACCCGCGCAGCTACGACGACATGCTGCCGGGATGTCATGACATCGCCGACCGCATCAAGGACATGGACATCGAGGGCACCTGGGCCCAGCTGTGCTTCCCGAACTTCGGCGGCTTCGCCGGCAGCACGTTTTACGCCGCCGAGGACAAGGACTTCGCGAAGCTGTGCATCAGCGCTTACAACGACTTCATCCTCGATGAGTGGTGTGCCTATGCCCCCGAGCGCCAGATCCCGTTGGTGATGGTGCCGTTCTGGGACATCGAGGCATCGGTGGCCGAGATCGAACGCACCGCCGCCAAAGGCGCGAGGTCGGTTTCGTTCATCGAGGCGCCGCACAAACTTGGCCTGCCGTCATTCCACACCGACCACTGGGATCCGATCCTGCGCATCTGCGAGGAAGCCGAACTTGCGCTGTCGATGCACTTCGGCTCCGGCGGCATGCCGCAGGGACTCGCGCCGGACGGCGATATGTTCATCAGCATCGCGCTTTTCGGGCTGAACTCGATGATGGCAACCGTCGACCTGTTGATGTCCGACGTGTTCTACAAGTTCCCCAAGCTCAAAGTCGCGCTTTCCGAGGGCGGCATCGGCTGGATGCCGTATCTACTGGAACGCATCGACTACTCCTGGGGCCGACACAAATACTGGTGCAACATCAACGCCGACAAGCTTCCCTCCGAGCTATTCCGGGAGCACATCTACGGCTGTTTCATCTCCGATCAGTCGGGCATCGAGCAACGACACCGGATCGGCATCGACAACATCATGTTCGAAAGCGATTATCCGCACTCGGACTCCAACTGGCCGCACACCCGCAAGTTGCTCGCCGAGCACCTCGTCGATGTGCCCGATGATGAGGCCCGAAAGATGGTCGAGCTCAACGCCCGCACGCTGTACCGCTTTTGGGAGTGAGCCACGATGAGCGCGAATGAATCCGATTTCATCTTCGACCCGTTCAAGCCCGGACCGCGAGACCAGCTGCCACAGGTACTCGCCGAATTACGGGAGCGATTTCCCATCTACCGCACCAGCTCTGACATCTGGGTGGTGTCGCGGTTCGACGATGTCAAGGCGGTGCAGTCGAATCCGCAGCAGTTCTCATCGCGGCCCAATCCGTACGAGGGGGCGGCTCCGCCCGATGACGAGATGAAACCGGAGGTGGTCGAGCGATTGCTCGCGCTGGCCGCGGGCATCCCCGTGGACATGGCCGAGATGGCTTCCGCGAAGACCATCGCCGCGGCCGACCCGCCCCAACACACCCGGATGCGGCGCATCGTCAGCAGGGGATTCACGCCGCCGCGGATCAAGGAGATGGCAACTGCGATCGAGGAGATCGTCCGGCGCTGTTTGGCCGGAATCGAAGATCAACCAACTTTCGATGCGGTGGAGCAGCTCGCCGTTCCGCTGCCTGTCGAAATGATCTGCCACATCCTCGGCATCGACGGCGACCACTACAGCCAGGCCAAGCGCTGGTCGGACGCGTTCGCCGCCGCAGCTGGCGCGGTGTTCAGCAGCCCCGCCGAGCGCAACGAATTGATGTTGGCAAACATCAAAGAGTTCAGCACGTACTTCGTTCCCCTTATCGAGGCGCGTCGCGCAGAACCTAAGGGCGACTTGGTCAGCGCCATGGTCGCGGCGATCGACAACGAGTCACTGAGCAACGTCGAGACGTTGATGGTGGCGATCACCATCATGGTCGCCGGCAACGAGACGACGACGAATCTGATCGGCAACACCGTCGTCGAGCTCCTCTCTTGCACGGACCAGCTCAAGTTATTGCTCGACGATCCTGGACTGCTGCCCAATGCGGTTGACGAAGCCAATCGGTTGACCTGCCCGATTCAATTCGCGTTTCGCGAGGCGACGGAAGACACCGAGATCGCCGACACGCCAATTCCCAAGGGCGCCATCATCGCGTTGCACATGGCCGCGGCAAACCGGGACCCGCGCCGCTTCGATGACCCCGACCGCTTCCTGATCAACCGGCCTCCTGGCAAGAACCTGGCATTCGGACACGGCATCCACTTCTGCTTGGGCGCGCACCTGGCTGGTCAGGAGGTGAGAGCGGCAATCGGCGGCTTGCTGCCTTACCTCGACCGGCTCGAGGTAACCGGAGAGCTGGAGCACAACCCGACCGCGCTGTTGAACGGATGGCAAAAGGTCGAGCTTGCCTGGGTCTAGGAAGTGTGCGTGCCTGGCATGAGCGATAACGAATTCTCCAGGGCGCCACATAGAGTCTATTTTTCATGATCACCGGCGCTTAGTGATCGTTTATCCACCGCTTAATGGAGATGATTCGATCTCGGTTTATGGCGACGGCGATCGAGCAAGACGGCCGGCGCATCGTTATCCGGTGCGTGGGCGCTTTGCGGCTAGAGCTGTTCGGCGGCGCGAGCGGCTGAGCCGTCATGATCGAGCCAAGCCCCGAACGTTTGCAGCAACATATGTCGCTCCGCGGTTGGCAGGTCGGCCAGTCCGGCGAGGGTCAAGTCCGCGATGCGTCGCATGACATCGGGTGCAGCGACTACTGAGGCGGCCCGGATTGGGCATCGCCCCGGTAGCTGTCAGCGAGGGCGAGCACTCGTGGGCGCTAGACGATGAAGCGGCGGCATCAAATTGCGTAGCGTGAAGCCCGGGCCGTGTTGCCGCGCGTACAAACCTTTCCTGCCTTCGATCCGGCTAATTCCCGCACTGTGGCGGTCCGCGGAGCCACGCAGTCGATTTGCGGTTGCGTCTGTCCCTAGTGGGCGTTAGTTCCCCGACAGCCATCGTGGTATCACTCTGGTATCATTCAGGGCATGGGAATGACCTTGCGCCCAAGCGACCGGCAGGCAGAAGCGCTGCGCCAGCAAGCCGCCGACGAGGGGCGGTCAATGCAAGCAGTAGCGCTATCGGCCATCGACGAGTACATCGCCCGGCGGGCGCACAAAGCCAAAGTTGCCGACGCGCTGCAGCGCGTCGTGCGCGAAGAGGCCGGAGTCCTGGAGCGCCTCAAAGACGCATGACCGAATACCTCGATCTCGACGACCTGCTCGAGATCGCCCGAGTGGCCATCGGTGAGGACGTCGCGGTCGGCGACCACGGCCTGCTCGAATCGGCCCTGGCGCGACCGCGAGCGTCGGTGTTCGGCCAGGACGCCTACCCGGAACTGCACGTCAAAGCCGCCGCACTGCTGCATTCTCTGGCCCGCAATCACGCCCTGGTAGACGGAAACAAACGACTCGCGTGGACGGCCTGCCGAACGTTCTTGGCCATTAACGGCCAGTGGATCAGCGCCCCGCAAGACGACCGCTTCAACTTCGTGATCCAGGTCGCCACCGGTGGAATAGCTGACCTGGCCAAGATCGCCGAGCAACTGCACACCTGGAGCCACCAAGAGGACTGATCGAGCACACCCAACGCCTAACCGTTGCCCGACCACCCGGCGGGTTGCGGTCGCCATCATCGCGCCAGCGTGGGTGTTGAGAGCGTCGGCGTGTTGACCTGTCACATCAGTATCAGCAGTCGCATATCCCCACAAAAGCGACACCATCCCTGGACTAATTGAGTCATCGTTTATTCGACGCTAATGATCCGGAATCGACCGGAATTGTCCGGTTTTGGCCGGAGGCTCCAGACAGCTAATCGCCTGTGGCGCAATAGAAGACCGGAAACTACCGGAACGGTCCAGGCCT
>Ga0335075_10002476_pt1 | contig 29697 bp, 14 predicted proteins | sample Lox_Sample_24_FD_206723 | JGI IMG/M metagenome (GOLD analysis project Ga0335075, IMG submission 206723) | Soil microbial communities from Loxahatchee National Wildlife Refuge, Florida, United States - Lox_Sample_2.4 | ecosystem: Environmental > Terrestrial > Soil > Wetlands | place: USA...
TGGCATCATAGAGGGCAGGATCCACCTGTGGGCGGTTCAGCCCCGGCGGAGGTGGATCGTTGGAATAGGTGTAACTGACGCTCGCGCTGACATTGATGGAAAAGAACGGCCCAATCTGAATGCTGTAGCTCACGGTTCCCGTTCCGGTGAGCGTGTGGCTGGTGCTGTCGTAACTTCCCGACAGCGAAAGCATCAGCGAAACCGAAAGGAACCCGAGAAGCGTGACCTGTCCGCTGAACATCAGAATAAGAGCAATCTGGAGGTCGGGAGCAGTGCCCGTTTTGGCTTCGTAGGATACCGTAATACCGAAATATGCATAGATGCCGCCGGAGATCGGCCCCAGCGACACCGCCAGACTTGCCGAGGCAAAGATTCCGATGTCGAAAGTTGCGTCGATGATGTTGGAGTCCGGAAAATAGGCCACATCAAGCGACAGGTAACCGGCTCCGCCGAGAATGAATACTGTGAGAGTGAACGGCTGTTCGAGTGTCGCGATGCCAAGGCCGAGCTGAATCTGAAACGATGGCGGGAACGCGATGCCGAATCGAGCAAGCAGCCGAAGATTGGCGATGCCGAACGTTCCACTCTGGATATCCGGCAGAGGGAGATCGAGCAGCGTCTGCACCCCGGCGGCAGTAACTGAAGTGGTGAAACCGTCGCCCGAAAAGAAATCTGAGATGATGTCCGCCAGAAAGTTGAGCACGCCCTGCAGCTTGACCTTCGCCGGGCTCACATCGAATCCGAAATGGCCGGACTGGTCGAAGGTCAGGGTGCATTGTTCGAGAATGACAATGTCCATCCCGCCGACAGTGAGACTCCAGTCGCCCAGAATCGATCCGCTGATGGCGCGGGTTACCGGCTGGCCGGCCTGCGCGCTGACCCTGGCATTAGCGGCAAATGTGGCCTTTTCCAGAACCAGCGTAACGCCGAAATAGGAGAACATCTCGGCATCGTCGATTTCAAACTTCATCGCAAGGTTGACCCACGCGGATCGCGACTGCGGATCTTCACCGTGCGTCACCTGCACATACTGGGGAAGGCTCGGATCCGACGGCAGATCGAAGGGCATCCGCAGACCCTGGAATAGATTCGTGAGTGAGAGACCGCCGATGTTGGGCAGAAAACTCGAGAGATCGAAATTTGACAGCTTAAACGGAGTGAGGGCGTCCCCCAGATTGCAGGACGGCAGCCCGATTGCGATCGCGTTTGCGGTATCGCCAATATTGTTCGCCCAGCCGACCAGCGGCGTCAGGTTCACCTGCGGAAGCTGAATCGGGAGGTTGTTCGCGAGGCCTGCGAACCGGAATGCGGAAAACGTGACATCGCCGAAGTTCAGTTGGGGGACCTTTGGAACATCGCCGAAGCCGCGCAGCAGAAACATGGCTGCGTCCGTTACCGGCTGGGGCAGAACCGGAGCTGGAAGAACCGGCACGACCGCATTCAGGAAACTGGCAGTGGAAGCTTCGAATCCATGCAGATAGTTCTCGACCGCCGTTGCAGCCTCGGCACCGCTATTGATAGCAGAACCGATTGACGCCTTGAGGTTATCGAAGAACCGCTGGAATGCTGCGGGGTCGAATAGACTCTGCAGATTCCCGAGTAGCTCTGTGAGGTCCGTTTGCAGAATCTGCTGGCAGGCGACGTTGGCGTAGTTGACTAGGCCTGCGCTCAGCTCGTTCATGTGCGTCTGAACGGTAGCCTGAATGCCCGTGGAAATAGCCGTCAGTTCGGCTGCTGCCGCGGTCTTGAATGCGTTCCAGTCCGTCGCGACGGCGAGCTTTGTGTCGATGGACGCGAGCTTGGCTTCGAGCGTAGTTTGCAGGCCATGCGCTGCCCTTGTGAGGTTTGCGATGGCGCCATCGGCTGCTGTTTTTCCGGTTGTCACCAGGTTCGAGCAATTGTCAACGGCGCTTTTCGCGTTCTGAATCCCTGCGAGAACCGTTCCCGACGACGCGTTGAGGACGGCGATGGCGGTCGTGGCCGCGTTCGCCGCGTCACTCCTCATTTTCGAGACACCCTGCCGTACCTGATCGAGCTTCCCTCCCGTGATCGGATTCAAGATCCCGGCAATCACCGCGTCGGCAGGAGCAAGGATGCTTTCGATGAAAGCCGCCGCGGTTTGAACATCCTGAAGAGCTGCCGACGTGTCTGTCGCTCCGGCGTTTATCAATGCTTGGAGATTCGTTGAGAGAGTCGTCAGGGTGCTCGAGGCTTGAGTAAACAGGGGATCAACTTCAGCGGTGAGCTTTGCGGCGACAGCGCCCATCTCCGAGCCCGTGTAGCGAAGTTCGCCCTGCAGCGTCGGGTACAGGCCATTCCCGTGCCCGTCGTTCCACGACTTCTTGAATATCGTGAAATCAGGAGGAGGTGTGGATGGAACCAGGAATCCGAACACGCCCGAAAGCAGCCCGGCGACTTCATTCTCAATCTGCGTGCTGAGGAAACCGAACTGGTTTTTGATCTGCGCGGTGAAGGCCTGGCACAACGCGGTGCCGGCGGACGTAACAGGCGGAACATTGCTTAAAGCGGTTTTGAGATCCTCGACCCGCCCAATTGCAGCCTTCGTCCACTCGTTCCATTTACCGAGCAAATCCTGCGCCGTCGCGCCGGCAGGAATCACAGAGATGGTGGGGCGGAGAACGTTCGAAACATAGTCGGGGAGCGGCAGCGCCTTCGCGTATGGCTCAGAGCTTCCGAGAACCGCCGAACCGTCCAGCCCCCGCATGATCGTAATCGTGCGGAGGACCGCACCGATAGGCGTTGACGATACGCTGGCAGTGAGGTTCGCCGCAAGTGAGGGCGGTTGCAGATGATAAGTGAAAGCGCCGAGCAGCGGCTGCGTCCAGGGCTCTTCGGGACTCTTGAAATTTTGTACGTTGCCCCCGGCGGATGTTGCGATCGACGTCGGATCGACGGGTGTCAGCGCATCCTGGGTGACGTAGCCATAATCCACACCGAGCTGCTTTGGCCAGGAATCCGTGTTGCTGTCCAGATCCGGATTGGTATCGGTGTAAAAGTAAAGCTTCTCGGGGTCCCACAGGTCCGAGTAGGTCGTGCTGTCGGAAACGGCAGCCTGAAAGTGCAGGCGGACGATTGGTTTCGTGTAGACCGAGGCAGGGACAGCACCGGGTCGCCATAACGGAATGCGGTATCCTGTAGCGCCGATGTTCTCACCCCAGTTGCTGTCAACCGGTATCTTCGGTGGGTCGCCCTCGGGGAATTCACAAGCGCTGTACGCCGCAGTGGTATCCGTCACTGCAGGGCTCCTCTTCTTCTCAAGGATCTGAATGTATTCGGCAGTCTTGCGGAGTATAGGATTGCCGAGAAACGGCATCTGAATGGCCGCAAACTGATCAGTGGGCGCGACGGTACGCTCATACGTGATCACGAGCTTGGCGCGATTCCAGAAATTTCCAATTCGACCGATCTGTTCGATGGTCAGTTTCTGAATCCGGCCCATCCGGACAGACGCGATAATGCTGGTTTTGCCGTTGGCAAAGCGGGCTGTGAACTCACCCCAGCCTCCCAGTGCAGAAAACTCGAGGCCGCTCGCCTCGCAGGTGACCGAGGCGGGGTCTGTCCAGATGCTCTGATAAATACGCTCACTGTCGAAGGCCCAGGAAAAGCTGCCCTTCAGTGTGCCCTGTGGAATTCCCTTCGGTATTGGCGCGGTGACATCCGCTGCGGGAATTGGATATGCGAGGTCCGCCTCGGATCGGAGGTTGAAGGTGAGGTTATCGGTTTCGGTGAGCGTGAGTCCCGCGGGCTGCGCGGCGCTCCACGGCTCGAGCACGGCCAGTCGAGTACGAAGCTGAGGCAGAATCGTCGCCCAGTAATTCGTGTACACGTCGTATCCGGTTTCCTGGGCATCGCTGTGTTGCCATGAGATATCTGGCGGAGGAGCGGCGGCAAAATTTCCCAGCCGCGCGCCGATTTCCGCCAGCATCAGACCCGGATTTGCGTTAAGACTTGCCGACAGCCCATAAAGCAGTTCGAACGTCGCCGAATTGACCACCGCCCCCGGCGCCGTTTGCCCTGGATATCCAAGGACCCGCCGCAGGTTCCACGGCACTTCGACAAACCGCTGTGGAAGCGGCGAAGCCAATAGAGCAAATTCGGCTGGCGGTGTGAATCGGAAATCAATTGCCGTTCCCGGAGTAATATCTCCGCTGCCGATCTGTTTATGCATGGCCTCCGTTACGCCCTGCGGCGGGAGCGTCAGCTGAAAATTCTGAGTGCCCGCGCTGATTTGCCAGCTTGCATCGGCCGCATTGTTATCCCAGCTTGCTATCTGATCGGTGATTGCCGCGGCCAGCGACTCCTGATAATCCGGAACCTGCACGCGCGCGATTAGGAAAGGTTCCGTATCAACAACCAAAACGTCCAGCGATCCGTTACCACCGGAGGAACTCGACAGTTGTTGCTGCTCAATTTGCAGCGTCAGAGTCTGGGACGTGAGTTCATAGCATGTTTCAGTGACGTCGAGATAGTAATACGCGCCGGTGGAGGGAAAATCGCTTCGCGGGATCTGGAGCGGCGGCTCGCGCTGGTAGTCCAGAGACCCGCAGCGGGGGTACGGCTGATTCGGCGGCGCATACTCGGAGCCGGGAGCGTCATCTTGACCGCCAACTCCAAGCGATGCCACGGCAAGCTTGATCGAGAGGTAGTCCAGGCGCACCAGATCCGACGGCACGTCGTCGCCGTTTACGCGGCGTGAACGGAAACTTCCGTGAATGACACCGGTCTCTGAAGGAATGGTCGCAGCGCCCGAAGGCGCCGGAAGAATAAGATCCAGTGCTCCCATGCGCACTCTCGGCTGGGTCGATGGAGGCTGGAACGGTTCAAAGAGATGCTGAAAGGGAAAGTAGAATCCCGATGTCGTCTGGCAAAATGCCGTCGTCTGATCCGCCGGGAGAGGTAACAACGTACACAGGGCCTGCAGGGAAGAACCGCCCGCGCACTTCAGATTGGGGAAGGTCGCGATGCAATTCAGAGAATCGCCGAGGCTCACCGTTCTGCCGACGATGTTCAAGGCGCCCGCTTGCAGCGGGGACAAGGGGTCTCTTAGAACCAGATTCGCCGGTTTGGCCTGCTGATTGGTTCTGTCGATCAGCGTGACAGCAACTGTGAACACCTGGTTTTGAGCGTCGGTGGCGGCTGCGACGGCAAGTTGCGGCATGAACGACACCGGCAGTCCGCTCCGAACGGTATTCAACCCCGTGAGATATGGCGCGACAACGTTGGAGTTCCAGTTGTCGAATACCAGAGCCGCCGGAAGCAGGTCCGCCTCCACAATCCAGAACGGCTCATGGCCGCTGGTCACAGGCTCGCTCTGCGCAAATTGCAGTGCGGGAGCTCCGCCGAATGTCGAGTTGTTAAGTCCCGGGTAGTTTTTGGTGTTGAATTCAATTCCGAAGGGAATCAGTTTTTGATCGCCGTCATCGAGCGGCAAATCTACCGAAAAGATGGTTCCAAGGGCTGTTGGCGTACAGCTGAGGGCGACAGTGCCCGGTGTACCCGGCTCGGCAATCCCAAGTCCGAGTTTCGACAGAACCTCCGGCGTCTCGAACGCCAGCGCACCGAGATTCGTAACGGGAGGAACGAAAACGAACAAGCCCAGTCCTGTCAAAGGCACAGGTACCTGAGGTGAGGAAGATGTGGCCGATTGACTGAAAATGGTGAGATCTTTGAGCTTGATTGTGCCTTGATCGAGTTCTAGTTCGACATGAACCGGGGCAAACTTGTTAGTGCCTCGAGGAGTCAGGAAGCAACGAGTATTGAAATCGAACTTTTGCCAGTCCCCGCCGCTACGCAGTGAGCTGGCAAACACGCTGAACGTCAGTAACACGACATCTCCAGTGCTCGGGTCGAGCAACTGAAGTTGGTCCACAACCGAGAGATCGGGAAGTCCGACGGGGTTGGTTGTAACGTTGCCACCGCCGTCAACCGACGCATCGTAGATCGTGTTACCCCTCGACGAAAGCCGCAGAAATGAGGCCATACGCGCTCCTCTCCTCTAAGATCCGACAAACAAGCAGGAACCCGGGTACGAGACCTGCGCCACGGCCACGGAGAGTTGGGAGTTTGCCTTAGACACCATCAACAACAATGTCCGGTAGAGAGGAAGATTCGGGACTAGGCCGGATCTCCTCGCGCACTGCTGTTCGGACTGGTACCTCATTGGCATTTCTCATCTACAGCCCTTCTTTCGCTGACTATTGCAGGCTCACGTGCAGCGCAAACTCCCCCGAACTCTGCTCCAGGGGAATGATGCGAATTTCAAACATTCCCGTCTTCTTAACAACAGAATCGATTGTTGTCCCCGGCCCGATTTGTTCGCCACTGGGCGGCTTCAACAAAGCCCACGCGCGGAGCGACGGACTGGGCTTCAGTTGAGCAGACAGATGCTGTCCTGTCCGTAATTGCAATACATAGACGGCTACATCCTGCGGTGTGGGAATGCTTCCCGAGAGGGTAATTTCGTTTCCGTGTTTGAGGGCGATCCGATGACGGATCTCCCGAGACTCCAACCTGATTGGGGCGAGCAGGAGCGCGATCGTGACAACCAGTTTCCAGGTCATTAAGTTGTGATACCAGCCATATCCGGAGGCAGGATCAGATGGTTCAACAAGTCCTGCAAATCAATTGAGGGGTTCGTTTCCGAGCAGTCGAAACCGGTGCCGCCGTGACAATCGTCAGCATATTGCCAGATCAAAATGGGGCAAGGAATGCCGACCGATGGTGTGACCCTAGTGTCGCTCCAATCGGGGAGAGGCTGGCATCCCGAACTCGGATATCGTGCAATCCAGGCGCCCTTGCAAGAAACACCGCCGACCATGGCGGCCGAAAGTGCGGACCAGGTGGCGTTATCCCCCTGAGTTGCATAGACGCAAGGATGAATGGTCACTTTGCCGCCACTTGCGCTGGCGCTATGGGCGGCGAGCGTTTGCGCCCAGCCCGTGTAATAATCCTTCGAAAGGCTGGGGCTGCCTTCGACGTCCAGAAACATATAGAACTCGCTGGATAAACTCGCCAGGTAATCCGCGCCGAAGGTTGTAATCAAGTCGTCGGAATTGCTCTGGGCATCCGCGCTTCCATCGGCGACCGTGCCAGAGACACGCTTGGTCTGCCGGGCGATCGGCAGCACCCGAATATTGTTATTGCGGAGTGCTTGGTTTTCCTTTAAATGGCGATACTCGACTGTCCCGCCGGTTGAAGTGCTGGTAAAGTAGCGGCCCCAAAAAACCGGAGTGTCACCGTAAAGTGCCTTTGCTAAATCAATGAGACCCGTTCCCGCAATTTGGGTGGTTACGATCACCGAGCTATCTGCTCCGGGCTTACCTTTGGCCATTTCTTCCCTCAACCTCCATCATGGTGTGCAGTTGGCGCCCTGTTTTACGAACCATGCGATAAAGGAGCATTCGCCCCGGCCGCAGGCCGGTATACCTTGAGCCGAATCTGGGTTCTTGCGAAGTCCGACCGTTTGCCGGTAATGTTCAGCAGTCGTTAGAGGTTCTCGATATTCTCAAGGAAAAGAGTCGGCAGCCGCCGGTCACGCCGTGCAAGCAACTCTCCCACCGGATTCCCCATTGCAGCAGCATATTGTGAAGGGAGGGCGCCATACATCACGTTACCGTGAACTTAATCGCGGTCGATGTACCGCCGCCGGGCGCTGGATTGAAAACAGTAATGTCGAACGATCCTGCGGCGGCTAGCTTCGCGGCTGGCACGGTAGCAGTCAGTTGCCCAGCCTTCACAAACTGTGTTGGTAAGTCGGCCCCCGCCCACCGGACTTCGGATTTGTCTACAAAGCCGTCGCCCGTCACGGTGAGTGTTGTATCCGCGCTGCCGTGTGCGATCGTCGCCGGGTTTACACCCGACAGCGTTGGCAACTTGTTCGTTGACGGCGGGGCCGAAGTGCGGAACAAAGTCGAGAAGACTTCGTCGAGTTTGGCCGTAGCCTGTTTGGAGAACATCCCCACCAGTCCAGCAAGGGCAGCGATCCCGAAAGTGTTGACGTCCGTGGTCCCGCCCGCGCTCAAGAAGCCGCCACGAACAGCGAAATAGGTGATAAGGGCTAGCGTAGCGCTGATCGGTGCGCGAAGCAGGTAATACCAAACCCAACTCGCTTGCAGGTTTTCAGTGCCCGCGAATGCGGCAAACGATGTTGCGCCGTGGATGCAGCCCCCCAACGCACCAACTATCAGGACTAACAAGATTAGCTGCGTCTCATCGGATACGCAGATTGGAATCCCAAAAATGTGGATCGTCCTCGGCGCCTCTTTGGCGCCTGCTCCGGTTTGGCCGGTGCCCGTCTGGCCTGTTCCTGTCTGGCCCGTTCCCGGTTTACCTGTTCCCGTCTGGCCTGTTCCTGTCTGGCCCGTTCCCGGTTTACCTGTTCCCGTCTGGCCTGTTCCTGTCTGGCCCGTTCCCGGTTTACCTGTTCCTGTCTGGCCCGTTCCCGGTTGGCCTGTTCCCGGTTGGCCCGTTCCTGGCTGGCCTGTTCCTGGCTGGCCTGTTCCTGGTTGGTCTGTTCCCGGTTGACCTGTTCCCGGTTGGCCCGTTCCTGATTGGCCTGTTCCTGATTGGCCTGTTCCTGGCTGGCCTGTTCCTGGTTGGCCTGTTCCTGGTTGGCCTGTTCCTGGCTGGCCTGTTCCTGGTTGGCCTGTTCCTGGTTGGCCCGCCGCCGGTTTCGACGACGGCCAAACGGCGATCGTCGCGTAAGCCAGCAGCGCCGTTACCAAGAAGAGATACACGCCGAGGGCGATCTTGCCCCAACCGGAGAATAGTTTTCCTGCATCTTGATCGGGCACTGACTCCCCTTTCTCCCATCGAGACTCAAATCTTCGTCATACCCTGGCATTTGAGTTTTTGATGTCGGTCCAAGTCCCTGGGTAAAAAGACATCGTGAACCAAATCGAGAGACGCCCCACACGGCAAACCTGAGTTGTCAGCTCGGTGGACATGGAGTTTTGGCACCATGACTAGAATGTTTCGCCGATCCCTAAACAAAGAGACGTTCGCCCTGCATACCCCCGCTTCATAAAAAGCGATCGTCTGCGGTCGTCGACCTCGACTAAATGAATTTCGATTGTGAGCCGGAATGAACGGGAAAGAATGCTGAAACAGCGTGATGATACGCCTTGTGCCGGCGGTTGTCAACTGGCTGGCGTTTTCTCCTCCTAATGTCTCGAGCATTCTGGCGGTTGATGGCGCAACGAGTTAGGCAGAGTACTTTTAGTTGCCGACTTAATGAGCGATCAACCGACGAGTTGTGGAATTACGTCTGTCATTTCATCGCAACCAGAGACAAATCGCTCCAGGTATGGCATTCTGCCGTGGATGCGTTCAGCGTGGGGCGCTCAGAGCACCCTCCCCAGCGGACGCACGCTTTTCTCTCCGAAGTTTGCTACGCTCCACTCAGGTCCGGACTCCTCCCGCCAAGGCGAGTTGCGGTCCACTTCCTGCGCTATTCTCTTTTAACAGCCTGATTGTCGCCTCGAAAGGAGCTGCGATGGTAACTCGTAAGCCCCGGTTGCTTGTGAAAACCAAGCCGATGGCCTCCGGTGCGGCGTTCGCAATCGAGGGAACTGACTTCACGTTGCAGCCGCTATTCCCAAATGACCACCGGCAGGCGATGATGTCGGCAACGGCCGAGTCACAATGGAGCATCGCGGAAGTTGGTGAAGCGGATGCCGAGACCAACGCCTGGGATCTTTGCCACAAACTGCACGTCCAGGGATTTGGTATGGCGGGAGCCGGCGCAGTGGAGTTTGCTGAGCCAGACATCGAGCAACAGTGGCCGGTCGATGCGGAGAGCCGTCTCATTGCGCGAGCGTTCGCGGCTGCCAGCGGTGCCATCTGCGATGAGCCCCAGCAGCCCAATAAGAATTACCCCCGGCCGGATCCGTTCGACTGGCGCTGGTTCGAGACCGATAACTTTTCGGGCCTCGATACGGCGCGATCACAGATTCAAACTCCCGCGGACCGCGTTACGATTGCTCACCTGGACACCGGTTATAGGCTAGGCCACAGCCTGTTGCCGCAGTTCCTTGACACAATCCGGCAGCGCAACTTTGTCGACCCAAACAGGCCCAACGATGCGAGCGATCCGGGCGACGAAGGCGGCAACGCTGGGCATGGCACAGGGACGTTGAGCATTCTCGCCGGTGCGCGCTTCGATGGCACAGACTTCAATTCGCCGAGTGGCATGGTCGGGGGAGCGCCATTTGCGACCGTCATCCCGGTCCGCGTCGCCAACTCAGTGGTTTTGTTTACGAACAGCGCTATTGCTCAGGCCATCGCGTATGCGACGGATCAAAAGGTCGATGTACTCTCGATGAGCATGGGTGGCGTTCCATCACAAGTATGGGTGGACGTTGTGAACCGGGCGTATCTGGCGGGAATCACGATGGTGACGGCCGCGGGCAATAACTTTGGTCCGGGAAAGGTGCGCGTGCCTCGCTTTATCGTTTACCCGGCGCGCTTCCGGCGCGTGCTGGCCGCCTGCGGTGTGATGTTTGATGGCAAACCGTACGCGGACTTCCTAAATGCGACGTTGATGGGGGGCTCTTACGGTCCCGACAGCAAAATGGATACCGCCATGGCCGCCTTTACGCCGAACGTCGCATGGGCTGAGTACAGCTGCGCCAAGCTCATCGCCTTTGATGGCGCAGGTACTTCCGCCGCAACCCCACAAATCGCATCGGCAGCCGCTTGCTGGCTTCAGGAAAATCGCGGCAGGCTGAACTACTCGGAGCCTTGGATGAGAGTTGAGGCGGTCCGCAAAGCACTGTTCGCGACGGCCAATGACACTAATCGGGAACATTTTGGCCGGGGCACGGTCCGGGCTGGGCTCGCCATGGGTCAAGCGCCAGCAGTGGAGAACCAACTTCAGATGGAGAAAACCGACTCGATCGGCGTACCGATTTTAGGGCCGGTTATTGGCGAAATATTTGGCATGGCTCCGAGCGCCGCGCAGCAACAAATGCTGCAGGTGGAAGCCGCTCAGATCCTGATGAGGGACGCGGAACTGCAACGTATCTTGGCTGAGGCCGGCGTGGATCCCGATGGTCCGCCCGAAAACATGCCGGACGAACTCGGAAGGCACTTTCGCGAAGCCCTGGCTGACAATTCGTCGGCATCGGAAGCGCTCAAGTCAGCTCTTCGACGGCCTGGCCGGGGCATAGGCGATTCTGGCCAAGATAGCAGAGCAGAGTCGCTCGGCGGCGCGGCACCCAGAACTGGCGGAACTGCGCCAGGCGCCTTGGCGGCCGCCCGAGCGGTCGCTTCTCCCGCCGAGTTCGCGTCTGTTGCGCCACCCCTGCGCCGCAAGATACGTGTTTACGCGTTCGACCCCATCCTCGGAACTCGTGTTGATACCGAATCTATCAATGAAACGACGCTCGAGGTGCAATGGGAGCCCAACCTGCAGCCCGGTCCCATCGGCGAATACATCGAAGTGGTCGATGTGGATCCAGCTTCGGCGTGCTGTTACGCTCCGGTCGACCTGAATCATCCTCACCTGCTGGCCACGCACGGCATGGACCCGGCGGAAGGCGTTCCGCAGTTCCATCAGCAGATGGTGTACGCGGTGGCAATGTCTACCATTGAGCGTTTCGAGAATGCACTGGGGCGAACGGCGCTTTGGGCGCCGAACCTTATTCGTACAGAAGGCAAGGTGCGAAGCAATTACGTGCAACGGCTGCGAATATATCCACACGCTTTGCGTGAGCAGAATGCTTTCTACAGTCCGCAAAAAAAGTCGCTCCTATTCGGGTACTTTACCGCGAACCGCGACAATGCGGGCGACAACCTGCCTGGCGGCATCGTTTTCTCGTGCCTTTCGCACGACGTTGTCGCGCACGAAACGACGCATGCACTGTTGGACGGAGTCCACCGGCATTATCAGTATCAGACCAATGAAGACATCGCGGCCTTCCACGAAGCTTTCTCGGACATCGTGGCCCTGTTCCAGCACTTCACGATTCCTGTTGCGCTGCGGCATACAATCGCTGTTTCCCGCGGCGACCTGAGAAAAGACGGACTTCTGGCGCAATTGGCACAGCAATTCGGTCAGGCGAGCAACGGCTCGAAAGCGCTTCGGAGCGCGCTCGCCAAACCGCCCCACCCCTCAGATTACGAGAATGCCAAAGAAGCGCATGACCGTGGCGCGGTGCTGCTGGCCGCGGTGTTCCAAGCATTTCTCGAGATATACGAAGCCAGGATCGTCGATCTCAAGCGACTTGCGACAGGGGGGACCGGCATCTTGCCGGACGGCGAAATCCCCGAGCCGCTGGTCAACCGCATGGCGCGCGAAGCATCAATAACTGCGGATCATCTGCTGAAGACCTGTATCCGGGCACTCGACTATTGCCCGCCCGTCGATCTTACTTTTGGCGATTATCTACGGGCGCTCATTACGGCCGATATGGACCTGAATCCGGAAGATCAATTCAATTACCGGACGGCACTGATTTCCGGATTCCGGGCACGCGGCATTTTCCCGCAGGGTGTGCGCACGCTGTCCGAGAGGAACTTGTTATGGCAGTCGCCTAACACGCGATTGACCCCGGCAAAGATGGACGCAATGCTTGGTTCACTCGACCTCACCTGGAACCTATCGTCCAACCGCATGCAGTCCTATCTTCGCGCAGAGCAAAACGGATTCCGTCTTTGGCAATGGCTGCAATCCAGCTTGTCCGTCGATGAAGCGACGGCACTCGAAACCGATCTGGGAGTCTATATCCGCCCTGGCAGCCACGTGCCCAGCCAGGTACCAATCAGCAGAGGCGTGCCGGCATTGAGCATCAACTCGGTGCGACCCGCGCGGCGGGTGAATCTACGTGGCCAGCAATCAATCGATCTGGTTATCGAGCTGATTCAGAAATACGAAGAGACGGATGCCGTCACCGGGCAGAACAACACTCATCGTGGAGGCTGCACCCTTCTGGTGAACATGGAGGAGCGGAGCTTCCGCTACGCTGTTCGAAAACGTGTTGGAAGTCCAGCCAGGGTGACCGCGGAACAAAACTTTCTGCGCATGACGGCCGAGAACAGTTGGCCTTACTATGAGCCTGGCACGCGCGAGCCGTTTGCCGCAGTTCACAGGGGTGGGTAAGGAGAATCGCATGCCACCGAAAAATCGCACGTCAGCGCCCAAGGGGACCGTAGGCACGCGGAATCGGCGTGCCCCTGCCAGAAACACCGATGCGCCAAAGACATCGCGAGCAAAGATCAGGATGTATCGCCAGGGACTTGGGGATTGTTTTTTACTAACGCTTCCCGGCGACGATGACAAGCTGTTTCACATGCTGATCGATTGCGGCGTAGTTCTCGGTACGCCGAACCCTGCGGACAGAATGCGGGCAGTGGTCACCGATGTCGCGACGGTGACGGGGAATCACCTCGGCTTACTGGTTGCGACCCACGAACACTGGGATCACCTCTCAGGCTTTGTCCAGGTTCAGTCTCTATTCGACGCCATTCAGATCGATCGCACATGGCTTGCATGGACTGAAGACCCAGCAGACCCGCTAGCCAAGAAGCTCAAAGGCGAGCGGAGCCGGGCAGAAGAGGCCCTCCGCATGGCGGTTACCCGGCTTGGGATCGCAGGTGACCCGCAGGCAGCCGGCAGGGTGCAAAGTCTCATGGACTTTTTCGGTGCGAAGTCTTCAGGAACAACCGGGGATGCGCTCGACTACGTCAAGAAACGTGCAAAAGGCAAACAGAAGTACTGCAAACCGGGAGAGCCGCCGATCATTCTGGCTGAGGTACCGGGCGTTCGCTTCTGGATTCTTGGCCCACCAAGAGACGAGAAACTGATCAAGAAGTCGAATCCCAACCAAGGAGCGGCTTACGGATTAGATGCCGGTGATACTGGCTCCCAGGCGTTGTTTATTGCCGGCCTGTCCGCCGAAATGGGCATTGGGCCAGACAGTGTCCTGGCTGACGGCGAGGTGATAGGCACCTTCGACGATATGTATTCGATCCCTATCGTGCGGGCCCAGCAGCTCCCCTTCTTCGACCGTCACTATTTTGGTCAGGTAAGCGATGGCAGCATTTGCGAAAAGGTGGCCCGCAATCAGGACGACTCAGAGGGTGAGACCCGCGAGATCTCGGATCAGTCTTGGCGGCGTATCGATGCCGACTGGCTCGGAATGTCGGAAACAATGGCCCTGCAACTCGATTCGGCGACGAATAACACGAGCCTCGCGATCGCAATCGAATTTGTTGATACTGGCGAAGTGCTCCTGTTTCCGGGCGACGCTCAAGCCGGGAACTGGATGAGTTGGCAGGAGCTGAAGTGGGAAGCCGATGAGGACGAAGGCAGGAAGGCCGAGACGGGACCGGACCTGCTAGCGCGTACCACCTTCTATAAGGTCGGCCATCATGGTAGCCACAACGCCACTCTCAAAGAGTTGGGTCTCGAATTGATGACAAGTAGTGAGTTAATCGCGATGATCCCTGTCGACCATGATATGGCCGTTAAAAAGCACTGGGGAAAAATGCCACTTCCAGAGCTAGTTAATCGTCTTGTGCAGAAAACCAATGGACGCGTTCTCCGAGTTGACGACAAGGTGAGCAGACCCGAGGACTTGGCGCAATTAAGACCCGTCGACACATCAACTTCAGATTGGGAGGTTTTCGTCTCGCGCGTAGAAGTTACCGATCTCTATTACGAACTGACCCTCTGACACTGGCGGTTGATCATTCATAGCAAGCGCTTCTAAGCAATATTCGCAGATCGCTCACACGTGCGATTCTGTTGATACGTCTCCGGCTGGCAAACGCCGCCGACAGCAATGTCTTCGCATTACGGGGCTCCGCCAAGCGACTGTGGTTACCGACGAACTAGTGGTTGTCAGGGCTCTGAGAGAAGTTGGTAAAAGCAACGACTGCGAGAGGGTCGTGAATTTCGATAAAACATCCAAAGCCTAAAGGCTTCATCTCAGCATTGGCTCATATGCAGCCTATTCGTGAGTTCCTATGCGGTCACGCGCTTGGATAGACCCGATTACAAACATCATTCGCCCTCATGGCGTGAGCCTTAGACGTGACATTCGCGGTTTCGTTTTGGGACCGTGGCCAGCCCATGCAGTTCAACCATTCGTCCATGAATTCACTCACCATTGGTGCTTTCACTCTGCAATTGGCCTAGCGCTAGCGTTGCTGCGCTTCCGCTCACTCCGAAGGCTGCCAGAATCGAACCAAGAGAGCAACGCGCGACTGTTCGACGAGATGTTGACGGTCGATTCAATGCTGGAGATCATCAGACCAATAAGCGAGGGGCTCGCTCTGTTTGCAGAATACGATATGTCTCCCGGGGCGTCATCAGTTATTAGCACACCTCTTCAGTGGACGGCAATTGCGCTTTCAGAACGTTCGAAGCTAACTGATTTATCCCGACCCGAAATGGGACAATGCATGGAACAGCTTCTGAGTCTGCGGCTCACGCCTCCCTCGCTGCGCAGAAAGATGGGCTTCCTTTCACGTTCTCTGAGTGAGGTCGACGAGGTCTACTTCGAAGGATACATGACCGTCAAGCGGCTCTATCTGGATCTTTCTCAAATCGCTCCTGCCCTAGCGGATCCGGATCTTTTTCTGTCATATCTCCGAAGCTATTTGTTCGAAGATTACGGCATGGTCACAATTCTTGCCGGCGAGAACAACAACATCTTCAATCGTCTGGTCGCGATGATTGAGCGGTTTGGAGCGCGACTCGAAAACCTATATCGCTTGGATCTTCGCCAGAATGTCGCAATCTTTGAAAGTTTTAACAATCGGCCGCCGAACACTGACCGCTCGGGCGGTATTCCTGGGCTGGGGCTCACTCCGCAGGAACTTCAGGATGGTCTCAGCATTCAGAAGAATCTCTTGATCGAACTGGAGGATAAGTCCCCAGCCGGACCGACCAGTCGAAAGATTCTTAACGCGCAGCGCGGATGGTTGTCTCGCCGCTCTCTAGCATACGTCGCGTCGGAGCCCGCAAGAATCAGAGTCGCAAAGGGGCTCGTCAGCGCGTGGCCTGATCCGCCTGACGACGAATTTCCTATTCTCGCTGGGTCCTTGGCGATGGCAGGCGTTAGGGACACGGAAGGAACGGAGAGGGGTTGGATCTCGCTCGTCCTTCAGCCGCCGACTGGTTACTTCGCTGCCGTCATCGGCATGGATAGTTCGGTAGCGGCGGTCCGATTTATGAACACGGCAGAGCCGCCACCTGAGGTGGTGGCACTCTTCTCTGACCCACAGTGCTCGCCTGCCGTTGTGGAAACGGAACATGACGCAATAGAGGCATGGGTGGAGGGCTACTACCGAAAAGCGCCAGAACCGCTGAGCACATACATTGCACTGACACGTCAGAGTACCGTGTGCGCGCTCAGAAGAATAGCCGAAAGCTTCATGAGACGTTGGGGTAGAGACGGCGATGCGTCTCTTTCATGTTTGCGCGGCAAAAATTGCCTTAGAGATCTGTTTGCGGAAAATCAAACAATGTTCGAGACGTTTGTCGCCTTGGGCATACTCAGAACTCGCGATGTTCTGTCACCCTCGATGAGCACTGAACTCTTGAGAAAAGGCTGGGATTCGAATGAGGCCCTTCTTCTCGCCTTTCAGCTTGAAGAAAAGGGAGTGTCGTTAGTCCGTAATGATCAGGGGATTTTTCGGTGGCTTCTCTAGAATCTAGACGAAGCTTGTTCGCAGGGCTCCGGGAGAAGCTTGGCCTCCGTCGGGCCCCTATTGATCCTCCTCTGCTGGCGCGCCGAACGAATGCGATTACGTGAGTACTTCGTTCATGGTATGAAAGACGACCCAGGACGTCTCGAGTCCGTCGCAGTGAATGCGGGAAATAAACCAACTCTGCGCTCTTTCCCGCGGTGATTCGGACATAAGCGAGCGTGCGCGCTTGTGGCGAAACCGTCAGCAAATCGCAATTTTCTCAGAACTTTGCGAGTAAGGTTCGATGAAACTATAATGAACCGATCGCGAAAGCTAATGTAACCACGTCAGAGTTCCCCGATGTCGGATGGAATCCGCCGTGGGGTTTTGGAGGTGGATAAAGTGAACCGAGCCAATTTCGCCGGTTGGGGCGCTCACCTCAGTGATGACGAGTTCGCAAAGGCGCTTGCGACAATTGGCATCCACAATGCCTACCTCGGTCTTTGGCCGACTTTTCCTTGGGCATCCGAAGTGGCTGCAAGCATTTCAAATCGCCTAGAGCAAACGCAGGATCCCGTGCGCTGCAAATACTTCAACACTCCGCCGGAGGAATGGACGAGGTTCTCGCGAGTTCCATCTCCGGACGAACTCGCAGCCGCCTGGGATAAATTGAAGCCCCGTATTAGCAGACCCCAATTCGAAATCGAACTCACTGATCGAATGCGCAGAGAACGAGATCAACGAGGCGCAGGGTGGCTTCTGGACGAACTGCGTCGTCCCGCTTTGGATGCTCGGTCCGCGTACCTCGCTGAGCAACCTCTTGTCGGACATCCCGACTGGCAGTGGCCGATCAGAGTCGGTCTTCTGAACGAAGGAGCGAGACGGGCATACCGCTCGTCAGCCGATGCTCATACGACCGTCCAGAATTTGACAAGGGAAGTGGATCCGAAGCGCGACCGCGCAACAGTCGATCTCCTCTGGATTAGTGGAGAAGTCGACAACGCTGTTCGTTTGCTCGAGGAAGCGCCCTACCCGATTCACGCCCACGCCGTCACTATTGTCGGTACGGGCACCGAGGCGAATTGGGCGGCAACCGAAACCGCGAAGAACCGCATCACCGAGTTGACCCAGGCTCAGAGCGTCGTGGTAGTTAACCCCGTTGACGCCGCCGCGTGGTTGAATACCCTCGTCCGAGAACTGTCACACGATGTACCATTTGACGTTGCCGTGAATTGGAGTGGCGGCGACGCAGAGCCAGTCTGCTCCGGCCCTCTTCTTTGGAGTGCCCGACCGCTTATACAAGCATCGCGGATCTCTAACTTCACAAACAATTTAGTAAAACGTGCCAGCAATGAGTACGACACGGACGCTCCGCTCGCACTTGATCAAAACGTCGCTTGGTCGCTAGGCCTCGGGACAGCGCTCAACCCTGTAGGCATCGTGCTTGATCGACTAGGCGAACGGATAAAGGATATCGGCTTTTTGCACGAGTCTGACGGCGCGAGGGTCGCTTCCGCCGTGAATCTCGCAATCCGACGCCTGGGGGTAAGGAAGTCGACGACGAGGCGTCGCCCAACCCGATACTACGAACCTGAAGCGCCCACTGGCCCGCGTCATCTTCAGGTAGCCGTGTTCAACAGCCGCTGGTCTGAGCCTTTAAAGGCATTTGTGAGGAACGATAAACACGACCTGGAAGTTCATATTGGACCCCAACAAGAAGGCCGGCTGTCTCTTCCGGACACATTCCCTGAAGACCGATTACCGCCGCCGGACGAGAGCGGCGGACACCTATTGACCGTGGTTTTATTTGAACCGCAGTTTATGGAAGAGCCGGAGCTAAAGACTCTCTTTCTGCCTCGGTCCGGCGCTTCGCTGCCGTGCCGCTTCGAACTTTTCGTCACGGAGAGTGCAACCGAAGTCGAAGCCCGCATCACCGTCCTGCACGAAAACCGAGTTCTTCAGACAGGGTTACTCCGTGGCCCTGTGAAGCCTTTGGAGGAAATCGAGCTTTATCGAGAACACTCCTATTTGGCTCAGTCGGGATTCGACGACGAAGAAGGCGTACGAGATGCTGGTGAGCCGGAACCCGACAAACGCAGGCTGCGGCGAATTGAATTTGTTGTGGCCGGGGCGGTGCGCCGCGCAATAGCAGACCTAGCTCTTCGGTCCCGTTTTGACGCTGCACTTGTTCTAAACCACGTCGGCGCGCGCCCGGGTTTACAGGGGACTGCCGGAAACCGCGCGGGCTACGTCTGGCTAGATGACAATACCGTGCAAGGCGCAAGACTGGCCATCGAAAATGCGCTGGATACGGGCGACTGGGATTACCAGGAGTACAACGGGCTGCATGCTCAAGGCACAACAAAACTGCTCCGCCTTCTAGCCATCAAAGGAAATAGGCTCTATACCTTCGTTGCGAAAAATCTACCTTCGGGCGTCATTGCGGCAAAGCGGCTTCAGATCGTCGTTGCAAAAGATCATGCAAGATTGCCGGTTGAGTTCTTCTACGACTTCAACGTGCCCAAGCTTGATGCGCCGGTGTGCGAACACGCAGAAGAAGCGCTCCGAAACGGCGCATGCTCCAAGGACTGCCGCGCCACAAAGGAAACGCCCGCGCCGGTCGTTTGTCCTCTCGGATTTTGGGGGCTGAGCCGAGTTCTTGAATGGCACGCTTTTACGGAACAGCAGGCCCTCCAACTTCCCGCAAACGTTGCCGGCAGACTCGATATTGACAGCGCGCCCCGATCCGCCGAGGTCCCGCTCGGCGGCGCTTGTCTCTTCGGCTATAGCAAACGGATAGACGAGGCGGACAAGAACTGTATCAATAACTTCAAGAGCCGGGTAAAGGCACTTTCGCATCCCCCGATCGCAGTCGAAAGCTGGAGCGATTGGAAAGCTGCGGTGAAGAAGCTCGATCCGAGCATTCTGATGCTTCTTGTCCACACGAAGACGAATGAATATGGCACAATGCTCGAAATGGGGCCGCCCTCGCCGTCGGCTGCGGAAGACGAGTCTCTCCTTCTGACCGACCACCTCACGCAGGACTTCGTCCTCGGCCCAAAGATGACGGGATCCCCAATTGTCTTGCTACTGGGGTGCACAACGGCAACCGCTAAATTACCATTTGATACGGTAGCGGCGGCGTTTGAGGACAGAGGGCAGGCCGGCATTGTAGTAGCCACTTCAAATCTGATATATGGCCCGAAGGCGGTGGAAATGGCCGAGGCCTTCTTGAGGGCCATTCTTGACGTGCAGGATGGTGAGACATTTGGGGACGTTACACTGGCCGTGCGAAGATCGCTCCTTGCTGAAGGTCTTACGATGATCCTCTGTATCACCGTTTACGGGGATGCTGACTGGAAGCTGGTCAGGCAATGAACAATGTTCACGATCGAGATGCTCCCTGCTTTTGACGGCGACTGCCTCTGGCTCGAATATGGGTCCGCGGATGATCCGAAGCGTGTTCTCATCGATGGCGGAACCCTGAAGACCGCCGAAGCATTGAGAGCTCGAATCGAGGAGATAAAACAGCCGGAGCCGCGAAAGTTCGAACTCTTAGTCGTCACGCATGTTGACTCCGACCACATCGCCGGCGTCCTTAAGCTGCTGCAGGATCCCCCCGAGGGACTCTTTATCAGGGAAGCGTGGTTCAACGCCTGGCCTCAACTCGCACCGGGCATGCTCGGGCCCAAAGAGGGAGAGTTCCTTGCTGTCCATTTCGAAGCCGAGGAGCGCAGGCGGGCCGGCTTCTGGAATGGCTCCTTTGGCGGGAAAGTATGTGGAACGGCCGCAGAAGGATGCCTGCCGACCTTCACGCTCGAAGGCGGTTTCAGGATCACGGTCCTGGGTCCGCAACCCGCGGCGCTCGCCAGACTTCGCAGCGATTGGGCGAGCGTGATCGCAGACTACTTCCCGCCCGGCGACGTCGAGGCCGCGGCAGAGGCGCTAAAGAAAGACAAACGTTATCGGCCGGGTTATCTCGGCGGCCCCGAGGTCAAGGCCCTCGCCGACTCGGAATTCAGGGAAGATACTTCATCGGCAAACGGCAGCAGCATCCTGCTTCTTGCTGAATACGAAAACCATCGATGTCTCTTCGCGGCTGATACATTTCCGAGCACGTTGGTCGCAGCTCTCAGCCGCCTGCCTGAATCCGGCGCGCGACGCATCCATCTCTCGCTGATGAAGGCGCCTCATCACGGGAGCATGAATAACAACAGCAACGATCTTTATAGGATCCTCGATTGCCCCAGGTACCTGATCTCAACAAATGGCGCTAAGCACGGGCACCCTCACCCGGAAGGTGTTGCGCGAATCCTTGCTAATAAACGAGGGCACGCCGATCTTTATTTCAACTACAAAACCGACTTCAACAGGATGTGGGCCGACGAGCAAACGTGCAAAGACTTCGACTACACTGCTCATTTTCCGGAGGAAGACCAGGCTGGTATTCGCATCGAACTTTGACGGTTCTTTCAAGTTCGCAGACAATGGTGATGGCCGATATGGAAGTGGTGTATGTTGGATCGAGTCCCGCCGAGTCGGTGATTGAATTCCTGCTGGAAGGAAGCAGGTTTCGCAAGTTAGCTGGCGGACATGGTGTTGGGTGTTTTGCACTCCCAGGCGCTCGACACGCGAAGGCCTTTTACGAAGCGCTGATCGAACACAGCGCCGATATCGACGCAACCACAACTCGCCACGTTGCGTTCATTGTGTTTTACGGTGATCGATCGGGCCTGGTTCTGAGGCGCACTGATGGTCCGAATGCCTATCGCACCGTGTCTCGACTGAGCGGCCTATCCAGCTCGTGTGATCCCGAAATCGAAGCGGTCGACTTCGATAGCGGTTTAGGCGACAGATTCCGGTTTCAACCGGACACGATCGACAGATCGCACTACCAACACTCGATGAGCGACTGCACACGTGCGCTGCTCGATCGTTTCGAGATCACGGATCAGGTGGAACCCTGCCTCCTCTTCGTAAATCCCGAGAGTCCCGAGCAATATCTGATTGTTCAACTGGACCACAAAGATCCGGTGGAGTCGCTGCTGTCCGACGTCCTCACGCCTCTTTCCCTGGCTTTCCGCCGTCTCTCCACATACTGGGATCGTCGCGACAAAATTTACTGGAGACAACGTGACGTGGACGAGGCGCTCGCGGTCGTCAATGCTGTACCAGATCAAATCCTGAAGCTCACGGCAGACATGGAAAAGGCGGAGATCCGCGAGCGCCCGAACGCCACCAGGATTGAATCCAACCGGATTGAATTAGAAGCTTTGAGACTCCTGGTCAAGGCCTTCGAGGGGAACTGGAGAGAAGCCGATTTGCGCTTTTCCGAGGCGCAATCCCCTGCCAGCTTCTCTCATGAGATCCGTAAGGTCCACGACCTCAGGCGGCGCTATAACGAGTTTTCTCTGAAGTATGCCGCGTTGTCCGCCGACGAGCCGGCTGTGAAGGAGAAGCAGGAAGCCCTCCTGCGCACACTGAGTCGCATCGAGCACAAACGTTACGCCACTTTGGGTCAGATTCGCGCCGACCTTCCCCAAAAGATCCATTCGCTCGAATCGGCCCTCGAAAGAGCGCAGTCGGAAACAAGAAGGATTCGAAATGAGATCGAATTCGCGCAGAGGCGGTGCGACAGCGCGCGAGCTCTGTTAGCCCCTCATGATCCCGCTCAGGAGGCGGAAAAACGAGAGGCTGTTGAGGAGTTGGAGGCCAGATTGCGCGATTCCGGGTACGGCGACGACGTCTTCTCACCCCATCCCTCGGCATTTGCCGTGATCGAGACGTTGAAGAGCACGGGGCTTATAGGGCTCGACCGTAAGCAGCCATCGAACGAGAAGGAGAAGGTCCGTATTCTTTTCCTGACTTCAAATCCTGAAGTAACAGCACGCCTCGATCTGGAAGAAGAGGTTCGCGCCGTGGAAAACGAATTGCGCGCGGTCCGTTTTCGAGACCGGATTCGGATGACTCTGGGTCACGCTGTTCGTCCGGATGACCTGATTCGCCTTCTGCGTGAAGAAGAGCCTGCGATTGTCCACTTCAGCGGACACGGCTCGCCAAACGGGATTGTAATGCGCTCGGAATCGGGCGGCTTTGTCGTCACGGGAGAATCGCTGAGACAAGTATTTTACGGCCGGAACGTCAGATTGGTCGTTCTGAATTCGTGTGTTTCTCACCCACAGGTATCGACGCTGAAGGATGTTGTGCCCGCCGTAATAGGCACATCGGACGAGTTGGACGACGAAGCCGCACGGCGGTTTTCAACGGCGTTTTACCGGACATTGGGGAACGGCCACTCCTATCGCGACGCTTTCCGTGACGGCCAGGACGCGGTCGCCATTCATCAACTCAACAACGTATTCGTTGCCCATGGAGATCTCACGGAGTCTCTTTTTGCCAAAGCTCCGAGTTCATAAACGCCGTTCTTGGTTCCAGTGAAATCGTTCGGGCCCATCGCGAGGATGTGATTGCGCCATCGCACACTCGATCCATGGCCGTGCTGAGTCATCTGCTGGTCGTGGACTAGTCGCGGAAATTCCTCTATGCGCGGCGATCACCGCAAACTATTTTGCAGCACTGAGTCGCCACTTCGCGACCTGATCGTTCACTCGATTAGCCGCCCTTCGGCTGCCGCCTCGACGAACTCCCCAGAAAATGCAGCGAACCACTTGGGCAACCCCTGCCTCTCGAGTGCCGGCTCCAACCACCCTAGTCGGTCCTTTGGCTCCGCCTCCCACAATCGGGCGCGCATCTCGACGGACGCACTGTACACTCGATCACTGAAATCCGACTCTCGCTGCCGATTAATCTCCTTCACTACACGTTCCGTATTAGTGTCGCCGGCCTTGCTTTCATAGTCGGTGACCGCTGCCGCGAGCAGACTCGCAGCTTCAAACGGAGTGGTGGAGCTTCGCAGACCATTCCGTACACCATTCAGCGCGGCCTCCCGTTCTCGGGCGCCTTCGTTCAAGCAAACGCGAACGAGTTGGTGCCATCGTTCAGGCACAACGCGCAAACGGCCCAGCTCAAGAAGCCTGGACTGGCTCAGGCCCGAGCCGTCAAGCCGGATATAGTGGCGGTCGGCGGCAAGAATGCTGAGGTAGGCCTGCGCGTCATTCCACGAGCCGAGTTTCGTTAACTCATAGTCGTTCAGGTACTGAAGTTCATCCCATACCGCCGAACGAAATTCCTCAAGCTCCGGATCTGTTTCGCCCGTGAACTTCCCGTCGGCGAACTCCACGTGCCCGCGCTCGCCGGTGATGAGCAGCTGGTCTGCACGAATGGGCGTGCCGTACGCCTCGACGGGCGGTTTTGGAGTCGTCAACCGCAACAGTTGCGTGTTCAAATCCTCGAATTCCATCGGCGGGCGCAGGTGCCCAACCGGACTCGGGTCCTTCAGTTTGCTAATGGCCGCGTTCACCCTCCATGAAACCTCCTGCGCCAATTCGGCCGCATGAAATCGATCCTCCCGATAAGACCTCAACATGCTTGTAAAAGGGCCCGGGGGTGGGGGGGGAGGACGGATTTTCGCAATGCTTCTGAGAATTGCGAGGCGGGGATGGTTATACCGGTTCTTTTGGTTGGCCGAAATCACAACGTAGTCGGGCTTCGTTCGGGCAATCAGAGCCAACAACCCCGGATCGGCTCCGTGATGTGGGGCCTGGAGAACACTTACATGATTCGGAAGCCGCGGCAGCATTTGCTGGATCATGCCCGCAGGAATGTCGCCCGTGAAAAGGAACGCCGAATCGGCGGCGTGGTCATATCCCACAATCACCAGAGATGTTTCGTTCGGGCTCGCCTTCGGCTTTTGGGGCGGAACAATCACAGTCACGCCGTAATCCCGTTCGATCTCCGCAATGACCTCAGCTGTCGGCTGAACCACCTCAGTTTTCGCCGATTGAGCAGCAGCAACAATCTGCTGGCGGAGGCGTTTATGTTGCGGCAGCACGTCTGCAGGCAGCAAGACCCGGCCGATCGCCAGCGGCGGGCCGCGAACCGGTTCGCCCCCTTTTCCCGGCAAAGGCGACGCATCCGGCCGAGTTGCCTCTAAAAGCGTGAGTATGCCCTCCGCGTGATCGGCATCGAGATGGGTCAGGATCACAAGATCGAGTTTCGTGACCCCCCGCTTTGCGAGCTCTCCGAGCACCAGCGTGGCGCCTTGGCCTTCCTTGCCTACCCTGCCTGTGTCGATCAGGATGGAGCGCAGACTCCCGTCAGAACCATCAATTCTTACGAGGGCCGAATCGCCCTCCTGATGCAGGTCGAAATGGGTGATGTGTGTTGCTGCCGTCAAGTGCGGCGCAAGCGTCAACGCAATCGCAAGCACCCATGGGACCGCACTGACCGGCTTACCATTCGATCGAAGCCAGCTCGTCCTGAATCTCAGAAGTCGATCGATCAACTTATCACATGACTGGGGTTCGTTCGGCATGGACATAACAGGTCCTCGCGTTGCGTCCTGTGTAGTCTGGAGATTTGCAGGAGCGGAATCGGTATTCTTGAGCCCTTCACGCACCGCGCTACTCGGCGCAGCGATGCGGCACTGCTGCATCCCATCACCAAAACAAATCCAGATTACATTGTAATCTCTGACGACAAGAGGAATGGATACGCGAAACCATCTGTCCTGCGCACGGTCCGGAAATTGGCCCGTTGCTCGAAGACCTTTGGCAAGGGACACTCTCTGGGTGAAGGAGCTGAGCCGACGGATTCACTTCGACGACATGTTGGCGAGACGCAAAGCGGAACTGTTGGCCGGGGCGTCCGCTCCACCTCGGTTTAAGCGGAAGATCTTTGCCTTCCACGTCGACGACCGGTTCTGCGCGCTTGCCTTCCATCTGCGCACGCTTTTTCCTGACGGAACGGGCAAAGCGTCTGGCCATCTGCACTCGCTGTCAGCGGCGTCTTGCATACTGATCGGGATTGGTGGAAATGTTCCAATATGCTGCGCTGCAATACGACGGTAGAGCGGATGCCAAGTTTGTGTTAGTGCTTGTGAGCTATACATGCCCTGAGCTTAATATCCGCTATTTAAGCGGATTGACCCAAGGGACGTCTTGGAACATAATATGTCATTTCCATTTGGCTCCAGCCGTTTTCGTCTAAGCGGCTCCATCAGGGCCACGGAATCTTGAGCCGTTCAGGAGATACGAGATGCCTGCACAAATTAAACATCTCTTCGTGCTGATGATGGAAAATCGCAGCTTCGACCATCTTTTCGGCTTCATGAAGGCGCCGGACTATGACATTGAAGGGCTGGATCCGACCGCGTTGCCATTTAACCAAGATTCCCTCGAAAACAAAATTTATCCTTCTCCCGACGCGCAGCCCACCGGCGATCTCGCCGCCGACCCCAACCATCACTTCGCCGACGTCACTCAGCAGCTGTATGGCACGCTGAATCCCGCACCCGGGCAGCCGATTGATATGTCGGGCTTCGTCCTCAATTACGAAACTAAGAGCGGCAGTGCTGCTCTTGGCGCTCACATCATGAAGTGTTTTAACCCTGCTGGGCTTCCGGTTCTTACAACCTTAGCCAGAAAGTACGCCATCTGCGATCACTGGTTTTCTTCCATCCCCGGTCCCACTCTTCCCAATCGTCTCTACGTACACTGTGGGACCTCGCGTGGCCGGCTGGACATGTCACCGGATTTTTACAGCGGCTTCTATACCGTCTACGAAGAACTCGCCCAGCATGGGGTGAGATCCTGCATCTATTGGTCCGACTGGTCCGGGACGCTCACCTTCAGCGGCCTGATGGCCCACCAGAATCTCTTCTACGACAGCTTTGCCAATTTTGCGGCTATCTGCGCGGGCAACGCCGACGATGTTCCCGCCTATTGCTTTATCGAGCCGCAGTACAATCCCGCCGCCAACCCCGCCGGCGGAACCCTTCCGGCTACCGATCAGCATCCGGACAACGATATGCGGGACGGCGAGGCGCTGATTCAGAATGTTTACAATGCGATCCGACAGAACGACGATCTTTGGCACTCGAGCGTTTTGCTGATCGTCTACGACGAGCACGGCGGCATCTTTGATCACGTTCATCCGGTTCCGCTGCCATCGCCCGACAACCTCTCCTCGCTCGCTCCGCCGTTTGATTTCAAACTGAGCGGAGTGCGGGTCCCGGCGGTGGTAATCTCGCCCTACATCTCGCCGCTGGAGAAGATTTGCTCCACCATCTTCGATCACACGTCGGTGATCGCGACGGCATTGAAGCTCTTCATGCCGCCTAAGACGTGGCCCTCCAATAACCTCTTTGCCCGGGCCGAAGCGGCCAACACGTTCGATACCGTCCTCAATCTGAGTTTGCCGCCCGATGACACCTGGCCGAATTTCGCCGCGCCGGTTTATGGCGGCGTGGTGCCGCAGTTGCAGGCTGTCGCAGCGATGGCGGCGCCACTCTCCGAACTGCAGCAGCAGGGAGTTGACGAGGCCAAGCACATCAACTCCCTGCTGCCCGCTCAAGTTCAAGTGGCCGTTCCAGACGATCTCAGCACAGCGGCTGCCGCATCCGCCTTCACCCAAGCAGTTGGGCAAGCGGCTGTAACCGCTCACCAGCAGGTGAAGGCATGAAGCGTCCCGGTTGCCTTTTGCTGCTTGCGCTCAGTGTTTCTGCGGCGCACGCCGAGAGCTGGACCACCACCAAGCGAGCCTGCCAGGACGCGCGGTTTTTCAAGGGCCTGCAGTTTCACAATGCCGAGGAGTGCGCGGTGGACTTCTTCACGCTCGATCCGGTCGGGCCCGCGGTGGGCGGCATCACCACGGGGAGCGGATTCGGCGGCGGACTGCATTTTGTCCGCCAGCCCACGGCTAACAACAACATCACGGTCAGGGGGCTTTACACCTACAACCATTCCTTCCTCTTTGGTGGCCAGTACGAATTCGATTTCCGACCGCCGCATCCGATTGTTACGGGCAGAAGACCGGATGGGCATGGCGGGCAGACGGACCTGACCAAAGGCAATCTGTTTTTTACCGCGGATCACTTCGATCTTTCTTCGCAGGACTTCTACGGTCCCGGTTCGAACAGCACGCTGGCGGGGCATGCAGTGTACCGTCAGCACGAGACATGGCTTGGCGTCCAGGGATATTCTCCCCTAGTTTCTCTGGGGCGATATTTCGGTATTTTCGGCGTCTCGGGCCAGGTGAAGTATTTGCAGCCTGCGACGGGGCGCGTGCGGGGCAGCTCGTTTCCCTCGGTCAGGGACCTTTACGGTGAGTCAGGAGCGCCGTCCTCAACCACGAATCCCGACTTTGTTGCGGCAGGATTTGGAATCGACGTGCGCACGCCGACATCCAAGCCTCGCGTGTGGGAGCAGCACGAAGCCCAGGCGACCTACACGCACTTCTCCGAGATTGGATCGAGCCGATTTTCGTTTCAACGCTTTGAAGCTGCTGCGAGCGTGTCATTCGACTTAGGCAAATCGCTGCCTAAACCGCCGCCGGGCGCGTCTCTGCTCAATCAGCCGGCGCGTCCCTGGTGGCGCGACGCACTTTGCATGGAAAACGCGCGCGGCGGTTGCGACATTGGATCCCTGCGGTCCACGACAGTGGTCACTACGTCGTACACTTCCGCGGCGAGCGCGGTGCCTTTCTATCTTCAGCCAACGCTGGGCGGGGCGGACTTCGAAGGACTCGACACTCTGCGCGGTCTCGTCGACTACCGTCTGCGCGCACCGAATCGCCTGTTGACGCAGGTCGACTTCGATAAAGCCGTCGCGAATCTCGGTGTCAAAGGTCACCCCATAGGAAAATATGGAGTTTACGCCTTCTTCGACGCCGGTAACGTATCTCTGACACCAGGACAACTTACGGCGCAAGGACTTCGCCGGGATGTGGGCATAGGCGCCTCGATCTCGATCCAGAACAAGGTCGTCATTCGCGCCTACATCGGCTTCGGCGCGGGCGAAGGGAGCCATCCCAATGCGAAGTCGTTCAACAGCTTCGCACCGACGCCGGAAACCATCGGGTCGTGGATTCCATAAGGTCAACGGGACAAGTATCTAGCGATTCGCTCCCGCTGCCAAGGGCGTCCTGGACGCTGGTCGGGTCTGATCGAGGGTTTCGACGGCGCTACACCACAGCCAGAAGACTGAGCGGACGCGTGAGTGCAACACCATCGGATTGACACAGACAGCGCATAGTTGCGGTATCCGAAGACTTCGGATCAGATCCGGCCAGAATGGAATGTCTCATCTGTACCTAATGCTGGTCCGAATCTTCCAGGTTTCAGGCTTGTCTGATCTCGGGCACTGTTTCGAGGTAGACCCGCTGGTCTACTGTGTGGCCCCTGGCTCTTAGTTTTTTCGCCAGCGACTCAAAATGCAGATATCCACAAATCACAATTGTGGTCCCAGATGCGTTCATAACCAGCCTTTCCACCCAGGCTTCTTCTCGAACGTCATCTGAGGGAATCCTGTATGTGATGTTCGGCTGGAACATTCCAGGCCGGCTGCTTTGTGCTTCGAGGATTCCCGCTTCCGACCGTTCCGATGCAGTCATATCGATATTGAACCAAGGGATTTGCAGCTGATTCGCCAACCGTTGAGCGACGCTCTCAGCACCGAACCTTTGCAAATATTCCTCTGCAAGTGCCCTCAGCGGAACTATGAAGCGGCTCCTAGCCAGCGATTGCAGAATCGCTTCCAATTCAGGGTTGTTCTCTTGGAACCGGTGGTCTGTGCCGACCACTATAAAGTTGAGCGGGTCTTCCACCTCTCCATGGTAATGGATGGCCAAACATCATATGAAGGAAGCCGCGGCAGCTCATCTGTCATTCACGCGAAGACCGGCGGAGAATTCTACTGAATCCTGAGCGGATAGGAGTACCAATCATCCTGTCCGCTCAGTTCGGTGAGGAGAACATAACTTCCCGGTTTTGCGTGGCGCAGATCGAGCGTTACGGTCAGCTTCGTTTGATTGCTTACAATCGTGGCATTTCCAGTGGCATAGGCGATGCGGTTCGTGCCTTCGCGGCCCGCTACGACGATGATGGTGTACGGTCCGGCTTCGCTGAAGCGCGGAAGGATCAGA